>Ga0265340_10002471_pt1 | contig 10503 bp, 6 predicted proteins | sample 4CB225metaG_FD_202082 | JGI IMG/M metagenome (GOLD analysis project Ga0265340, IMG submission 202082) | Rhizosphere microbial communities from Carex aquatilis grown in University of Washington, Seatle, WA, United States - 4-CB2-25 metaG | ecosystem: Host-associated > Plants > Roots > Rhizosphere...
GTGAGCAACCGCGCACTCAAGCCGGCGCCCTGTCGACCCGGATGGACCGCGGCCTCGAGCAGAGTGGCAGCTGTCGGCGTCCGGCCGTCGTCCTCGTCGCGCACCACCTGTTCGAGGATCGCGTCCCAGCCGCGGTCGGGAAGCGACGCGACCTCGCCGTCCCAGGCGAAGGCAGCCGCGACCACGATGCCGACCACCTCATCGCCGTCGAGTGCTGCGAACTGGAGCTCCGGAAACGAGGTCGGCAGCCGACCCATCAGTCGAGCCACCGGATCCTTGTACATGAATGTCGGCCATGACTTGGGCATCGCGTACGTCGCCTCGAGGAGTTCGGGCCGCTCCGCCAGCGTGACGATTTCCAGCACCCGGTGATCATGCACGAACTAGCCACCAATCGCGGTAACAGTGCCAACTTTGTGCATGATCACGCGGAGAAGGGGTCGGGCTGCGACGCGTCCCGGCCGGGGCCGCGAACCGAACGCAACAACACCTCGGCGACGTCGATTACCACGACGTCCGCGCGCGCCGAGCCTTGCGACTGCCGATCGCGAACCGCGTCGCCCAGCATGACCCGGCAGTAAGGACATGCGGTCACGACGACGTCAGGGTCCAGCGCCAGCGCCTCGTCGATGCGCTCGTGATTGATCCGCTTGCCGACGCGCTCCTCCATCCACATCCGGGCACCGCCAGCGCCGCAACAAAACCCGCGCTCCTTGCAGCGCGGCATCTCCGTCGACGTCAGACCCGGCACCGCAGCGAGCACGTCGCGCGGTTGCCCGTAGACCTTGTTGTGCCGGCCGAGGTAGCACGGATCGTGATAGGTCACCGACGAATCGACCGCGGACGTCGCCTGCAACCGACCTTCGGCCACCAACGTTGCCAGCAACTCGGTGTGATGCACGACCTCGAAGTCGCCGCCGATCTGCGGATACTCACGCGCGATCGTGTTGAAGCAGTGCGGGCACGACGCGACGATCTTCCGCGCGCCGACCGACTGCAATGTCTCGACGTTTTGCTGCGCCAACTGTTGGTAGACGAACTCGTTGCCCATCCGCCGCGCCGGATCACCGGTGCAAGTCTCGAGCGGCCCGAGTACCGCAAACGAAACCCCTGCGGTGTGCAGCAACTCGGCAACCGCACGCGTTGACGCGCGAGCGCGGTCGTCGGATGCACCAGCGCAACCGACCCAGAACAAGTACTCGACGTCGGCCGGAAGCTGCGAACCACGACCAACAACGCGGACGTCGAATGGCAGGCCTTCTGTCCATGCCAACCGGGTTGATGCGGGCAAGCCCCAGGGATTGCCCGCGTTCTCGAGATTGCGCATCATGCCGGCGGCCTCGGCGGGGAATGCCGACTCGACCAGAACCTGATGCCGGCGCATGTCCATGATGTGGTCAACGTGTTCGATGTCGACTGGGCACTCTTGCACGCACGCGCCGCATGATGTGCATGCCCAGAGCGCCTCAGGGTCGATAACCCCGCCCGCCTCAAGAGTGCCGACGAGCGGCCGCATCGCCGCAGCTGTCTGCGCACCTGACAACAGCGTGGGTGCCTTCTCGAACAGGTGGTCGCGCAGCTCGGTAATGATCAGCTTTGGATTCAGCACCTTGCCGGTATTCCACGCCGGGCACGCCGATTGGCACCGGCCGCATTCCGTGCAAGTCGACAGATCGAGCAGCCCTTTCCAGGTGAAGTCCTCGACTTTGCCGCGGCCGAAATTGTCGTCATCCAAAGGGTTTTCGAAGTCGATCTGGTGATCGCCCGAGTACATCGGCAGCAACGGCCCCAAGGCATCGGGCTTTCGCGCGAAGTAGACGTTGAGCGGCGCGAACACGATGTGCAAGTGCTTCGAATACGTCACCAGCACGAGGAAGGACAGCACGACGATGAGCTGCGCCAAAACGAAGAACGTCTCGACGCCGTGATTGGCCGCACCCAGTGGGTGCAGCGCGCGCGACACCAACCACGATGCGAACGACCACGGGTACGGCCGATAGGGGAAGTTGCCGGTGTTCATCTGTGCGCCGCGATAGAGCAGCAACGTCGCGATGACAGTGAAGATCATGCCAAGGATCAGCCAGGCCGCCGCTGTATGCGACCCGTAGAAACGCGATGCACGCCCGCGCCGCGATGTTCGGTTGAGAAACCGGATCTTTGTGAAGACCACCAAGGCGATCAGCACGAGGGTGGCGAACACGTCCTCGACGAACCCGAGCCCGGCCCAGTCGCCGATGCCGAAGTCAGCTTTGAAAAGCGCGCCGTAGGCCTCGACGATCGTGAGCCCGAGCACGATGAACGCCCAGAAGGTGACCGCGTGCGCGAGGCCGGGAACCGTCCACGCGAAAAGCTTGCGTTGACCGATGACCTCGGTCACCTCGGCTCTTCGACCCTTCACGCTGGTGGAGAGACCCGTCGCGGTCGCTGACCGGCGTCCGACCCGATCTGTTGCTTGTTGCCCTGACCGGATCAGCTGATAGAGCCACCACAGACGGCGACCGGTCAGCGCGAACGCGACGATCGTGGCGACCGCGCCGATGACGATGCGCAGTGTCATCGGTGCTCCTCGTCAGTTCGCGTAGGGGTCCGCGGGTGCCGTGGAGGCTGTCGTGAACGTCGTGACGGTACTTGCCGCGACCGACGTACCCGCCGCCGTGACGATGTCGTCCTCGAGCAAGTTGGCCGTGGCCGGATCGAAGATGTAGCCGAGCTGATCGCCCTCGAGGGTGACGTTGCCGGTGATCGTGCCGAAAATCATGATGCCCACGTGGCCGTTGGCGTCCTTGGCTCCCGACTTGAGACCGATACCGGGCAGGTTCGCGAGCGCGACGTAAACGGCGAGGCGAAGCGGCGGTGAAGCCAACGGGTTCAACAGCACCTGTTCCGCGTTGACCAGGAACTGCGCGTTCGCGTTCGTCGAGGTGTAGCCCTCCGAGGCGTAGACGGCGGCGAACGATGAGTTCACCGCCGACTCAAGCGCCGCTGAGTCGTTCACCGGAAACGCGGCGAAGTTTGCTCGGGTCGGCGTGCTCGGGATGACCTTCGATCCGTGGCCCTGCGTATAGAACGTGGACGTCCCGGCGTTGCCGTCGAAGACCTGCGTGGTATTCACCGCACCCGAACTGGTCTGCAAGTGAGTGCTGAGGATCCCGAACTGGCCCGTGTACGTAGGTGATGTCGACTCGGCCGTCGTCGTTGCGTTCAGGCTGGCCAGCGTGCCGACTTGAGCGCCGACCGAATCGGCCACCGACGTCGTCCCGCCGAAGACCAGCGCGCGACGAAGCGTTTGCGAGTAGTCGAGCAGCTGGCCCGTCGTTCCGGGCGGCAGGGCCCCGGACGGCGACACGAGCAGCAGGGGAGCGTCCTTGGAGGCGACGTCAGGACCTGCGGCGAGCGCATCGGGGAAGTTGACGCCGGTCGCGACGCCGACGACGGCCGGGATGTGGAAGAAGGTCTGTGCCACCTGCGCGGCCGTTTCGTAACGGTCGGTCCCCGAGATCGCCGTCGCCGTCGGATCCGCTGCCGCCGCCGGGCCACCCAACGCGTAGTGCGTCCCACCCGCGTGCGCCGCGAGGTAGGCGGTCGTCTCCTTGGCCGGCACCGAACCGTTGGTCAGCAGGATCGCGGCGCCAGCCTGGATCGCGGCCGGTCCGCCCGCAAGCGCGTCAGGGAAGTTCAGGCCGGTGGCCTCGAACACCGTGCTGGGGTTCCCGAGTGCCCCGGCAACGGCGACCGCCGTGGCGAATCGGTTTGCCCCCGCGAGGCGATGCACCACGAATCCGAGGCCCGTGATCGTCGTCGCGACGGCTGCGCTCACCGCCGACGTCCCCCCGAGTATGTAGACCGGCGCACCTGGGGCCAACACCCGGACGATCTCCGCGCGGACAGACGCGTTCAATGCGTTGGACGACGTCAAGAGCAGCGGACCGCCCACCCTGGCCGCCAGCGGAACTCCGGCCAGCGCGTCAGGGTAGGTATCGGCGCGGGTAAGCACCACCGCGGCCGCACTGCCGGCGACCGGGAACTGGTCCTCCGACGTCGCGATAGCGGTGTCGAAACGGCTCGCGCCCGAAATGCGCTGCACGTTCGAGGGCAGGATGGCAGGCAGTATCGAGGGCACCGAATCGCGGAGCGCGGCCGGGTGAGCTGATCCACGCACGGCGGCCGCCTGCGCTGCCGCGCCACCCGACGCCGCGACCAACCCGCCGCCCGCCACGGTGATCGCGGCAGCCGCGCTGATCAACAACCGCAGCGCACCTGGAATCGACGACATCAGCACGACCTCCGGATAGCCCAGGCGCCCAGAACGTGACCGCCTCGGCCTCCCGAGGCTAGTGGGCAAACCTTGGCGAAGGTACCCCACTAGCCTGCGACGTACTCCGGATCTACGGGGTGTATGGGTTGGCCGGCGTCGTTGCCGTGGTGGTCAGCGAGAGGATCGTCTGCCGCTCGATGAGGGCGCCGGTGTTGTCCAGCACGGAGTCCTCCAACGGCTTCCATGTAGCGGGGTCAACGATGTAGGAGATCCTGCTCTTGTCCGTGGCATCGCCGGTGCTCGCGAAGATCTCGATGCCGACTCGACCCGTCGAGTCCTTGACGCCCGGAGTCACATCGGTGGCTCCGTCGTCCGCGGCCAGCGCGGCGTAGATAGCAAACCGAAGCGATGGCGATGCAACCGGGTTGAGAGTCACCTGCTCCGCGTTGACAAGGAAGAGGTCGTCGGCGGTGTTGTCCGTCGTCGACAAACCAGCGGCGGTGTCGTAGCTGGCGAACATCGTGTTGACGTCGGTCTTCAGCGTGTCGGGATCGTTCAGCGGCAATGCTGCGAGCGCCGCGCGGGTCTGAGCGCCAGCCGCGCTGGTCGTCGTTGCTCCACCCTTGTTGTAGGAGGTCACGTCGCCGGTGTTGCCGTCGACGACAACAGTGCGCTTGCCGGCCAAGCCGTTGACGAGCACCTGCTGCGAAAGGACACCGAACTGGCCGGTGTTCGCGGCGTCAGTGGTTTGCGTCGCAGCGGTGCCCGGTGCGCCAGCGAGGACGCCGATTTGGGACGCCATGTCGTCACTCACCGACGCGGTGCCACCAAAGAGGACGACATTGGTCGAGCTGCCAGAGAGCCCACGTGTGAACAGTTCGGTCGCGTCCGCGTCTGGCAGTGCACCGGTCCCCGGCGCCAGCAGCAGCGGAGCGCCCTTTGCCGCCAAGTCCGAACCTGCCGCCAGCGCGTCCGGGAAGTTCAGTCCGGTCGCGACTCCCACGGTGGTCGCGTCAGGGAAGAACTGCTCCGCCACGAGGGCCGCAGTCCAGAACCGGTCGTCGCCCGCGAGCGACGTTGCGGTTGAGTCGGCCTTGGCCGCTGGGCCGCCGAGCGCGTAATGCGTCCCACCTGGGTGGGCAGTGAGGTAGGCAGCGGTCTCAGCCGACTGCGTGGCGCCATTCGTCAGCAGGATCACACCACCCGCCTTGATCGCCGCGGGTCCGCCCGCCAGGGCGTCGGGGAAGTTCAGGCCGGTCGCCTCAAACACGGTTGTCGGGTCGCCCATGGCGTCCGCGATGGCGACAGCGGTGCCGAACCGACTCGTACCGGCGAGCCGCTTGGGGACGAATCCGAGGCTGGTGAGCTTGGTGTCCACAGTCGTACTGACCGCCGAGGGCCCACCAAGGATGTAGACGGTCGAGCCGGCCGCCGCGACGCGAACGATCTCTGCCTGCACCGTCGGGTCAAGGCCCGTGGGCGGGGTCAGCAGCAGCGGACCACCTACCTTCGCCGCCAGCGGGCCACCCGCGAGCGCGTCGGGAAAGGTGTCGGAGCGGGCCAGGACGACCGCTTGCGCGCTGCCGCTGGTCGGGAACTGGTCTTGGGAGACCCCGATCGCGGTCGCCAACCGGCTCGACCCCGCGATGCGGTGGACGTTCGAGGGGACGGTGACCGCCCCGGCGACCGGCGCGGCAACGATGAAGCCGCCGCCGAGCACAGTTGCGGTGACCAGGCCGCCACCGAGCAGTCGAAGCACACGCGAGCGAGTTGGCAACATGCGAGCAAACCTCCGGTTGAGGGCCGACGCCCGCGCAGGCCCGCAGCCGATTGCGACGGAACCCCCGTTTGCGACGGATATGACATCCGCGACGAATAGTGACGAGCACTACCAAGATCGAGACTAGTGAGAACGAGTGCCGCTCGAAAGAGGAACGAGGATGAATTCCCGGTGAGCCTCGAGCGAGCCCCAAGCCCAAGCAGAGTTGAGCCAGACGGACTCAACTTCGACTTGACTTCCACTTAGGTCGGATTAACATGAGTGGCACAGGCTCAAGTTTTGAACACGCACCTTTCGAAGGAGACTCCTATGGCACGAGCGGTCGGCATCGACCTTGGCACGACGAACTCCGTCGTTGCCGTTCTTGAAGGCGGCGAGCCCACGGTCATCGCGAACGCCGAGGGATCGCGTACCACGCCGTCCGTCGTTGCGTTCGCCAAGAACGGTGAGGTCCTGGTCGGTGAGGTCGCCAAGCGGCAGGCCGTCACCAACGCAGACCGCACCATCCGCTCCGTCAAGCGCCACATCGGCACTGACTGGAACGTCGCGATCGACGGCAAGAAGTACACCTCCCAGGAGATCAGCGCGCGCATCCTGCAGAAGCTGAAGCGCGACGCCGAGGCCTACCTCGGCGAGACGATCACCGACGCGGTCATCACCGTCCCGGCCTACTTCAACGACTCCCAGCGCGAGGCGACCAAGGAAGCCGGCACCATCGCCGGGCTGAACGTGCTCCGCATCATCAACGAGCCGACCGCGGCCGCACTGGCCTACAGCCTCGACAAGGGTGAGAAAGAGCAGACGATCCTGGTCTTCGACCTCGGCGGTGGCACGTTCGACGTGTCGCTGCTCGAGATCGGCGAGGGCATTGTCGAGGTGAAGTCGACCAGCGGTGACACGCATCTCGGTGGTGATGACTGGGATCAGAGGCTCGTCGACTATCTGGTGACCGCATTCAAGAACAGCAACGGCATCGACTTGGCCAAGGACAAGATGGCGCTGCAGCGGCTTCGCGAGGCGGCAGAGAAGGCCAAGATCGAGCTCTCGCAGCAGGCTGAGACGACGGTCAACCTGCCCTACATCACCGCGAGCGCCGAAGGCCCGCTGCACCTCGAGGTCAAGGTCACCCGCTCGGAGTTCCAGAAGATGACCTCCGACTTGCTCGACCGCACCAAGGGCCCGTTCCACCAGGCCATCAAGGACGCCGGCATCAAGGTCGACCAGATCGACCACGTGGTGCTCGTGGGTGGTTCGACCCGGATGCCCGCGATCGTCGACCTGGTCCGCGAGTTGACCGGCGGCAAGGAGCCGAATAAGGGCGTCAATCCAGACGAGGTCGTCGCCGTCGGCGCGAGCTTGCAGGCCGGCGTCATGAAGGGCGAGGTCAAGGACGTCCTGCTCCTCGACGTCACGCCGCTGTCGCTCGGCATCGAGACCAAGGGTGGCGTGTTCACCAAGCTCATCGAGCGCAACACCACGATCCCGACGAAGCGGTCCGAGACATTCACGACAGCTGACGACAACCAGCCGAGCGTGCAGATCCAGGTCTACCAAGGCGAGCGCGAAATGGCTGCCTACAACAAGAAGCTCGGCATGTTCGAGCTGACCGGCCTGCCACCGGCGCCGCGCGGAATTCCGCAGATCGAGGTCACCTTCGACATCGACGCCAACGGCATCGTGCACGTATCCGCCAAGGATCTCGGCACCGGCAAGGAGCAGTCGATGACGATCACCGGCGGCTCCGCGCTGCCGAAGGACGACATCGAGCGGATGATGCGCGAGGCCGAGTCGCACGCCGAAGAGGATCGCGCCCGCAAGGAAGAAGCCGAGACCCGCAACCAAGCGGAAACTCTCGTCTACCAGACCGAGAAGTTCCTTCGCGACAACGCCGAGACGGTGCCGGCTCCCGAGAAGGACGCCGTCGACACCGCGTTGGCCAATTTGAAGAAGGCACTCGAAGGCACCGACGTCGCCGCGATCCGTACGGCGACCGATGAGTTGGCAGCCGAGAGCCAGAAGATGGGCAGCGCGATCTACGCGAACGCGCAGGCTTCCAGCGCGGGCGCCGGACACGACGGTCACGAGAGTGGCCCCACTGACGGCACGGGTGCCTCTGCGGGTGACGGAGCCGACGAGGTGATCGACGCCGAGATCGTCGACGAGAGCACCTCGTGAGCGGCTCCGACCAGTACGAGTCGCCCCCGGAGCCGATCGTGCGCGACAAGCGCCGGGTGCATTTCGATCCGGCGTCCGGCGCGGTGTCGCACGATCCGTCCGTGGCTCGATCAACGGAAGGGCCCGCTTCGGCGGGCCCATCCGGGCCTGGGCCGACCGGCCAGTTCGCGCCAGGGTCAGGAGTCGACTCGATCGAGCTCTCGCAGTTGCGCACCGGACTAGCCGAGCGAACCGCAGACCTCCAGCGGGTGCAGGCGGAGTACGCCAACTACCGCAAGCGGGTCGAGCGTGACCGCGAAGCCGTGCGCGAGTTCGCCGTCGGCGACGCGCTGTTCGCGCTGCTGCCGATCCTCGATGACATCGGCCGGGCACGCGAGCACGGCGAACTCGAGGGCGGATTCCGGCAGGTCGCCGAGGCACTCGACGCGGCCGTCAGCAAGCTCGGGCTGACCCGCTTCGGGCAGCCGGGCGACCCATTCGACCCCACCCTGCACGAGGCGCTGATGCACTCCTACTCCGACGAGGTCACCGAGCCGACCGCTGTGCAGATCCTGCAGCCCGGCTACAGCTACGCCGGGCGTGTCGTACGGCCGGCGCGGGTCGCGGTGGCCGAACCCACGGTCGCACTGCCGGTCGAAGACCCGGCGGCCGACCGCGAGGATGTCGACGCCAGCCACTCGCCGTCCGACCCTTCGGTTTAACGAGGCTGCCACAACGAGAAAGGAGGGACGCCGATGAGCACCCGCGACTACATCGAGAAGGACTACTACAAGGCACTCGGCGTCCCGAAAGACGCGACCGCGGCCGAGATCAAGAAGGCGTACCGCAAGCTCGCTCGCGTGCATCACCCGGACGCGAATACCGGCAGTGCGAAGTCCGAGGAGAAGTTCAAGGAGATCTCCGAGGCCTACGACGTGCTGTCCGATGACAAGACGCGCAAGGAGTACGACGAGGCACGGTCGTTGTTCGGCAGCGGCGGGTTCCGCATGCCCGGTGGCGGTGGCGGCACGGGTGCGCCTGGCGGCTTCAACTTCGACCTGGGCGACCTGCTCGGCAACGCGCGCGCCGGTGGCGCAGGTGCCGCGGGTGGTCTCGGCGACATCCTCGGCGGGATCTTCAGTGGCGGACGCCGGGCTGGTGCGACGTCACAGCAGCCGCGGCGCGGTGCCGACGTCGAAACCGAAGTCACCCTCGACTTCGAGCACGCCGTCCACGGCGAGACCGTCGCGCTGCGGATGGCAACGCCGCATCCGTGCAGTGCATGCAAGGGCACCGGCGCGAAGGCCGGCACGACTCCCCGGGTGTGCCCGACCTGCAGCGGCACGGGCGTGACCTCTCGCGGTGCCGGTGGCTTCGCGTTCTCGGAGCCGTGCCGCGACTGTCGCGGGCGTGGCCTGATCGTCGACGACCCGTGCCCCGTCTGTCACGGCAGCGGCCGGGCGATGAGTGAGCACACCATGCAGGTGCGCATCCCCGCCGGCGTCAGCGACGGTCAGCGGATTCGCTTGAAAGGTAAGGGAAGTCCGGGTGAGCGCGGCGGCCCGGCGGGCGACCTGATCGTGCTCGTGCACGTGCGGCCCCACGCATTGTTCGGCCGTGCCGGCGACAACCTCACGATCACCGTGCCGGTCACCTTCCCGGAGGCGGCGCTCGGCTCCGAGATCAAGGTGCCGACTCTCGACGGCGCGCCAGTCACTCTGAAACTCCCGGCAGGCACCACGAACGGCCGGGTGTTGCGGGTGCGCGGCAAAGGCGTCACCCGGCGCGACGGCAGCAAGGGCGACCAGCTCGTCACTATCGAGGTTGCCGTGCCACACAAGGTTTCTGGTAAAGCGAAGGAAGCGCTCGAGGCCTACCGCGAAGCGACATCGGCCGATAATCCGCGAGCGCATCTGCTGGAAGGTGAGTAACCGATGCTTGACGACGTCAGCCCGGTGTTCGTGATCTCGGTCGCCGCCCAACTGTCGGGCCTGCACCCGCAGACGCTGCGCGCCTACGACAAGCTCGGCCTGGTCTCACCCGACCGTGCGCCCGGTCGCGGGCGGCGCTACTCGAGCCGCGACATTTCCCAACTGCGCGAAGTGCAGCGTCTGTCGCAAGAGCACGGCGTGAACCTTGCCGGCATCAAACGAATTCTCGAGCTGGAGAACCAGGTTGCTGCGTTGCAACAGCGGCTAGGCGAGTTGGCGCACGAGCTCGAGCTGGTCCACACCACCGCGGCCCGCAGGGTCGCCGAAGCGCACGCGTCGCACCGCCGCGATCTCGTCCCCCTGCAACAGGCGAGGGTCGCCTT
>Ga0265340_10002474_pt1 | contig 10496 bp, 6 predicted proteins | sample 4CB225metaG_FD_202082 | JGI IMG/M metagenome (GOLD analysis project Ga0265340, IMG submission 202082) | Rhizosphere microbial communities from Carex aquatilis grown in University of Washington, Seatle, WA, United States - 4-CB2-25 metaG | ecosystem: Host-associated > Plants > Roots > Rhizosphere...
GCCGGTACAATCGCGGCGTCGGCTTTGATGCGGCCATCCTGTGAGTTCAGGGTAGAAACTACAGGTCTCAGGTCTATGCCCGCGGGCCACATGGTCAAGTAATTCAGCGGACCTGAGGGCACAACCGTAACATTGAGCGAGTACGCTGCCGCGGTCGCGGGAATGTTGCAGCCACCCTCTTGCGGAATGGGGAAGGTTCGGAAGGTGTTGCCCATAATCGGGCCGCTGCCGTTCGGCGGCCGCGTATCCACCAGCCGGCAGGGAGCTACGGTTACGAACTGAAAACGAGCAGGAGGCGCATTGGTGACCTCGAACACTGTTCCCAGACTCGCGCCGCCGCCAAGCGACGCCGTGCCGTAGAGATTGCCGGTGGCATCAAGCACCAGCCCGCCCAGAAGCGCTGTTCCATCTGAGCCGCTGAAGCTCTGTAGCAGGGCCTCTCCCTGGGCGTTAAATCGAAAAACCGTCCCCCCGCCATAACTGCCGCCGTTCCTGGTGGTGCTGTAGAGATTGCCGGCGCCATCGAAAATCAAATCTGCCTGGGGACGGGCGCCATCGGTACCATTGCCGAAGCTATGCAGCACGGTCTGCGTCCAAGTGCCGCCTGCTCCGGGCGTCAGCTTGTACAGCGTTCCCTGATTGTAAGTGCCGCCCGATGCGGCCGTGCTGTAGAGGTTGCCGGCCCCGTCGAAGATCAGCGCGGCTTGAGGTGTGGCTCCGTCGGGGCCAGTGAAGGCATGGATCACCCGCTCCGTCCAGGTTCCGCCCCCGGCGGGCATCAATTCGTAGACCGTCCCTTGGCGCCCAGTGCCGCCGACGTAGGTTGCGCCGTAGAGATTTCCCGCGGCGTCGAAGACCAGCGCGCCGCTGGGTTCGTCCCCGTCCGTGGTGCCGATGAAGTTATAGAGAACCGTCTCCGTCCAGGTCCCGCCCGCGCCCGGAGTTAACTCGAACGCCATTCCGGCACCGCCCGCGCCGCCCGTTTGCGCCGTGCCGTAAAGATTTCCGGCGGCATCGAAGATCAGCGCGGCTTGGGGATCGGCCCCATCCGGGTCGCTGCCGAAGCTGTGCAGGACCTTCTCGGTCCAGTTTCCGCCGCCTGCGGGCGACAACTCGAACGCCGTGCCTGCCAGGAAAGTACCGCCTCCTGACGTAGTGCCGTAGAGATTGCCGGCGTGATCGAAGATCAGCGTGGCTACGGGATAAGCGCCGTCAGTTCCGTCCTGCTTGAAGTTATGCAGCACCTTCAGCGTCCAGGTTCCGTCGCCCACGGGTGACAACTCAAACACCATCCCGACGCCAAAAGTGCCACCTCGGAAGGCTGTGCCGTAGAGATTGCCGGCGGCGTCGAAAATGAGGCCGGACTCGGGATTAGCCCCGTCCATGCCGTCGTTCTGAAAGCTGTGCAGCACGTTGTCTGCGGCAGCCGCCCGGGTGCTGGATACAAACAGGACGGCAGGCAAGATCAACAGGGTGGCGATCAATTGGATGGGAAGTTTCTGGGCTTGCATCGTCGTAGTCCTCCTCATTACTGCAGTTACAGCGCTAAGCAACTGAGAATGCTGAGGACCAGTTGAGTGATCCCGGTCGAAAAGGCATCGACGTTCTCGTTCGCGTTCAAGGATTATGCCGCCGTTCCTGTCGAGAAGGCAACCTAATTTGTCTATTTCAGTGGTGCGGAGTTGACGCCAGGGGCGCGAGTTTTTCAGCAGCCTGTGAAGTCGTGCCCTGATACAAACCGATCGAGAACCGATTTTTCCCGCAGGCAGTGAAGTCGTGCGCTGACGCAAAGCAGAGACGCGGTAAGATTTTCTTACTTTCTACAAAAGTAAGTAAAGTAAGATTTCTGCAAGAATCTTACTGGTAAGAAAATCTGCAAGGGGGTGCAGGCTTTCCATTTCGGGAATGGCCATGCATTTTGGTGCTGAATTTTATTGACATCAAAGTGGCGTTAACCTAGTACTAGAGTGTTGGTGGAGGGACAAGCGGCCGGAGAGGCCTCTTGTCCCCTTTGTATTTTGAAAGCAGCTGTCCGGTGTCGCTGGTCACGTGTCGGAGGCTTCCATCGATGGAAGTTAGCTTCGGGGACTAAAACGCAAGTAGACGGAGAGAAAGGAGTTAGCTGCTGCCGTACAAGTGCTGTGCAATCAATACTTTGACTTAAAGTCTTTGTTTTCATAACTATTTTTTAGGGGGTTCCCCATGGAAGTGCCTATCTGCGAGTACATAAAAACCGGCGGAAAGAGGTGCGGATCGCCGGCTTTGAGCGGTTTTAAGAACTGTTATTACCACGAACGGCTGCGGCAGGCGATGCCGATGACAACGCTATTTATGGAGCAGGACCCTAACGCTCCTCCCGGCGTAATTCCCCATGTAGGGTTTGATACACCGTTTCTGGACGACGGAGCGGCGATCCAGATCGGGTTCATGCAGCTGATTCACGGGGTGGCGCACCATCGGCTTGATCCCCGGCGGGCGAAGTTGATCCTGTCGGCACTGCACGGCGCGTCCGCCAACCTGAGGCAGATGGATACGGCGGTGGCGGCGGCCTCGAAGCCGGTCGCGGCCGCGCTTCGGCGAAGCACGAAGACCCCGAAGAAGCAGCCCGGGAGTGTGGAGTGCGAAGTGGTAGAAGCCGAGGAGCCAGCATGAAAAGGAAGTGGTCAGTAGCAGCGTGTCATCGAATATAGTGATTCCAATGTCCTCTCTCTCCCTTACCGAACTGATAGGCGCGCCGGTGGTCGACAATACCGGCTCGCGGGTTGGCAAGGTGCGCGAGGTGGCGCTGACGCCGCAGGAGAACTCCACCCAGATCTCGGGCTTCGTCATCAAGACGCGCCATGGCGACCGGCTGGTCCCCGCCAGTGCCATCAGCCTCATCGACAATAGCCTGCGTGTGGCGACCGCCTCTTCCGAGTGGAGTCCCTATGCCGGTCCGGAAGGCCTGCTACTTCTGGGGCGCGATCTGCTCGATCAGCAGATCATCGACATTCACGGCCGCAAAGTGGTGCGCGTCAACGATGTCGACATTCATGAGGACAGCAGCAACGGCCACGTGGTCCTGAAGATCGGGTCGGTCGACGTGGGGGCGCGCGGCGCCATGCGCCGCCTGCTGAAAGGCGTGGTTCCCGGCGGAGCGTTGCGCGCGGTGCTGGAGAAGATTCCGCCGCGGCTGATTCCCTGGGAGTTCGTCGATCTCATCGAGGTCGATCCCGCACGCCGCATCAAGCTGAAGATCTCGCTGGAGCGGTTGGCCAAGCTGCATCCGGCCGACATCGCCGACATTGTCGAGGAGCTGGCGCCCGCCGAGCGCGAAGCTGTCTTCGAGACGCTCGACGAAGAAGTGGCCGCGGAAACGCTGGAAGAGATCGATCCCAAAATGCAGGTTTCGATTTTGAGCTCGCTCGATTCCGATCGCGCCGCCGACATTGTGGAGGAGATGGATCCCGATGCCGCTGCCGACCTGCTGGGCGACATGCACCCCGACGCGTCGCAGGAGATCCTCACGGAGATGCAGCCGGAGGAGCGTGCCGAAGTCGCCGAGCTGATGGAGTTCCAGGAGAACACGGCGGCCGGGCGCATGACCACTGAATACATGGCGCTCACCGCGGGCGCCAAAGTGGAAGATGCAATCGAGATGCTACGCAATTTTGAAGGCGGGCTGGAGAGCCTCAGCACCATCTACATCATCGGCGAGAAAGACAAGCTGCTGGGCGCAGTGCCGCTGGCCAAGATCGTGTTAGCGCCTCCGGGAACGCTGCTGATGATGCTGAGCACCGGACACATGACGACCATCCATCCCGGGGCCGACGAAAGGCGGGTGGCGGAGCTGTTCGACAAGTACAACCTGCTGACTCTGCCCGTGATCGATGACGAAGGCGTGCTGACGGGCGTGATCACCGCCGACGATGTCATCAACATGCTGCGGTCGAAGCTCTGATGAAGCCCGAAAACATTTCCGCGCGGGCTAAAGCCCCATTGATTCTTGCGATGCTTGCGGCACGGCTAAGCAGGCCGCGGAAAAGTCGGCTCAAGTCTTCTTATGCCGCCGGCTAAAGCCGGCTCCGGAGGGGAAATAAGGGGCTTATCGGCACGACTGAAGTCGTGCCCTGATACAAACCGATCGGAAAAACGGAGTTTTTCCCGCAACCTGTACCCTTTCAAACCGCGAACGTATTCGGAGCTTCTCTAGCGATGATGTGCTGCAACAATTCGGAGCGTCGGTCTCCGGAGCGGGTCCTACTCCTTGACTTCCAGCCAGCTCCCATCCGGATTGAACTGGCGCATGAACGGAGCTTCCTCGGTGGTGGTGGCTCCCATGTCCTTCTGAAAGACGATGCCATCCTGATTGATAATGAACGTCATCACGCCGGTGATTCCGTACTTCGCCGGATAAGCGACAAATCCGAAGCCGCGATTCATCACTCCGTTGCGGGTATAATCCCGCAACCCGCCGCTGGCGTAGTATCCCTGGATGGTCAGGATTCCATAGTAATAGCCGTAGAACGGCTTGTGCAGGCTGGCCTGGCGCCTGGCGCCCTCGGTGGTGGCGTAGGCAATCTGCGGCCCGATCGGACTCTTGGGCTTGCCCGGTTCTTCCGGCCAGTACAGTCCGTTCTGTTTTCCGGGATCGCTGATGAACTTGGTCGCATACTGTTTTTCACCGTCGTGCGATTGCTCGAAGTACTCCAGCTCGGCAATTCGCAGCATGCCGCAAACGTCGAGGTTGGCCAGTTCGTTGCGCCCGATTTCGCGATTGGTCAGTTCATTTTTGCCGGCCTTGGTATCGAAGAACCACTCGCCGGAGGAATCTTTCTTGAGCGGAATGGGAAAGGCGGTGTTGCTGACGCCCACCAGCAGCACCTGGCTGCCGTGCTCCAATTGCCGCCAGCGGTTCATCCTGCCAAACGCCTCGGCGAACTGGGCCAGAGACGCTTTGTCCTGGGCTGCGTTTCCGGTGAGGATGACGCCTTGGGAATCCGGCCCGAACATCGCCAGCAACTGCTGCTGATTGTCGTTTTTGGCGGCATCCACCAACGCCTTGCCTGCGTCCTCCGGCGAAGTGAAGGTGGTCTGGCCGCGAGCGGGTTCCGAGCCTGCCGGGCCCTTTTTCCGGCATGCCGGCAGAACCAGCGCCAGCAACACCAGCGCCCAGGCGCCCCAGCTGCGAACCGGGGCCGGTTGCCAAATCGTGAAGTGCCTAATTGTTTTGGATACCATCGAATCTCTCACAAGCAATTACCAGTGCAATCCGGTAGCGCGGCCTCCAATACCCCACCCCGTGTTACCTCCGCGAGTAAGCCAACCGCGGTAGCTGGTCGAACGGTCGCCCCAGCCGCCGACCCCGAAGCCTGCGCCGAGCGCAGTGTCCCAGCTGCTGAAGGCGGTCAGGTTCCCGGAGGGCGCAGTCTGTCCCCAGCCACGCAGGTCATCGACGGTGGGCCAGCCTCCCGCTTCGCGTGCCCAGGCATTGAAGGCCGGGGTCGGGCTGGGAGCCGTGGTGCCCACGCTGAAGGTGTGCTTGGCGCCGGTGTTCTGGACGTTGGCAGCGTTCCCCGCCGGGGCATTTTGTCCGCTGAAGGGGCGCGTGGCTTCGTTGTGATACGGATGATTCCCGTAATAGGTGTAGCCGCCATACAGGCTGCCGCGCCAGGCGTGATTGCCATAGTACGGGTAGTTACGAAAGTCGGCAGTCCCGTGGTACCAGTTGCATTGCCAGTTGCTCCAGCCCCACTCCGCGCCCGCCCAGCTGGAGATTCCCGTCCCTACTCCAAAGTACATCCCGTCGCCAGAAACCTTGTTGCTCGGTTTGTAATTGGGAATCTCGATGGTGCCGCCGTAGACCACGGCCGGGTTGTACTGCGGGATCAGAACCAGCAGCGGATTTCCCGGCTGCAGGGTGATGATGTCGCCGCTGGGCTGCGCCATGATCATCTGTGGCGAAGACCTCAGATTTCCCGCCGCCTTGGCTTTGGCGCGCATCGCCTGCACCGCCGCCATTATGGCCGAAGCCTGATTGTGGTAAGCCTCGCCCAGACGCGAAGTCCAGGTGAGGTTCTGCGCCATGTCGTTCAGCAAGGTGGGAAACTGCGCCAGGGCCTTGACGCTGGGGTCCCACGCCTGGGAATTGACCGCTGGGATCATGACGCTGGCGGGCAGGTCCTTGTTCTGCTGCATCCAGACATTGGCCAGCAGAATCTGGTCCGGGAAGGTCGCCCCCACCAACACCTGGGCCAGCAGCGGGTCCGGATAAAGCGCCACCGGCGCAATCAGGTTCTGCAGCTCCTCGGTAGTGAGTGGTATGCCCAGACCGGAATAATCAGAACCCGAAAGCGAGGCAGCCTGAAACAGCGCCGCTGCTCCCGAGTCCATCGGCATGCTGAACAGCAGCACAACAAATCCCAAGGCAAAGGCTAAAGCTTGCCTGTAATGAAACCCGATCATTCCCTTCATCCCCCATAAAGGCCTCATGATCTTGTAAACGAATACGACAGAAATGCGCCAGCGGAAAATTCCGGCCCGCCCCGCTCCATATTACAGTGACAGAAGCCGGCGGATTTCACAAACGAAACCCGGCCTCCCGGTCCTCCGTCACGTTTCTTGCTGTCATCCTGAGCGAGGGCTTCAGCCCGAGTCGAAGAGCCTGCCCTGAGCTTGCCGAAGGGACCCCTATCCCTTCCATGCTCCGCAGCGCTCGCAACCCTGTTTCGAGTTCCGATTCCACGTGGGACAGGACTAGCAACTCGAAACTGCTTCTGCGTACACTAGTCTTTTACCGCTTTCATACGAGGTCTTAATCATGGGTGGCAGCAAAGGCGTAATCGGCATTCTTACCGGAGGCGGCGACGTACCCGGACTCAACCCCGCCATTCGCGCGGTCACCATCCGCGCGCTGCGTGAAGGCTACGAAGTCATCGGCCTGCGCCGCGGCTGGGCCAGCCTCATCGACATGGTCCGCGACAAACATTACGACAACAGCGACAACTTCAGCCATCTCACCGAAGAACTCGTCAACCGCGCCGGACGCACCGGCGGCACCTTTCTCCACACCTCGCGCACCAATCCCAGCCGGGTCAACAAAGACGACGTTCCCGAGCCGTTGCGCAGCACGTATGCAGCCCAGCGCAACGACCTCACCCCCGAAGTGCTGAAGAACCTCGCCTGGCTCAAGATCGACTACCTCATCCCCATCGGCGGCGACGACACGCTCAGCTACGCCGTCCGCCTGTTTCAGGAAGGCGTCAAAGTCGTGGCCATTCCCAAGACCATGGACAACGACGTCCCCGGCACCGACTACTGTATCGGCTTCAGCACCTGCGTCACTCGCATCATCGAAATGTCCAACCGGCTGCGCACCTCGGCCGGCTCGCACGAGCGCCTGCTGGTGCTGGAAGTCTTTGGCCGCTACGCCGGCTTTACCGCCATGCTGCCCACCATGGCCGGCGCCGCCAACCGCTGCGTCATTCCCGAGTTCAAGTTCAATATCGATCGCCTCACCGAGCTGCTGATCTACGATCGCAACAAGAACCCCAGCAAGTACTCGGTCGCGCTGGTTTCAGAAGGCGCCATGTACGAGGGCGGCGACATGATCTTCGAACGCGAGGTCAAAGATGCCTTCGGCCACAAGAAACTGGGCGGCATCGGCACTCTCGTCTCCGAGCGCATCAAAGAGCTCTCTTCGCGCTACAACGGCGGCAAGCCGCTCGACGTGATGAATCAGAGCCTCGGCTACCTGGTGCGCTGCGGCGATCCCGACGCCATCGACTCCATCGTGCCCATGGCCTACGGCAATCTCGCCCTCGATCTCATCCTGACCAACGTTCACGGCCGCCTGGTCGTGCTGCGCAACGGCCGTTACGACAACATGCCCATCGAGGTCATCATCGCGACGAAGAAAGTGGTGAACATCAAAGACCAGTACAACACCGAGCGCCTGCGCCCGCGCTACAAGAGCTTCGAGATGAAGCCTCTGTTCATCATGACCAGTGATCTGGGGTGAGGCAGCAATTAGCAACTAGCGATTAGCGATCAGCTGGTGCCCCAGGTTCCGGCCATCTTTTGGACGCTAACCTGGGCCTGCTTTTCATCCTGAGCGAAGTGAGGCGAAGCCGAACGGAGTCGAAGAGCCTGCCCTGCGCTTGCCGAAGGGACCCTGTCGTGGCAGGATGCGGATGCCCCAGGTCTCGTTCTTTTCGAGACCTGGGAGAGGAGGATGCCCCGCTGTTCTCGGCGGCCGAGAGAATCGGCTCAGCGTGACGTCACCAACCCATTTGCCGCATCCGATTCAAGATGATTGCACTGTACTGGTTCATGCGCTCAGGCCGCCGCCTCAATGGCCCCGGCAGGATCGCGGCGAGCCGTGCTGACTCTTGCCTGCCAATACTCCGCGCCGGCGTTTTGTAGTAGTACCGGCACGCTACATCCGCGCCATAAATACCCGGGCCCCATTCGACTACGTTCAAATAGAGTTCCAGAATGCGCCGCTTGCCCAGGACAAGCTCGGCCACCGGCACCAGCGTGGCCTCTGCTCCCTTACGCAGGACAGAACGGCCCGTTCCGAAGAACAGGTTCTTTACCAGTTGCTGCGTAAGCGTAGACGCTCCGCGACTGCGGTCGCCTTCCAAGTCCTCTTTCGCAGCGATTTCGATTTCGTGCCAGTCAAACCCATGGTGCTGGTAGAAGCGCGCATCCTCCGCGGCAACCACAGCGTGCTGAAGCTCGAGTGAGACTTGGCTAAGCGGAATGAATCGGTAGCGCTTCTCATACGGCGTGTGATGAATCCACGACTGTAATCTCCGCTGCGTCTGCACCGCAGTCGTCGGCGGGTCGATCCACCGGACGGCAACCAGCAGAAGCGCGGCCAGCGACCAACAAAGCAGAATGCCGGCAATAAGCCATCGAACAATAGATCGAAGGACGCCCTTCGGAAGCTGAAACCTGGGGCGGCGGTTTGGCGGTGAAGTCACCTGGAAGAATAATAACGTGGTAGTGTAGCGCCGAGCTCCCGCTCGGCTGTAGCGTGGATCTCCAGATCCACGCTACGTATTGTCCGGCGTGCAATGCGAAATCGAAGCGCCCTCATTGATCCCCTAAGCTTCCCAGCAGCAAGATCTGGCGCTTCAACCTCTCATGCCGCTGCATCAACCGCAGATACTCCATCTCGCTCGCGCCCACCTTCGCCCGGATGATCTCCGCAACGCGCCGCTTCTCGCCAACACTCCATCTCTTTATCTCTGGCAATAACGCCAGCACCACCGCAAAATCCGCGAACGCCGCTTGCTCCAACGCACTCCATCGCTCCACATCGACAACCAACTCCCGCGCCAGCCACTCGCTCGTCTTGCGCCGCATCGTCTCCGGATCGCCCTTGAACTTCGCCGCCATTTGCCGCCCGACCGCAAACCCGATATTGCGAGTCGCGAACCGGTCCCACAATCCGCGCGGCCCATCGCCGGTTTCATAGAACACATGCTCCGCCGCCAGCTTCCGCAGCGTCCGCGCCGGTGTTCGATATCCCGGCTCCCTCGCGATCCGAGCCTCTTCCCTTTCGGTCAGCGCCAGTAACTCAGCCTTGCCCGGCCGAAATCCCAGCTTGCGATAGAACCAGAACGCGCCCGACTTGATCGCCTCCTCGTTGTCCTGACCAATCTGGTACGGATACACCGAGAAACACGTGATGCCCGCGACCTGCTTCAGCAGGTGCAGGACCTTGGAATACACCCACGCCGTCTCGCCGTCGCGAAACGCATAGAACGTGTTGAACCCGATCTCCATCCACTCGCCAAGCCCAATCGCCTCGATGTAGTTAATGGGCACGCCATTCTTCACCGTCATGCCGGCGAGATACGCGCGCAGCGGCAAGCGGCGCTCGGGCGCCAATCCCCACAGAAATATCCGCACGCCCCGTCCCGCGTCCGCCTCAATCACCTGCTTCGCATCACCGCGCGTCGTGCCGTACAACTCGCGATAGCGGACCGTCAGCACCTCGCGCACCTGATCCAGCAGTCCCTCGCCGTCTTTGCGCGACAGTCTCCGCACCGGCAATGGCGCCGATCTGAATTCCTCCTCCAGCGAAACCTGCTTCCGCTGTAGCAGCGGCTGATCGTGATAGAAGTAGCTCGACGAATTCCGCCGCGCATGCGTACGGCTCGCTGAAGACTCTCCCAGCTCCCACCCGATCTCGATCTTCAGCGCGTCATACCACGCCGTCTTCTCCAGCATCGAACCGGACGATCGCTCCAACCGTTCCAGCAGCCACGAAAGAACATGTCCCTCACTCGCGGCGTTCAGCCACTCGAGATACGGCGTGTCCGCCTCCACCAGGCAATCGTCCGCCAGCAGCGGCATATATCGCGGCAGGCTGCTCCACACCTGCTTATATTGCTCGTCCGGGTCCCACTCGACGCGCAGTTGTCCGTGAAACCGCGACGCCAGCCATCGCGCCACTTCATACGTAAACGTGTCGCGGATCGTCGTCCCGGCAAGGCCGGAAAATT
>Ga0265340_10002475_pt1 | contig 10493 bp, 9 predicted proteins | sample 4CB225metaG_FD_202082 | JGI IMG/M metagenome (GOLD analysis project Ga0265340, IMG submission 202082) | Rhizosphere microbial communities from Carex aquatilis grown in University of Washington, Seatle, WA, United States - 4-CB2-25 metaG | ecosystem: Host-associated > Plants > Roots > Rhizosphere...
GGCGATGACTTTTTTCAGTTTCATCGAATCCACCTGTCCCATCTGGCGTTGAATGATTTTGCCGCCCGGCGCCACCAAAATGGTGTAGGGAAGCCCTCCCGGCCAATCCGCATCCAAGGCGTCGGCTAGGGCGTTCATGTCCTTGCCGTCAAAAATATAATTTCGCGCGGCCACGTGCCGTTCCTGCAAGGCGGCGAGGGCCTTGGTCTTCCGGTCCAGGGTATCCGCGCTGATGGTGACGAGCTCAAAGTTGCCGTTGCGATACATCCGGTTCATGGTCACGAATTCCGGAAGCTCAATCAGGCAGGGACCGCACCAGGTGGCCCAGACATTAATCAAAAGCATGTTGGGGGTGTTGTTGGTCATCAATGCCTTGATCGTCTCGACATCAGCGGATTCCAAAGTCACGGGTTCTTTCTCCATGGCTGCCAGTTGCTGGGCGGCGGCCGCCCTTTTCTCAGACCATTTGATGGAACAACCAAAGGTCCGGGTCTTTTCCACCGGAACGGGTTTCCCTGCCAGCAGGGCATCCAGGGCGTTCCGGGCGTCCTGCTTGGTCACTTGGTTGATGTTTTCTGAATCGTCAATCCGGCCCACATACCGGAGTTTGCGCGCCTGATCGAAGATGAACACATGCGGCGTGGAAACCGGTCCATAAGCGCGGCTGACTTTTTGGTTTTCGCCATCGTAGAGGTAGGGGAAATTGAATCCCCGCTCCTGGGCGCGAATTTTCAATTCGTCAAAGGAATCGCCGAGATCGGAGTAAACCAGTTCGCTCAGGCTGAGGGCCTGGGGATCATTGGGAGCGATTCCCACCACCGTCACCCCCTTGTCTTTGTAATCCTTGACCAGTTGCATGATTCGGCCTTCGTAGGCTTGCGCCGTTTTACAATGGTTGGCCGTGAAGACGATCACCAAAATTTTGGCATCGGCGTAATCTTTCAGCGAGTGATTGTGGCCATCAATTCCCGGAAGAGTAAAATCCGGCGCGGAGGCCCCGATGGGCAATGTTTTGGCCAGGCCATCGTCGCCCCTGGCCACGCTGGCAGCAAACATCAACGTCATCACAACCAGCGTGATGCCCAGCCCGGATCGCATGGTTCGACGGCGCCAAGTGCTCGTTTCAATGTTCTTGTTCATGCTTTTTCCGCCGGCTCAGGCGACGGCAAATGACTCACGCGCTCTTGAGTCGCAACCGGCACGGCGTGGCTTGAGATTGCACCCGCCTGCGCCAAAATCAAGGAGCAAACCAACAGAGACCCGGAACGGGTTGGGGCTTATGATAGGTTGGTCTGTTCGCACCATGGTTAAGCTGGACAGCCTTTGTTGCACGGCACAGAATCAATTCGAGCGCACATGAGCGGACACAAACGCATTCCCACCGACGGCAGACAAAGTTTGAGTCACAATCCCTTTGCCGCCTTGTCCAGCGAAGAGTTTCCGCCCGCCCCGGAAAATCCGGCAGCGGATTCCACGCCACAAGCGAAACCGGCGCGGAAGAATCGCGGACGCGTGGACATCATCCGGCAGACGGCCGGGCGCGGCGGCAAGACGGTGACCGTGGTGAAGGGCTTTATTGGCATCGGACTGCCGGAAAAGGAGCAACTGGCTAGGGCGATGCAACAGGCCTGTGGCACCGGCGGCACGGTGAAGAATGGCTGGATCGAGATTCAGGGCGACAAACGCGCGGAGGTCGCGCGCATTCTTACCGAGGCCAATTTTCGACCGGTGTTCGCGGGAGGGTAGCGGTATTGATTGAGAGTTGTTCCGCCTTCGCAATGCTCCCGTCTCCGCTCCGTTTCCCCGCGCCAAGGAGATTAGGGTCGAGCGTCAATGAACCCGAGTTAAGGTGAACACCCCATGGCGGACGCGCCGTCGCCGGCCTAGGTTGCCGCATGAAACACAATAGAAGTTTTCAGGACCAATACCAACGTCCGGACGATCAAGGTCCGGACGATGACGAGAAAGGCTTGGACCAGATTCAGGCGCGCTTCGAGCGGCTCGCCCGGAAGGTGAGAGATGATTCAGGCGCCGGCCAGACAAAATTCATCCGCCCGGCGAGCCACCCGGATGCCCCGGTCTTCGCGCAATCCAGACAGGGGCTGTTGCCCGCGTTGGCCACGAATGGTTGAGGGTTAAGCGCAAGCAAAACTGCATGAAACGATGAAACCCGGCGTTCGTTTTCCATCGTCCCGCCGGGACGAATTATGCATGGGACGGTTTACCGGGGACATTGTCCCCGGCTAATTTCCATCCGTCGCTTCGCGACTTTGCATCTGCGGCGCGGGGCTGCGCAAGTTCAGTGGCCAGTTCGATTCGTCCTTTCGGGTTCGGTTTTGATTCGACCGGCGACAGCAAATCAAGCTTTTCCCTCGCTCTCAATTGGGCCCATGGCCACCCCGACATCGGTGTCAGCGGAGGACGCATGTCATTTCCTATGGGGGAAACACCCCATAGAACAATCGAGGTGATTTCACTTATGGTCGCGCCGTGAGAAACGGAATGTTTCTTCAAAAATGGAAGACGGGGCGTCTATGAAGACACCCCCCACCTATCTGAATCGAGCGCGCCTACAAGGGCGCGATCCGAGCATAGATAACTCCAGAAGCAGAAAGGAAATGCAACCATGAATCCCATTACACCACAAACCCCCAAACCGCATATGCAGCGCTCAAGATGGCGTGAGTCATCCGAGCGGCTGTTCCGCTTCTTCTCTCGGTCCTGGCTGATCCTGTTCGCCCTTGTGGCGCTGGCATCAACCGCCCGGGCAGGAGGGGTACCAACAACGCCAGCGTGCGTGACAAACACACCGCCAACGTGCGGGATAAACCAGATCGTTGGCGTCACGGACTGCACTAGCACCAACTTTACCATTCAGTTGAGCCAGTTTTGCCAGGGCCCTTTGGTGGTTAAATGTGGCGGGGTGATTCTTAATGGCACCTATAATTATGCGAATCAAACATTCGCCGCCTGTCGGCCGGCCAGCCTGCCCCCCGGCACTTGTTTGCTGAACATCTGGAAGAACGGCGTGTGTCTAAGCTCGACAAATGTCTTCCTTTGTAACTGTGTCCCTTGTACTAACTGCCCCGCTGGGCCGCCAGGGCCACCAGGACCCACAGGTGCAACAGGAGCAACTGGACCACAGGGGCCATCAGGACCCAAAGGCGCGACGGGACTAACGGGAGCAACTGGACCACAGGGGCCATCAGGACCCAAAGGCGCGACGGGATTAACGGGAGCAACGGGACCAGCAGGACCGGCAGGAACGAATGGGCTGAATGGAACCAATGGACTGGTTGGACCCGCAGGACCGGCGGGGCCAGCGGGAGCAACAGGAGCACTTGGACCGGCGGGAGCCGTTGGACCAACGGGCGCAACCGGAGCTACAGGCGCGACGGGACCGATGGGACTAACGGGAGCAATGGGACCAGCAGGACCGGCAGGAACGAACGGACTGAATGGACTGGATGCAACCAATGGATTCGTTGGACCCGCGGGACCGGCGGGGCCAAAGGGTGACACAGGTGCGACGGGATTAACGGGAGCAACGGGGCCGGCAGGACCGACTGGACCAGCGGGATCAGGCTCATCCCAATACGCGTATATTTACAACGTGAGCGCTCAAGTGGTGCCGCTGGAGACGGCTGTCACCTTTAGTGACAATGGCATTGGGACCGCTGGATTTGCGCACGGTCTGGGAAGCCCCAACATAACCGTTATCAATGAGGGCGTTTACAAGGTCACCTTTTCCGTGTCGGGAACCGAACCCAACCAATTCGCGCTTTTCGTGAATGGTGTCGTGGTTGCAGAAAGCGTTTATGGTTCAGGCGCTGGCACTCAGCAAAATGCCGGTCAGGCTATATTGGCTATCGGAGCCAACGATGTGATTACGCTGGTAAATCACACGTCGGCGGCGGCGGTTACCCTTGCGGCAGCTCCTCCAATCGGAGGCACAGTGACAGCCGTAAACGCTTCCATTCTCTTTCAAAAATTAGATTAGTTTCGAGCACGTGAAAACATCCTCGACAAGATCTGCAACGAATGGCGCCAGGTTCACGCAATCGACGCCGTGTGCATTCGAGTTTCGATGCGCAAAAGTCTGAATCTCTTGAATATTGGAAGACGCAGGGGATCTCGCAAGAGTTCCCCTTTTTAATTCGCGGGATTGTCTAAAACACCCATTCGCCGTAACGAAACTTTCTGACTTGATTTGTAATGTATGCGGCTGGGGTGGCATGTATGCCGCGGCGTGGTCCCTCAATCGCATACATTAAGGTGAACGCCCCATAGCGGACGTGCCGGTGACAGCCTTTGAATTGGTTGAGGGTTGATTCGCCTTCGCCATGCCCCCCGTCTTCACAGAGTTACGACGGCAAGTCAGCGTGCGGGTATTGAGGATTATGATACCGCGCTGTCAGGGAGATTTGCCGGCCATGCGCTTCCAGAGGGCGTTGCCGACCATCAAGGTGAGCGCGATGGTTGCCACCGCCACCGCGCAAGCCAGAAATTCCATTTCAACGAGCCAGGTATTATTGTTCATGGCCAGCAGTATCACCGGAAAATCCCGCTTCCGCCATGGGGCATTCACCCCTGTAACGTGGCCGGCTGTGTTGGCAGATGGGGGATGGCGTTTGGGAGTTGGGAAGGCTGAAGGCTGAAACCAGGGGTTTTCCCAGTGGCGGCAAGGAACATCCCAGTCGCGGTCCGCCATGGCGGGATGTAACAGTGTTCATGCGAATAATTTCAAAACAGAGCATTGGCAGCATGGGCCGGGAATTCCAGAAGCGCGGATCGTCATCGTTCGTCAGTGAAATCTTCGCCAAGCTGGGGAAGGCGGCAAAAATTCCCGCTGGTTATCAGGATAAAACTGGTTTCCACCTTGGCATCGAACCGGAAGCGCCTGACGGGCCGCGTCTGGTTTCCGGCAGCATACTGTGAAACACGCTCGCGGTTCTACAAAGAGGGCCGGTTGGCCGTTTCCGCCGTCGTGGCGCCGTGGCGCGGCAAGCCAGTTCCGTTTTTCCGGTTGAGCAGCATCGGCCCGGAGCGACCCGGTCCCGGAAGTTCAACCAGCTTTTTGTAGAGATATTCGGATTCGGTTATTTGTTGTAAAAACTGGACATCAATCTCCATCCTTTTTCGGACGGGAACCTCCTTTGTGTCCTTGAGCCGATCATCATAAATCACCGCAAATGCCCGCTGGCTTTCGAGCTCCAGCCTGGCCGAGATGAATGTGTGCTCGGCACGGATGACCACTCTAAGCCCGTCGAAATTCATTTTGCTTCTTGAAACCTTTCACGGTCTGAATCCTCACAGCGGTTTCCGCAAAGACACCGCTGGAGGATTTGTCAACATTCAAGGAACGGCGTCGCCGCTGGTCCAAGCTATTTTCGGTCGTGATCCGGCGTAGATCCCTTCAGATCTTCCTTCCGGTCCTGGTGCGCGTCGGAAGGCCGCCAGTTTTTCGGATATTTCTGAAGCATCTCGGCGTGATGTTTTTCCGGGGAATCATGGAAATCCATCCTAACGGATGGCGAGGCCAGCAGCACGTCAGCCGAGACACCCCGCGGCGCTGCCGCGTCCACCCATGCGCCGTTTTCCAGATAGGCGTATTGGTGCCGGTGACTGTTGTAATAGATGCCGTAGCTGGGGTAATAAACATAGTCATCTTGCACCACGACCGCAGGCGCCACCACCACGGGAGGCGCGATCACGACCACGGGAGGTCTCACGACTATCCCGACGCTCTGTGCATCTGCGGAACCCAGGCCTTCGGTCAGCGTCGCCAGAAGCACGGCGCCCAATATAAATCCAACCTTGTTGGTTTTATTAGTTTGATAGAAATGTTTTTTGTTTTTCATGGGATGAGACTAGCCCGGGAAATGTGTCCGTGCCATGGGGTGTAACCCGAAGCCCAAAACCGGCGCCATCTTCCGCAAACACTCGTTTTTGCGTTGTTTTTGAAAGGGACAAGTCGTTCGTGTGGGGACTCGCGACGTTGCAGGTTTGTGTTTTTGGCTCGTCTTTGCGGGAATGTGGCATTCGCGTCGAGGTTCCGGGCCGTCCGGCTCGGAACGGCTTCATCAGCAAACAGCACGCGTCCATTCTTCCATCGAATTGGCAGGGCGACACTCGTTGGCCGATTTGATCGGGGCTGGAAAGGACTTCCGCCCCGCTGCTGGAGATTTCGCCGGAAAAAACTTGTCACCTTTTCCCAATCAGCGGCATTTACCAGTAGATGCAGGAATTGGATGACAACGCTTTGCTGCGGAAATACGTCGAGCACAATTCCGTGGAAGCCTTTGCCACGCTCGTCACGCGGCACATCAACAAGGTCTATTCGGTTGCGCTGCGCCACACCGGCAACCCGCATCAGGCCGAGGAAATCACCCAGGCCGTTTTTGTCATTCTGGCGAGAAAATCCGGCCGTTTAAGCAGTCGGGTCATCCTTTCCGGCTGGCTGTATCAAACCGCGCGACTGACGGCGGTGACTTTTATCCGCAGCGCGATCCGGCGCGCGCGCCGTGAACAGGAGGCTTACATGCAATCCGTCTTGAACGAAAGCGAATCCGGTGTCTGGACCCAAATCGCTCCGCTGCTGGACGCGGCGATGGCCGGTTTGAATGAAACCGACCGCCACGCCGTCCTGCTGCGATTTTTTGATGGCAAAAGCATGGGTGAAATCGGCGCGGCCCTGGGCGCGAATGAAGCTGCCGTCAAGAAACGCGTGAGCCGCGCGCTGGAAAAGCTGCAGAAATATTTTACCAGAAACGGCATCGCTTCGACCGCCGACGCCATTGCCGGGGCGATTTCCGCCAATTCGGTTCAGGCGGCGCCGGCTTTGCTGGCAAAGACCGTGACGGCCGTGGCGGTGGCCAAAGGCGCCGCGGCTGGCGGTTCAACCTTAACCCTCATCCAAGGAGCATTGAAAATTATGGCATGGACAAAAGCAAAAACCGCCGTCGTGGCCGGCGCGGCATTGATCCTCACCACCGGCACAAGCATCGTTGTAATCAAGGCGGCTCATTCGACCAAGGCAGTTCATTTGGTCCTCACCGGGCTTCCCCAAACGTCCGCGGAGTTAAACGCATGGTATGTTGAACCGCCCGCCGGGCAAAACGCCGCCACGTTCAATTTGCAAGGCATCAAGGCGATGCAAGTTGACGGCGCCGACCAAATTGCCAATCTGCCGATCCTGGGAAAGCTGCCGCCGCCGCCGCCCGGCATTCCCCTGTCGTTGCCGGTGAAATCCGCCCTGACCGCCTTCGTGCAACGCAATCGCGAGGCGCTGCAATTCTTCGCCCAAGGGGCTCAATACGAACAAAGCCGCTATCCCATAGACCTTACCAAAGGCCCCAACACCCTGCTGCCTCATCTCTTCGGAATCAAGCGCGGCATGCAAATGGCGGAAATGGCAGCCATTTTGGATGCGGAGAACAAGGATGAGAAAACGGCGGCTGATGACATCCTGCTGACCCTGACGCTGGCGCGTTCGCTGAAAGCCGAGCCGGTGCTGATTTCCCAATTGGTGCGCGCGGCTGGCGTTGCTCTTGCCGTGGACGGATTGAACCAAGTTGTGAACCGCACCACCCTGCCGCCGGAATCCTTGAGCGAGCTTTCCAAGGCCTTCCAAAGCATGGAGGATTACGATGCGCGGGGCGAGGGTTTCAACCGCGCCATGGCCGGGGAACGGGCCATCCATCTGGAATTATTGAAAAATCCGGACGAACTTGTTCGGCATTTGAACGCATTGCAGACATCGGACATCTCTGACGAACAGCGTCGCCGGATGATTGAAGAAGTGAAACAGCCACGCAGCTTGAAAGAAGAACAGGACTACTTTGAAACCACTTTTCAGCAGCTTCTGTCTGCGCGCCAAGAATCGTTTCCCGATCGCTTGAAGGTTGACGAATTGACCCGCCAACGCGCGACCAAGGCCTCGGGTCATGGGCTTCTGTTCAACGGGTTGCTTTGGGGCGGTGTCCCTGGCGCCGCCAACAGGGAAGCAAGCTGCCTCGCCGATCTTCGTCTGGCATTGACCGCCGTGGCGCTGGAACAATTTCGCGCGACGCATAATCAGTATCCCACCGCTTTGTCCGAACTGGCTCCGAATTATTTGACCACGACACCCGTGGATCCGTTTGATGGCCGGCCGTTGCGTTACCGGAAGCAAGTCGCCGGCTATGTGCTTTACAGCATCGGCCCTGACCTGAAAGACAACGGCGGGAAGCGCACGAATGGAAACGGCGGAGACATCGTATTCACAGTCGTCACGCCACCGGCATGATGATGAACCGGAAGATTTCAGAGGAGACCAAGGATGCGGACAGCCAAAAAGTGCCATCCGCAGTGTGGAATGTGGCTGTCTGGGTGTTGGCTTTGGGAGCATTCGTGGTCGCGATGGTTTCGTCGTATCGGGAAATCCATTACAACATTCCCAATGACCTCCGCAGTCCGGCGATATTGCTGGTGGATGCGCTCCTGGCGACGGTGGTGGCGTTCGGATTTGCCGTGCATGAAGGTGCATTGACACGCTGGACGGACACGCATTTTTGCCTCCGGTTCGGGCTTTGGTCGGCGGCGGTTTTCCGTTTGGTGCCGCCGATCATGAATGAAGAGGTCTTGTTTTTGAAAGGCGGTTTAAACCTCGACGTGCCATATGTCGTGCTTGGCGCTTGTATCCATGGCGGGCTGGCGGTCTTGCTGGCCAGTCCTTATGCGATTCGCGTGCTGGATCTTCCCGTGTGGACTGAAGACGATAACCTCTGGAAACTCTGCGGAACTGTGATTCTGGTCTTCTTTATTGTCGCCTGCGTTGTGCGATTGCTGGTGGAACACTGGTGGGTGGGGTTTTGAGGGCGGGCGGTGGACGGCCAGTTTCAATTGTCCGAATCTTGATGCTCTGAATTGGATTTCCACCGACCAGCTTCGCCTCGAACTTGTGTCGGGTGCGAACCGGTTGAAATGCCAGCCGGGGAGAAGGGGAATCTGGCCGGGAAATCTGGCTTTGGAAAATGACCGGGCCAGGGTCCAATCGTTTAATCGCAAAAATTCTGTCCCAATTTTGTTTTGGCGAACATAATTGGTAAATGCCGGAGTCCGATGACATCGCACTGTTGAAGCAATATGCCGAAGGTGACGAATCCGCTTTCGCCACGCTGGTCGAACGGTATGTCCATCTGGTCTATTCCGCCGCCCTGCGGCAGGTTGGCAATTTCTCCCAGGCCGAGGAAATCACACAGGCGGTCTTCATCATCCTGACGCAGAAGGCAAAATCGCTCGGCCCGAAAACGATACTGTCGGGCTGGCTGTATCAAACGGCGCGGTTGACCGCGGCAAACCTTCAGCGGTCGGAAATCCGCCGCCAGCAACGTGAACAGGAGGCCTATATGGAATCGCTTCTCACCGAACCCGCCGTGAATGTCTGGCCGCAAATTGCGCCATTGCTGGATGACGCGATGGGGCATCTGAACGAAAAGGACCGCAATGTCGTCGTGCTGCGGTTTTTCCAGAACAAATCGGCGGCGGAAATCGGTGACGTCCTCGGCATTGGCGCTTCCACGGCCCAAAAGCGCATCACCCGCGCCGTGGGACGTTTGAAGAAATTTTTTACGAAGCGGCGCGTGGCGCATTCGGCGGAATTGATCACCAGCGCCATTTCGGCCAATTCCGTTCAAGCGGCGCCGGCTTTGCTGGCAAAATCCGTGACGGCTGTGGCGCTCGCCAAGGGCGCGACGGCCAGCGGTTCCATCCTGACCCTCGCCAAAGCAACCCTTATCGCCATGAAAACCAAAACCATTGTTGCCACTGTTACCGCCACGGTCGTTGTTGCCGGCATCACCACCTGGCTTGCGGGCTTTCATTTAACCCGGCCAACGAAGGCCGCGCCGGATTATGCCGCTGCCGGTGTTAAATTTCCCGTTCAACTGGTCAATGAAGCTTCCCATCGGGACAGAAACGACCCCCTTTTCGAGATTGGCCTTGATCCGGACACACGGCGCACCAGCAATTCCGCGCCCGCCATCCACATCAAAGGGCCGCTCCCGCCACCGCCCGACCTGCCGCCCAATTTTTCCGACGCCGCCATCCAGAAGGCCGGCGAGTCGAGTTCCGCAGCTTATGTGATGACCAACGGCTCGCCGCTGTTGGGTCAGCATATCCGCGTCACCGGCTGGTTGAAGTGCAGCAAAGTTCAAAACTGGGCCGCCGCGTATTTTTGCATCTACAATCCCGAGAATCACAGATTCACGCGGTTTGACACCATGGACGACCGTCCCATTCTGCAAGGCACAATGGATTGGCGGCAAATTGAATTTGTCACCGACATTCCCGAGGAACCTTGCATCCTTTACGTCGGGCCGGACCTTTACGGTCCCGGCGAACTCTGGGGCGACGATTTTCAAATCGCACTTGCTTCTGCCGATACGCCCATCACCGACGACCGGAACTGGCGTCTCACCAGCGCCGAACCGAACACCTATTCCTGGACCACC
>Ga0265340_10002479_pt1 | contig 10488 bp, 10 predicted proteins | sample 4CB225metaG_FD_202082 | JGI IMG/M metagenome (GOLD analysis project Ga0265340, IMG submission 202082) | Rhizosphere microbial communities from Carex aquatilis grown in University of Washington, Seatle, WA, United States - 4-CB2-25 metaG | ecosystem: Host-associated > Plants > Roots >...
GCCAGAACAAATACTGGACCTATGAACTGACAAGCGCGGAAGCCGCGCACGGGCTTACCGATCATCAGAACCTCGACATCCTCCGCTTGCGTTTGGCGACAGGGATGATGCGCAGCGCCGAGGACTATCAGACCGGCGCCGAGTTGGCGCTGGAGTTCGGCGACAATGCCGGCGCGGTGAACTTCACGCAAAAGGGTATCGCCGCGAAGGTGCTGACCGACGCGCGTTCGCAGCGTCTCGCGGGTCTGGCGCAGGCGGATGCGGCGAAAGATGCAGCGACGCTCGCGCAACAGGCCGCCGCCGCCAAGACCGGCGACGCACTGGTCAAGCTTGGTGAGAAATACACCGGCATGGGCAAAGGGCCTGATGCGGTCAATGCGATCAAAGCCGGTATCGCCAAGGGTGTCACGGATGCTGACGACGCACAGATCCGCCTCGGCCAGGCCTATCTTGCCGCTGGACAGAAGAGCGATGCGATCCACGCCTTCAACAGCGTGAAAACCGGCAACGACCAAGCCATCGCGCATATGTGGGCGCTTTACGCGCGCACATCGAAATAAGCGCAGGCGCATCTCAACAGCGAAAGGCCGTCCGGTTTCGGGCGGCCTTTTTGTTTTGAAGATCAGTGCAGCGCCGCCTGTTGCGCGGCAAGCCGCGCGAGATAGCCACGCGTGTCGATGTCGGGTGGCGCCGGAACGCCTTTGCCGGCGCCGGGCATTTTCAATTCATCGAGCGTGAAATCCATCTGTGCATCGTAAGTGCGGTCGAGCTGGTTGCGCAGATTTTGCTCCGCTGCGTACCACTGTTGTTTGTTCGTGCCGTCGTGGCAGGTGGAAAGCTCAGCCGCATCGGAAGCGCCCCAGCGCCGCTCCACGCACTGATAGGGATCGAACGACATGCGGAACAGCCGCTTGATCGCTTCCGCAAACCCGAACGTCACCTGCGATCCATCCGTGCGCGTGTAGGCGATCCGGCACTTGGAGGCTTCGCCGTCATAGGTCGCGATCAGATCGGCGACGAGATCGTGCCCCGCATAGACCAGCTTCTTGTCGTGCGTCTGATCCATCTTCACGAAGCGCTCGGTCTGATCGCGCAATTCCTTGAACGCGGTCTTGAGCCGTGCGTCGCGCGACGGCGTGGAATAGGTCTCCCAATCGCCTTCGGTGCCGTAAATGTTGGCAGGCAGGCGCGTGGGTTGCGACTGGTTCTCCAGACCCGCCTCAATCGCCAGCGTCACGGCGTCGGCGCGATAATGCAGATCGTTGCAATCGGATTCCACCATCTCGCGCACTTCTTTCAGCGGATCGAATTGCAATTTGCCGCCCGCCATCGCCGCGCGCACGAAATCGTAATAGCTGTAAGACTCGCCATTGATCGCGAACGCGCCGGTGCTCCACGATTCGTCGTCCTTGAGATGCGCGCCGGTGCCGTAATATTGCTCGTCCGAGAAATCCGGAATGTCCTTGTTCTTCGGCAACACGACATGGCCGCCCACGAATACGCCATCCGCCGTCTTCGTCGCGCCGACGAGAACGGGCGAGCGCCAGTTCTTGAAGCCGGCGCCCATGCCCGGCCGTGAGCGCACGAAACGCTCGTCGTAATAGCCGCGCGTCAAACTGTTGTCGGGATGCGCGTCGATATACTGAATGCTGCCGTCGGGGTCGACCTTGAAGATCGTGCCGACATGGCCGTTGGGATCGTAGATCATCGTGCCGGGGCGGATCGATTTCGCATCGACGAGCGGCGAGTAAGCATCCGGCACCGGATCGTCGAGATCGGGATGAATGCGATAAGTCGCGGACGACACCGCATCGCGAATGACGTCGAGCAATTCGTAACCGGAGATCGAGTTCGACAAGACATCGTGCCGCTCGACCACCTCATTGCCGTCTGGCGTATAGCGGATATCGCGCGTATGCCCGCGTGGGCTGACTTCACTCACGTAAGAGAACGGCAGTCCGCGCTTCCACGCATAATAGGCGCGCAGAACATAAGGCAGGTCGGCGCAATCGGAGCGGAATGTGATTCCCGCCGGGTCGCTGGCGCGAAACGGATTGCCTAAGGAATGCAGACAAGTGTTCACCGTATGGCAATTGGATTCGCCGATGCCCGCGATGAATTCGCCATAGCCGCGCTCGTCTTCCGCGGTCCAACGATCGTAGCGGATCTTGTAGATGCTCGGGCTATACGCGGCGATTTCGGGCGAGGTGACGATCTTCTGCTCGGCGGCTTCCACCGGCGCGGGCGTGATCTGCGTATCGGATGACTGCGCGGGCGGCTGCGGTGACGGCACGGCAGGCTCGGGAAGCTCATCGGCGGCCCCAAGCGTCACACTTGCGAACACGGCTACGCCACACGCCAAAGCGACAGCACGCATTCGTCCCCCCGGACGCGACGCCCCTATGGCTTTAACCGTAAAGGGCCAGTCCAACCGGTCAAGCGAGACCGGCGTCTTAACCATGATTGCTTCGTCATGTGATGTTTCCGTTATAGTGCGCGCGTCACCAAGCCGCCGGATGCATGCTGGATTCCGCCGAAATCGAAGCGCTTCTGCTCAGTCTCAGAATTGCGACAGTGGCCGTGTTGTGTGCGCTGCCCTTCGCGCTGGCGGCGGCGACGCTGCTGTCGCACCGCCGCTTTCCCGGCAAGACGGTTGTGGATAGCGCGCTGCATTTGCCGCTGGTGCTGCCGCCGGTTGTCGTCGGTTATCTGCTGCTCATCGCGCTCGGCACGCGCGCGCCTGTCGGGCACTGGCTGCTGGCGCATCTGGGAATTCGCTTTGCGTTTTCCTGGACGGGTGCCGCGCTTGCCTCCGGCGTCATTACCTTTCCGTTTCAGGTGCGCGCGATCCGGCTCGCGATGGAAGCCATCGATGGCGGATTGGGCGCGGCGGCGGAGACGCTGGGCGCGGGCGCGTTCGACCGCTTCGTCAATCTTACGCTGCCGTTGGCGCTTCCTGGGATCGTCGCCGGTGCGATCACAGCCTTCGCCGCATGCCTGGGCGAGTTCGGCGCGATCATCACCTTCGTGTCGAACATTCCCGGCGAAACGCAGACGCTGCCGCTGGCCATCTACAGCGCCTTGCAATCGCCGGGTGGCGAGGTGGAAGCGGCGAAACTTTGCGCGCTTTCGATCTTGCTCGCCTTGATCGGCGTGACGCTGGCGCAGATCGCCGACCGCCGCATCCGGATGTTCGCGGGACGATGAGCCTATCCGTTCGCATCGCGCAGGATTTCGAAAACTTCGCTCTCGATGTGGCGTTTGCCGTCGAGAAGCCCGGCATCACGGCGTTGTTCGGCCCATCGGGCGCGGGCAAGACGAGCATCGTCAATGCGATTGCCGGATTGCTCAGGCCGGATGAAGGCCGCATCGCGGTCAACGATGACGTGTTGCTGGATACGCAGGCGCATATCTTCGTACCGCCGCGCGCGCGCCGCATCGGCTATCTGTTTCAGGATGCGCGTTTGTTTCCGCACATGAGCGTGGAGACCAATTTGCGCTTCGGCTGGCGCCGCGCGGCGGAGCGCGCGAGCGAGGCGGAGTTCTCGCGGATCGTTTCGCTGCTCGGTCTCGAAACTCTGCTGACGCGCCGTCCGCAAAATCTCTCCGGCGGCGAGAAGGGCCGCGTCGCGCTCGGCCGCGCGCTGCTGTCGTCGCCGCGCTTGTTGCTGCTAGATGAGCCGCTGGCCGCGCTGGACGCCGCGCGCAAGAGCGAGATCATGCCGTATCTCGAGCGGCTGCGCGACGAAGCCGCGGTGCCGATGCTCTATGTCAGCCATTCGCTCGACGAAGTCGCGCGGCTTGCCGACAACGTGATCGTCCTGAAGCAGGGCCGCGTTGTGGCGCAAGGCTCGGTGTTCGACATGCTGGCCGATCTGGAGGCGATGCACAGCATCGGTGCAGCGTCTTATGGCGCGGTGATCGACACACGCGTGAAAGCGCATCGGCGGGAGGACGGGCTGAGCGTTCTCGCATTCGATGGTGGCGAGCTGATCGTTCCGCTAGTCAATCGCGCCATTGGAACGCGGTTGCGCATGCGCATCCGCGCCGAGGATGTTATGCTGGCCGCGGAAGAGCCGCGCGCGATCAGCGCCAACAATGTCCTGCTCTGCCGCGTGACGGCGCTGCGCGAGACCGGGCCGGCGCACGCCGATGTGCAGATTGTTTGCGGCAAGACGCCCTTCGTCGCCCGCATCACCCGCGCCTCCGCCGAGCGCCTGGCGCTTGCGTCCGGCGTCCCAGTGTTTGCGGTGATCAAATCCGTGATTGTCGATCTGGGTTAGTTTTGATTCACGCGGGCGCATAGCGACAGCGTATGCGCGCGGAGACGCGGAGGGCGCCAAGCCGTTGACGATGCGATGGATGCCTTGCTTCAGCGTTGGTTCGCCGAAATTTATCAGCAGGCCCACCGGAAGCTTCAGCAGGCGCAGATAGGTCAACACTTGCTTGCCGTGGACGGGGGCGATCTTTTCGACCGATTTCAGTTCGATGATGACTTGTTCTTCAACAAGCAGATCGATGCGGCAAGCATCTCTGAAATGCATGTCCTCATAGTCAAATGAGAGCGAAACTTGTCAAGCGGCGCGAAAACCGCGCCGCTCAAGAGTTCGAGCCAAAATCGTCTCGGACACGGATTCGAGAAGACCCGGACCTAATGTTCGGTGAATCTGGATTGAAGCGTCGATAATCGCGCTCGTGATGTCGTCCCGCGTTCTATCAATTTCGCTCATATCCTCCGCGTCTCCGCGCCTCCGCGTGAGAACCTGACTTGCACCTGTCGCGCAAGTTTGCGGAAATAGTCGCGAAATATGTATGCTCCTGTCAAAGATATTGGAGGAAACGATGCCGCTCATTCCTTATGCCGACACCGCCGCGTTGCCGGAGAAGGCGCGCGAGGCGTTTGAGCGTTTGCCGCGCAAGCTCAACATCTTTCGCATGTGGGCGAACGCGCCGGAGATGTTCGTGTCGGGCATGCGCTTCGGCGGCAACATTCTCGCGCGCCAAAAGCTCGGCGCGGATTTGCGCGAGCTGATCATCCTGCTCGTCGCGCGCATCGAAGGCGGCACCTATGAATGGGTGCAGCATGTTCCCATCGCCAAACATGCCGGCTGCAAGGACGATCAGATCGCCGCGCTGGAGAAAGGCGATTTTGCGGGCGCCGCGTTCAACGCGAAGGAAAAAACGCTGCTGAAATTATCGGAAGAAGTGATCCGCCATGTGCGCGGCAGCGAAGCGGCGGTGGCGGAAGCCAAGAAACATTTCTCTCCGCAGGAAATCGTCGAGATCATCATGACCTGCGGCTTCTACATGACGATGGCGCGCATGACCGAAACGCTGCAAGTCGATATTGACGCGCCGGGCGGCGAGGCGATTGTGAAAGAGCTGGAGCGGATGCGGTAGGCGGAAACATGTATCGTGTCGCAATGTTCTTAAGTTTCTTAAGAGGCTAAGTCAGCGAAAGGCTCGCCGAAATGAGGCTAATTTCAGTTGCGCTTTGCGTATTGCTGGGGGCTTGTTCGCAACAGCAGCCGCGCCCCTACAGTGTGGTCGTCGATAAAGATGGCAATGTGTGGAAGGTAGATACCGGTACGGGCGAACTGTGGCGCTGCTGGCAAGGCACGCCGGGTGTAGTCAGCCCCCAGTGCTACAAGGCCGTTGACCGCTAAGCGACCCTGACATGTGGGGGTTGAGCGCTATGCGCCCCCGTTAAATTTTTCTGCGTCTCACGGTGATGTGCCAGTGAGGGCATTCGCCAGCCCCTCCGCGAATTGCTGCTCGGCAACGTTATCGTCATCCCCGCCACCGCCGCTCGTGCTGCCGCTTTTCAGGACGCTGCCGCTTGCGCCGGTAAGCTGGTAGTCCGCGGCGATCTTGATCTGCCAGTCGAAATCGCCGCCGCTTTCGTCGACGTGATAGTCGCGTATCGTCACGGTGAGCGTGCGATCCGCGCCGGAATCCACCACAGCGAACCCTCTGTTCGTGAGCGCTGACGCGATATGGCCGCGCAAGCCGCCCAGCAATTCCGGCGTGCAATCCGCATACGAGTCGCTGCTGAGCAGCCCCACGGGATCGGGATCGGCCGCACAGTTACCGGCGACCTTCAGGCCGATTGCGTTTGGGGAAGAATTGCTCGCCGATGGCGTGGCGCTTGGTGACGGCGCCGTGCTTGGCGGCGGTGTTGCTGCCGCAGCTGGCGGAGGCTGCTGGTAGTGCGGATATTGCGGCCCGTTGTTATTGTCCCAAGGCGCACATCCCCACTCAAGCGGCGAGACGACTCCATTGCATCCGCTCGCTTTCGCTGGCGGCGATGCGGCGATTCCAAAAGCGATGACGGCCAAAGCCGCAACAGCCAAACGCGCAAGTCCGTTCGTCATTCCTCACTCCCCATGCGGGGAATTATACGCCAACAAATCTTGCTCGTTTCAGCATTTCCAAATCTTGCCCAAACATTGCTGATAGATGAATTTCCTAAGTCGGGCTTGTTATTCCTCTTTGTGTTCTTTATTTGTTCTGCCGTGACAAGGAGCGCAGAACAGCAATGGCCGGATGAATTCATCGCAAGACCAGACAGGTAAGGGCGCCATTCTTGCGGGCGGCCCGCGCGCATCGCGCCTATGAGCGCCGGACGTCAGAGGTCCGGGTCAGCCATGGCGTGGTTCGTATGCAAACCGGGGAGGTGGAAGCGAAAGTGCCCGATTGTGTCGGCTTGGACTGGCCTTCGGCGGGCCTGCTGCGTAGCGAAACACTGGGAGGCCTTGGCGCAAAAGCGCGCCGGGGCCTTTCTTTTAGGGGGCTTCGCCGCACCACCGCTGTCAGGCCCGCGAATGCGGGCCAACCAGTTGGGTTCTGCACACTCCCGGAAGATGTCACCTGGGCGGCCCGCATTCGCGGGCCGTGACAAAACAGAAAACGGAGGAGGCAAAACTCAACTCAATTCAATCGCGGAGGAAACGTGGAGAGCTTTTCATATATATCTCCTCACCTGTCATCGCCCGCTTCATGCGGGCGATCCAATTTCCTTTTCGAAAGAAAGATGGATCACCCGGACGAGCCGGGTGATGACAAGCGGAGGAAACAAATGTCATCAAACCCGAAACACCAGTTTCTCCGACAGCGTGAAGTTGAACAGCATTCCAGCAAGCGTGCTGCAGGCGAGTGCGGTGTAGGGATTGTTCAGCGGCGGGTGCGCGAAGGTGATGAGCGCGATGTAGGTCGAATAGTTGACGACGAAGCCGATCATGTTCGCGCCGACGAACTTCACCCACTCCTGCAGCATCGCGCGCGCGCCATGCGCGGCCTTGTCGCGGAAGGTGAGAAGACGGTTGCCCATCCACGTGTAGGTGACCGTCACCGCGAAAGCGAGAACGCCGGCAGCGTAAGGCTCGACCGCCAAGACCTCATGGATGAGAAACAACACCACTTCATTGACGATGAAGCCCGTGCCGCCGACGATCGCAAAGCGCAGGAACCGCGACGCCGCGATCCGCTCGATCACATTCACGGCTTCTTCAATCCTTGCGGGCCGGGGATGGCGAGATAGCCCATGCGCTTCATCTCCCAGCGCCCGCGCGTCACGGTGTCGAGAATGAAGCCGCTCGTCAGCGACAGGAACGCCAGGATCATCAATGCCGCGGCCAGGATCGCACTCGGTTGGCGCGTGACGTAACCGGTCTGCGAGAATTCATAGATGACCGGAATGCCGATGATCAGCGCCACGATGGCCAGAAGCGCGGAGATTCCGCCGAAGAAAATCATCGGCCGTTCCTCGCGCACCAGCGAGATGATCGTGAAGAGGATCTTGAAGCCGTCGCTGTACGTACTGAGCTTGCTCACCGATCCGGCGGGGCGTTCCTTGTATTTGGTGTCGATCTCTATCATCGGCATCAACAGGCGCACCGCATGAACGGTCAGCTCTGTCTCGATGCCGAAGCCCGATGCGATCAAGGGAAAGCTCTTCACGAAACGGCGCGACATGATGCGATAGCCCGACAGCATGTCGAGCAGCTTCACATTGAACATCAAAGCTGTAAGGCCGGTGAGCAGCGTGTTGCCCAGAACATGGCCGGCGCGATAGGCGTCCTTCGCGGTGGCGATGCGGCGCCCCGAAACGATGTCGTAGCCGTCGTCAATCAGCTTGCCGACGAGATCGGGCAACACCGAGGCATCGTAGGTGTCGTCGCCATCGACCATCACATACACATCGGCTTCGACATCGGCGAACATGCGCCGCACGACATTGCCTTTGCCCTGGCGCGGTTCGCTGCGGACGATGGCGCCGGCTTCCGTCGCGCGCGCGATCGTCGCGTCCTTGGAGTTGTTATCGTAAACGTAGATGTCGGCGGTTGGCATCGCGGCGCGGAAATCCTTCACCGTCTGCGCGATGGCGACTTCCTCGTTGTAGCAAGGGATGATGACGGCGACGCGCGCTGTGCTCTTCGAATCGCTCATGGCGTTTTGTCTTTCAGGCGTTCCACGGGACAGAATTTATACGGCCCGCCAAGATTGGCTTCGATATCGGCGCATTCAAGATAGCGCATCGAAAGGCCGTAGTCTTTCAATGCCTCGGCGGCGCGCCCGATCTCGTATTCATTGGCGATCAGGAAGATGTCGCCATGCCAGTCGGCGACGCGGCGCTTGGTGGCGGCGGTGAGTTTGGAGCCGTCCTGCGGCTGGATCATCCAGCCATCGATCCGCAGCACCGGAATCTGGTGCGGCAGCGATGGCACGAGGTAGCCCATCGGCGCCTCACCGGCCATCACGACCAGCGTCTTGTCGGGATGCGGAATCGGCGGGACGTCGACGGAGACATACGGATCTTCAACAGGTGCCTTCGGGAGCCAATCGGGCCGTGTGTAAGCGACAGTCGCCAATGCGATCAGCCCAAGCACGATCGCCTGCGTGCGGCGCGAGATTGGCCACAGGCCGACGGCGCAGACGACCAGCAGCGGCGCCAGCATTTCGAGCAAGAGGATGTAGCGATAGATCGCGAACACCGCGATCCACATGACGTAGGCGGCGCCAGCGAACGCGAACAATGTGCCCGCAGCATCGGGCGCAACAAGCGGGTCGCGATTGCGCTTACCCAGCAGCACGACAGGAATCGTGGCTAGCGCCAGCACATAAGCCGCGCCCACGCGCATGTCCTGAAAGCCGAGATCGTCCGCCACGCGCCAGTCGATGGTGAACAGCAGCGGAAAAAAAACGATGTGTTCCCAACTGCGCGGCAGGAAGCGCATATCGCGGTATGACGCGGTGAGTGCCCAAGGGGAATGGAAGTAATCGTTGAAATACGGAAACAGCGGATTGCCGGTGACGTGATCCATCACGATCCACCAGTGCAGAGAGATGATCAGAAGCCCGATCACGCCGCCCACGAAACCTGCTGCCGTGCGCGACGCGCGATGTTTCGCGTCGCCCGGCATCAGAATGAGCGCGGTGCCAAAACCAAGCGCGAAGATCGCTTCGGGCAATTTCAAGCCAACGGCCATGCCGGTAACAATGCCGGCGATGCCTGCGATGATCGCGCCGCGTAACAACGTGCCGTTCGCCAGCGTCTCGCGATTAATGACGAGCGCGGCCAATCCCGAAAGGATGAACACGCTCATCACGTTGTCGTAGTAGGTCGTGCCGGCGAGACCGAGCATCAGTCCACCCGTCATACCGAGGAGCGCAACCGCACCAGCGATCAGCTCACGTGGTTCAACGATCAGCGTTGTACGCGCGAGAAGATACAGCGGAACGACATTCGATCCCTGCACAGCGCCGAGAATTCCCAGCGCGATCCACGCATGCGTGTGCGTTGCCAGCAGATAAAACGGGATGTCGAGCGTGGGATTGTAAAACGTAGCTTGATGAGCGACGGCGATGTCGAAGCCCATGCGGTGATTCAGATAGGCGTAAGGGATGTACCAATGATAGTTGCGGAAATCCCAGGACTGATCCTTGCCCAGCCACAACACGAAGATGGCCCAAGCGAGGATCGAAGCCGCGAGGAACAAAACCTCGCGCGGCACAAGAAACGCTGAGCGGTTGTTGGTGGGCGGCATCACGGCTGGAAAGGTTAGACGCGCACCTCTTATCACGCCTTCGGCGGCGCGCAGCAGCCCCGTTGTCGCCCCGAAAGGTTAAACAGGCTCGGGTGGGAGATTGGCCAGAAACTGCGCCGTGCAGGACCGCCAGGAGCGGGTCATCGCGAACGCACGGGCATCTTCGCGGGAGATCTTGAGCGCCGCCATGCAGGCGGCCTTCAGGTCATTGTTCAGGGCGCCCACAGGCGCGTCGCCCATCACGTCGAGCGGTCCTTGCACCGGATAGGCCGCCACCGGAACGCCGGTGGCTAGGGCCTCCAGGATCACGAGACCGAAGGTGTCGGTCTTGCTGGGGAAGACGAAGACGTCGCTGGCTGCATAGTGGCGGACAAGGTCTTCGCCCGTCTTGGCGCCGAGGAATTTCGCGTCCGGATATTTTGCTTTGAGGGTGGCAAGCGCC
>Ga0265340_10002480_pt1 | contig 10488 bp, 10 predicted proteins | sample 4CB225metaG_FD_202082 | JGI IMG/M metagenome (GOLD analysis project Ga0265340, IMG submission 202082) | Rhizosphere microbial communities from Carex aquatilis grown in University of Washington, Seatle, WA, United States - 4-CB2-25 metaG | ecosystem: Host-associated > Plants > Roots >...
CTCAGTCTCGGCTCTCCAAGAGGGCCTGGGCGCTGGCGCCAAACTCGGTGAGCTCGGACGTGTCGCCGAGGGCGTGAGGGTCGGGGGGCGATCCGTGTTCCAGAGAGCGCGCCCACTCGCGGTGGAGCTCGCGCACGCGATGGGGCGGGACGTGAGCGCGCGTGACGATCGCGCGCAGGCTTCGTCTAGTCTAAGTCTAAAGCCGGATTTGCTCTTTGTGCGGGTTCTTCCGTTGCACAAAGCTAAAGCGCGGCTTACGTTTCGTGCATGCCGCCTCGGCCGCCCGACCACCCCGACTGGGACCGGCTCTACGAGACGGCGGCCGCCCAGGAGGGCTTCTTCACGACCCGGCAGGCGGCCGATGCAGGCTACTCGTCGCAGCTCCTGGTGCACCATGCCGCTGGCGGCCGAGTGACCCGTGTCCGCCGGGGCATCTACCGCCTTGTGCACTTTCCCGTCGGTGAGCGCGAGGACCTGGTCACCGTGTGGCTGTGGTCCGAGCAAGAGGGCGTCTTCTCGCACCAGACCGCCCTGTCCCTGCACCGCCTCTCCGACGCGATGCCGGCCCAGACCCACGTCACGCTGCCGAGCGCGTGGCGCGCGCGCCGCTTCCGGGTGCCCGAGGGGGTCGTGCTTCATCATGCGGACGTGGCCAAGCAGGAGCGGACATGGTTTGGGCCGGTGCCCATCACCTCGGTGAAGCGGACCCTCAACGACTGCGCACGCGAGGGCGTATCGCCGGAGCTCCTGCAGCAAGCGACGAAGCAGGCCCTGCACCGAGGGCTGGTTGTGCGGGCCGAGCTACCGGACGTCAGAGCGTCCCTGAAGTCCTTCGGGGGGCTTCCCGCGTGACGGCACGCACGTACGCTTCGCCCGAAACCTTCAAGCAGGCCCTCGAGCAGCGCCTCCGCTCCGCGGCGGCGAACGGTCCTGACTTCGCCCGTCGGCGCCAGCTCCTCGTATTCGACCGCTTCCTGGCGAGAGTGGTCGCCGTCCTCGGCGACGCGGCCACGCTGAAGGGAGGGCTCGTCCTCGAGCTTCGCCTCGACCGCGCCAGAACCACTCGGGACATCGATCTGCGCCTCTCCGCATCGGCCGACGAGGTCCTCGGCCGGCTGCAGGCTGCCGCTCGTCTCGATCTCGGCGACTTTCTCACGTTCGAGGTCGGGGCCGACGCTGAGCACCCCGAGATCACCAACGAGGGGATGCAGTACGAGGGCATGCGCTTCCGCGCCGAGTGCCGCCTCGCCGGCAAGCCGTACGGGGATCCGTTCGGCGTCGACGCCGCCTTCGGCGACCCGATGCTTGGTCCCCCCGAGATTGTCGTGGCGGAGGACATGCTGGGCTTCGCTGGGATCGCGCCGCCGACGCTGCGCATCTACCCGATCGAGACGCACATCGCCGAGAAGCTCCACGCCTTCACGATGCCCCGCCCTCGCCCGAACTCGAGGGTGAAGGACCTCCCGGACCTCGCCCTGCTCGCCAGCGCCGGCCCGCTCGAGGCCCAACGGCTCCGGGCGGCGCTCGAGCAGACGTTCACGTTCCGCAAGACGCACGCGCTGCCGGCCACGCTCCCCGCACCGCCGCCGGCATGGGCGGCGCCGTATGCCGCGATGGCGCGCGAGGATCGCCTGGCGTGGCCCACGCTCGCAGTCGTGGCCGAGGCAGCTCGGGCCTTCCTCGATCCGGTGCTCTCGGGCGAACCGCCGGCGACGTGGGATCACCAAGGCTGGCGCTGGAAGTGAACCTCTCTGACGCGGGGCTGCGTCAGGACGGGCTGCGCGACAAGGTGCGGGGTAGCTGCACCGAGCAGCGATTTCGCTGGTGGTACTCAAGGCCGACGAGACAAGGATGCACACCACTTTGCACACCACCTCGGCGTAACGGCGTGGACGCCCCGGTACCCCGTGGTAACGATTTTCTCGGGAAAAGAACCGCTCCGTGCCTCTCTGAAACGCCTGTCGTCACGTTGACACGGTAGGTTTCGGTCCGAGGTCGCGTCGCCTCGTACGGCTAGAGGAGCCGATCACGCTTCGCGTCGTTCCTTGGCGCAACGCTCTTCACAGGCTCACTCGGCCAGCGAGCGATGAACGAGCTGCACGCAAACGGAGCCCTCGCCGACGGCGGAGGCCACCCGCTTAACACTTCCCGAGCGAACGTCGCCGACGGCGAAGACGCGATGCCGGCTTGTCTCGAAGAGGAAGGGCGGGCGGGCGACTGGCCACCGCGTGCGAGACAAGTCTTCGGCGGTGAGATCCGTCCCGGTCTTCACGAACCCCTTGTCGTCGAGCGCGACGCACCCACCTAGCCATGCGGTGTTCGGCTGGGCGCCGATCATGAGGAACACGTGCGCGAGGGGATGGGTCGCCGTCCCTTCCGGGCCGCGCCATGTGACGCTCCGGAGCCGATCGTCGCCATCGAGTGCGACGAGCTCGGTGTGTGGGTGGAGCGTGATGTTGCGCGTTTCCTCGATGCGACGGATCAGGTAGCGGGACATGGTGTCGGCGAGGCCTGGCCCGCGAATGAGCACGTGGACGTGCCGCGCCTGCGCGGCGAGGAACACGGCGGCCTGTCCGGCAGAGTTGGCGCCGCCGACCACGGCTACCTCCTCGTCGCCGCAAAGTCGGGCCTCGGTCGTCGTGGCGGCGTAGTAGACGCCGGCCCCTTCGAAGCGAGCGAGGTTCCCGAGTGGAAGGCGCCTGTATTGAACGCCGCTCGCGATGATGATCGCGCGCGCGTGCACCGCGGTTCCATTCGACAGCCTGATCTCGAAGCCGTTCGGGGCATCACAGGCGAACTGCTCGGCCCGCGACACCACCGCAAGCTCCGCGCCGAACTTCTCGGCCTGAGCGAGCGCGCGCCCCGCGAGCGCCTGGCCCGAGATGCCCGTTGGAAAGCCGAGGTAGTTCTCGATCTTCGAGCTCGTTCCCGCCTGCCCTCCCGGTGCATTGGTCTCGACGACGAGTACGTCGAGCCCCTCCGACGCGGCGTAGACCGCAGCAGCGAGTCCGCCAGGCCCGGCCCCGACAACGACCAAGTCGCGAAGCCTGCCGTGATCGATCGCCGCGTTCAGACCGAAGCACTCCGCCACCGCCTCGTTGGAGGGGTTCTTGAGCACGATGTCTCCGCGGCAGATGACGATCGGCACGTCCTCCACGCCGACGTGAAAGCGATCGAGGAGAGCCTGCACGTCAGCATCGCGATCCACGTCGACGAACGCGTACGGGTGGGCGTTGCGCGTAAGGAACTCCTGAAGCCGCAGCGTGCCCGCCGAGTGCGCCGAGCCAATCAGCGTCGCGTCGCCCAAGCCGTCTGCGATGAGCGCCACTCGCCGCAGGATGAACGCGCGCATGATCACTTCACTGACCTCGGAATCCTCTTGAATGAGCCGGCGGAGCCCCTGCGGACCGATGACGAGGACATCGCCTTCCTCGACCATGCGGGCTCTGACGAGAGCGCGGCGTCCCGCGAGGACGTTCACTTCGCCGGTGAACTATCCGGCGTGCTGGACGGTGATGAGCTCGTCACTGAGGATGCCTGGCCGGAGAATCTCGACGGCGCCACTCAGGACGACGTGGATACCGAGTGCAGAGGTGCCCTGGTCGAAGAGAACCTCGCCCGCGGGAACGTGACGCTTCTCGCCGTAGCGGGCGGTCCGCTGGAGTTGAGCGTCGCTCAGCTTGGGGAACACCTGCTGCCGGCGTTCTGCAACGACGTCGCTCATAGCGCGGGATTGTGACTCCGGCTTTCCCTTGTGAGCAAGGCGGGAGAGTCTTTCGCTCGCTGCAAGAGTGTTCGTCAGACTCCGATCTATCCGGCGGCATCGCGTGGGTGCATGGTGTTGGCCGCGGGCGAGCCGTCCTGCGCGTGGCACGAGATGATTGGCGTGTATGACGGCCGGCCGTCGGACGATGCACGCGGTTTCCCGATGGCTTCCGGGCACTCGATGTACTGCGTCCATCGAGCGCGACATGACGATACCGATCCACCTTCAGATCGCCGTCCTGGACGACTACCAAGACGTCGCTCTTGGAGTGGCGGACTGGTCGGCGCTCCGGGGTCGGGCCACCGTCACGGTATTCAACGACCACATCGCGGACGCGGCCGCCGTCGTCGCCCGCCTTTTGCCCTTCGATGTCGTGTGCGTCATGCGCGAACGCACGCCGTTGACGCGCTTCATTCTCGAGCGCTTGCCCAGGCTCCGTCTGATCGCTTCGACAGGAACGCAGAACGCATCAATCGACCTCAACGCCGCCAGGGAGCGTGGTGTGCAGGTCGTCCATACGGGTTACAGCTCCACGCCTGCGATCGAGCTGACGTGGGCCCTCATCCTGGCCGGCGCTCGCCATATCGTGCCTGAGAGCGCGTCGCTGCTTGAGGGCGGGTGGCAGCGTCACGTCGGCGACGACCTGGCCGGGCGAACGCTCGGTCTTCTCGGCTTGGGACACATTGGGGGCGCGGTGGCAAGGATCGGCAAGGCGTTCGACATGAACGTCGTCGCCTGGAGCCAGAATCTCACGGACGAGCGCGCAGCCGACTTCGGAACCGTGCGGGTGTCCAAGGAGGAGCTGTTCCGCCAAGCGGACGTCGTCAGCATCCATCTCGTTCTCAGCCCGCGGACGCGCGGCCTCGTCGGCGCGACGGAGCTCTCGCTCATGAAGCCCACGGCCAGGCTGGTGAACACCTCGCGAGGCCCCATCGTCGTCGAGGCCGACCTCATCGCGGCCCTCCGCGAGCGCAAGATCGCCGGCGCAGCCATTGATGTGTTCGACGAGGAGCCTCTGCCACCTGACCACCCATTCCGAAAGCTGCCGAACCTACTGGCGACTCCTCACATCGGCTTCGTCTCGCACGGGCTATACGAGCGCTTCTACCAGGACACCGTGAACAACATCGTGCACTGGCTCGAGGGTCAGGCGTGACGGCCTCGGTTGGCGCCTGCCCGCGAAGGTTCGGCCTCACGTAGCACCCCGCGGCTACACGCGCCGCGGGGAGCAGCTTCGCAACGGACCCGCGTGGTACGAAGCAACCTCGCCGTGGCGCACGACTCGAGCACACCGAAGCTTCGGCTCCTCCGGGCCGTCGACCCGGAGAGCGATCACGTTCGCGGCGCGTGGAGCGACGAGGCGGTGTTCGTCGTCAGCTACCAGGATTTCCTTTGCCCCTACTGCCGCCGCCTTCGCCCCGTGATGCGCCAGCTCCGCGAGGTGCTCGGCAATCGGATGGTCTACGTCTTCCGCCATTTTCCGAACGAGCAGGCGAACCCCAGCGCCAACCTCGCGGCGCGGGCGTCGGAGGCCGCCGCGCTTCAAGGGCGCTTCTTCGAGATGCACGACGCGATCTTCGATCATGAGCTCCCCATCGGGCGCGCCGAGCTCCTCCACCTTGCCAAGGCGATCGGCATCGATCCGAGGCGCTTCGAAAGCGACCTCGACTCCGAGGCCGTTCGCGCGCGCGTCGAGGACGACGTCGAGGACGGTCGCGAGAACGGGGTGACGGGAACGCCCACGCTCTTCGTGGACGGGCTCCGCTACGACGGTGCCTGGGATTATCACTCGATGTTCGAGTCTCTCGAGCGTCCCGTCGCCGCGCGCGTGCATCGCTCCGCGCGGGTATTTGCGAGCCTGCCGACATCCGGAGCTCTCGTCTTGCTCTTGGCTGCGGTCCTCGCGATCGTCTGCGCGAATACGCCGCTGGCCCCGCTTTACGAGGGCTCGATGAACGCCCACCTCGGCATCGGGCCCGTAGGGAGCTTGCTCTCGCTGACGACGCGCGAATGGCTCTCGGAGGGGCTCTTCACGCTCTTCTTCTTGATCGTGGGCCTCGAGATTCGGCGGGAGATGACGGTGGGCGCGCTCACGAGCCGGCGCGCGGCGCTCCTTCCGCTCGTCGCTGCGATGGGCGGGGTAGTCGCCCCGGCGCTCGTCTACCTCGCGCTGAATGGGGGCGCGGCCGCGCGCGGATGGCCGATTCCCACGGCGACCGACGTGGCGTTCTCGCTCGGCCTGCTCGCGCTCCTCGGCGACCGCGTCCCGTCAAGGCTCCGCGTCTTCGTCGCCGCGCTCGCCGTCGCGGACGACGTGCTGTCGGTGTTGACGCTCGCCGTCTTCTTTCCGGGCGCGTTTGCACCGGTCTATGCCACCGCGGTCTCAGCCAGCCTGCTCGCGCTCTTCGCGTTGAATCGCGCGCGCGTCTACGCGAGATGGCCCTACGTGCTCGCCACTGTCGCGATGTGGCTGTCGCTCCACGCGTTGGGCGTCGACGCCGCTCTCGCGGGTGTGATGGTCGCTCTGGCAGTCCCCACGCGCCCCCCACCGGCCCCCGGGCCGCTTCTCGCGCAAGCGGCCACCGCGCTTGCCGCCCTCGATCAAGAGAGATCGAGGCGCGCGGACAGAACCGCGACGGGTCGCGCCTGGAGACCGAGCCGGTGTGGGAGTGGGCGGCGAGCAACTTATCGGCGGCTGCCGAGCGGCTCCTCTCGCCAGCCGAACGCATGGAGAGGGCCGTCGGGCCCTGGAGCACGTACGTGGTACTCCCGCTATTCGCGTTCTCGGCGACGGGCGTGAGCTTCACCATCCACCTGTCGTCACGCGAGCGCCTCCACATCCTGGCCGGAACGGTGCTCGGGCTCGTCGTCGGCAAGCCCGTCGGGGTCCTCGTCGCGTCCGCCGTTGCGGTGGCGACGGGGCTCGCGACCCCGCTCAAGGGCGTGACGCTCCCTCAGTTCATTGGTGCTGCCTGCCTGTGCGGGGTGGGGGACACCGTTGCCCTGCTGATGGCCGATCGCGCCTTGTCACCCGACGACGCGGGCGTCGCGAAGCTCGGCGTGCTCATGGGATCGGTCATCGCGGGGCTAACAGGGACGGCGGTTCTCGCGCAGCAGCGAACGCGCGTCGACGGGGCCTAACTCCTTGACAATCAGTACGGACGTACGCATTGTTTCGCTTGATGTCACGCCCATCGCACAAGGAAAAATTGCTCTCCGACGGGCTGCGGCTGGTGCACCAGCGCGGCTTTGGCGCGTCCAGCGTGCGCGACATCGTCCAGGCGGCCGGCGTGCCGCAGGGTTCCTTCACGAATCACTTCGCATCGAAGGAAGCGTTTGGACTCGAGATCCTCGAGCGCTACCGAGAGATGACGAGCGCCAATGTCCGCGCGACGTTACGGAATGACGGGCTGCCGCCACTTCGCCGGTTGCGTGCGTGGATGGAAGGGCAACTCGAGTACCTTCGCAAGGACGACATGCGTCGAGGGTGCCTGTACGGGAACCTCAGCGCGGAAGCCAGCGAGGAAAGCGAGGCGATTCGCACTCGCGTCGCCTCGGTGTTCGCGGAGAACCAGGCATCGGTGGCCTACTGCCTCGAAGCCGCGATCGACGCGGGCGAGCTGGCACCGAACACCGACGTACAGGACCTCGCAGGGTTCATCGTCAGCTCGCTCCAGGGCGCCATTCTTGTTGCGAAGGCGCAGCGTAGTTCCATCCCGGTGGAACGCTTCGAGCGCGTCCTCTTTCAGCAGCTCCTTCCCCAGGGCGACGCCGCGTCAAAACGGCGTGGCCGGGCAGCTCGCTGAATCGATCTCGTTGCGTCGGGGGCATGTCTCCGCTTGGACCCATTCAATACGGCCGTACATGTTGGAGGAGAGTCATGAAGGCTCGGTCAACCGCTGCCGTCTCTCATCTGGCGACACCCAGGACAAGAAGGCCGCATGCCCTCTACTGGCTTGCGCTGGGCACGTTCGCCATTGGGACCGAAGGCTTCATGATCGCGGCGCTCCTCACCATCATCGCCGCAGATATACGCGTCTCGGTCGCGCAGGCCGGCCTTCTGGTCTCCATCTTCGCGCTCGCGTACGCCACGAGCTCGCCCGTGCTCACGGCGGTCACCGGGCGCGTGGACCGGCGGCGGCTGCTCATCGCGTCGATGTCGCTCTTTGCGCTGCTCAACATGGCGGCGGCGATGGCGCACAGTTTCCTCGCCCTCGCAGCAGCCCGCGTGCTCCTCGCGTTCGCCGCGGGCATCTACACGCCGAACGCCAACGCGCTCGCCGGCGCGCTCGTGCCTGCGGAGCAGCGCGGACGAGCGATTGCCATCGTCAACGGCGGGTTGACCGCGGCGATCGCCCTCGGTGTGCCGCTCGGCGCGGTGGTCGGGGAGCGATTTGGTTGGCGCATGACGTTCGTGGGGGTGGGCGGACTTTCGGCCGTCGCGGCCGCCGGGCTCGCGCAAGGGCTGCCGCGCGGCGTCGGCGCCGCGATGGTCTCGGCATCCCTGGGTGACCGCGTACGGGCCGTGCGCAATCCGCGTGTCGCGCGGACCCTTGTCGTGACCACGGTCTGGGCGAGCGGATCGTACGCGGTCTACACGTACGTCGCTCCGCTTCTTTACAGCGCGACGCCACTCCGCGGGTCTCAGATCGGTCTGGCGCTGTTCACGTGGGGGCTTGCCGCGGCCTTTGGGTTGTTCGTTAGCGGCAACGCAACCGATCGGCTCGGCAGTGGGCTGGTGCTGCGCGCGAGCCTGACCAGTCTCATCCTCGGGCTTGCGAGCCTTGCTGTCGTCGCCAACGTCGTCGCTCCTTCGAGGGCGGTCGTCCCCGTGCTTGCAGCGATGGCTCTCTGGGGGATGTCGTCGTGGGCATTCTTTCCCGCGCAGCAGACCCGGCTCATCGACATCGTCGGCGTCCCGTCAGCCCCGGTCGCGCTCTCGCTGAACGCGTCGTTCATGTACCTCGGTTTCTCGCTCGGAGCTGCGCTCGGAGGCTTCGCGCTCCTTCACGTCGGCCCGCGCAATCTGGGGTTCGTCGGCGCCACGTGCGAGCTGGCCGCGCTGACCTTGTTGCTCGTGAACCAGGGCCGAGACGCGCGATCGCAGTCGGCTCTCGGCGGCGCGGGACGCGACGTCGAACACGGCTCTGGAGTGAGGAGTCCCTATGTTTGAGCAGATGAAAACGTTCGTACGCATCGCCGAAATGGGGAGCATCACGCGCGCAGCGCGCTCCCTGGGACTGTCCCTGCCCATGGCGAGTCGTCACCTGCGGTGGCTGGAACAGGAGCTCGGCACGGCGCTCGTGCACCGCACGACACGGCAGCTTCACTTGACCGACGCCGGCCAGCAGTTCGCGACGCGGGCGCGCGTGCTGCTCCTCGGACTCGACGACGCGAAGCAGACGCTGCGACCGGGCCCGAGCCTTGCGGGAAAAGTCGTCGTCACGGCGCCCAACGCACTCGGGACGTACCAGCTTTCTTCGATCATACCGTCCCTCGCCGCGAGGCATCCTCGCCTCCGCGTGGAGCTCCGGCTCGAGGACCGCGCCGTCGATCTCGTGAAGGAAGGCGTGGACCTGGCCATCCGCGCGGCGCCGCCGCCGGATCACGCGTCGCTCGTGGCGCGGGAGCTTGTCACCTACAACCGCGTGCTTTGCGCCGCGCCGACCTTCCTGGCGCGGCACGGCGCCATCGACTCTCTCGCAGCTTTGGCAGCGGCGCCCTGCGTCCTCCACGGTTGCGGCCCCGCCGTGTGGAATTTCGAAACGCCCGACGGGCAGAAGTCGATCACCGTGGACGGGCCTTTGTGCACCAACAACGTCGTGATTATTCGCGACGCGATCCTCGCTGGGGTCGGGGCAGCATGGCTGCCAGACTACGTCATTGGTGACGAGCTGCGTGACGGCCGCCTGGTCCGATTGCTCGTATGGTCCCACGACTTGATCGCTTGAAAGCACGGGCATTTTCGTGGGCGCGCGACGTGGGGAGGGCACGGCTAGCGGGCGTTTGCCCTGCCAGTCGCCCGGGGTAGGGTGGGCGCGGTGAGGGATCAGGAGAGCACCGCGCCGCTGCAGTTCCTCATCCTGCTGGTTGCCGGGTTCCTCCAGCGACGGCAGAAGATGGCGATCGATTACCTTCTGGCCGAGAACCGCGTGCTCCGCGAACGGCTTGGCCCGAAGCGCCTTCGATTCACGAATGCCGAGCGCCGGCTTCTCGCGGGGAAGGGAAAGCGAGTCGGGCGCAGGCTGTTGGAGGAGATCGCGACTCTCGCGAGCCCCGAAACGCTCTTGAGGTGGTACCGGCGGCTGGTCGCCGCGAAGTACGACGGCAGCGCGAACTCCTCGAAGAAGGGCGCCTGCGGAAAACGGAGCGATGCCACCACGCAGCTGATGACGATGGCCAGGGAGAACCCGGGCTGGGGCTACACTCGGCTCCGCGGAGCCCTCAAGAACGTCGGCTTCGAGCTCGGCCGATCCACAATCGCGCGCGTCCTCAAGGAGCACGGTATTGAGCCCGCACCACGGCGCGGCCGCTCGATGTCCTGGAAGACGTTCCTCGCGGCCCATTGGGAGGCGATCGCCGCCGCCGACTTCTTCAGCGTCGAGGTGGTCACGAGCCGAGGCCTGGTGCGGTACTTCGCCCTGTTCGTCATGAGGCTCAAGACCCGTCGGGTGTACATCGCGGGGATTTCGCAGGGCCTCGATAACGCATGGATGGCGCAG
>Ga0265340_10002483_pt1 | contig 10478 bp, 12 predicted proteins | sample 4CB225metaG_FD_202082 | JGI IMG/M metagenome (GOLD analysis project Ga0265340, IMG submission 202082) | Rhizosphere microbial communities from Carex aquatilis grown in University of Washington, Seatle, WA, United States - 4-CB2-25 metaG | ecosystem: Host-associated > Plants > Roots >...
TTCTGAAACCCCTCAATCACTCCATGTCAGGAGGTCTGGAATCGTGTTTGGGTAGCCTGCGGAGAGTTGAAAGCCGACTCAACCAAACCAACAGGCCATATCGTTGGCGGGCTTGGTTGTTGGTATGCCAATCCAGAGATGACGAAGTCATCGGCAAAAGTGGTGTCCCCGTACGCTGCAACGCAATTCTGGTAGGCAATCTCAATATTGTCGTTGAGAAAGTCCACAATCTCGTCGTCGGTAACGAACATGGAGTTCTCCATGTCCGCCCGTCGTCTGACCTTCAGAATTGCTTGGGAGCGCACGGGGAACATCGACTACTTGCCCCCGAAATGAATCATCAGAGCAGGCTTGCCCTTTGGGGCTGCCCCTTCCGAGTCATCATCGCAGAGGGACATCAAGCCGCGGAATGCGTCCTTGGCTTGCTCAGGGTCGCCGTTGATGAACCGCTTGCGCAGCTCTTCGAATGCAGCCCCTGAATCGAGCCCAGACTCTTCCTCTTCTGGCGCGGATGCAGCGGTAAGACCGTCCATGAGTGATGGTTTCGCCATGGCTTATCTCCTGACGTGGCAATCCCACATCACAACACCGGTAGTATCCACCGCGGCATAAGCGTTGGTATATGTGCCGATGACCATTACGAGGTGACCGTTGGACGTGGTCACCGAATCGATCTGCGCAAATTGGCCGTTGGGTGTGGTCAAGTGCAACTGCGCCACGTACCCGTAAATATCTTGGTAGGTATCCGGGAAAGTGACAGTGATTTTACCAACGGCAGTTCGAGCGACGCTGATGCAACGAGCTGTGTTCTTCTCGTTGCTGATGGCGCCTGCGCCGTTAGTGTTGAAGATGCCGCAGAAACTGTTGATGTTTCCGCGGTTGGCTTTTATGTGGAACTGAACCTGTGTGGACATGACTTATCTCCGAATTGGGGTTGGAGACTGAGGACCTCGCAATTGAGGCCCTCAGCTCATGCACGTTGGTTATCCAGTGGGCAGAGCGACGTACGCCCAGTTCCACGGACGGGTGATTACGAATTGGCCGTACCCTGCAAATCGCAGCTTCCAGCCATCCACACCGGCAACAACGAATCCACCGCCGTCGCCCATGCCCTCAGTGACTTGCTCCAGCAGCGCACCGCCGAGCAGCCACCATTGTGCTTCTTCGCGGTTGCCCATCCACGACTGGCCACGAGGGCACAGCGGGTCAGCGAGGAGTGTGATCTTTCCATTCGGCCCATGGAAGTTGATGGCTTCGTACCCGATGTCGGCCTTCTTCTTGTCGCTGCCAATGGCGGGGACCACGATCTGCTCCAGACTCGTGATGTCCTTGCAGATGTTTCCGAAGTCCACGCCGTTCACGATCCAAATGTCCGGCGCACCCGCTCCCACATCGAACATGTACGAGGCCGCGTCGATACCGATCGAAAGCAGCGACGAGCTTGCCAAAACCGGCCTATGCCCATACGCACCTTCACCGAGAGCGTCACGGTTGACACCGAAGAAGCTCGCCCCAATGGAAGGTACGCTTGGAGGAATCCAAGAAGCCAAACCGGTGTAGACGTTATTCAGGTCACCCGAGCGGAGTAGGTAGTCGCCGTCAGCGAGCGCCGCAATTGAGGTCGTCCAGTTGCCGCCAGCCGTCAGGGTACCGTTCGTGATGCTTCTACCGGTGATCTTGATTTTTGCTCCGGCGCTACGCAGAGTGCTCTTGTCCGAAGTTGCCTGTACCCAGTCTCCGGACTCGAACAACTTCGCGTCGTTCGCGTTGGCCAGCGTTACCGTTGCAGTTCCGACGCCAGACCCGGCCGCCTTCAATTGGGCTTTGATGCCCGTCCCGTCCCGAAACATGTGAATCGCGGGCGAGCGCTTGCCCTTGCGGACTGCGTTTTTCACTGCCAAGTCAACGAGCTCAATAATCCGGTCGCGGTCGCCGCGTGCAGCAAGCACCGCCTTGCGTCGGAGCGTCGCACTGACGTAGTTGTCGACGCTGGTGATCAGTGGACGCTTGTGGGTGGACGGCCCTTCATTGGCCTCGGCTTCCGTGATGGTCGCCGCGTCGCCGCCGCCGCTATCGAGCTGCCAGTTCAGCTCGTGACCTTGTTCGAGCAGAAAGTTGGCTTTCTTTTCGAAGATACCGAAGGAGGGAAAGTCCTCCATTAGCAACGGCTCAACGCCGTCGGGAAACAGAATTGTGAATACGTCGGGTAAATTTAGCTGATAGTCAGACATCTCGGACTCGCAGCCCGCAGGGGCATTACGATCCGGCACCTCTCGAATGGCCACTCGTCAGCACAACGCGATCAGGCAACGTTCTACGCGCCCTTTCGATTGCACTGCGATTGCTGTACTTCGTTGAGGCCCGAACCTGGGTTGACGATTGGTCCGGCTTCTCTGTTTCCCTCGGTACTGGTTTCATCTGGATGGACGGATTTCGAAGTGGGGGTTTGATCGAAGGCTCCTGCTGCGACGACGCACTCTTGAGCGCAACGAGCCGTTGCCCGCGAGGCGTCTTGAGCAGGTCTTCGATCATGAGTTTCGGGGCGGCTTTGATGAGTGCCTCGATGTCTGATTCCTCTGGTCCGAAACCGTTCGCTTCCGTGTATTGCTTGACTTGTTCCGCGCAGAAACTGAAGACAGCGTTGGATAGATCAGCTTGATCAGTGAAGAACAGCGGGAACTCGCTCTCGTCGGTCCAGGCTGAATTGGCGGACTGCAAGCACTCGTTCTGTACGGCTTGCACGTTCGACCTTGCCTGGGCCTCCAGGGCTGCCCTCTCTTTCGCCTCAAGCTTCGCGTTTTGCTCCGCTATGATGCGTGCCTGCTCTTCGAGCTTCTTGTTCAGAGCGATGACCGCCGGATCTTTGGTATCCTTGAGTGCCTGTTCGCTGCTGGTCGCCTTGCCGGTGACCTTGTCGATGTACGATTGGAGTACTTCTTCTGGCTTGATGCCCTTGCGGGCTGCCACACGTTCCAAAATCTCATCGGCGGACAGGTTCTCAAGCTCCTGAAACGACTTCAGGGACGCGGAGACTTGCTCTTGCTGGGCTCGTAGTTGCTGCTCCTGCTGCCGTACGGCTTTCTCGCGACGGCCGAGAGCGGCGAACTGCGAACCTATTTGGTCTGGCTGCTTCGGTGGTCCTTCTGCGGGTTGCGTCGGGCCCTTCGTCTTCGCTAGTCCTGGTCCTAGCCTCGCGCTGTTGTCATTGACCGCGTTCGGCTTGGCGTTGTCGTTCGCACCGGGCTTTGCGTTGGGAGGGGCCTGTACTTCGGGATTTTGAGTTGCCGGGGTTAGATCAGTCATGCTGCGACTGCTCCTGGAATTGGCCCTTCAGGGGCGGGCGACTCACCACTTGGCCCGGGTGAGATGGGCGCACCGGACGGATTGCCCGGCGGAGTCTGTTCATTGGAGGGGGGCGTCTGCTTCTGCAGTCGCGCTACGCACTCGTTGACCCAGATCTGCAAGAGCTGGATCCGATCGTCGGGGTACCCTTTGAGTTGAGCAAAGCAGAGAACCTGTAGACCGAGGGTCGCGCACAATTGGAGCGGCCAATACGGCTCGGGTGTGATCGGTTTGCCGTTCTTGAGAATGTCGGTCTGCAGCGTGCGAAGGATCAAATTCCGCGGCGCGAGGCTCAGGTCGTTGTCTGCCTTCAAGTCCGGGACTTGGAGCAGCTGACGCTTCTGGTCGGTGTTGTCGATCAAGCCAAGTGATTCGAGGTCTTCGACGTCTTCAATCCGTCCCGCCAGCGTGGTTGACAGTGCAGACGCAGGGAGAACCTGGAAGCGGAACGAGTCCAGGTCGGAGTCCTTCCACTCGATTTCTTGCAGTTGCGAATCACGAGCAAGCTTGACCTTCAGGCTCGTATCCCGGTCCGATTCGAGCATCGCCTGCGCTCGTTTGGCGTACAACGTCGCCAGCTCGACAACGGCGTCCTCTTTGGCGATGTAAGCATTGGAGAAGCGTTGGTCTTCTTGATCGGCGTACGTCCTAAGAGCCTTTCCGGAGTTCAATCCCGCGGGTTTCAAGGACTGCGAACTCATCTGGCTCACGCCGGATTGCGCAAACTGCTGATTGCGAAGCTCACCTTGGTGCTGGAGGAGATTGGGACTGATCGGATCCGGCGTAACAAGAGTCGGCGCTCCCCCCGTGAACTCCACCACTCGTCCGATCAGATTCGAAAGCGCGCTCTTCAGAACCTGCGCGCCCCTCGGCACCGCCCAGAAGCTCGAACTGAGCATCCGCAGATGCTCGTCGATCGCGTTGCGGACCTTGTTCATCTGCCGCTGCGGGCCAATGAGGTCTTCGACTAAGCTGACCGAGAAATAGCCGAATGGACGCGGATTCCATGGGATTTTGACAAAGGGGAAATAGTCGTAAGGCCAGGGTTCGTTTACGAGCGTTGCCGTCTGAAGGCCGATCAGGTGCCGGCCGTCGTTCGCTCCCGGCTTGCTCGGCAGATGCCAGCTCTCCACGAAGTTGACTTGCCTCGTGTCCGCATTCCATTGCCTGACGTTCCATAATTCCTCGAAGAACAGCGTCGCGTTGCGAATCTCTTCCGCAAACTCGGGATAGCGTGCAGCCAGGACGTCCTTGTTCTCGGACCCAACCCAGTAAATCGTGCGCGGACTGCCGTTGCACCCCTCGGGCGGATCGAGATGAATCTCGTACGGAGCTATCTGGAACGACACGGGACGCCCGCGGTCGTAGTCGTCCCGAACGCCGATGAACCCGTCGCAAAAGATCATGCTGTTGAACTGCGCCTGCGCGAGTAGGGCGTAGACCTTGTCCTCCTGGAAGACACCGCGCGTCCAGCCCTCACGCTCCTGGGCTTCTTCTTGGTCCTGGTACGTCCCGCCGAGAGTGATCACGGTCGGAACGGGCTTATTTTTCGCGAACTTGTTATACAACGTCGTCACGATTTCGCGGATGACGTTTTCGTTACTCGCGTTCTCGTCGTAGCTGTCGGGGCTCGGATAGATCGGACCAGTTGTGGAGAATCCGTTGTAGCGACTATCGCCGTACCAACGTACGAAGGCTCGGTCCATAGACCTGCGATGAGTCTCCAACAGCTCGATGCGATGTAGGTCAGAGAGCGCGAGGCTCGCTGACTTCGAGTCGTGCCCGGTGTCGTCGTGCTCCCACCAAGGGTAATACGAAACTTGCGTAGGGCGGCTCATCCCGGCACCCCGTGCCCGTCAAACTCATCCGGAGTGAGCGCCTTTCCGGCGGGTTCTGTAGCGGAAATATTGCTGACTTCTATCGTATCTACACTGATCTTTACCGACTGCGCAATGAGATGCAGGTCCTGCATGCCCTTCAGCAGGTCGAGCGCTTGCTGCACGACAGTCGACTCAGCCATGTACGTAATCGACTATGGATTCGCAGCACGACTACAGGCCACAACTATTCGATACTCAGTATGGTCTCAGTATCAAATAGTTGATGCAATGTGTGACACTGCTTCTCAGACTCGTTGAGTGGCCGACGCACAACTCAGCCTAGACAACTTGGTGCGGTACATGCCCCACCTGCCTTACCCAAGGCAGAGGCAGGCGCTTCGCTACTACTGCAAGGAGCTGTTGTACGGTGGTGCTGCGCGCGGCGGTAAGTCCGATTACCTGCTGATGGCTGCGCTGCAGGGTGTGCGCGTACCGGGATATGCCGCGTTGCTATTGCGCAAGACGTATCAGGACCTGAGTCTTCCAGGCGCGCTACTCGATCGCAGCCACCAATGGTGGACTGGCACTGATGCCCATTGGGACGGGGACCACAAGACGTGGCTATTCCCTACCGGTGCTCGGATTGCGTTCGGGTACCTCGATGGACCTACCGACCACCTGCGCTACCAGGGCGCAGACTTCCAATACGTTGGAATCGATGAGGCTTCACAGCTACACGAGAAGCAAGCACTCTACCTGCTATCGCGACTCACTCTCCCCAACGGCTTTCCGATACCCTGCAGGTACCGACTCGCCACCAACCCCGGTGGCATTGGGCATGAATGGATAAAAAAGCGGTTTCAAGTACCTACTGAAGGGTCGTCGGTCGCGATCGAGCAACGAAAGGCCGGAGACGTACTCAGGGCGTTCGTGCCAGCACTCGCGAGAGACAATCTGGCTATTGACGTAGAGGATTATCTTTCGAACCTGCGATTGCTGGACCCAATCACTAGAGCACAACTCGAAGAGGGCAAGTGGATTGCGGACAATTCTGGGCTCGTCTACTACTGCTACGCACCAGCCTGCAATGTCGATAGGCTTCCCGCGCACATTCCGGTTGCGGAGTGGTGTTACGTGCTGGGGGTAGACTTCGCCGCAACGATCGACAAGACTGCATTTGCCGTCACCGCGTACACGCCCTACGAGCCTGAGGTGTTTCTGGACTGGACCGAAGAGCACACGGGCATGAGCCCGAGTGACGCGGCCAGACGGATCAACGAACTTACGGAGCAATTCGGAGGATTTCAGGCCGTAGTCGGCGACTCTGGTGGCATGGGAGCCGCGTACATCCTCGAAATGCAGAAGCACTGGGCCCTGCCCATCGTGGCCGCTGAGAAGCAGCACAAGCTAGCGTTCATTCGCTTGTTCAACGGCGAACTGGCCAACGGACGATTCAAGGTAGTCGCGCCCCACTGCGAGACTTGGACCAAGCAGGCCACGAACCTCATGTGGGCAGACGGCAAGCAAGAGAAAGAGAACCAGTCCCAACCCAACGACAGCACGGATGCGGGCCTGTACTCGTGGCGAGAATGCCGGCACTACGCGACCGCGCAGCGAGAAGAGGATAAGCAGCCAGTGAACCCGTTTGCCGCTCACAAGCAGGCGCTGATGGATCGACACAACAAGGACGAGTGGAACAAGACGGGCACAGAGTGGAACCCTTGGGCGGGTTGATCATCGAGCCTATTCACCAGTGCCCCTTGGGTGGCTGACAGTCACCACGAAGTTAGAGGGGACAGGACCGCGATCTAACCAAGATAATTGAGGGGAAAGAGAAAAGCCCCCTCAGAAAACTTGCGAAAAGTCTCCGAGGGGGCGTCCTTCGAATTGCGACAAACGAAGGAGGCCTAATGCTGCACGATCTGAGACTCGGAGGGGAGTTATTTGCACGGCTTTTGGAGATGGACTGCAAGATCGCACGCTGGGTGGCGAGCTTGGGATGCCAGTATTGCGCAGGGCCGCTGCACCAAAGCAATTATCGTCGTAAGCCACGGGGAGCCAAGATCGCTGAGACCTCAGAGGCATTCGTGCTGCGGTACTCGTTGTGTTGCGGCCGAGAGGGGTGCCGGCGCAGGACGTTGCCACCGTCGCTGAGGTTTTTGGGGCGGCGGGTGTACGTGGAGGCGGTGGTGCTGGTGGCGAGCGTGGTGGCATTGCTGCTGGGGTCAGTGAGGGCGGCGAGCGACGCGATGGCGGTACCGGTGCGGACACTGAAGCGCTGGGGCGCGTGGTGGACAGAGGTGTTCCCACAGAGTCGTGCGTGGCAAGAGATGCGGTCGCGGCTCGTACCAACCCCCGAGCAATGGTTATTGCCACGGTCACTGTACGAGCGGCTCGAGCAGGAATTATCGCGCGGCGGCAGTGCGCGCTCACCCGGGGATGTGTGCGTGATGGCGGCACGAGGTTTGGCATCTTGCACAACGCAGTCGTGCCCGAGTGCGTCAGGATTGGTGAGGGAGGCATTGTGTGAGTTGATGCCGCAGTGAGTCGCGCAAAAGATGGCATAACCGCGAGAAACTCGCATCGGCTAGGGTGCTCGGCAGGAACACACCCGATGCCGAATGAAGTCAAAATCCCAGCTCGGATGCGATGGGCGCGATTCCGATTTGGAGTTGTGGCACCGCTGTTGACGATGCCGCCCGAGCACGGGGACCTGGCAGCGCAGTTAGCAGAGTTGGCCTCGCGCTCATGGCCGCATCCGACAACGGACGAATTGATGCGACTGAGTGTGAAAACCATCGAGCGGTGGCTATACATCGCCCGAAGTACGCCCCAGGCCCTGGAAGCGTTAGCGCGCCGGGTACCCAAGCACGCTGGGACCCATCCGGCGGTGAGCGAAACGGTCGGTGCGACTCTCAAGCAATTGCGACTAGAGCACCCGCAATGGTCGTACCAGTTGGTGTACGACAATCTCGGAGCCGTTGCTAAAGAGCGCGGTGACCTCGGTAAGTTGCCGAGCTATCAGACGGTGTGTCGGTACATGAAACAATACGGGTTATTGAAGGCCCGCAAGCCTCGCCGTCACGAGTTGGAGCCGGGATTTGTGCCCAGGGAGCGGCGAAGTTTCGAGGTCTCGCATGTGCATGCACTGTGGCACTGCGACTTTCACAAGAATAGCCGCAAGGTGCTGGACTCGAGCGGTCAGCGGCTGTTAGCGACCTTGTTTGCGATGCTCGACGACCGCTCACGGTTGTGTTGCCACGCTCAGTGGTATCTGGACCACGAGCGCGCCGAGGTCTTCGTGCATGGCGCGCAGCAAGCGCTGCAGAAGCGTGGGCTACCGCGCGCGATCATGAGCGACAACGGCAAAGCAATGCTGGCCGCCGAGACTCAAGAAGGTTTCGAGCGCCTGTCCATCGCGCACTACACGACGCTACCTCGAACGCCCGAGCAGAATGGTAAGCAGGAAATCTTTTGGGCTCAGGTCGAGGGACGACTGATGCCGATGCTTGAGGGGGAGCCGGAATTGACGCTCGAGCTATTGAACCGCGCCACTCAGGCATGGGTGGAGCAGGAGTACAACCAGTCAGTGCACGACGAGACGAAGCAAACGCCGTTTGACCGTGCCATGCAGGGGCCGAGCGTGGCTCGAATCTGCCCCTCGAGTGACGAGCTTCGTCGTGCGTTTCGCACCGAGTGTGTCCGCCAGCAGCGACGCTCGGACGGGACGATTACCGTCGAGGGCGTGCGCTACGAGTTGCCCTCGGCCTACCGCACATTGCAACGCGTCCACGTCCGTGTTGCGCGCTGGGACCTGTCCAGTATCGACCTGGTCGACCCACGACGCGGGACACACCTGTGCACCTTGTATCCCATCGACAAGGAGCAAAACGCCGACGGCCGACGGCGAGCATTGCCGCAATCGGGCAAAGTTACCGAGCCCCCAAAGCCCGTCGGGATAGCGCCGCTGCTACGGCAGTACATGGCCGAGTACGCGGCAACGGGACTTCCCCCCGCGTACATTCCGCTTGAGCGTGAGCGCCACGCTGCGCTCGAACAAGCATCGAGCGACGACGCTCACGACAACGCATCCAACGACACCGAAGGAATTTGACCCATGACGACCAAGATACAGACGCTCTATGGCCTGAAATTCAACCCATTTCGCCCCGATATTCCCATCGAGGCCCTGTACATTACCCCCACGGTCGATGCTTTCATTCGCCGCGTCGAACTAGGAATTGCCGGCGGCGGATACGTGATGGTAACCGGCGAGCCCGGCACGGGCAAAAGCGCGGCGCTGCGATTACTCGGAAAACGACTCTCGGAGATGCAAGACGTGATGGTCGGAACCATCGAACATCCCCAGTCGCGCACCATGGACTTCTACCGCGAGCTCGGCGACCTGTTCTCGGTGCCGCTGCAGACCCACAACCGCTGGGGAGGATTCAAGGCACTGCGCAATCGCTGGGCTGAACACATCGCATCCTCGCTCTGCCGGCCCATTCTGATTCTCGATGAAGCCCAGGAAATCCTCACCACTGTCCTGACCGAACTGCGGGTCCTCGGCAGCAAGGACTTCGATTCCCACCAACTGCTTTGCGTGGTGCTCGCCGGCGATGCGCGCCTTATCGAACGGCTCAAAACGCCGGACCTGTTGCCGCTCGGAAGTCGTATCCGCCGCCGGCTCACGCTTGATTACGCCACGCGTGATGAACTGCTGGCGTGCCTCGACCATCTGCTCGAAACCGCCGGCAATCCCAGCCTGATGACGACCGAACTGAAAACCACTGTCGCTGACCATTGTGCGGGCAATTACCGAATTCTGATGAACCTGTGCGACGAGCTACTCACCACGGGCGCTGACCGCGACCTGCCACGCCTCGATGAGAAATTCTACCTCGACGTCTTTCAACAACCACCAGCCAAGAAGGTGAACGGAAAGAAGCGATGACTCGCCTCATCCCATCTCTCGACGCAGACGACGAACTGTTGCATCAATTCGCCGATGTCCCTCCGATCGTGATGCTCGACGCGGCCCTCGCAACGGTCGCTGCTGTCGTGTGGGAAGAACATCGCCCAGAACCCCTACTGCTGCTCGATCCCGACCACGTCCCCGAAACCGCCTGCCTGACCTCCCATCTGATCATCGAGCGCATCAGGGAGCTGCGGCAATTGTTGCGTCTGCACCTCGCCGAGATGAAGCGCGTCTTGCCCCCCAGCCAGGACGACCAGCTATTCTAACCCCCTGCTCATTCCCTCAAATAACTTGAGCGCCGTTCCCTGAAACTACGTGAGCACGCTCAAGTAGTGGTG
>Ga0265340_10002484_pt1 | contig 10476 bp, 6 predicted proteins | sample 4CB225metaG_FD_202082 | JGI IMG/M metagenome (GOLD analysis project Ga0265340, IMG submission 202082) | Rhizosphere microbial communities from Carex aquatilis grown in University of Washington, Seatle, WA, United States - 4-CB2-25 metaG | ecosystem: Host-associated > Plants > Roots > Rhizosphere...
AGGTACCAACGGGCTTGCCATCGACTTTAGCGGTCCAACACCAACCGTGCTTGCGGGCTCCCAGAAAGTTCAAGGAATTGTCAGCGTCGACACAACCGCGGGCACAGTGACCACTTTGGTCAACACAGACGCAAATGGAAAACACTTCAATTGCCCCAATGATTTGACCGTGCGCACAGACGGTACAATTTACTTCACTGATCCGGATTATCAACTAAGCGGTCGCACTAGTGAGACTGGCATCAAGGGTGTCTATCGCTATTCAACGTCGAAGGTCGTGTCAGTCATTGATAGCCAGTTCAATGAACCCAATGGCATCACCCTCTCGCCCGATGAGACAATGCTCTACGTTGCTGACACGGGTGCCAACAAGATTCGCAAATTCACCGTTGCTGTGGACGGCAGTACTAGTGGCAAAACAGATTTTGCCACCATGACTTCACCCGATGGCGGGGGAATTGACTGCGCCGGCAATCTTTATTGGGCATCGAATGCTGCTCCCGGCAAAATTGTGGTGATTTCACCGAGTGGAACTCAACTGGGTACCATCCCGCTCGGCGCCAGCGACAAGCCCACGAATGTTGCCTTTGGGGGGGGGGATCACAAGACTCTCTACATCTCCACATCACCGCGGAAGATCTACAGCGTTGCGCTGAATATTCCGGGCTTCCCGTACTAATCGTGCGTTGAATCGCTCAACCATCAACCAGTCGCCGTGCGCAGGCCGGGCTCTGGCGTGTAGGCTCCGGCGGCTAACTAGTTACAAACGCCAGGGACGCCGCTAATGAACGACTTTTTGACGTCAGCGACTTGCTTGTTTCCGACCACTGTGATCCGCGTTGAGTCAGTCGTACCGAGACCGTAGCTTTCTGCCGTGGTCAGGACAGGCACCTTCCTTGGATCACAATTCATGATCAGTGCCTCGATCGTATCGAGCGCCACTGCGTTCTTGGACGCCAGAATGAGTCGCATGTTCATCCGGTCCGTATCCGTGTAGACAACGCTGCAGGGTCCGTTCTGCAGCCCTTGCAGACCATCCATGATCGCAAAATCTGGCGGGCGAACGCTGTAGAAATCAGCGACGAATGCGCCAAGGGATGCCGCGTCACCGTGCTCGATGTAGCTGCTTTGCGTCTTGTCACTCATGTTTCGCGTACAATCGTCGTTGCTTGTGGACACGGAGTACATGGCGTTCGGTGTTGCCCCAATACCAAGATTCTTCACGGTGCCGGTGGTGCCCGCATTACTGTGAGTCTTCATTGCGCCGATGCTGATGAGGATATCTGCATCGAAATATTGGGCGTTGACCCAGTAGAGCTTGCCACTGGCGCCGGGTTTTTGGACCAGATCCGTCTGGTCGCGGCTGGCGCAGCCGCTAGGGCCTTCGAGGGGTATGAAAGCATTGACGGATGAGCCGAAATTGGCGCTCGTGTAACCAAGAACCTGGAATGCAGTGGTGGTGTTGCGGTTGGAGCCTTCCATGACCAGGATCTGACCTGTAGGATTCTTGGCTCGCACCAATTCGGCAACGGCCTTCGTTACTCGCCAGTCAGTAGTCACACCGTTGACCGTTGGCGAGAGTGTATCGGTGCCCATCCAACATGCTTTCAGATAGCTCAGGAGATTGGGCTTGAGAACGACGGTCATTCCGTCTTTGATGAAATCCAAGCCGCCCGCTTGCGTCACCGCATCAGAGACCATGCTTTCGATCTCGTCCTCTAGGATGGCCGACGCATTTGCTTGCGAAGACTGAATCAGCGAAACAACGTATTGGTCATTGGGGCCGCCATCGCCTGACCTGCCACCCGTTGCCACTACACCGCCGGTTGCGACATTTCCGCCAATACTTCTGGTTCCACCGGACCCGATAAATATCAAGCCGCCCCCAGTGTTCAACTTCCCGCCTGCGGCAATTGCTCCACCCGCAGGGCGACCGCCTGTTGGGTAGGGGTACGAGACCGTGCCCCCGGTGTATAGAGGCTCGTCGTCATCCGCATTGGATTTCGTGCTGCAGCTTGGAACTTGTGTTGCAAGGAGAGCAAGGACCGTGGTGGTCAGTACGGCGCGTTGATTCGACGTCAGTAATGCAGCCATGTTACTTTTACTCGGCTCCCATTATTTCACGAGAACCCAGCTCTGTGCCATAATTTGGCGCGGCTTTCTTTGTCCGCGATGCATTACGGTGCACTCCGCGCCACAAATAACCCTCGGTTGAGTGAAGTCGTGCGGGTTTTGAGAGAATGGGCACGTCAGCGTCAGTATCTTTCATCACCACCGAACAAGGTCAGTGAAAGTTTCTAGATTATCCCGTACAAAATACCGACGACCACCGAGTAGACCACCAGTATGCACACATAGCCTGCTACGACAGCCGGGCGGAGGATGGTAGCTAGCGCCATGAGTGGCGCTATTCGCGTGGCGGGGCCGGCGACTAGAAATGCCAAGGCTGCTCCCGGTGCCATTCCCTGTTCCAAGAGGGCTTGCACCAGAGGAATCGTGCCGCCGCCGCAGGCATAAAGCGGCACCCCAAGCAGAGAAGCCAGCAGTATTTGCAGCCAACCACCCGAGCCGAACAGTGCAAAAATCCAACGACCCGGGATGACTACTTCGACGGCAGCTCCCAAGAGAACGCCCAGCAGCACGTAGAAACCGACGAATTCAAGGGTTAGCCAACTACGTTTCATGAAGTCTTTTACCGTGAACACACGTTTGCGGCGCGGAGCCTTGGTGTTCTCTTGGCTTAGGACGGTCTTTACACTCCATGACCGTGGCAGAACATATAGGGTCGCGCCTAAAAGCAAACCAAACAGCAAGACTGCTCCCACTCGCGCGATCGTCATTTTCGCTCCGAGTCCTCCCCAGGTGATCATGATGAGCTGAGGATTCATGAGTGACGAGGTTGCAAGGAACGTCGCCAGAGGCGCGATGGGTACGCCTGCGCGCAGCAGCTCCAATACCACGGGCACGGTGCCGTAAGTGCAGAGGGGGGAGGCGATGCCTAGCAGTGCCGATACCAAGACGCTGATGACGGGTGTCTTGCGACAAATGCGTTCAAGGTACGTCGCTGCGGGCGTGTATCGGAGTGCCTCGCCGAGCAGCACGCCTACGATGACGTAGAGCGCAAGGTCCCACGTTGTGATCGCTGCTTTTTGTAAGATGAGTTGCAGGGTGTTCACGGTCTTTAGCGAATCAATCCGCGGGTGTTAGTCGAGGCATGTGTCAGATAGCACGGCATAAGTCGCCGACTGAGATACGGCCAAGTCACAGCAGCATTGCGCTTGCTCGTCGCGTGACGGGCCTAGCGCAACGCAACGCTGTTTTGAGGTGCGCGCCGAGTCGTCGACGGGACGGGTTCTTTTTGCGGCGCAGCTCGTGACTGCTACCACTGGGTCAACCCAGAGGCCGAAGTCTGTATTAGCAATAATATTGATTCGTTGCGCATTATGGGCTGCATGCTTGGTAGCTGATACTATGTTCAGTAGTCATGCCGTCCTCTGGTCCGTTCGTGGACTAGGGCGGTTCGAAAGCCGTTCCCAATGTATGCTGAACTGTTTGCATGCAGTAACTTCTCATTTCTCCGCGGAGCTTCGCATCCCGAAGAAATGGTCGATACGGCACACGCACTGGGTCTTGCGGCTCTTGCTCTCTGTGACCGACACGGGCTTTACGGCATGGTGCGTGCGTGGTCTCGCGCCAAAGAGCTGGGATTGAAATTCATCGTTGGTGTGGAACTCGAGGTGCAATGGGGTGAGCACTTTCGAATCAATGAGCTTCCCACGGTAGCCTTCTTGGTTCAAGACGCGCAGGGTTATCGAAATTTGTGTCACCTGTTGACTCTTGCGCATCGCGATACGAAAAAAGGTGAAGCGGTTTTGCGCTTGGATAAGCTCGACTATTGCGATTTCACGGGGCTCATCGCGCTGTTGCCAGCAGATTCACTGCTCGTGTCATCAGAGCGGTGCGGATCCGCGTTGTGCCGTTGCGACTGGGTTTGCCGCTTGCAGCAGATGTTCTTTCAAAGACTCTATTTGTTGGCTTATCGTCATGGTGATGCGGCTGCGGTTATGCGCGAGCAGACCCTGAGTGAGTGTCAGCATCGTTATGGACTCAAGGTTGTAGCGAGCGCACGGCCACGGATGCATGTTGCCGAGCGCAAAGAGCTGGCGGATGTGCTCGAGTGCATTCGGCGTGGTACGACATTGCAGGCAGCGGGTACGCAACTGCTCGCCAATTGTGAAGCGCGGCTGCTGTCGGAAGCGCAGCTGCGCGTGCGTTTCAAAGACCACCTGGATTGGGTGGACGAGACAGGTGCCATTGCTGCGCAAATTCGATTTGACTTGGGTTCGCTCCAGTATCGCTTTCCGTGCAGTCTGCGGCCCGGTGAAACGGCTGATGAAAAGCTCGAACGCTTGACGTGGCAAGGCGCCCAGCGCCGCTACCGCGACGGCGCGCCCACGGTCGTGGAGGAGCAACTGAAACGCGAATTGGCGTTGATCGCACAAATGGGAATGGCTTCCTACTTTCTGAGCACCTGGGAGATCGTGGAGCTTGCGCGCGAACGTCGCATTCTGTGCCAAGGCCGTGGTAGTGCGGCCAATAGCGCTGTCTGCTTCGTGCTGGGTATTACCGCGGTTGACCCGGCGCGCAGCAACCTGCTGTTCGAGCGGTTCATGAGCCCTGAGCGCCACGAACCACCGGACATCGACGTCGATTTCGAGCACGAACGTCGAGAAGAGGTAATTCAGGCGATCTACGAGCGTTATGGTCGCGAGCACGCAGCCATGGTCTCTGAGGTCATCTGCTACCGCGGCAAGAGTGCGCTGCGGGAGGTGGGAAAAGCCTGGGGGCTGTCGCTCGATCAAGTCGATCGACTCTCGATGACGATTACGGGTTGGGATTCGACGGATGGAGTCGAGTCTCACCTGGCCGAAGTGGGCCTTGACCAGGCAAGTTGTGAACTACAGCAGGTCGTGAAGCTGGCGCGTGAGCTGCAGGGGTTTCCGCGTCACCTGTCGATTCATGTTGGTGGATTTGTTTTGTCTGCGCGGCACTTGAACGAGGTTTCCCCGATTGAGCCTGCCCGCATGCCGGGGCGCACGGTGATCCCTTGGGACAAGGACGACATTGATGCGCTCGGGTTTTTCAAAGTCGATGTGCTCGGTCTGGGCATGCTGACTGCGATTCGCAAAGCGCTGGCCCTGTCGTTTGAAGACGGGTTACTGCGCTGGTCGCCGGACGAGGTGTTTGACCCGATTGAGGTACTGGCTCGCATCCCGGCAGAAGATCCGAACGTGTATCGCATGATTTCACGAGCAGATACCGTGGGTGTGTTTCAGATCGAGAGTCGAGCGCAGATGGTGATGTTGCCGCGGCTGCGGCCACGCTGCTTTTACGACCTGGTGATTGAAGTGGCCATCGTACGACCCGGACCCATTCAAGGAAAAATGGTTCACCCGTACCTACGACGTCGGAACCAGGAAGAACCGGTTCAGTACCCGCATCCAGAGCTGCGATCCGTGCTCGAACGCACACTCGGTGTGCCGCTGTTTCAAGAACAAGTCATGCAAATTTCAATCATTGGTGCAGGGTACAGAGCCGGCGATGCTGACCAGTTGCGGCGGGACATGGCGGCGTGGAAAAAACACGGGCGATTGTTGCAGCACCGTGAACGCTTGCTCGATGGGTTTCGGAACAAGGGCATCTCCGAAGCATTCGGGCATGCGCTTTTCGAGCAAATCAAGGGCTTTGGTGAATACGGATTTCCGGAATCCCATGCGGCTTCTTTTGCTCTGCTAGTCTACGCCTCGGCTTGGCTGAAGCACACCATGCCCGCGCACTTCACCTGTGCGCTACTCAATTCCCAACCGATGGGGTTTTACTCAGCGCATTCGTTGGTGCGCGACGCTCAGCGTCACGGGGTAACCGTGGGTGACGTGGATGTCTCGCGCAGCGACTGGCAAAGTACCTTGGAGTGGCCGAACCAAGCTCCGCACACCAGTGAGCCACGGAAAACTCTACGGTTGGGGTTTCATCAAGTGGTAGGTCTTGGTGAAGTCGCAGGGCGAGCCATTGAGCAAATGCGCCAGCAAAACCCATTCACCGATATCGATGATTTACTGCGGCGTACGCGCCTTGAACGCGGCAAGATGGAGCTGCTGGCGCAGGCGGGTGCTTTGGAGCCACTGATGAAAGGAAGGCGCAATGCCCTCTGGGCTGTGAGGCGGCCTCGTGCAACGGGTCTTTTCGAATTTACCCAAGTGGCAGAGCCTACGCCACGCTTGCCGCAGGTGGCGCCAATGGATGCGCTACGCTTCGATTATGCGACTAAACAGTTGTCGATTGATGACCACCCGCTCAAGCATTTACGGGCTTGGTTGACACAGCGCCAAGTGCAGGCAATCAGCGGTTTAGTGTCGCTGCGGCATCATGAAAAGGCAGCGGTGGCGGGGCTCGTCTTGTGCCGACAGAAACCCTACACGGCCAAGGGAATGCTGTTCATGACCATCGAAGATGAAACCGGTATTGCCAACCTGGTCGTGGAGCCTCGGGTACAGGAACGCTACGGTTTGCTCTTGCGTCAAGCTGGCATCATCGTGGCTTGGGGGCGGCTTGAGCGCTCGCATACGAAAAGTCACGATGAAGTGCCGGTGTTGCACGTGAGGGTAGAGGCCGTTGAACGGCTGGATCGAACGGTACGGGCATTGCGAAGCATGTCTAGGGACTTTCAGTAATCACTGCCGCCTCGGCCTCCGCCCACCAATGCAGGCCACAAAATTGGGGCAGGCGTCGTTTGGCCGGGCCAGCGGTCTTTTTGGTTGGATTCGACGTTCTGTGGTCCTCCGACGACTCCTCGGCGTCGTTTTTTCACCGAACCTTTTTGCGCTCCGGCGCATTATAACTAGGTGGTGGCCGAGCAGAGAAGCCGACTGTCGCTGGTTCGGCCAGAGACGGTGCCCTTGGTTGACGAGGATTTGCTGGGTTCTCGAACCGATGACGACTTGATGCTGCTGGCACGGGGCGGACTCGGTGAAGCATTCGATGCCCTAATCCGACGCCACCAACACACGGTTCTCAGCGTGGCCGCGCGACTCGCCGGTCGAAATTCGCTTGCTCCCGACCTGGCCCAGAACACGTTCCTCGCCATTTACCGTGCGCTCCCCAAGTACCAGGCGCGTGGCAAGTTCTCTGCCTATCTCTACCGGGTTCTATTGAACCAATGCCGAGTCGGCTATCGATCGGCGTATGTGGAGCACAACGCGCTCAACCAGTTCTCGCTGCTTCCCACGGACTCGAGTGAAGCCGCCGAGGACATCATCTTGGCCCGTGAACGACAACGCGAAGTGGAATCGGCGCTCGGTTGCTTGAGCCTGAAGCTCCGTCAAGTCGTGGTGCTGCGTTACTCTGGCGGGCTCACCTACGACGAAATCGCCGAGGTACTCTCCGTACCCGTCGGAACCATCAAACGCCGACTCTTCGACGCCATGGCGAAGCTCCGAGCGAGCATGGAGGGCCAATGAAGCACAAGAGCCGAGCAGAGATCACGACGGAAATGCTCACCGCCTATCTCGAAGGCGAAGTGACTCGGTCAGAAGCCTCCAAGATCGAAGCCGAGCTTCATGAATCCCCTGGGACGAGACGCCGGCTGACGAGTTTGCGTAATATTCGGGACGCACTCAACCAATCGATACCGGAGTTTAACGACCTGGATCTCGTGCCCTCGTTGCGCGAGGCCTTGGCAAGACCCGCTCCCCGTGCGACGTCAAGAAGAGCCGAGCCAGGGCAGGTGGCACGATGGTGGGCCGCCGCTGGGGTTATTTTGGCGCTCGGCCTCTCATGGGTGTATCGGCATCCGGCCAAACTCTTTGCGGAAAGCGGAGCCTCGCCGGGTGCGGCGCTGGCGTTCGGGGGCGAAGAATTCCGCACCAAATCAGCCAATTCGCTAGCAGCTGCTCCAAGCCGTTGGGCTGGGGTTCGAGTCTTTCGCGTGACGCCAAACGGCAAGCCCGAACCACTGACGGGCCCCGTCTCCACAGCAGATGGCTTCCTGTTTTCCTACACCAATCTCGGGAATAAGCCCTTCGACTACCTCGTGATCTTCGCCGTAGACGTGCGCAAAAACGTTCGATGGTTCTACCCCGCCTACGAACAACCCGGGACCAATCCCACCTCGATCCCCATCAAACAGGGCCTAGCTGACGTGCCGCTGCCGGACTTAATTCACCAGGATTGGACACCGGGTCCGGTTGCGATTCATGCGCTGTTCAGCTCCCGTCCGCTGCATGTGCTCGAGGTAGAAGCGCGGATCGAGCAGGCCGGGAGCGTACAGGCGACGCGCGAGCCTTTGAACGTGAGCGACACATTGGACCAAGTAACGACGATCGAGCTTGTGCCATGAAGCGCCACATCTGGGCGCTCGCCTGTTTGCTCGGCGGAGCTGTTCCGCGGCCAGCCGAAGCCCAAACCGGCAATGTCGAGCGATTTGCGATCGTGATAGGAAACAACAAGCCCGAGAAACTGGGGAGTGCGGTGCTACGGTATGCCGACGATGACGCGGTTGCGACCCATCGATTGCTGGTTCAGGCGGGCGTGGACAGCACGCTGCTCGTTCGACTGGATGAGGACAGCCGGGGGCTCTATCCGGAACTCGGTGAGCACGGGCTTGCGCGATCGCAGGACATCGACCGCGCATTCGCACGCGCATTCGTCAATATCCGCACGAGCACTGATCGCGGCAAAAGAGCCGAGTTACTCGTGTTTTACAGCGGGCATGGCGATGTCGATCAGGGGGAGGGGTACGTTGTCTTGGAAGATGGGCGCTTGACCCGGACCAAGCTCTATTCACTTCTCGCCCAATCACCCGCCGTGCAAAATCACGTGTTCGTCGATGCCTGCAAGTCGTATTACCTTGCTTTCGATAAGGGACCCGGCGGGCACCGGTCATCCTATGCCCAACCCTTCATTGGCGAGGCCATCCCGGCCGCCCTCACCAATACGGGCTTCGTGCTTTCGACCTCCTCGGATCGTGACAGTCACGAATGGGAGCGTTTTCAAGCTGGGATCTTGAGCCATGAGCTCCGCTCGGCGCTCCGTGGCGCTGCCGACGTCAACGGTGATGGGCGCGTCACGTATGCCGAACTCGGGGCTTTTCTTTCGGCTGCCAACCAAAGCATTCCAAACCCGAGGTTTCGCCCGGACTTCATGGTGCGTCCGCCTGGGCGCGATCTCAGACGAGAAGTGTTGCGCTGGTCCAGCGAGGTTCCGGCGCTCTACTTGCGCGAAGCATTGGTCGACCACTTCTACGTGGAGACCGCCCGCGGTGAGCGCGTACTCGATGCGCATCCCGCCCTGCAACAGTCGCTTGCGTTGCATGTCCCCACCGAACGCCCATTGTTCGTGCGCCTCAACGATGAGACAGCCGAATACGTAGTCACTAGTCACGAACCCGTGCGAGTGGAAACGCTCGTTGCTGTCACTCCGGAGATTGGGCACCGCGGCGCCCTCAACCTTGCCTTCGAGAAGCTGTTCGCCTCGCCGTTCGGCAACGCGGATGTCCTTTCATTCACGCTTAGGGAAGACGCGCCGCCGGTCGCCGATAACTCACCCCGAGACCGGCCCCGGCCTCGCCAACTGGTGGGAACCGTTTCTGGCTCAATCGCAGTCGGCGCAGCGGCGACCGCCCTAACCCTGAGCCTCATCTCCGCACAGCGTTACTCGAGTGGGGCGGGAGCGTCCCAGGTCGAAATTGACGAACGCAATCGCCAGGTGCACAACCTCAATGTTGCATCGCTCGCGTTTCTTGCTGTAGCGGGGGCAGCCGGTCTCACATGGGGCTGGACCAAGCTGTGGCCCGACACCGGCGTCTCGGTAGAGACTTCGTCGAGCGACAAGGGTGAATGGCGCGGGACGATCTTGAACTTTCGTCGAGCATTCTGACTCGCGCACTTGGCCACGCGTGAAGCTCGTCATCAATCCGGCATCACGTAGGTGGCAAAACGCAAATCAACGGAGGAGTCTGAAGCAGTCCAGGTGGTACCGTCCGCACTAATGATAGACTCGCCGCCTACGTAGTCGCTTGCTGAACTCCCGAACCACGTTCCCTCTCTCGCATTAAAGCCGGGTGCTGGAGCGAAAGGATAGTCAACAGCAATCGCATATTGATGCCCTGCGATTTGGTGGATTGAATTTGTAAAGCTCACTATGTCCCCGAGCGGTGAATCACTCGTGGGTAGCGTGACCTCGCCCAATGAGGCAGTCGGCATCCCACCGCCCGCATCGTACATGACAATGCGCAATGAGTATTCGGGATTGGCGACGCCCACATCGACGGCCACGCCGACGAGACGCCCTGTCTTAGCCGCGGTGTAGGTTTGGCCCACCCAGCGACTTCCCTCGTTGATCAGAGCGGAGACATTGTTTACCGCGCTAAACGACTGATCCAAGCAAGCGACCACTGGGCACGAGCCATCGCACTGGATG
>Ga0265340_10002485_pt1 | contig 10476 bp, 12 predicted proteins | sample 4CB225metaG_FD_202082 | JGI IMG/M metagenome (GOLD analysis project Ga0265340, IMG submission 202082) | Rhizosphere microbial communities from Carex aquatilis grown in University of Washington, Seatle, WA, United States - 4-CB2-25 metaG | ecosystem: Host-associated > Plants > Roots >...
CACGGGGCCCAAATCAGAATTGGCGGCTGAGTTGCGTCAAAACCCGATCGGCTGCAAGCCATCCATTGCTAAACGCTCCGCGTGGCGTATGCCACTTGTAGTTGAGTCTCCTTGAAAAACCGGAGATATTTCAGTCGGTTGCATAGCATTGACACACGGAGGTCGGTGGTTATATTGCGCGCCTTCTCGGGGCCGACTATCCCCAAAACCCGCGGGTTTCCGCGAAATCTGGACAAAGTATGAGCAAGCGCGCGACTGCAAAATTCAAGATCGACCGCCGCATGGGCGAAAACATCTGGGGCCGCGGCAAGAGCCCGGTGAACAAGCGCTCCTATGGCCCCGGTCAGCACGGTCAACGCCGCGCCAAGAAACTGTCCGATTACGGCACCCAGCTCCAGGCCAAGCAGAAGCTGAAGGGCTATTACGGCAACATCACCGAGCGGCAGTTCCGCAAATACTACACCGAAGCCTCGCGCCGGCCCGGCGACACGGGCGAAAACATGATCGGCCTGTTGGAGCGCCGGCTCGACGCCGTCGTCTATCGCGCCAAGTTCGCGCCCACTCCGTTCGCGGCGCGCCAGCTCGTCTCTCACGGGCACGTCAAGGTCAACGGCAAGCGCGTCACCGTCGCCTCTTATACGGTCAAGGAAGGCAACGAGATCGCGCTCACGGCCAAGGCGCGCGACCTGGCGCTGGTGCTGGAAGCCGCCAAGACGCCCGAGCGCGACACGCCCGACTACCTAGAAGTCGATCACGGCAAGATGGCGGCGAAGTTCCTGCGCACGCCGAAGCTCTCCGACGTGCCGTACGCGGTGCAGATGCAGCCGCATCTGATCGTCGAGTTCTACTCGCGCTAATCGAAGCCGGTTGCGCCGTACGGAAAGCCCCGCGATGATCGTGGGGCTTTTTGCGTTATGGAGATCCCGATGAGCTACATCCTTTACGGCGATTTGGGTTCCGGCGCGTTTTCGGCGGAGGCCGCGCTCGCAGAAGCGGGTGCGCAATACAGTTTTCAAATCGTCTCGCTCCAGAAGAATGCGCAGCGCGAGCCCGACTACCTCGCCATCAATCCCAGCGGCAAAATGCCGGCGTTGAAGCTGCCGTCGGGCAAAATCGTCACGGAATCCATCGCCATCCTGCTCGCGGTGGACGACCGCCATCCCGAAGCGGCGCTTCTGCCTCCGCCGGGCAGTATGTCGAGGGCGCAATGCTGCCGCTGGCTCGCGTTCATGGCCTCGGAAGTCTATCCGATGGTGGAGATTTGCGATTACCCGGAACGTTTCGTGCCGAAGGATCAATCCGAAGCGCTGCGCGGGCGGGCGAGGGAGCGCATCCGCGAGCGGTTGCTGGCCGTTGAGCAGAATTTGCAAGGGCCGTGGATGCTTTCGACCGGCTTCTGCGCCGCCGACATCTACATCGCCATGTTCACGCGCTGGCGCAACGACATCGGCAAGGAGTGGCTGGCGGAAGGTCACATTCCGAAGATCATGGCGCTGGCCGACGCGGTATCAGGGCGTCCGAAGATCGCGCCGGTGTGGCGAAAGCATTTCCCGAGAGGCTAAACGCCCTCTTGCGCGACGCCCTTTTCGGCGAGGAAGCTCTTCAGCTCGCCCGTGTCGTGCATCTCGCGCACGATGTCGCAGCCGCCGACGAATTCGCCCTTGACGTAAAGCTGCGGGATCGTCGGCCAGTTCGAGAACGCCTTGATACCGTCGCGCAGTTCGGGATCCTTCAGCACGTCGAACGCTTTGAACTTGACGCCGAGCGTGGAAAGAATCTGCACCACGGCGGCGGAAAATCCGCATTGCGGAAACACCGGCGTGCCCTTCATGAACAGGACGACGTCGCTAGAGGCGACATCTTCGGCGATACGGTCGTGGATACTGGGCATTCTCGTCTCGCGCTGGTTGCTTAGCTGAGATAGGGGCGATGTCCGACCGCGTCAACTCTTGACCGTTGTTTGCAGGGACAAGGCATGAAGCGCACCGCCCATCCGCCCGCCCAGCGCTTCGTAGACCATCTGGTGCTGTTGAACGCGGCTCTTACCCTTGAAAGCGGCGGAAGAGACCATGGCTGCATAATGGTCATTGTCGTCGGCCAGCGGCGTGACCGTCACCTCGGCGTCCGGGAACGCTTTGCGGATCAACTGTTCGATTTCGCCGGCGTCCATCGCCATCACAGTTCTCCCGACATATAGGCCGGCAGCCAGCCCTCGTGCGCCTTACGCAAGCCGTCGATTTTGACCTCGCCCGCGCCTTCGACCGCGATTCTATCGCCGCCGACACTGCCGAGCAAAGTCGCTGCGAGGCCCGCGCGCTTGGCGTCGGAGACAAGGCGTTCACCGTCCGGCGCAGCCAGAACGTATCGCGCTTGGTCTTCGCCGAATAGGAAAGGGATCGTGCCGGGCGCGACTACCGCGCCGAGGTTGCCCGCCATCGCCATTTCGGCGACGGCGATGAGAACGCCACCATCCGAAACATCGTGCACCGTATCGACGCGGCCGGATTCGATGAGCCCGCGCACGAAATCGCCATTCTTCTTTTCGACCGTAAGATCGACCGGCGGCGCTGAGCCTTCTTCGCGACCTTCGATCTCGCGCAGGTAAATCGACTGACCGAGATGACCCTTGGTTTCGCCGATCAGAACGATGGCGTCGCCTTCATGCTTGAAGGCGATGGTCGCCATACGATTCACACTTTTCAGCAAACCTACGCCGCCGATGGTGGGCGTGGGCATGATGCCCTCGCCTTGGGTCTCGTTGTAGAGCGAGCAATTGCCCGACACGATGGGGAAGTCGAGCGCGCGGCAGGCCTCGCCGATGCCTTCGATCCCCGCCACGATCTCGCCCATGATCTCGGGCTTTTCGGGATTGCCGTAATTGAGACAATCGGTAACGGCGAGCGGCAGCGCGCCCACCGCGGTCAGGTTGCGCCAGGCTTCAGCGACGGCCTGCTTTGCGCCCTCATAGGGATCGGCCCTGCAATAGCGCGGCGTCACGTCGGTGGTCATCGCGAGCGCCTTATCGGTGCCGTGGACGCGGACCACGGCGGCGTCGCCGCCGGGCATCTGCACGGTGTCCGCCATGACCGATTGATCGTATTGTTCCCACACCCAGCGCTTGGAGCACATGTCCGGCGCGGCGAGAATCTTCAGCAGTGACTCCATCACCGGGCGTGATGCGTCGAACGACGGCATGCCCGTCGCCGGCGCGCGCTTGATGAAGGGGCGCTTGTACATCGGCGCGGCGTCGGAAAGCGAGCCCACCGGCATATCGGCGACGGTCTCGCCTTTGTGCGTAACGATCAGCCGGTGCGTGTCGGTGGTCGTGCCGATCACCGCGAAATCCAATTCCCATTTTTTGAAGATGCGTTCGGCCTCGGCTTCGCGGCCGGGCTTGAGCACCATCAGCATGCGCTCCTGGCTCTCCGACAGCATCATGTCGTAAGCGGTCATATTCAATTCGCGCTGGGGCACCTTGTCGAGATCGATAACGATGCCCGCGCCGCCTTTGTCGGCCATCTCGGACGACGAGGAGGTGAGCCCCGCCGCGCCCATGTCCTGGATCGCGACGATGGCGTCGGTTGCCATCAGTTCGAGACAGGCTTCGAGCAGAAGCTTTTCGGTGAAGGGATCGCCGACTTGCACCGTCGGGCGCTTGTCTTCGGAATCCTCGTTGAACTCGGCCGACGCCATGGTGGCGCCATGGATGCCGTCACGCCCGGTTTTGGAGCCGACATAGACGACCGGATTGCCCGCGCCCTTGGCGGCGGAAAGAAAGATATTGTCGGCGCGCGCCAGCCCCACGCACATCGCGTTGACCAGGATGTTACCGTTATAGGAGCGGTCGAAATTCACTTCGCCGCCAACGGTGGGCACGCCCATGCAATTGCCATAGCCGCCAATGCCGCGCACCACGCCGTCGACCAGAGGACGCGTCTTGGGATGGGCGGGTTCGCCGAAGCGCAGCGAGTTCACCATCGCGATGGGCCGCGCGCCCATGGTGAAGACGTCGCGCATGATGCCGCCGACGCCGGTCGCCGCGCCCTGGTAAGGCTCGATGAAGCTCGGATGGTTGTGGCTTTCCATCTTGAAGACCACGACGTCGCCATCGCCGATGTCCACCACGCCGGCATTCTCGCCGGGGCCTTGCAGCACGCGCGGACCCTTGGTCGGCAGTGTCTTCAGATGGGCGCGGGTGGATTTGTAAGAGCAGTGCTCGCTCCACATCACCGAAAAGACGCCGAGTTCGACGAGGTTCGGCTCGCGGTCGAGCAGCCCCTTGATGCGGGCATATTCTTGGTCGTTGAGGCCGTGTTCGCGGACGATTTGGAGGGTGATCATGTGAGCGCTTCGATCAGGCTTTCGAACAGGGCGCGGCCGTCGGTACCGCCGAGCAGCGGATCGCAAACCCGCTCGGGATGCGGCATCAGGCCCAGCACGTTGCGCTTCTCATTCAGGATGCCCGCGATGTTGCGGGCCGCGCCGTTGGGATTGTCGCCATCGACATAGCGGAACACCACGCGCCCTTCGCCTTCCAGCCGGTCGAGCGTTTCCTCGTCGGCGAAATAATTCCCCTCGCCATGCGCCACCGGCATGGTGACGCGCTGGCCGTGATTGTACTTGCGAGTGAAGGCGTTCTGGGTCTCCTCGACGGTCATCGCCACCCGCCGGCAGACGAATTTAAGCCCGGCGTTGCGGATCAGCGCGCCAGGCAGCATGTGGGATTCGGTGAGCACCTGGAAGCCGTTGCAGATGCCGAGCACGGCGACGCCCTTTTCCGCCTTGGCCTTCACGTCGCGCATCACGCGGCTTTGCGACGCCATCGCCCCGCAGCGCAGATAATCGCCATAGGCGAAGCCGCCAGGTAAAACGATCAGATCGACGTCCGGAACCTCGCTGTCGGCATGCCAGACGATGTGCGGCTTGGTGCCCGTCATCTGCTCCAGCGCCACGGCGGCGTCGCGGTCGCAATTGGAAGCCGGGAAAACGACGACGGCGGACTTCATCCCTTCAACTCGATTTCGTACTTCTCGATGATGGTGTTGGCGAGGAGCTTCTCGCACATCTCGGTCAGGCCGGCGCGGGCCTTTGCCGCGTCGCGCTCGGAAAGTTCGATCTCGATGAGTTTGCCCTGGCGGACTTCGCCGATTCCCTCGAAGCCCAATCCCGACAGTGCGTGCCCGATGGCTTTTCCCTGCGGGTCGAGGACCCCGTTCTTCAACGTCACAAATACGCGCGCTTTCATGGCACTCATTTCACCAGCATCGGTCCCTTCGCTTCTCCTTGCCCCGATTCGGGCATGATTCCAAGGCGGCGCGCGACCTCACTATAAGCTTCCATCAACCCGCCCATGTCGCGACGGAAACGGTCCTTGTCCATCTTCTCGTTGGTGACCGCGTCCCACAGCCGGCAGGAATCCGGGCTGATCTCGTCGGCCAGCACGATGCGCATGTAATCGTTTTCCCACAGCCGCCCGAACTCGAGCTTGAAATCGACCAGCTTGATGCCGACGCCAAGGAACAGGCCGGAGAGAAAATCGTTGATGCGGATCGTCAGATTGACGATGTCGTCGAGATCCTGGGGGCTGGCCCAACCAAACGCGGTGATGTGCTCCTCGCTCACCCAGGGATCGTGCAGCGCGTCGTTCTTGTAATAATATTCGATGATGGAGCGCGGCAGCGCCGTGCCTTCGTCGATGCCCAGCCGCTTGGACATCGAGCCCGCGGCGATGTTGCGCACCACGACGGTCAGCGGAATGATCTCGACTTCCTTGATCAGCTGCTCGCGCATGTTGAGGCGGCGCACGAAATGGGTCGGCACACCGATCGCATTCAACTGCGTCATCAGATATTCGCTGATGCGGTTGTTGAGGACGCCCTTGCCTTCGATCACCGCCGTCTTGGTGGAATCGAGCGCCGTGGTGTCGTCCTTGAAATACTGGATGATGGTTCCGGGCTCGGTCCCCTCGTAGAGGATTTTGCCCTTGCCTTCGTGGATCATGCGCCGGCGTTTCATCACTGTAATCTCCGCCTAAAACGCGAAACGGGGCCTCGACTTATGAGTCCCCGCCGAAGAAGCAAAATAGCGATGGCGAGGCCCCCCGGCAACGTGCCTGGACCGCGCATCGGCTGCGCGGCGTCGCTTGAGCGGCCGGGATAGGTTATTGTTCCAGCCAACGAACCGGGACGCAAGAGTTTCCCCCATCCTTTTCAAGAGGTTGGTCATGGATAACGCGTTTGAGGCCCGCAAGAAGAAATTTGAGGACAAATGGGCCCATGACGAAGAATTGCGGTTCAAGATCGGCGCGCGCCGCAACAAGCTGCTTGGGCTTTGGGCCGCGGCCGAATTAGGGCTGTCGGGCCCCGCGGCCGACGACTACGCCAGTGCGGTCGTGACGGCCGATCTTCAGGGCGGCGACAGCATGTTCCGCAAGCTGCGCGCGGATTTCGACGCGGCCAAGCTCGGCCATTCCGATCACGTCATTCAGCACCGCATGGCCGAGCTTTTGATGGAGGCCGCCGATCAGATCATGCACGAAACGAAGGGTTAATTCCCGAACACCCGCGCGAATACCGTATCGACGTGCTTGAAGTGGTAGGCGAGGTCGAACAGGGCGTCGAGTTCCTTCGCCGGCAGCGCGGCCGCCACCTCGGAATCGGCCTTGAGCAGATCGAGCAGCGCCCCTTCGCCGTGCCAGGCGGCCATCGCGTTCTTCTGCACCAGGCGATAGGCCTCTTCTCGCGCGAGACCTTTTTGCGCCAGCGCCAAAAGCACGCGCTGGCTATGCACCAGACCGTGCGTCTTCTCCAGATTTTCCATCATGCGCTCGGGATAGACGACCAGCTTTTCGACGATCCCCGCCGCGCGCACCAGCGCGAAGTCGAGCGTGATCGTGGCGTCCGGCCCGATGAAGCGCTCGACCGAGGAGTGCGAGATGTCGCGCTCATGCCACAGCGCCACGTCCTCCATCGCCGGCTGAACATAGGCGCGCACCATGCGGGCGAGCCCCACGATGTTCTCGCTCAGCACCGGGTTGCGCTTGTGGGGCATGGACGACGAACCCTTTTGGCCGGGTGAGAAAACCTCCTCCGCTTCCAGAACCTCGGTGCGCTGCAGATGGCGGATTTCCGTCGCCAATCTCTCCAATGAAGCTGCGACGACGCCGAGCGCCGCGAAATACGCCGCATGGCGGTCGCGCGGGATTACCTGGGTGGACACCGGCTCGACCGTAAGACCCATCTTGCTCGCGACATGGGCTTCCACGGCCGGGTCGATATTGGCGAAGCTGCCCACCGAACCCGAGATCGCCGCGGTGGAAATCTCCTCGCGCGCCGTCTCAAGCCGCCTGCGGGCGCGGGCGAATTCGGCGTAGTAGCCCGCGAGCTTCAAGCCGAACGTCGTGGGCTCGGCATGAATGCCGTGGCTGCGCCCGATAGTGGGCGTGTATTTGTGTTCGAAGGCGCGCGTCCTTAGCGCCTTGAGCAGCAGATCGACGTCGGTGATGAGCAGATCGGCGGCGCGGCGCAGCTGCACGGCAAGGCAGGTGTCCAGCACGTCGGACGACGTCATGCCGAGGTGCACGAAGCGCGCTTCGGGGCCGACGATTTCCGAAAGATGGGTGAGGAAGGCGACGACATCGTGCTTGACCTCACGCTCGATCTCGTCGATGCGCGCGACATCGAATTTTACGCCCTTGCCCTTTTCCCAAATCTTCGCGGCGGCGTCCTTGGGAATGACGCCCAGTTTCGCCAGCGCGTCGCAGGCATGGGCTTCGATTTCGAACCAGATGCGGAACTTCGTCTCGGCCGACCAGAGTTCCGTCATGTCGTGGCGGGCGTAGCGCGGAATCATGGATCGCTTTTAGACCGCCGGCGGGCTTTGCGAAAGCCCGGGGAAGGTGACAGCCTCGATCAGGCCCTTGGTATAAGGGTCGCGCGGCGAATTCAGGATGTCGACGATGGGACCGCGTTCCAAGAGTTTCCTGTCCTTGAACACCATCGCGTCGTCGGCGAGCGCCTGGGCGACGGTGAAATCGGAGGTGATGACGAGGAACGCGGGGCCTTGCTGGGTGCGAAAATCGGTCAGCACCTCGCGCATGACGGTCTGGGCGAAGGCGTCCAGCCCGCGCAACGGTTCGTCGACGACGGCGAGCAGCGGCGCCCCGACGATGGCGCGCGCCACCTGAAGCCTTCGCTTGTCGAAGGCGCTCAGCGTTGCGACCGTGCGCCTTCCGTCATGCGAGGCCAGGCCCACGCGCTTCAAGGCCGCCTCGCGATAGCCGCCGACCAGATCGCCCGACAGGTTGAGATGCGCGCGCAAGGGTTCGTCGACGGTGTCCCACAAGCTCATGCGCGGATCGAGCGCGTCGTCGGCGCCGGTGATGAAGGCGACGCGGCGGCGCAACCGCGAGGTCATGGTCTGGGTCAGAACGTTGAGATCAACCGCGTCGAACACCACGCGTCCAATGGGCGCGCGATCCAATCCCAGGACCGCGCGCGCCAGTTCGCGCCGGCCCGATCCCTCCTCACCGACCAGCGCCAGCGAAGCGCCGCGGCGCAATTCGAACGTGATCCCCTCGCGCCTTCCGTCTCCGATAAGGTCGAGGCCGTAGACCTGCAGCAGCGGCTGGCCGCGCGCCGCGCTGCGGCCTTTGGGCTTGTCAAACTCCAGTTGCGGCAGTGCCTTGAACAGCGTGTTGGTGTAGGCATGGGCATGGCCGCTCGCCAGACGCGCCGCAGCGCCTTCCTCGATCACTTTGCCGCCCCGCATCACGATCACGCGCGCGCCGAGGCGGGCCGCCGGCTGCAAGCTGCCGGTCGTGTAGATCAGCGCGAAGCCGAGCCGCTTCTGTTCCGCCGACAGCGCCGCCAACAGCGTGCGGATCGCCGTCGGTCCCAGATCGGCGAACGGGTGATCGGCCAGCACCAGATCGGGGGTCTGGGCGCCGACCGAGGCAAGCAGCCCCCACGCCATGGTCAGCGGGTCAAGCAGGCGCGGCTTCTGGTCGAAGACGAAGAGCGGCGGGGCGCCACCCAGCCGTTTGAGCGCGAGGCGCAGTTCCTCATGCGCCGTGGTCAGCGGCGAACCGAGCTTGCGCGCCACCACCCGGCTCAGTTGCGAAAGTACGCTGACATGCCCTACGAATGGCTGCGCCAAGGGGCTCGGCAGATACGCGATACGGATGGGCGGGCGCGCGCGCCTTGCCGCCGGGCGGGCCTCGGTGTCGGCAAAGCGAACGGTCCCTGAAATCTCATCCGACTTCTCGGCAAAGCCGCCCAGCACGCGGATCAACGCCTCCTTGCCCGATCCGGCGTCGCCGAGCATGACGACGGTCTCGCCCGCCTCCAGCGCCAGCGAGAAGCGGTCCAGCTCGGGCACGCCCGCGTGCGCGACGCTCAGCTCCGTGAGTTCGAGGATGCGCCGTGGCTCGCTCATGGCCGTTCGCCTTCGCCGAGTGCGGCGGCGAGCCGCGCACACAGGATCAGGAGGACTAGGGCGAGGGCTGGAAACGCCGCCGTCCACCAGGCCTGTAGATAATTCGCCTTGGCAGCGGCGATCATCAGGCCGAGATCGCGCGACGGCGGCGTCGCGCCGAAGCCCAGGAAGCTCACCGTCGACAGGATAATTGTCACCGCGGCCAGCGCACGCGCCGCCACCGTCGCGAGCGTGTCGCGGAATTCGTAGGTCAGATCGCGGCGCAACAGCGTCGAGGCGGCGATACCGGTGGCGCGCGCATATTCGGCATGGGTGGATTTGCTCTGAACCTCCACCCGGTCGTAGCCGCGCACAAAGGCCAGCGGAGCCGCGGCAAGACCGGCGGCGAGGGGGGCGTAAAGCCGCGCGGTGAGTCCGATCACCAGGATGGCGAGCAGGAGCGCCGGAATGGCCGCGAGCACGCCCATTCCCGCCCGCAACGTCAGGCTCAAGGCACGCGGCAGCCGCGCGGCCACGGCGCCGAAAAGCCCGCCCACAAGGATTGCGACAGACGCCGCCAGCAGCGCATGGCCCGCCGTCACGCTCAAGCCGTGCAAGGTCTCGCTCAATAGATCGCGGCCGAGCAGATCGGTGCCGAATGGATAGTTCTCCGATGGCGCGCTCAGCACCGGCCCGACGCCGGCAGCGCCCGCCGGGGCATGCGCCAGGAAATCGCTCAGCGACACCGCCACCGCGATCAAGCCCAATCCGCCCCAGCCGATGAGGCGCAGCGCCGTGCTCAGCACGGGCGCGCTTGGCGCGGGCGAGGTCAGGCTCATTCTTCGCCCTCATTGGCCAAGGCATAAGCGCCGATGCGGCCCGCAAATTCGGTTGCGAAGGTGAGACTGGCGAAAGTGAACAGGATCAAGGCCGTCATGTTCCAATCTTCCAGGGCGACGGACTTGACGAACAGGTCCGCTGCGCCGGCGCGATGGAACACCCATTCTGCGACCACTGTCGCCGACAATAACGCCAGCATAATGTCGCCCGCATGCGCGAGGA
>Ga0265340_10002488_pt1 | contig 10471 bp, 4 predicted proteins | sample 4CB225metaG_FD_202082 | JGI IMG/M metagenome (GOLD analysis project Ga0265340, IMG submission 202082) | Rhizosphere microbial communities from Carex aquatilis grown in University of Washington, Seatle, WA, United States - 4-CB2-25 metaG | ecosystem: Host-associated > Plants > Roots > Rhizosphere...
TCGATGCAGATGCGCTTCGAGCCGATCGGGTGGTTATTGGGCTGCAGCCGTTTTGCGGTCTCGGGATTCCTGACGATTTCCGCGATCTTTTCGCGGACGAAATCGGCCGCGGTATCGTTCGCCGCCTTGTTCACTCCCAGATTGTTGTAGACCGACATGAAAGTGAGGCCGCCGCGCTCCCAGCGTGCCTGGTATTTCGAGCGCCGTTCGTTGTCACCGTCGTCCAGCGCACCGCGGTCGGGCATTTCGGTATAGATGCCGTTACGCGCGTCCTCGCGCGCGAAGCGGCGGATTTCCGGGTATTTTGCGCGAAACGCCTCGCGCTCCTCCGCCGTCAGCGGAGCATTGCGGGCCGGAATGGAGAAATTTGCGGTGCGCTGAAACACCGTAAGCTCGCTCGCCTGTTCGGCGATGATCGGCACCGACTGGATCGCCGACGAGCCCGTGCCGATCACGCCGACGCGCAGGCCCGTGAAATCGACCGGCTCGTGCGGCCAGTGGCCGGTGTGATAGACCTTGCCCTGGAAATCCGACAGGCCCTCGATGTCAGGCATCCGCGCATTCGACAGGCAGCCGGTCGCGAGCACGACGTATTTGGCCGTTACGTTCTTGCCGTCGGAGGTCGTCACCGACCATAAGCGGGTCGTCTCATCGAAGGCGGCGCGATCGACACCGGTATTGAGCTGAATGTCGGACCGCAGACTGAATCGGTCGGCGACGTGGTTGGCGTATTTCAGGATCTCGGGCTGCGGCGCATAGCGCTCGCTCCAATTCCATTCCTGCTGCAGTTCTTCCGAGAACGAATAGGAATATTGCATGCTCTCGACATCGCAGCGCGCACCGGGATAGCGGTTCCAGTACCAGGTGCCGCCGACGTCGCCACCCAGCTCGTAGACCCTGACCGATACCCCCTGCCCGCGCAGCCGGTGCAGCATGTACATGCCGGCAAAGCCTGCGCCGACCACGACGACATCGTAAGCCTCGGCGTTTGCCGCATGGCTGTTGCCGGAAACGGAATTCACAGCCGACATTCGAACTCCCCAAGTATTTTTCTGCTATTGCGTGTCAGCATTCTACCGGCAGGGCGAAAGCGCAAGAGACAAAACAGCAGGTCGCTACCGCATATTTTGCCGCACGGAATGCACTGTCAGCGGCACTTGCGGCAGCCAGTTTCCCGGCGTCTCCACGCAAGATTTAACCGGGCAGACCGGCTTGGCTTCGATGCCCGCGATGGGCTAGCGTCGCCGGAGAATTTTGTCATTTAAGCCAACAACAAGCAGCGCCGAAAAGGCGGCCAGCGGGAGCGAACGAAACCATGAAATCGCCGATCTGCGACATGCTGGGAATAGAATTTCCCCTGCTTGCCTTCAGCCATTGCCGCGACGTGGTAGCCGCCGTCAGCCGCGCCGGCGGTTTCGGCGTGCTTGGCGCCACCGTGCATACGCCCGAAACCATCGAGCAGGAACTGAAATGGATCGACGATCACGTCGACGGCAAGCCCTATGGGCTCGACGTGCTGATCCCCGAGAACATTTCGACCGCGGGCGAAAAGGACGTCACCTGGAAGAGCCTCGAGGCGCGGATTTCCAACGAACATCGCGACTTCACCCGCAACCTCCTGAAGAAATACGGCATCGAGCTGACGACGACGGAAGTCCCCAAGAACCAGCCGCAGCCATTCGATGCGCAATGCGCGCTGGAAGTCCTCGACGCCTCGTTCCGCCATCCGATCCGGCTGATTGCGAATGCGCTCGGCGTGCCGCCGAAGGCGATGATCGACATCGGCAAGAAGCACGGCGTGCCGGTGGCCGCATTGGTCGGCGCCAAGGAACACGCGCTGCGCCAGGTCGCTGCCGGAGTCGATATCCTGGTCGTACAGGGCACCGAGGCCGGCGGCCATTGCGGCGAGGTTTCCACCATGGTGCTGGTGCCCGAAGTGATCAAGGCGATCAAGAATATCCGCGACGTACCGGTGCTGGCGGCGGGCGGCATCATGACCGGGCGCCAGATGGCCGCGTGCATGGCGATGGGCGCCGCCGGGGTCTGGACCGGCTCGGTGTGGCTCGCCACCGTCGAATCCGAGACCTCGGAAATCTTCCGCGAGAAGATGATCGCGGCCTCCTCGCGCGACGCCATCCGCTCCAAGGGCCGCACCGGCAAGCCCGCGCGGCAGCTGCGTTCGGTCTGGACCGATGCCTGGGACCGCGGGCCCGACAGTCCCGGTGCGCTGCCGATGCCGTTGCAGAGCATCATCAGCCGCGACGCCTTCAACTCGATCGACCGCGCGGCCGCGGCCGGCAACACCCAGGCGCGCGATCTCGTCAGCTATTTTGTCGGGCAAGGGGTCGGCCTGATCGACAGCGTCAAATCCGCTCGCGCCGTGGTACAGGAATTCAAGGAAGATTTTGTCGAGGCCGTCGAACACATGAACGTGTTGGTGGCGGAGTAAAAGCTGTCATTCCGGGATGGTGCGTCAGCACCAGACCTCAGATGCGCAATTGCGCATCGGGGAATCTCGAGATTCTCCGATGTGCATTGCACATCGTAGTTCGATGCTTCGCATCGCCCCGGAATGACGGTTGAAACCAATGAGCGAAAGCGAAAACAAGAAAATGACAACCACCCCCGTTTCCGACGAGCGCATCCCCGTCATCGTCGGCATCGGAGAAATCGTCGACCGCCCTAAGGAAATCACCGAAGGCCTCGAGCCCCTTACCTTGCTGGAACAGGCGCTGCGGCGCGCGGAGGCGGACAGCGGCGCCAGGCTGCTCGGCGAAATCGACTCGCTCGACATCGTCAATTTCCTGAGCTGGCGTTACCGCGATCCGGAAATTGCGCTCTCGGGGCGTCTGGGCATCACACCGAAGCACGCCTATTACGGCCCAGTCGGCGGTGAGAGTCCGATCCGATATCTGCATGAATCCGCCCAGCGCATCGCGCGCGGCGAATGCAGCGTCGCCGCGGTGTGCGGCGCGGAAGCGCAATCCACGGCCACCAAGGCCGAACGCACGGGCGTCGAACTGCCATGGACGCCGTTCGCGCATGACGTGCCGGAGCCGAAGCGCGGCGCGGCGTTCCAGAAGCCGATCGCGGTCAAACTCGGCGTGTTCAGGCCGGTGACGGTGTATCCGTTCTACGAGGCCGCCAGCTCGGCGCATTGGGGCCAAACCCCGCGCGAGGCGATGGCGGAATCCGGCGAATTATGGTCGCGCTATTCGCAAGTCGCCGCGCAAAATCCCAATGCCTGGCTGAAGCGCCGCTTCGCAGCCGAAGAGATCACGACGCCGACGGCGGACAACCGCCTGATCGCCTGGCCCTACACAAAACTCCAGGTGGCCAATCCGACCGTCAATATGGGTGCGGCGCTGCTGATGACCAGCCTTGCCAAGGCGCGCGCGGCGGGGATCCCCGAGGATCGGCTGGTTCACGTCTGGGGCGGCGCGTCGGCGGAAGAGCCGCGCGACTACCTGATCCGCGACCAGTTCTTCCAGAGCCACCCGCAGAACGCCGTGCTCAAAGCGGTGATGGATCTCGTCGGCGGCGACGGCCGCGCATTCGACGCCATCGAACTCTACAGTTGCTTTCCCTGCGTCCCCAAGATGGCGCGGCGGACACTGGGGCTCGGCGCGGACGTGCAGCCGACGGTGACCGGCGGGTTGACCTTCTTCGGCGCACCACTCAACACCTACATGACGCATGCGGCCTGCGCGATGGTGCGCAAGCTGCGCGGCGGCGCCAAGCTCGGCCTGCTCTACGGCCAGGGCGGCTTTGTCACCAAGCATCATGGCCTGGTGCTGTCGCGACATGCGCCGGCTGCACCGTTGGCGCAGGACACCAGCGTTCAGGCCGAAGCCGACCGGCATCGCGGGCAGGTGCCCGACTTCGTCACCGAAGCCCGCGGCAAGGGCACGGTCGAGAGTTTTACGGTGATCTATGGCCGCAACAACGAGGTCGAGCACGGCGTGGTGATGCTGCGGACGGAAGCAAATGCCCGCGCGCTGGCGCGGGTGCCCGCCAGCGACGGCGCGACGCTGGCGCATCTGGTGAACCTGGACCGGACCCCGGTGGGCTCGTCGGGCGACATCGTCACGGCCGACGATGACGTGCTGGAGTGGCGATACCTGTAGCCCAGATTTCGCTTCGCTCCATCCGGGCTACGATCCCGGGAAGTGGGCCGAGGTTAAGAGCGACTTCCCCTACCCCTTGACGTCTTGCTTTTCCGAAACCTTCTCGGGCTTGCCCTTGGCGCCGGCGCCGACCACACGGACCTGATCGCCGTCGGCGATGCCGTCGGGGGGCGCGACGATGACACGGTCGTCGGCCGCGAGGCCCGATGCCAGTTCGATATCCTTGCCGAGGTCGCGGGCGATGGTCACGGCCTTGAACAGCACCTTGTCGTCGGCTCCAACCGTCGCCACCCGCAAGCCGCTCTGGTTGAAGATCAGCGCGCTGGCCGGAATATGCAGCGGCACCGCATCGCGCTGCAGGCTCATGCGGACATTGGCATAGCCGCCCGGCATCAGCTCGCTGCGGGGGTTGTCGAGCGCTAGCTGCATCCGCGTCGTGCCGGAAGAAACATCGACGGACTGCGAGGAGGCCTCGACGGTCGCGTCAAAAGTTCGGTTCGGATATTCAGGCATAGAGATGACGGCCTTGGCGCCGATCTTGATGGCCGGCACGTAGCTCTGGGGTACGTTGACATAGACCCGCAGCTTGCCGATATCGGAGACCACGAACATCGCAGGGCCCGAGCCGCCGCCGGCATTGATCAAGGCGCCGACGTCGGTATCGCGGGCGGTGACCACGCCATCGAACGGCACCGTGATCTTCTTGTAGCCCGCCAGGGCCTCCAGCCGTTCCACATTGGCCTGGCCGGAATTGACCGCGGCCTTCTTGTTGGAGAGGTCGGCGGAGCGTTCGTCGATTTCCTGCATTGACACGAAGTTCGAAGCGATCAGCGATTTGCGGCGCGTCAACGTTGCCTCGGACAGTTTCGCGCTGGCCTCCTGGCTCGCCAGATCGGCCCGCGCCTGCAACAATTGCTGGTCGAGGTCCGGCGCCTCGATTTCGGCGATCACCTGGCCGGCCTTGACCTTGGCGCCGATATCGGCGCTCCAGCTCTTCAGGTAGCCGCTGACGCGGGCAAAGATCGGAGCGCGGTAATAGGCTTCCAGTCGGCCCGGCAGGTCAATGGTCGCCCTGAGCACCCTGGCGTCCGGCAAGATCACCGCAACGGTCGGAATGGCCTGGTCGTCGGTCCACTCGCGTAAGCGAGCGCTGGAATCCTCGCGCGCCCGGATGCCCGTCACCACCACCAGCACGGCGGCGACGCCCGCCACCACGGCAAAAATGCCCAACTTCCGGCGAGAGACCGGCGAGTTCTGTTCAGTGGGCATGCGACGTCTCCGGAACGGCGGCGGCGGTTTTGGCGCCTTGCTTCTTGTGTACCATACTAAAAACCACGGGAACAAACATCAGGGTAGCCACGGTGGCGAAGATCAGCCCTCCCACCACCGCACGCCCGAGCGGCGCGTTCTGCTCGCCGCCTTCACCCATCGCCATCGCCATCGGCAGCATGCCGATGATCATCGCCAGCGCGGTCATCAGAACCGGGCGGAAGCGTACGAAACCAGCTTCGATGGCGGCGGCAATTGGATCGCCCAGTTCCTCGTAGCGCTCGCGCGCGAAGGAGATCACCAGCACGCTGTTGGCGGTGGCGACGCCCATGCACATGATCGCGCCGGTCAGCGCGGGAACCGATAGCGTGGTCTGGGTCGTGAACAACATCCAGACGATCCCCGCCAGCGCCGACGGCAGCGCCGTGATGATCACGAACGGATCGGACCAGGACTGGAAGTTCACCACGATCAGCAAATAGATCAGCACGACCGCGGCGAGCAGCCCGAACAACAACCCGGAAAACGCGCTGTTCATGGTCTGCACCTGGCCGAGCAGGACCACCGTCGAGCCTTTCGGCACCTCCTTGGCGGTGTCCGCGACGACGGTCCTGACGTCGGCGGCGACCGCGCCGAGGTCGCGCCCCTGCGGCGTTGCATAGATCTGCACCATCGACTGGATGTCGTATTGGGAGACCACCGCGCTCGAGGTCGAGCGCTTGATGTCGGCGATGCCGCCGAGGATCGGCGGCGAAGCGGTAGAGCCCGCGGTGATCGGCAAGGTCTCCAGCGCGCTCAGCGAGTCGATCTTGTATTGCGGCGTCTGCATCACAATCGAATAGGACACGCCATTGTCCGGATTGAGGTAGTAGGTCGGCGCCACTTGCGCGCTGCCGGCCAGATTGACGACCAGGCTGTTGGTGACGTCGCGTTCGGTCAGGCCGACATATTGCGCGCGGGTGCGGTCGACATCGATATTGAAGGTAGGATTATTCGGCGACTGCTGGATACGCGCATCCGCGATGCCCGGAATCCGGCGAATCCGGCTCAGCAGCTTATTGGCGTAGGCGAAATTCGCGTTCACATTGGCGCCGCGGATCTGGAGATCGATCGGCGCCGGCGCGCCGAAATTCAGGATCTGGCTGACGATATCGGCCGGCAGGAACGCAAACGTCATGCCGGGAAATGCGCGAGGCAATTGCTCGCGAAGCGCCCGGACATACTCATCGGTTGGCCGGTGCCCCTCTTTCAGCTTGATCTGGATATCGCCATCCTGCGTTCCAACCACGCCGGTGTTGTTGTAGGTCAGGTTGATGCCACTGATCGGCATGCCGATATTGTCGGCAAGCGTCTCGATTTCGGACGGCGGAATGATCTTGCGGATCGCCTTCTGCACGTCGGCGAACTGATTGGCGCTTTCCTCGACGCGAGTGCCGACCTGGGTGCGGACATGCATCAGGACCGAGCCGGCATCGACCGAGGGAAAGAAATTCCGCCCCAGAAACGGCACCAGCAGGAACGAGGCCGCGACCACTCCCAGGAACCCGATCACGAAAACCGGTCGCCGCCGCATCGCCATCGTCAGCAGGTCGCGGTAGCCGCCGCGAATGCGCTCGAACCGCGTCTCGAAACCGCGCTGGAATTTGACCAGCGGGTTGCGCGTGGGCGGCGGCTCACCCTCATGATGGATGTGCGGCTTGAGCAGATATTTCGCCATGGTCGGCACCAGCGTGCGCGACAGGATGAACGACCACATCATCGCGAACATCACGGCTTCGGCCATCGGCACGAACAGGAACCGCGCCACGCCGGTCAAGAAGAACATCGGCACGAACACGATGCAGATGCAGAGCAGCGACACGAAGGCCGGCGTCACGATCTGGTTGGCGCCATCCATGATCGAAGTTTCGACGCCCTTGCCCTGCTCCAGGTGCCAGTTGATGTTCTCGATGGTGACGGTGGCATCGTCGACCAGGATGCCGACCGCGAGTGCGAGGCCGCCGAGCGTCATGATGTTGAGGGTCTCGCCGATCGCCGACAGCATGATGATCGCGCCGAGCACCGACAGCGGAATCGAAACGGCGATGATGATGGTCGAGCGCCAGCTTCCCAGGAACATCAGGATCATAACGCTGGTCAGAAGCGCGGCGATGACGCCCTCAAAGGCAACGCCGGTGATGGCACCGCGGACGAACAGCGATTGATCGCCGATGAAGCCGATCTTGAGCGCATCGGGCAGCGAGTCCTTGACGTCGATGACCTTCTGCTTGATGCCCGCGATGATATCGAGCGTCGAGGTCGAGCCCGCCTTCAGCACCATCATCAGCACCGACCGGTTGCCGTCGACATGGACGATATTGGTCTGCGGCGGATTGCCGTCGCGCACGCTGGCGACGTCGCGGACGTAGACCATGGCGCCGTTTACGGTCTTGATCGGCAGGTCGCCGAGCTCTTCCATCTTCAGCGGCGAGTTGTTGAGCTGGATGTTGTATTCGAAACCGCCGATCTTCTGGGTGCCAACCGGCGTGATCAGATTCTGGGCAGCGAGCGCATTGGCGACGTCCTGGCCCGACAGTCCGCGCGCCTGCAAGGCCTGTGGATTGAGGTCGATCTGCACCTGGCGCTGCTTGCCGCCGAACGGATAGGGAATCGCGGCGCCTGGCACCGTGACCAGCGGCGTGCGGAGCTGGTTGATGCCGATGTCGGCCAGATTCTGCTCGGTGAGGCCCTCGCCCGACAACGCGACCTGAATGATCGGAACGGTGGAGGCGCTGTAGTTCAGGATCAGGGGCGGCGTGGCGCCAGGCGGCATCTGCTTGATCAGGGTCTGCGAGATCGCGGTGACCTGGGCATTGGCGGTGCGGATATCGACGTTGGGCTGGAAGAATATCTTGACGATGCCGAAGCCGTTATAGGAGTTGGCGACGATGTGCTCGATATCGTTGACGGTGGTCGTCAGCGCCCGCTGGAACGGCGTGGTGATGCGTCCGGCCATCTGGTCCGGCGGCAGGCCGGTATACTGCCAGACCACGCCGATGACGGGGATGCGGATATCCGGAAAAATGTCGGTCGGCGTGCGCAGCGCAGCCAGCGGTCCGATAATCAGCAGAAGCAGCGCGAGCACCACGAAGGTATACGGCCGGCTCAGCGCGATGCGCACCAGTGCGATCATATAAGGGAGAGCCCCAGGTCAGGTGGAAGGGCCGGAAACCGCCCTCCAAAAGCTTGTTCGTTGGCCCAGATTTACCCGAACCGCGCCAAATAGCCAACGTCAGGCGGGACGTCGGCCTTCACTTCCCTGTCAGCGGCACGCAGAGGCCGGGCCGCCGGAGACCCGCATTCGCCCGACACCAGGACACAGTCCCGTCAGGCCGCCCTTACCGAGTGGAGGAACCTGCCGACCTCGAGCTTGAGCCGGTTGCTGTCGCGGGACAACGACTGCGCCGCGGAGAGAACCTCCGACGAAGCCGAGCCGGTCTCGGTGGCGCCGTTCTGTACGTCGGCGATGTTGGACGAGACCTCCTGGGTGCCGAGGGCAGCCTGCTGCACGTTGCGGGAAATCTCCTGCGTCGCCGCGCCCTGCTCTTCCACTGCAGCGGCAATGGTCGATGAGATCTCCGACAGCTTCTCGATAGTGCCACTGATTTCCCTGATGGCGTTCACGGAATCCTGGGTCGCGGACTGGATGCCGCTGATCTGCTGGCCGATCTCGCCGGTAGCCTTCGCGGTCTGCTCGGCCAGCGCCTTGACCTCCGATGCCACAACCGCGAATCCGCGCCCGGCTTCACCGGCCCGCGCCGCCTCGATGGTGGCGTTCAGGGCCAGGAGATTGGTCTGCCCTGCAATCGTGTTGATCAGTTCCACCACGTCGCCGATGCGGGCCGCCGCCTTCGACAATTCGCCGACGCGGTCATTGGTCCTGCGAGCCTGGTCGACGGCTTCATTGGCCATCCTCGCCGATTCCTGAACCTGACGGCTGATCTCGTTGACCGATGAGGACATTTCCTCGCTCGCGGAAGCCACCGATTGCACGTTGGTGGATGCTTCCTCGGACGCCGCCGCGACCGCCGTGCTCAGTTCCTGCGCTCGCGCGGCGGTCGAGGTGAGCGTGCCGGCTGAGGCCTCCAGCTCGGTCGCGGCCGACGACACGGTTTCGATGATTTCGCCGACCGCACCCTCGAAGCCGTCGGCAAGCTTGACCATGTCGGCCTTGCGCTGGACGGCCGCACGCTTTTCGGTAGCTTTCAATTCTTCACGGTCGAAGCGCACCATGGTCTGCACCGTCTGCAGATTCCGCAATGCTTCGCCGATTTCATCTTCGCGCACGACGATAACGCGGTTGTCGAGTTTTCCTTGCGTGATGTTCAAGAGCTCGTTGTTGAGATGCTGCAGCGGCGCACCGATCGCGCGCAGAGTCTGCACGCCGATCAGTCCAACAGCAAGAGCACTGAGCAGCGACACCGCGGTCGCGACACCTTGGACGCCGTTGAAGCCGAATTCGGCCAGCAGACCGACCATTGCGAACAGCACCGTCTGCGCCACGATCATCGTGATCAAGCGCGCCTTCAACGTACCCGTGAAGAGCGAAAGATGATCCAGCAGCGACCGGCGGCGAATGATGCCGGCGTCGATCTTGTATCCATGGGACTTCTTCCCACGCAGCGCCGAGTAGACCCGCTCGGCTTCCGCGCGCTGATCGGCCGGCAGTTTGGTGCGGATCGACGTATAGCCGGTGATCTGACCATTTTCCCGGATCGGAGACGCGGTTGCCAGGACCCAGTAAAAGTCTCCGTTCTTGCGGCGGTTCTTGACTGCGCCGACCCACGGTTTGCCGGCCTTTAGCGTATCCCAGAGATTCTCGAACGCTTCCGGCGGCATCTCCGGATGCCGGATGATGTTGTGCGGTTGCCCCATCAGCTCCGCCGGGGTGAAGCCCGCGGCCTCGACGAATTGGTCGTTGAAAAAGATCAGCCTTCCCTTGGTGTCCGTCCTCGAAACGATAAGGGTCTCATCGGTAATGGGATATTCGACGGTGGTGACGGGAAGGTTGTTGCGCATTTCCGGGCCCCTGAGGT
>Ga0265340_10002489_pt1 | contig 10468 bp, 10 predicted proteins | sample 4CB225metaG_FD_202082 | JGI IMG/M metagenome (GOLD analysis project Ga0265340, IMG submission 202082) | Rhizosphere microbial communities from Carex aquatilis grown in University of Washington, Seatle, WA, United States - 4-CB2-25 metaG | ecosystem: Host-associated > Plants > Roots >...
CCCGCAGTCGCGCGAGCAGCTGAGGGGTAGCGGCGTACCGGTCCGCAGTCACATCGAGGACGCTGAAGGCGAGCGCGGTCATGCCGGCTTGCTCCGGGCCACGATCTGGTCGAAGAAGGCGTCGAGTTGCTCGTGCACCTCGGCGCCGCCGTCGAAACCTCGCCAGAGCTGGCGCAGGTGACCGACCAGCTCGTAACACGCGTCGATCGGTACGAGGAAGCAGTCGATCTCCTCGTCGCGCTTACGCAACAGCAGCGCCTCCACGTCGTCAACGAGCACGCCGAGTGCGGGGTTGGCCGCGACGATGCCGTCCCACGCCGCGAGGGACAGTTCGGACTCGGTCGCCCCGGCGGGGCTCGGGTAGAAGGCGACGACCTTGCCGAGGGTCGAGTGGGAGAAGAAGAACGCGACCCCGACCGGGATCGCGAGGTCGTCCCATTGGCCTGCAGAAAGTGCGAAGTCGGGGAACCTCAGGTAGCGGTCCGGGACGGTCTTGAAGGCGAGGTCCGCCTGCTGGCGGTCGAACAGCAGCGCGCAGGGGCGGCAGGTGCACATCAGCGCGCGGTTGCGGAGGTCGACGACGTGCGAGTGCTCCGCGCCGATCGGTGCCACGCACATCTCGCAGCGCTCCCCCGGCGGCGTCACCGACCGCTCGCTGGTGATCCGCCGCAGGACGGAGACGGTGTCCGTCACGCTGCCGCGCCACTTGGTACGGCGACCTCGATCATGCCGTCGCGCTCGAGCAACGGGAGTGGCTCCAGGTGCACGCTCTCATCGTCGATGCCGGCGCCGGCGCGGCGGATGTCGAAGTGCTTCCGGCATTTCGCGCAGGTGAGTACAGCCGAGCCGGCCAGCCCGAGCCGCGGCTCGACACTGGCGTCGGCCAGCCCGGCGCCACAGGATGCGCAGCAGTCGCGGTAGGCGAACAGCGAGTCGCCCACCCGGCAGACGACAAGCTCGAGCCCGCCGGCGCAGAGCGCCCAGAGCGGGCCCGCCGGCAGGTCGTCCAGCCGGCCGATCGACTCCCACTGTCCCGCGCCCGCTCCCGTCTCGCGGTGCAGCCGCGAGGTGAGCGCGTCGACCGGGATCAGCCCGCCGGATCTGGCCGGGCCGGTCTTCTCCTCGACCACCTCGATCCGCACGACCTCGGGCGCGACCGCCTCGACCGCCTCCCGGATGGCGAGATCGAGGGTGACTGCGGACGACGCGCACCCATCGCAGCTGCCCAGCATGCGCAGCCGCGCGACTCCGTCGGCGGTCACCTCGATCAGCTCGACGTCGCCACCGTGCGTCCCCATGTACGGCCGAACCTGGTCAAGGGCCCGGGCTACCCGGTCCTCGACCGGGTAGGGATGCAGGCCGTGGACGAGCAACAGCCCCGAGACCAACTCGTCGTCCGCCATCGCCCCGAGCAGGCCGTCGTCGAGCACACCGGCGTCGTACGCGAGGTCGAGCACTCGCTCGAGTCCGGCGCCGTAAAGCTCCACGACCAACCGGACCAGCTCCTCGGCACGCTCACGCGCGAGCGGACCGGCCGCGGCACTCGCATCGAGCAGCCGCTCGATGCGTTCGCCGACCGACCGCACGTCCACCGATGGGGCTTCGTGCGGCATCCGGATCTACTCCGCCGCCGCAGCCATCGTGGGCGAGTGCAGCCGCTCGATCGTCCGGCCGCCGCCGAGATACATGTGAACCCCGCACGGCAGACATGGGTCGAAGCTGCGAACCGTCCGCATGATGTCGATCCCCTTGAAATGATCGCGGTCGTTCTCCTCGAACAGCGGCTGACCCTGCACCGCGTCCTCGTAGGGTCCAGGCGTGCCATAGACATCGCGCGGGTTGGCGTTCCACGGCGTCGGCGGGTACGGGTGGTAGTTCGCGATCTTGCCGTCGCGGATCACCATGTGGTGCGACAGTACGCCGCGGACCGCCTCGGTGAAGCCGCAGCTGATCCCCTCATCCGGCACCTCGAACTTCTCCCAAGTCTTGGTACGACCGGCACGGATCTCGGCGATCGCCTTCTCGCAGAAGTGCAGTGCCGATGCCGCAGCGTAGGCCTGGAAGTAGGTACGAGCGCGGTTGCGTTCGATCGTGTTGCTCCACTTCGGCGTGTGCCACTCGAAGCTGACCGGGCCCTTCAGCGCGGTCTTCGGCAGGTTGATCTGCACACTCGTGCCGGTCGACTTGACGTAGCCGATGTCGACCAGACCGGCGAGCGCGGTCGACCACATCCGGGCCAGAGCGCCACCGCCGGTGTCGAGGGCGAGGTGATCCGTGCCGTCGAACCAGCGCGGCGACATCACCCAGCTGTAGTTGCTGTCGAAGTCACGCTTCTGCGGCTTCGGGTTGGTGTGCTGGTTCCACGGATGGCGCCGGTCGACCGGGTTGCCGAGCGGGTCCTTCGTGACGAAGGTCTCCTGGCCCTCCCAGTCGTCGTAGAACGAGCTGCCGAGCAGGATCCGGATGCCGAGGTTGATGTCGACGAGGCTGGTCGTGACGAGCTTGCCGTCGACGACCACGCCGGGGGTCACGAACATCTTGCGACCCCAGTTCTCCATGTCCTTGTAGGCGAAGTTGCAGTGGTCGGGATCCTGGAAGGACCCCCAGCAGCCCAACAGGATGCGCCGGTTGCCGACCTGCTCGTAGCCGGGCAGTGCCTGGTAGAAGAAGTCGAACAGGTCGTCGTGCATCGGCACGACCTTCTTCATGAACTCGACGTACCGCATCAAGCGGGTCTGGTAGTCGGTCATCAGCTGGATGGTCGCGACCGTGCCGACGCCGCCCGGGTAGAGCGTGGACGGATGGACGTGTCGACCTTCCATCAGGCAGAACATCTCGCGGGTCCATCGGCTGACCTGCAACGCCTCACGGTAAAACTCGCCGGTGAATGGGTTGAGCGCCCGCATGATGTCGGCGATGGTCTTGTAGCCGTGGTCGCCCCCGTGCGGGGCCTCGGTGTTCTCGGCGAGGCGCAGCACTCCGGGGTTGGTCTCGGAGACCATCTTTTCGCAGTAGTCGACCCCGACCAGGTTCTCCTGGAAGATGTTGTGGTCGAACATGTACTCGGCCGCCTCGCCGAGGTTGACGATCCACTCACCGAGGTTCGGCGGCTTGACGCCGTACGCCATGTTCTGCGCATAGCAGGAGCAGGTCGCATGGTTGTCGCCGCAGATGCCGCAGATCCGACTCGTGATGAAGTGTGCGTCGCGCGGATCCTTGCCCTTCATGAAGATGCTGTAGCCGCGGAAGATCGACGACGTGCTGTGGCACTCGGCCACGGTCTGGTTCGCGAAGTCGATCTTCGTGTAGATCCCGAGGCTGCCGACGATCCGGGTGATCGGATCCCACGACATCTCCACCAGGTCTTTGTTGCCTGCCGAGCTCTTGGAGCGGTCCGGAAGGGTGGTCGTCATGTGACACGTCCTCTCGATGACGTGTGGGCGGGCGGACGTGCGGGCGACGCGCTACCAGGTACGTCGGGCGCCGGTGGTGAGCTCACGCCCGGGCTTGCGCCACTTGGGCTCTTTGTTGAGCGTGTCGGTCGTCATGCTGCGCAGGTTGCGGATCACCGAGCCGTAGACACCGACCGCGGCGGAGGAGAACTTTCCGCCGGGCGGCTCGTCCATGAACGGCATGAACTTGTCCGGGAAGCCCGGCATCGTGCACCCGATGCAGATCCCGCCAACATTCGGGCAACCACCGATGCCATTGACCCAGCCACGCTTCGGGACATTGCACTTGACGACCGGGCCCCAGCAGCCGAGCTTCACGATGCACTTGGGGGATCCGTACTCGGTGGCGAAGGAGCCCTGCTCGTAGTAGCCGGCCCGGTCGCACCCCTCATGCACGGTGTTGCCGAACAGCCAGGTGGGCCGCAGCGCCTCGTCCAGCGGGATCATCGGAGCCTGGCCGGTTGCCTGGTAGAGCAGGTATGTGATCGTCTCCGCCAGGTTGTCACCCTGGACCGGGCAGCCGGGGACGCAGACGATCGGCAGGCCGGCCTTGGACTTCCAATCCCAGCCGAGGTAATCCGGAACTCCCATGGCGCCGGTCGGGTTGCCGGCCATCGCGTGGATCCCGCCATAGGTCGCACAGGTGCCCACGGCGAGGACCGCCAGAGCCTTTGGCGCGAGCCGGTCCAGCCACTCACTGGTCGTCATCGGCTGGCCGGTGAGCGGGTTGTTGCCGAAGCCGCACCAGTACCCCTCGTCGTGCAGGGCTTCGTTGGGGATCGAGCCTTCGACCACCAGAACGAATGGGTCGATCTCACCGCGATCGGCCTTGAAGAACCACTCGAGGAAGTCGTCGGCTCCGCCGTTGGGTCCGCACTCGAAGTCGATCAGCGGCCAGTGCACCGCCACCTTCGGCAGGCCCGGCAGGGCACCGAGCGCGATCTCCTCAATGCTCGGTTGAGTCGCGGCCGTGAGCGCGACCGAGTCGCCATCACAACTCAAACCGGCGTTGATCCAGAGCACATGAACGAGGGTGTCTTCAGCGGCGACGGCTTCTGGAGTGAGCATCCACGCTCCTCGGGTCCGGCCTGCGGATGGAGGCCGTTTCACGACGCGCGTTGCCCGGCGATGTCGTTTCCGTGCGTCGCAACTGTTGTGATATACCTCAGTCGACCAGCCGTCAATCAGTGATTTCCGCCGGACCGGACATGCAGACTGAGCTGGTGAATGCCGCCCCGGAACGGCTCCGCGTCGACGTCGAAGGTGTCGTCCAAGGGGTCGGCTTCCGGCCGTTCGTTTCTGCCCTCGCCCGGCGCCTCGACCTCAGCGGCTTCGTCGGAAATGACACCTCGGGCGTGTTCATCGAGGTCGAGGGACCGCCGGAGCTGCTTTCCCGGTTCGTGGCGGCCCTCTTGGACGAGCCGCCCACGCTCGCGCGGGTCGAGCGGGTCCGGACCCGCGCGCTGCGCACCACCGGAGACCGCGGGTTCACGATCGTCGCGAGCACCACCACCGCCGCGCGGCACGCGCTCGTGACCGCAGACGCCGGCACCTGCGAGGAGTGCCTGCAGGAGATCACCGACCCGCGCGCGAACCGGTACGGCTACGCGTTCACCAACTGCACCAACTGCGGTCCCCGCTACACCATCGTCACCGGCGTGCCGTACGACCGGGCGCACACGACGATGTCCGCCTTCTCGATGTGCGCCCGATGCCGCGCCGAGTACGACGACCCCGACGACCGTCGTTACCACGCCGAGCCGGTTTGCTGCCCCGACTGTGGACCTGCCCTTCGCCTGCTCGACGCGCGGGGCGCACCGGTCGCCGAGGATCCGATCACCGGGACGGTTGAGCGCCTGCAGGCAGGCGGGATTGTTGCGATCAAAGGCCTCGGCGGCTACCACATCGCGGCGAGCGCTTTCGACGAGGTTGCGGTCAGCCGGCTGCGCGCGGCCAAGCATCGAGAGGACCGGCCGTTCGGGTTGATGGTCGCCGGCCTCGACGCTGCCCGCCAGCTGTGCGTGATCGACGACGACGAAGCCGCCTTGCTGCTCGGACCCGAGCGCCCGATCGTGCTGCTGGCCCGGCGCACAGCGTCGGTCGTCGCGAGTGCGGTGGCGCCGCGGACCGGCGAGCTCGGCGTGATGCTCCCGTACACGCCTGTCCACCATCTGCTGCTCCAGCAGTTCGGCGGGCCGCTGGTCATGACGAGCGGCAACCGCTCAGACGAGCCGATCGCCTTCGAGGACGATGACGCGACGAACCGGCTGGCCGGCATCGTCGACGCGTTTCTCGTCCACGACCGAAGGATCGAGACCAGGGTCGATGACTCGGTCACGCGGAGCGTGGACGGACGCGCAATGCTGATTCGCCGGTCACGCGGCTTCGTGCCGCGCCCGCTCCGCCTCCCGTGGGAGTTCGAACGGCCTGTACTGGCGTGCGGGGCCGAGCAGAAGAACACCTTCTGCCTCGGCCGCGGGCACCAGGCGTTCCTGTCTCACCACATCGGTGACCTGGAGAACTTCGAGACCCTCGAGTCCTTCGTGACCGGCATCGACCACCTGCAACGGCTGTTCACGGTGACACCGGAGGTGGTGGCCTACGACCTGCACCCCGACTACCTCTCGACCAAGTACGCCCTCGATCTGCCCGGGGTCGAGCTGGTCGGCGTGCAGCACCACCACGCGCACATCGCGTCGTGCCTCGCCGACAACGGGGTCCCCGGCCCCGTGATCGGTGTGGCCTTCGATGGCACCGGCTTCGGCCCGGACGGCACGGTGTGGGGCGGGGAGTTCCTGCTCGCCGATCTGTGGGAAAGCCAACGGGCCGCCCATCTGTCCCCCGTTCCGCTGCCGGGCGGCGCGGCAGCGATCCGGCAACCCTGGCGGATGGCCGCGGCATATCTCGATGCCGCGTTCGGCGGCGAGCCGCCCTCGGGTCTCGAGGTCGCTCGACGCAACGCCGGGCGGTGGCAGGCCGTGCGCGCAGCAGCTGCAGCCGGCATCAACTCGCCTCTGACCTCGAGCGCCGGCCGGCTCTTCGACGCAGTCGCGGCGTTGCTCGACGTACGCGATGAGGTGACCTACGAGGGGCAGGCCGCGATTGAGCTGGAGCAGATGGCCGAGCCCGACGCAGGCACCGGCTACATCGCGTCCGTCAGCGACGACGAGATCCCCCGGGTGTGGGCGGCCGACCTCATCCGTTCGGTCGTTGCCGACCGCAGCGCCGGGGTACACCGCGCGGTGATCGCCGGGCGCTTCCATCACGGCGTCGCGCGACTGATCGTGGACATGTGCGACCGGCTTCGCGAGCGGCACGGGCTCGGCACGGTTGCGCTGTCCGGCGGGGTCTTCCAGAACGTCTTCCTGCTCCGGCTGTCGGCCGCAATGCTGAGCGAGTCGGGGTTCGACGTCCTCACTCACCGTCAAGTGCCGCCGAACGACGGCGGGATCAGCCTCGGGCAGGCCGTCGTTGCGGCTGCTCGGGACCGCGGCCGCTAGCGGCGGCTCAGGCAGCGAGGGCGCACTGCACCAGCTCCCACAGCACGTGGTAGATCGTCGTCTGCACCTCTTGGACCCGGTGCACCGACGACGAGGTGACCGCGAACAGGTGGTCGAGACTGTCCAGCTCCGCCATCAGACCGCCGCCATAGCCGGCGATGCCGACCGTGGTCAGGCCGGCGCGTTTCGCCTCCTCGAAGGCGCTCAGAACGTTGGTCGACCCGCCGCTGGTCGACAAGCCGAGGGCGATGTCCCCCGGCCGACCGAAGGCCCGGATCTGACGCGCGAACACCACGTCGAAGCCGGCGTCGTTGGCCAAGGCGGTAATGATCGCGGTATCGCTCGTCAGGCACAACGCGGGCAGCGGGCGACGGTCGCCGGCCGGATCAAGAAAGGTGTGGACGACATCCTGAGCGTCCGTGCTGCTTCCCCCGTTACCGAACGCCCACAACGTCGCGCCGGCCGTGAACGCGGCCGCCAATCGGCGCGCGCACTCGGCGATCGGCGTGGCGAGCCGTTCCCCGGTCTCGGCCCGCAGTGCAACGACCTCCTTGATCTTTGCGACGGTCGATTCCGCGACGCTGTCGAGAACCTCGGCAGCGTCGTGAGCCCCGCCGTACAAGAACGGGTAGAGCGACTCGACCCCGCCCGGCTCGGGTGCCACCCCAACCGGTGTGTCGAAGAACACGTGCACGAGCTCCCACAGCATGTGGTAGGTCGTGACATGTGCCTCCTTCACCACCAGAGGGTCGTCGGAGCGGGTGACGAAGGTGTGGTCAACCTCCGCGGCGAGTCGCGAGCCATCGCCGCCGGCCAGCGCCACTGTCAGCATCCCGGCCGCGCGGGCGGCCGCGAGACCGCGCCGGACCGCGATGTCGTCATCGCCTCCGGACAGGCCCATCGCGATGTCACCGCGGCGCCCCAGGGTCAGCAACTCGTGACTGAAGATCGCGTCGGGCCCCTGCGCGGCCGCCACACCGGTCAGCAGGGCCGAGTCGCTGGCAAGCGACAGCGCCGGCAACGCGCGCTTGCCGACAATGACCGGGTGCACGAACTCGACCGCCACGTGTTCCGCATCGGTCGCGGCTCCGCCGGTCCCGAACACCAGCAACCGGCCACCGGCCTGGAAGCGAGCAGCCATGTCGCGGCACGCTGCAGCCACCGCAGGCGCATCCTCGGCGAGAGCCTCAACCGGACCACGCCGCCTCGCGAATGCGGCCGATGCGGTGGCGGCGAGCGCATCAGTGCCAATCGTCATCCGACCGACCGTCCACTCGAAGTCGACACCGCTCGACGGTAGTCCCTGGTCCAAGGCTGGCTGTTTGCCCGCCGTTCACGTAGCCGGACTAGAACGAAGGTGTCCGAGTACTCCCACCGCGGAAGCGTGGTCATGCTCCAGGTCACCGAAGAGTCGCAGATCGACAGCGTCGAGGACGCGCTGCATCGCAAGTTCGACGCGATCGTCAGCCCGGCCAAGGTTCACGCTGAGGTTCAAGCGACCCGAAATTCCTTCCGTGATGCGCGGATCAGGACCTACGTACCCGTGTTGATCCAGCGCGAGGTCGCAGTACGGCTACGCAGGCTGCCTCGAAGCGTTCACTGACGGCCGCACGGCATGACCGAGCTGGAGCGGGCGCTTCTCGAAGTGGCCGCAGGACCGACAGAGGTCCGAGTCGAAGCCCTGCCTGGCGCAGCCGGCGATGGTGCAGCCCGTGTTGGCGCACCGCAGGCACTGATACCGCTGGTGTTCGCACGGTTCGCGACCTGATTCCCAGCGGCTCATGGCGACTCCTCAACCGACCATCGAGCGACCGTGGCCGCGACGGGCTCTGCGGACCACCGTGACGAGGGCCGCGAAAAGCATAAGGACGGCGGCGGCGATGACCCAACGGCGCGGTCCGGGTCGAGCCATCGAGACGGTCGCCGGTGGTGCCGCGCCGGCGTTCGGGAAGGTGATGGTGGCGGTGCCGCTGCGGGTCAGAAGTCCACTGTGGAGGGTGAGCCGCGCCTTCCACGGTCCATCCGGAATTTCGGTGGCGATGGGCACGCTGACGGGTTCGGTTTGGCCGATACCAAGCGTGACACCCAAGGTCACCGGCAATCGGCCGGTCGACAGGCCGCCGGGTCCGTCCGACAGCTGAAGGCTTCCGCTCAGGTCGACGGCACGGCCGCCGGTGTCGTGGACTTCCGCGACCAGCAGTTGCTTGCCGGTGGTTGTGCGCTCGGCGGTCAGCGAGTTGATGGTGAAGTTCGACGCCGGTGCGGCCCCGGCACCAACCGAGACGTAAAGGCGGATGCCGACGCGATTGACCTGGATGACGCCACCATCGGTGTTCGGCGCTGATTGGGTCTGGGCCCAGACGACGGCGTACTGCTCGCCCGGCGCTGCGTCGGGGGGAACCTCGACGGTCACACTGGCTTGGATGTCCCCACCAGGGGGAATGGCGGCTGAGCTGGGCGTGACCGTCGTCCAGCTTGACAGCGGATCGGGCGCGTGACCGACGGAACCGAGAAACGACCCGTCACCGATCGTTGCCGCCGCCGCATACAGGACGACGTCCACCGTCGAGCGGGTAGTGTTCGACACCCCGATCAGACGATGAATCGTCGCTCCCGGGGACAGGCGATCCACGACGTAGACGCGAGCGCGCGGATCGAGGCGCTCGGCGATCGGTTCGTCGAGGAGCTGCACGCCGATACTGCCCACCGGTGCGCTCGAGGGAGTTGGCGACGGGCTCGCAGCGCTCGGGCTCGCCGCGCACGGAATGACGCAGGCGATCACCAGCGCCGAGAGCGCGACTCGTGCGGCCGTGAGCCGGTCAGACAACCGAGTGGGTGATCGTGGCCGAGTAGACCCCCGCGGCCATACCCCCGTCGACGATCACCGTGATCGTCGGATCCCAGGTCGCCGAGTTGTCTCCGGTGATCCCGGTGGCGGTGACTGCAGGGACAACGCCAGTCAGGTCCGACGGGTCGTTGGCGGTGTAGGTCGCCGTACCAACCTTCGTGATCACTCCAGCGGCGTAGCTCACGTCACTCGCCGGAATCGCTGGGCCGCTCGGCGGGGTGAACGCGGTCGAGATGACGCTCGCGACCCAACCGGAACCGGCCGCGGCCGCACGCGCGTCGCTGACCTGCACCTGCCCCAATGGACCACTGATCGTGCCCCCGCCGACTGTATTGGCGAGGCTGCCGAGGTTCCCGGCGTCGGTCGGTACCGAGATGGCAAGGACGCCACCGGTCACGGTGATGGTGGCTGTGCTGGCACCGCCCGCGGCGAAAGCCGTCGCCGGCATTCCAACGCCAAGCGCGACGGCTGGGAGGAGGGCAGCAAGCAGGGCATGGCGGATGATGCTCATGAGGTATTCCTTCGATCTTGCGCAATTTGGCTAGAGCGAGGAATGCGATACGGCGCCCTCAACCCCTTCCATCGGCATCGGCACCCACGCAATGAAGCCGACTCCGACCGGACTGTGCACGATCGGTGCTACGAAGGCAGTAGAGGTACGCTCTCGA
>Ga0265340_10002490_pt1 | contig 10468 bp, 7 predicted proteins | sample 4CB225metaG_FD_202082 | JGI IMG/M metagenome (GOLD analysis project Ga0265340, IMG submission 202082) | Rhizosphere microbial communities from Carex aquatilis grown in University of Washington, Seatle, WA, United States - 4-CB2-25 metaG | ecosystem: Host-associated > Plants > Roots > Rhizosphere...
ATGATCATCGCGGGCTACGTAACGGGTGCGAAGAACGGTATCATATATGTGCGCGCCGAATACCCGCTGGCAGTGCACCGCCTGGGTGCCGCTATTGAGCAGGCGCGAGAGTGCGGTCTCATTGGAGAGAACATTCTCGGTCGCGGTTTCACCTTCAATATGACGATGGTCGAAGGTGCCGGCGCATTCGTTTGCGGCGAGGAAACAGCGCTGGTTCATTCACTGGAAGGAAAAGCAGGGCGGCCAAGACCGCGTCCCCCCTATCCAGCCCAGAAAGGGCTGCTCGGCAAGCCGACAAACATCAACAACGTTGAGACCTGGTACAACGTGGCGCCCATCGTTCTGCGTGGTCCCGCCTGGTTTGCAGAGACAGGGTCCGCCAAGAGTCCCGGAACCAAGGTGTTCTCGCTAGTCGGCAAGATTCAGCGATCCGGGCTAGTTGAGGTTCCACTCGGTACGCCGTTGAAGACCTTCGTCTATGACATCGGCGGCGGCGCCGAGAATGGGCGAACCATCAAAGCGGTTCAAACGGGCGGCCCATCCGGTGGCTGCATTCCCCAAGAACTGTTCGACACTCCGGTTGACTATGAAACGCTGATGCAACTCGGATCCATCATGGGCTCCGGCGGTATTGTCGTGATGGACAACGACAACTGCATGGTGGACGTTGCGCGGTACTTCACAGAGTTCTCTCATTCCGAATCGTGCGGCAAATGCGTACCGTGCCGAGCAGGGCTCGACCAATCACTGGAAATACTCAACAAGCTGACGCGCGGTACGGCGGTCGAAGAAGACCTCGCGACCTTGGATGAATTGAGTCGCATGATCCGCGACATTTCGCTGTGCGGCCTCGGACAGGCAGCACCCAATCCCGTGCTCACGACAATGCGCCACTTCCTTGGCGAGTTCCACGCCCACATCCGAGCCAAACGTTGCGACGCAGGCGTCTGCGAGCAATTGGCCCTGAGTCCCTGCGAAAACTCGTGCCCATTGCACATCAACATTCCGCGGTATTTGCAGCTCCTCAATGCAGGCAAACGCCACGATGCTTTCTTAGCGCTGATCCTAGACAATCCATTGCCAGCATCCACCGGTCGTGTCTGCCAACACCCGTGCGATAACCGGTGCCGACGCTCGGGCGTTGACGAATCCGTCAACATGCGCGAGGTTCATCGCCACATTGCCGACAGCATCTATGACTCGGGCGACTATCCTCAGCTCATCGAACGCGTAATCGCCTGTAAGCTGCCCAGCAGCGGTAAGACCGTCGCTGTCGTTGGCGCCGGCCCAACTGGCCTCACTGCAGCCTATTACTTAGCCCTCATGGGGCACGCTGTGGTCGTGTACGAATCGAACCCTGAAGCCGGCGGCATGCTGCGGTACGCACTGCCTGAATACCGTCTTCCAAAGACCGTCATCGACAAGGAGCTCGAGCTGATTCGCGCACTCGGTGTCACGTTCCAGTTCAATGTCGTGGTCGGTAGAGACGTACCGCTCAACGACCTGGGCGCTTCCCATGACGCCGTGTTCCTCTCGATCGGTACCTGGCATGAATCCTGGGTATACTTGCCGGGAACCGAATTGACCGGGGTCAAGCCAGCACTAGGTTTCTTGGAGGACGTATCCAAGAATCACCCGATTGAAATCGGCAATCATGTCGTAGTGGTCGGTGGTGGCAACGCAGCGATTGATTCGGCGCGAACAGCGCTTCGCCTGGGGGCCAAGGTGACCGTCGCCTATAGACGCGACCGCACTGATATGCCGGCAATTCACGAGGAAGTAGTGGCCGCCGAAGAAGAGGGCGTCAACTTCGTCTACTATGTCGCGCCACATCGCATTATCGGTGGCGACGACGGTCGTGTCGCAGCATTCGAGTGCGTACGCACCCAACCGGGTGAATTCGACGCCTCTGGTCGACGCAAACCGGTACCCACCGACGAGATCCTGCGATTTCCCTGTACGTGCGTAGTACTTGCGGTCGGTGAAACAGTAGATCTCGACTTCGTAAAAGCCACTGGCCTCAAACTCCAGGAAGGCCAGAAGACACTCGAGGTTGATAAGTTCACGCTCGAAACCAGTCGCACGAATTTCTATGCGGGTGGCGACCTCATCACGGGTGCGTCTAACGTATCGAACGCCATGGGCAGCGGCAAACGCGCCGCTCGCCAGATCAATCAACGGTTGACTGGCGAGGACTCGTTCGAAAAGCTCTGGCCCACGTTTGAGTACGCAATGACCGTACCGCAGACGATTTCAGAAATCAGACGTCACAAGGCTGGCGAACTACGCGCCATTGATCGCGCCCGCACGTTCAACGAGGGCACGGTAGGGCTCAGCGTTCAAGAAGCACACGAGGAATGCGGGCGCTGCCTGCGCTGCGATGTTCATGCGGACCACGCTTAGATTGGAGACAACCCGATGACTCAGAAAATACCAATCAGAATTGATGGCGAGCTAATCGAGGCCAATCCGGGCATGACGCTCTTTGAAGCGGCTCGTCAAGCAGGCAAGTTCGTTCCAGGCTTGTGTCAACTGACCGGCGTCGCGTCCGTGGGCGCTTGCCGACTCTGCGTCGTTGAAGTAGCCGGAGTGAATCGGTTGCTTCCCTCTTGCACCACACCGGTTCAAAGCGGCATGTCGGTTGTAACTCAGTCACCGCGGTTGAATATGTACCGCAAGATGGTGCTGGAACTGCTATTTGCAGAGGGCAATCACGTGTGCTCGGTCTGTGTGTCCAACAACCATTGCGAACTGCAGGCATTGGCACAGAAACTGGGCGTCAATCACGTTCGTTTCAGCTATCGCTACCCAAAGCGAGCCGTTGACCTTAGTCATCCACGCTTCGTGCTGGATCACAATCGATGCATTTACTGCACTCGGTGCGTGCGCGTTTGTGCCGAAGTAGAAGGTGCCCACGTGTGGGACATGATGGGCCGTGGCGTCTCGTCGCGAATAATTGCCGAAATGAATCGTCCCTGGGGCAAAGCTAGCTCTTGTACGAGCTGCGGCAAGTGCGTGCAAGTTTGCCCAACGGGTGCTCTGGCTGAACGGGGGTTTGCCGCTGGAGAAATGGTCAAGAACCCTCAACCCGTGACGCGCCTAGCTGTGCTGCGCAGGAGTTCCTTGTAATGTCGGCTTCTATGTCACCCACGAAGGTCAGAATTGCAACGGCTTGGTTGGACGGCTGCGCGGGCTGTCACATGTCCGTTCTGGACTTGGACGAGGTCTTGTTGGCCTTGGCTGCACGCATCGAAATCGTCTTCGGCCCTCTCGTCGACGCCCAGCACTTCCCAAAGAAGGTCGATGTGAGCCTTATCGAAGGTGCCATCAGCAGTCAAGACGACGTCACGTTAGCGAAAGAAATTCGTGCTAATTCGGGCCTAGTCGTGGCTCTCGGTGACTGCGCGGTCACCTCCAATGTTCCAGGCATGCGCAACGCAATACCCGTAAAGCGACTCCTCGAACGCGTTTATTTGGAGAACACACTGACCAATTCCATGGTGCCCTCCGATGGCGTGCCGGCACTGAATCGCCATGTTGTCCCGCTACACGAAATCATCAAGGTTGATGTCCATATTCCCGGGTGCCCGCCACCACCGGCGGTCATTGCGAGCGTTCTCACTCAGTTACTCGATGGTCGACGCCCGGAATTGCCGGCGCTGGCTAAGTTTGGATGACTCTTGCCCCAAATGGTCCTGCCATGACACAGAGAATCGTAATTCCCCATGTGAGTCGAATTGAGGGCCACGCGCAGATCACCATCGATCTCGATGATGACGGGCAGGTTGCCGATGCGCGTCTTCACGTGACCCAGGTGCGCGGGTTCGAGAAATTCGTCGAAGGGCGACCTTTCTACGAAATGCCGGCAATCACCGCTCGCATTTGCGGCATATGCCCGGTCAGCCACCTGCTAGCATCCGCCAAAGCTTGTGACAGAATCATGGCGGTTCAAATCCCGGAGACCGCCACCCAACTGCGCGAGCTGGTGCACTATGCTCAATACGTTCAGTCCCATGCGCTGAGTTTCTTTCACTTATCCGCGCCTGACCTTGTGCTTGGCATGGATTCCGATCCAGCGAAGCGCAACGTATTCGGCCTGGCCGAGAAGTTTCCTGAGCTAGCCAAGGACGGTGTTGCACTGAGACGGATCGGGCAGCATGCAATTGAACTACTCGCTGGGCAGCGTGTTCATCCGACCTGGATCGTACCCGGCGGCGTCAACAAGCCCCTTGCGGTCTCCGCGCGTGACACGATGCTCGGTGAGTTGCCAGAAGCGATGACCATTGCACTGCGGGCTCTCGACGCTTGTAAGGCGCTTTGTGCCAAGTTTCCGCAGGAAATTGAGTCATTTTCGAATCTGCCAACCCTCTACGCCGGTCTATCCAATGACCAGGAGGAGTTGAGAATTTATGATGGACAGCTCCGTTTCCGGCGCCCCGACGGCACGCTAGCGGCAGTCGTTGCAAAGCCCGAAGACTACGATCAATACATTGGCGAGGCCGTGCTTTCGCATTCCTATCTAAAAGCACCTTACTTCAAGCCCACGGGCTACCCCGACGGGATCTACCGCGTGGGACCACTAGCGCGGCTCAATGCGGCTCGCTGCTGCGGAACCCCGCGTGCCGATAAGGAATTGCAGGAATATCGCCAAGTGTTCGGGGCGATGCCCCAGAGTGCGTTCCTCAACCACTATGCGCGCCTGATTGAACTCATTTGGAGCCTCGAAAACATGCGGCTTCTCTTGGAAAACCCGAGCATTCTCGACATCAACGTGCGCGCCCACGCGAACACGAATCGAAGCTCTGGCGTCGGTATCATCGAAGCACCACGCGGTGTTCTGATTCACCACTACAAGGTCAATGAGAGTGGCGCCATCACTTGGGCCAACCTGATTGTAGCAACCGGCCACAATAATCTGGCGATGAACTATGGCGTCAAGCAGGTTGCGCAGAGCTTCATCCGCAACGGTCAGGTCACTGAGGGCATCCTGAATCGCGTTTGTGCAGTCATCCGTGCCTACGATCCATGCCTCAGTTGCTCCACACACGCCGATGGCAGGCCCGCAGTGCACATTGATGTTCGCACGCCTGACGGAACCGTGGTGCAGACACTGAGCACTTGACGGCAATCGTCCGTGCGAGCGGTAGTCAGTTTTCCAAGTCGAATGCCGTCAGGTGTTCGACTTGTTTGCTCGTCAGCGCGTTCATCACCGTCCCGGAGCGAGACAAATGTGCGTGCCCAAAGCTATGACCTAGTTCATGCAAGAACGTCGTTCTGAGTCGCGTCTTCCACGTGGTGGGCGCATCGCTAAACCAACGGATACCGCCATCACCCGAGCGACTATCGAGAACTTGAATCGAATACGAGTCAGCGTTCGTGTTGGTATCGCATTCGGCACTGGATCGAACCCCAAAATGGTCCACCGTAGCCAAGCAGTTTCCGACGGCATCCAGGTGTTTCGATTCAACGACAATGCCGGCGAAGTAGTGCTTCGATTCAATCGTTTCAGTAAGCTCTACAGTGCTTGACTCGAGCCCATCCGTTTTCTTGATAACGATTGCACAATGAGCACTCGAAGAACGCTCGCACCATTCGTCAGCAGCGGACTGCATCGTTTCAATTTCCGTATCTGTGAAATTGCAGGCCTGGAACACGTGCGGCTCTGTCGAATTTGCGCAACCAACAAGGCCAATCAGCGAAAGAATTGCGATTCGCATGGGGCGTCCGAGGTCTCGCCCGCAAGCAGCTGGAGCAAGCGACCTCGGGCGATGTGAACGGCGCGCCGCCCGTTAACGAGAGCTGAGCCGTCGAGCACAACGCAATTCGGTGAGTTCTAGAACCACAGTGAAGCAGACGTCGGCTATCTTACCTAGCGGCCACAATTCTCTGAAACCCACAATGAGCGCCTTACAACCCAGGCGTTCGTCCCCCAACATGACTGAAAGTGAATGTCAAATGAGTGCAAGCGTCCTACATTGCGTACATCGCAGTTGGAGCCAAGTCTCGTATCGCCAGCAGCTCCAATAACGGGTCAGAAGCTTCTCCAACCGATTTGAAGCTTCATCAACGACCAATTGAGCCCATTTCAAGGCCATTGGGCGTCGCACCCATACGGCAAAGGTCGCCGCCAACAAAAACCGAAGTCATTTCAACGTTGTCGAAGCTCGAGAGCCGCTGCTCAAGCTTGCTGGCGGCTGGGAAAGCTTGAAAATCGCATGTACCGTACGAGTCATGGCTTGGGCAACGGAGACGCGGCAGTTGGGTAGCGACTTTCGCGTTCCACGACACAAGCGGCACGCGCCCAGTCAATCGATGCCACATAGGCTGCGGCAAGTGCGGCTAGCCCTAGGTTTTTTCCGTGTTCGTCTACGAACTCCCAGTCACCGCGCTCGAAGGCCATCACCAGATCGAGGATATCATGCATGGTACCTGGGACTCCACACAGTGCACCCTTGACACGTGCGGGCACTGCGAGGTCCTTGAGTGCGTCAGCCATGGGAACATCCAAACAGGCATCCAATACGGAAAATAGGCCCAGGAGAAACAATTCATCGCCGTTCTCGGCATTGCGCCCCAATAAGGGTACCAAGTTCTCACAAAACCGTGCGCGTATTAGCCCCACTTCTAGCAACTCAGCCGGCTTGTCATTGGACAACGATGACAATGTGGCCAGCGTGGCCCAACGCTTTATATCGCGCTCGCCCATGAGCAGCATGGCATGGCGGACTGATTGAATCTCGGAACGCAACCCAAACATCGATGAATTGATGTAACGCATTAGACGATAGGAAAGGGCTATGTCTTGCTTGATGATCGGTTCGATGTCGTTCATCGAAACCTCAGGTCGCCGCAATTCACGCAGCAATCTCATGTGTTGCGTGCGCGACCCCGGTACGGCACCTCGTTTGATGACTTCGGGTTTTGCAAAGAAATACCCCTGAAATAGAGCGTACCCAGAGTCCTGAGCTTCGCGAAAATCATCGTAAGTTTCGACTTTCTCACCCAATATTCGAATATTCTTGGCTCTAAAGTACTCGGCCAGTACTTTTCTCTGTTGAGGCGAGACTAAGCGAAAGTCTACTTTGACGATGTCCGCCAACTCGAGTAAGGCCTCGTTGCCTTCGATACAGGTAAAATCGTCGAGTGCGATCGTGTAACCCAACTCACGCAATCGGCGGCACTGCTCCAGAACTTCCGGATCCGCTTCTACAGTTTCAAGAATTTCGACGACCAACGAGTGCGTAGGAAACAGAGTTATGAGATCGCTGAGCAAGCATTCTCTGGTGAAATTGATGAATGCGGGGCGACCCGAGGTCAGCTGTTGCAGCCCAAATAGCACGAACGTATTGAGCATGACCTGGCGAGTGGCTTCGGTGCCGTCCGTGGCGCCGAACGCGTTGACAAAACCATCGCGAAAAAGTAATTCGTAAGCCACAGCCTCGCGCGTCGCGTCGAATATCGGCTGTCGTGCAACGAATACATCCATGCCTGCATGTACGGCCGTTGGCAACATGGGTGTAAGCGCAGCATCGCTCAGCCGTTTTCGTTTGGGACGCCGCAGGCTGGCTACTATGGTTTCGCCTGATACCGGGCACTTGGCCTAGGCTCGTCTGACCATTCATCGCATCCTGCCGCGACGCCCGCCGATCTCGTCCGCTAGCTGCGTTTGACCTGCGTGACGCTGAGGAATGGTCAACGGACCACTCCGGTGCTCAAATCCCCAAGGATGTTCCGTGACGCCGAGGAATGGTGGTCCTTCGACCATTCCGCTGCGTCATCGAAGGACCACTCCGGTGCTCGGTCAACCTTCGCCAGCAAACGAGCGTGACGGGCGGGTTTTCTGAGATGTGATGAATGGAAAGCTAGGCTCGTCAGGGGATCGAGATCGCACAATCTAGGGCGAATTTGCCGACCTATTTGGGCGAAGGTCGGCCGCGTCCGTGGCGCCAACTACCAAGCAAGCAAAGTAGGTGCAGGACTACAACACGAATTTGGCCGTTGGGGCTCGTTGGGGCGGCATTGTTGCACGCGCCATTTCTAGCCAATCAGGTTCGGGGTCGGGGCCACCAAAACTACGGTTGGGAGACCATAGTCCGAGCGGGCGAAGTAGGTCTCATTGCAAGTGCGCCGATGCCATGCACGGCCTTACGTGTGCGTGGCGACTTATGCCGGCACGTTCGAGAAGCATCAGTACAGAGCTGACACCGGCAGAACAGTTTCGATGTGCTCGATCTCAACACTCCGTATGATCTACGGTGCTCACGTGTGTTCACCTCTGAGCGTCTGCGTCATTATGCTGAGTCGAGTTTATTTGCGTGATCACCGCTTAGACGATACGTTTGCAGGACGTATACATTATTGGTGCGCACCAGCTTCTCTATTTGGGCGGCTTACTTGCTGTTCTTGCAACCCGGAGTCAATGCGTTCGAGCCGCGGTGGCCTAGCGGGACTTCGGTGGCAGCGTCTCATGCGCAGATTCGTTTAGCTGATGTCGCCGCTCCCAAGCGTATTCGAGATACCAGCAAGTCAGACCGTTCTGATTCTCAACCAACTGCGGAACCGATTGGCGATCTGATACGTCGGATACCGATTTGTATCGTCTCGACTCAGTCGTGGGCGGGTGAGCTGGGAGCTTCAATGCTTTTTCGCGTACAAACCACAGGCAAGAACACGGTGCGCATCGGCTACTTTGCGTATTGGTCGACTGAGCGTCCTTGGGGGAACAATACACTCACCCATTGGCTCATACCCGCGTTGGCCATTGATGCCTTTTACAGTCACCTGCTGTTCGTATTGCCTGGCGTCCAACGTCTGATATACGGGCCTGGCGACGTCGAGGGGGTCAGAATCGCGTTCCGCATCGTGCAAGATTCGCGGCTAGTTCCGACTTCGATTGTCGCTGATGGCGAATTGCATCGGGAAGTAGCACTGGACCTCGCTGAATCAGTCGATGAAAGCGGAAGAATCGTGTTGCTCAATGATGTCTGGAGTCACCAATTGGGCGGACGTCGAGCTTTGACGCAATCTCGCGCCGGCGCCCGTCAACGCTGCTATTACCATGATTCAATTCAACCGCTCACGGACGAGGTAGTTGCAAGTTTTCGATTGGGCAGCCCGAATGACCCGCGTCGCGCTGGTCCAGCCTGGGGACCTCAAGATGGTTTGTAGCATAGCCTCAGAGCTCCACTTGCAGCGCCACCCGAGAATGCGCTTTTTAGATCGCCTTCTTGTACACTCGGTAGGTCTTGTACAAGTGAGCACCCATCGAACGGATACCCAGGTTGATGGGCGCGTCGTCTTCACGGGTCCAGGACAGCTCACCCCACTGGTAGCCCTTGGCCGCACCCCGTTTGGCAACTTCAACGTACATGGCTGCGGAGAGGCCACCGTACCGTTTGACGTTCTGGCGGATGGATTTGCGCAGGCCGAGCATCATGAGTCGAGTGGACTTTGGATGGCGCACTTTCAGGCGCCAGAGTAGCCGCGCTGCACCGAGGGGGACGCCGTAATTGAACAGCTTACCATCGAGACCAACGAGGGCTTCGTTGAGGTTTGGTAACGTGATACACATGCCCGCCGCTTGGCCATCGACCTCAGCAATGAACGCGACGTCAGGGTCGATGATGAGCTTCATGTCTTGCACGATCTTCTTGGTCTCATCGGGCAAGGCTGGCACCATACCCCATTTGCCTTCCCAACCGTCATTGTATATCTCCATGACGTTCTTCATCTCAGACTCGAGATTATTCACATCAATGCTACGCAGTTTCACTTCTGGAAGTCGCTGCAAGTCCTCCCACGCCTTGATCGCGCGCTTGGGCAGCGGGATCGTAACGTCGTACTTCCAACAGAGCAAATCCTTTTCTTTTTCGCAACCACAGGCCTCGATCAAGGCGCCTTGGTAACGTCGGGAGTGCGCCATCATCAAATTCGGCGCGTACTCGAAGCCATCGATCAAGCAACCCACTTCGTCGTTGAAGTAGAGCGATACGGGCCCAAACACGCGCTTCATACCTCGTAACTTCAGCCAACGGCAAGCCCTGTCGAGCAGTGCGCGAGCAACATCAACGTCATGCACCGTATCGAAGAAACCGAAGAAGCCGGTATCATCTTGATGCACACGTAAGTACTCTCGGTCAACCGTTGCTGAACATCGACCCACGATGTGACCTCGTTGATGCGCGGTAAACAGAGCAACGTCCGCACGCTTGAACAACGGATTCTTATCCGGATTCAAGCGGTTTTTCATCTCGAAATGCAACGGCGCAACCCAAGTCGGGTCGTGTTTGAACACTTCCATTCCCGCCTGAATGAACTCCTCCACATTCTCGCCCGGTATGTGCTGTCTTATTTCGATATCCATGAACGCGCCCAGTCCTAGTACTATTGGTCCGTATTCCACCTGCGACAACGGCTGGAGTTCCGCGCCGATAGCTTCGTTGTTGCTGCGCTTCCTAACACTACTTGG
>Ga0265340_10002491_pt1 | contig 10467 bp, 6 predicted proteins | sample 4CB225metaG_FD_202082 | JGI IMG/M metagenome (GOLD analysis project Ga0265340, IMG submission 202082) | Rhizosphere microbial communities from Carex aquatilis grown in University of Washington, Seatle, WA, United States - 4-CB2-25 metaG | ecosystem: Host-associated > Plants > Roots > Rhizosphere...
TGAAGCCCTGGATGATCTGGGTGGGGGCGCGCATGTGCAGTTTTTCCATGATCTCGGCCCGGACCGGCGGAGCCGCGGTGGCGGTCAGGGCGACCACGACCGGCCGGCCGAGACGTTCGATCACATCACCGATCCGCAGGTAGTCGGGACGGAAGTCATGCCCCCAGGCCGAGACGCAATGAGCCTCGTCCACGACCAGCAGGGAGACGCCGGCCTCGGTCAGCCGATCGACGACCTCCTCGTTGGCCAGTTGCTCCGGGGCCAGGAAGACGAACTCGGCCTTCCCGTCTCGCAGCGACTCCCAGGCCGAGTGGGTCTGCGAGGCGCCCTGGGCGGAGTTGACGGCGACCGCTTCCAGGCCGGGCCCCTCCCCCCGGGCGGCCAGGCCGGCCAACTGATCCCGCTGCAAGGCGATCAGCGGGGAGACGACGACCGTCGGGCCGTCGATCAGCAGGCCGGCCAATTGGTAGACCGCGGACTTACCGGCCCCGGTCGGCATCACCACCAGGACGTCCTTGCCTTTGAGCAGGGCCCGGACCGCCGCCAACTGGCCCGGGTGGAGCTTGGTCCACCCGAACCGGTGGCGAGCAGTGCGGCGGATGGTCGAGGCTACGGTTCTCAGCACCCGGTGTTCTTACCGTGATCCGCAGCATTCAACCAGTCGGGCCGGTCAGGAAGCCGTCGTCGCCGGCCGCACCCCGAGGGCCTCGAGTTCGCTGGCCTCGGCCTGGGCCACCCGGGTCTCGGCCTCGACATCGATCGACCGGGAGAAGATCAGGTACAGCACCGCGGCGATGGGTAGCCCGACGAACAGCGAGATGTCCGCGCCACCGAGTTTGTGCGCGATGAATCCGGTGAACAGCCCGGTGCTGAAGAACGGCACCATCGCGGCGAAGGCAACCAGGTAGGCCACGATTCCGCGCCAGTTCCAGCGACCGTACATTCCGCGCGGGTTGAAGATCTCGACGATCGCGTAGTGCCCGCGCCGGACAATGAAGTAGTCGACCAGGTTGATCGCCGTCCACGGGATGAACAGGTACAGCACCAGCAGCAGGAAGTTCTCGAAGTTGCCGAGGAAGTCCTCGGAGGCCACCAGCGCCCCGACCAGCGAGAGGACCGCAGTCAGGCCGAGAGTGAGCACCCGGGCACCCAGGGTCGGCTTGACCGACTTGAACGAGTCCATCGCACTGATCAGGGTGAGCGAACCGCCGTACATGTTCAGCGCGGTCACCGAGGCCAGACCGAACGCGGAGAAGATCAGGACGATCGCCCCGAAGCCGCTGAAGACCTTGTCCCCGGTCGCGTTGATGGCCTTGATCGTGTCGAAACCATCCTTACCGTCGGCGGCCAGGATGGTACCCAGGCACATCGGCCAGATAGCGCCGAGAGCGGAGCCCCAGTAGGTCCACTGAAAGGTCTTACTCACGGTGACGCTCGGCGGCAGGTAGCGCGAGTAGTCCGAAACGTAGATGGCCCAGCTGATCTGGTAGCCGGCGACGGCCCCGAACTGGGCCAGGAACGGCGTCCACTTGAACCCGCCGACGTCCCAGGCGTGGGCCGGCGCGGCCAGAGTGGCCAGCGCCGCGACGGTGAAAATTCCGAAGATGAGCACGAACGCGTAGGTCAGGTAACGCTCGAAGCTGTGGATCAGGTCATACCCGACCAGGGCGACGACGAGCGCGACCACGGTGACGATGACGTACCAGAACTTCTCGCTACCATGCGCGGTCGTACTGATCGACTGGCCGGCCAGGATGGTGTTGAAGATGTTGAACCCGGCGTACTGAAGGTAGGCGAACAGCCAGACCAGAAGCGCCCCCATGTAGCCGAACTGCGGCCGGGACTGAATCATCTGGGGCAGACCAAGTTGCGGGCCCTGGGCCGAATGGAAAGCCATGAAGAAGGTGCCGACGAGGGTGCCGAGGATGATCGCGGTCAGCGACCAGAACAGGTTGCCGCCGGTGGTGATGCTGATCAAACCGACCGCAAGGGTGGCGATCTGGGCGTTGCTCATGAACCACAGCGGCCCGATGTGCCAGAGCTTGCCGTGCCTTTCATCCAGCGGAACGTAGTCTATGGAACGGACTTCGACCCCCGCGATCCGAGGCTGGGTACTTGTCGACAGATCCGTCATGCTCACTCCCGAGCTGGCCGTTATTTGAAGTGCTCAATGTGGGGCAGCCACCGGGCATCCAACAAGACCCTTCAAGTTAAGTTGTCACCTAACTCGGTGCTTTGTACTGTGGTAAGAGCTCATCCGGGGCGGCATTTGGCGGAAATGCGGTCGTTCGTGAGCAATTGCGGGGGTTCGCGCCACCGCTCCCGCGATGCCCCCGTTCCGGGACGGCCGAGCCGATGGTCAACGGTTCGGCCCGCGGCAACACGAGCCGTCCCCGGAAGCCACCGAGATGCTCGGTGAAGTCACGCCCGCCGGCCCGGGCGGCGTCGAAGGCGGTCGGATCAACCCTCGACGCCGGCTCCGACCAGATCAGGCCGCCGCGCAGACGGCGGTGGTGCCGGTACTCGAACCGCTGCCCTGGTAGCCGAACGCCGCCGAGCCGCCGGCGGCGACGGTGCCGTTGTAGGGGGCATTGGTCACGGTGACGGCACCGGAGGTGCCCGAGGCGACTCCGTTCCAGATGTTCACGATCGAGGTGCCCGACGGCAGGGTCAATGTGACCTTCCAGCCGGTGATCGCGGAGGTGGCCTTCACAGTGACGTCGGCGGTGAAGCCGCCGGACCACGAGCTGCTCACACTGACGGTGGCCGTGCAGGCTCCCGAACCCGGGCTCGGGGTCGCGGTCGGCGTTGCCGTGGGGGTAGGAGTCGGGGTGGGCGTCGGCGTCGGGGTGGAGACGGGGCCGGCGCTGCCGGTCACGCTGGTGCCGGACTTCACCAAGGTGTACTTGACTATCGCACCGGACCAGAAATGGAAGGTGAGATTCACTGTGCCATTGTTTGTTTCGGCGAAGAAGGCGCTCGGGAGGGTGATGGTGTTCGCGGTGTAGGACGGCTGGTAGGCGGTGCCGTATTCCTTGTACGTGGTCCAGTTCTGGGGGCCGGCCCCGCTGCCGTCCGAGTAGGCGGCCTCCATGGTGGCGAGTTGGTCACCGTTGAACGCGGTCGGAATGACCAGGCTGCTGGTGGTGCCCGTGGCACTGGTCAGGACCGGGGTGTTGTAGGTGATCACGTTGAACTTCCACGGCGCGCCCTGACTGAAGGTGGCGGTGAGGGTGGCATTGACCCCGTACGCCTGGGCGCCGGTGAGCCGGTTCAGTGCCGAGGCGGTGAAGGTGAGCTGATCACCGGCCAGGGTGTAATCGGTGCCGGAGGTGAGTTTGGTGGCGCCCTGGGTCAAGTCGGTAAAGGTAGCTCCGTTCAGATTCAGGGTGACCGTCCTGGCCGTGACCGTGGCCCCTCTGGCGATGAAGAGCTGGTCGGTGGAGGCGGTTGCGGAACGGGTCGTCCAGCTAGCTTTGAGCTCGGCGTAAAGGTCCGGATCCTTCCAGACGAATGCCGTCCGGTCGAAGTGCTGACCGTTGTCCCAGAGCATCGTGGTGATGCCTTTGAGCCGGGCGTAGTAGCCCAGGTATTCGAAGTACTTGAGTTTCTCGCCCTGTTCGATGGCACCGGTGTCCTTGTCGAAGCCGAGCAGACCGTACTCCCCGATGATCACCGGGATGCCCTTGGCGACGAAGGTGTTGTAGGCCCGGTCCAGGGTGTCGGTGAGGTCCTTCTGGGTGGTCGCGTCGAAGGTCGTGGTGCCGGCGATGTTCGTGCTGAACGGCCAGTACCCGTAGTAGTGGATCGTGGTGATCAGGTCAGGGTCGTTGAGCGCGGTGATCGTGGTCGCGAGCGCGTCGAGCCCGGCCTGGTCGCCGCTGGTGGCCAGGGTCGGCAGGACGAGGTAGCGGGTGGCGTTGTTGCCGCCCGAGGCCCGGACGATGCTGTGGAACGACGTGTTGAGCTCGTTCATCAGGCTGTAGTTCTGAGCGTCGCCGGAGCTGCCGGTGAAGGACTGCTCGTTGATCGGCTCGAGCACCAGCTTGGCCGATTCGTCCCTGAAGGTACTGGCGATCTGGGTCCAGGTGGCGTTGAACCGGGCCAGGACGGCGTCGTGCTGGGTGGGCATGTTGGTCACCCACTGCCAGGAATCATGATGCATGTTGATCATCACGTAGAGGTTGTCGGCCAGGGCCCAGTCGACCACCTGCTTGACCCGGGCCAGATAGGTGGCATCGATCGTGTAGTTCGGTGCCGCGCCCTCGTGCTGGCCCCAGGTGACCGGGATCCGGATGCTCTTGAAACCCTGGGCCTGGACATTGGCCAGCAGGGCCTGAGTGACCACGGGGTTGCCCCAGGAGGTTTCGTCGGCTCCGGTCGAGTCGAAGGAGTTCCCCAGGTTCCAGCCCGGCTGCATGGCCGCGACCACGGCCTGCGCCGGGGTCGTTGCCGCCGGCTTGGCCGCCGCCGAAGCGGGCTGCCCGCCGGCGAGCCAGCTCACGGGGCCGGCGATCAGAGTCACCGCGGTCAGCAGCGAGACGGAAAGCTTCGAGCAGAAGCGGCATTTGACCATGACCGTTCTTCCTTCTACGCACAGTTCCCGGTCTTCGGGTAACCGTATTCCGGCGCCCGCTTAAGGATGGGGACTGTATCCAGGCGACGTGGCCTCCGTCACCGTGCTGCCGTCCTCCTGGACGCCGAACCCCCGGCCGGCTGCGGTCCGAAGAAGGCTCCTGGACTGCGGTGATGCCCGCTAACGCCGAACCCCCGGCCGGCGATCGCGTCGTTTACTTTGTTGAAACAATTGCATGACCTGGCGACTCGGAGCCGGGTCCGATTCCGGGCGGGACCGTCGGCTGGGCCAAGGTCCCACCGCCCCAGCCGTTCAGGTTGTCCGGGTCGGTCGTCGAGCGGCGACGTCCGTTGAAGCGGCGCGCGGAAGACACTACCCCGCCGCGTCACCAAAAATATTTCTCCCTTGGGGATTTCGTGGGTTAACGAGATCCGCCGCCGAGTACCCGCCGGGCCTGGGCCCGCGACCCGGGCTGTCCAGGCCCCGGGCGGCGATCGGGTGTACAACGTAAACGTCGGTGCCGGGGAACGGCCGACACCCAGCACGGAAAGGAAGATCCAGGTTGAAGATCATCGCTCTCGAGGAACACCTGACGATCGAGGCCATCACCCGCTCAGGGACGACTCCGTTCGGGGTCCAGGACCCCCCGCGGCCGGTGATGGAGGCGCTGAACCCGATCGAGCGGCTGCTGGACCTGGGTGCAGGGCGCCTGGCTCAGATGGACGACCAGGGCATCGACGTGCAGGTTCTGTCCGTCACCACGCCGGGGGTTCAGAACCTCCCGCCGCAGCAGGCTGTGCCCCTGGCCCGCGAGGCCAACGACGCCGTCGCCGCCGCGGTCCGCGCCCATCCCGACCGTCTCCAGGGCTTCGCGACCCTGCCGACGCCGGACCCCGCGGCCGCCGCCGACGAACTGCGGCGAACCGTGACCCAACTGGGTTTCAAGGGCGCCATGCTGAACGGCCGGACCGGGTCCCAGAACATCGATCACCCCGGGATGGAACCGCTGTGGGCGGCTGCCGCCGCGTTGCGGGTGCCCATCTACATACACCCGCAGATGCCGTCAGACCCCGTCCAGGACGCCTACTACCGCGGCATCGACCCGGTCACGGACCTCCTGCTGAGCGGTCCCGGCATCGGCTGGCACTACGAGACCGGGATCCAGTTGCTGCGACTGATCCTTTCCGGCACCTTCGACCGTCACCCGGACCTGCAGGTGATCATCGGGCACTGGGGCGAGGTCGTGCTGTTCTACCTGGAGCGGATCGACGCGTTCCAGAAGCTGATCCCGCTGCGCATCGAGCGTCCGGTCAGCGACTACTTCCGCAGCAACGTGTACGTCACCGGCAGCGGGATGCTCAGCCACCGCTACCTGAACTGGTCCCGGGAAGTGGTCGGCGCCGACCGCATTCTCTACGCCACCGACTACCCGTTCATCGACGTCGGCGCCGGTCAGGCCCGCAAGTTCCTTGAGGAGGCGGACACGACCGAGGCCGAACGCGCGGCGATCGGACACGGCAACTGGGAACGCCTCACGGCCCACCTCGGCTGAGACACGTATTCAGGCACCGGGACCAACCGCCCGCCAGATCAGCGAGGGCGGGCGGGGCGATCCTCAGACCCGAAGCTGGCTCACGGCCTGGCGCAGGGTGCCGGTGAGTCCGGCCAGAACGGTGGCGGCCTGCTCCACGGCGTCAGCGTCGGCCCGGGTGATATCGGTAGCCTCGGACACCGACACCACCGAACCGGAGATCGACCCGGCCGCGGTGGCGGCTTCGGTCGCGCTGCGGCCGATCTCCCGGGTGGTCGCGGTCTGTTCCTCGACGGCGGAGGCGATGCTGGTCTGGGTATCGTCGATCTGGGTGATGATCTCACCGATGTGACGGATCACCGTGACCATGCCCGCGGTGTCACTGCGGATGGAGGCCACCTTCGTGGTGATGTCCTCGGTCGCCTGGGCGGTCTGGCGGGCAAGTTCCTTGACCTCGTTGGCGACCACGGCGAAGCCGCGTCCGGAGGCACCGGCCCGGGCGGCCTCGATGGTGGCGTTCAGGGCCAGCAAGTTGGTCTGCCCGGCGATTTGAGTGATCAATTCGACCACCTTGCCGATCTGTTCGCCGGAGGAGTCCAGCCGGGACACCGTTCCAGCGGCGGCTTCGGCCTGCGCAACCGCCTCGGCCGCGACCCGGGCGGCGTCGGTGGAGCCGGCGGAGATCTCCTGGATCGAGGTGGACATCTCTTCGACCGCGGCGGCCACGGTCTGGGCATTGCTGGTCACCTGGCCGGCTGAGGAGGCCAGGGACTGGACCTGGCTGTCGGCGTGGGCCGAACTGGTAACCATCCGCTGGCTGATCGCCCCGATCTGGTCGCTGGCCCGGCCCAGCCCACCGATCTCTTCCTGGACGGCCCGGACCACCTCCGCCATCGCGGCGGTGAACCGGTTGAACGCTGTTCCCAGCGCGCCGATCTCGTCGCGGCGAGTGTCGTCGACCCGCTGGCTGAGATCACCGGTGTCGGCGAGTTCGGTCATCCGGGCGGTCAGGCTCTGCAACGGCCGCGCCAGTGAGCGGGCCCGCAGCAGCGCGGCCAGGAAGGCGATCACCACCAGGACGGAGGCCAGGACGATCGTGCTCCGGCGCAGGGACTTCTGCTGGGCCAGGACGCCGTCGGCCGGCAGGCTGACCGAGAACACCCAGTTGGCGCCGGGGCTGACCTCGACCGGGACGAAGATCCGAATCGCATCGCGGCCCAGGACCGGATCGTGGCCGGTCAGGACGACCGGCCGGTTGCCGGCGGCCGCCCGCACGGTCGCGGCGACGACGGCGGGATCGGTGAGTTTCTTACCGGCCAGAGCGGTGTTCGGATTCGCGACCGCGACCGCCGCCGAGGTGGTCAGGGTCGCATATCCAATCCGGTAGGGCTTGATCCGGCCGATTTGGGTCTGCAGGTTGGCCAGCGGGATGTCGATCCCGACCACCCCCACCCGCCGGTTGTCCACGGTGATCGGGGACATCACCGAGGTCATCAGCACGTTCTTGCCCGCGACCGGGTAGATGTACGGATCCATCACCCACTCCTTGCCGGTCCGCATCGGCACCAGGAAGTAGTCACCGGCGCCGGGAGTGTCGTAGTCGACCAGGGGCTCAAGCTCGATGGACCCGGTGCCTCGGTTCCAGTACGGCAGGTAGCGGCCGGTGGCGTCGCTGCCGGGGGTCTTTCGGTACTTGCGGTCCCGCCCGTCCAGGGCGTTCGGCAGCCAGCCGCTCGACAGCGCGATGTACTGCGGGTTGTCGGCAAGGGTGGATCTCAGCAGCCGGTCGTAGACGGCTCGGTCGGTCACGCCGGCCGTCTTTAGCTGACCCATCGAACGGGCCACGGAACTGCCGGTGGCCACGGCCGCGGCGAGCAGGGTCCGCACGCCGTTGCTGTCCGCCGTCGCCTGCGCCTTCCCCTGCTGCACGGCCAGTTGCCGGGTGAGGGTCGAGGTTCTGACGAAGACCGTCGTCAGCAGGATCCCGAAACCGAGCAGGAAGAGCACCATCGTTCCCGCCACCATCTTGGTCCTGATACTGGACCGGGCACGGATCGTCATCTCAGCTCCTGGCATCAGGCTCAGCCGTGCACTTGTTGGCTGCTGCCTCGGCACCATGGTCAGCAACCTGAAGCAACCCAGCCATCGGTTTGAAATGACGCATTCACGATGCCGGGAAGGACCTTGACTCTTCCCCTCGGTCAAGGTCCAGGCTGCCTCCCGTGGACGACCTCATACCTATCGGCGAGTTCTCGGGACGCGCGGGAATGTCAGCCAAGCGCCTGCGAACCTACGCGGCGGCCGGCCTCCTGGTACCGGCGGCCGTCGATTCGGCCTCCGGCTACCGGTACTACTCCCCCGGGCAGCTACGGGAAGCCGAGTTGATCGATGCCCTCCGCCGGGCGGGCATGCCGCTGGCCGACATTCACGTCCTGCTGCGGCAGCCCTCAGCCGGGCAACTCGACACCTGGGCGCGCCGGCTGGAGAACGACTCCGCTCTGCGGCAACGCGCGCTCCATGACGCCCGGCGCCTTTTGGCCCTGGAGACGTCGTCATTCACCACCAGTAACCCACCCTCCGAAAATCATGCCGAAAGCAGGGGATCAGCCGTGAAACTGACCACGGCAAGTCGTACGGAAATGGGCCATGTGCGCAAGCAGAACGAGGACGCCGTGGCCACAAGTGAGTGGCTGGCGAGCGTCGCGGACGGAATGGGAGGAGCGCCCGGTGGACTGCTGGCCTCCACCCTGGCAATCGCACTGATCCAGGTTGCCTTTACCGGCAGCTCGGCTGACGAACTCGCCGCCGGAGTGCGGGCCGCGAACCGGGCGATCTGGGAACAGGCGAAAGATGATGACAAATTGGCCGGGATGGGCACCACGATCTGCGCGATCGCTCTGATCGCGGATGGACGTCTCGCGGTGGTGAATGTCGGCGACAGCCGCGCGTACCTGGCGCATGACGGGACGTTGACCCAGCTCACCCAAGATCACAGCATGACCGGCGAACTTGTTCGGCGGGGCGAACTGACCGAAGAAGCAGCCCTGCTCCATCCCCAGCGCAGCGTTCTCACCCGGGCCCTCGGCGTCGGACCTGATGTGGAACTCGACCGCGCCGTATACCCGGCCGTCGCCGGCGACCGTCTTCTGGTCTGCACCGATGGCCTGTTCAACGAGGTGTCGGGGGCCGAGATCGACGCGGCGATGAGCGCGGCCAAGGATCTGCAGGTCACCGCCGATCAGCTCGTGGAGCTGGCATTGTCCCGAGGTGCGCGCGACAACGTCTCCGTCGTGGTCGCCGAGATCGGCGGGTAACGAGTCGCGGTGGGCCGAGCTTTGAGCAGGGCGGTCAGGCCGTTCAGCATCAACCGAGTTCCGCCGCGAAGGTGGGCGATGACGTCGTCGACCTCGAAGGCCAGCCGTAGCCGGGGGGTCACCGGCCGCCCCACCTCGACGTCGTCGATCATTCGCTGCTGTGCTGGGTCTTCCCGTTCCATCGTCTGGGCCGCCGCGCAGAACACGAACCGTTCGACGACGAAGAGCACCGCCGGCCGCGGCCGGACTGCCAGACTGCCCACGCGGCAGTTCAAGCAACCTGGAGGTCCCGGAGTGGTGGTGGACGTGGCGACGCCCCGACCCAGGGTTGTCGCCAGGCTGGTCGGCCCGGTGTTCCTGCTGTCATCCGGGCTCCTGCTGACCTCCTGCGGGTCAACCTCGACCGTGACTCCCCCGACGTCGACAACAACCGTGACCAGCCCGCCTCCGACCTCGAGCCGTGGACAGCCAACTGCAGCACGGTCGGCGCGGGACGCCGTGCTCGGCTACCTCCGCGCGGTGAACACCCGCGACACCGCCGCCGCCCGCACGTACCTGGCCCCCGAGTACCAGCAGGAACTGGCCAGCGCAACACCGCCCTTCGAGGACTGGGTCGCCAACGTCATGAGCATGCGTCTGCGGACCCTGCCGCCAGGGACCAGCAGCACGGACCGGAAGGGGCAATATCTGCGGTACCGGGACCTGGTCGAGTTCGGCGCCACCTATGACGTCGTCTTCCGGACCGAATCCGCCCTGGACACCTCCGGCCTGGACACCCGCTTCTTCATCGTCGGCCGCAGCCGGACTCAGGGCACCTGGCTGATCGTCAGTATCGGCACCGGCCCCTGACGCGAAGATCCACCCTAATCTCCGCGAGACACAACGAACCGTACGAGTCAGTCGCCGCCGAGGCCCATGACCAGCAGGCTGATGAACCGGACCATGGACGGAACGAACTCGATCGCTGACGGCACGAGTTGGACGTCCTGTGCGTACAGCTCCACCAAGCGCTGCGGCGGATGCGAGATCTGCCAGATCATCGCCGC
>Ga0265340_10002492_pt1 | contig 10465 bp, 8 predicted proteins | sample 4CB225metaG_FD_202082 | JGI IMG/M metagenome (GOLD analysis project Ga0265340, IMG submission 202082) | Rhizosphere microbial communities from Carex aquatilis grown in University of Washington, Seatle, WA, United States - 4-CB2-25 metaG | ecosystem: Host-associated > Plants > Roots > Rhizosphere...
CCAAGCTCATTCATTCCCCATCCCGCCGCTCGACAAAATTATTTCTTCGAGCCATCCTGTCAGCATGGCATTTGAATCGGATTCGCCGCTCGACTCGCTCTGGAAGGAATACGGACGGGCGTTTCAGGATTGGGACGACCTCACGCTTGCGCGGTGGCTGGCGCAGACGCTCGGCGAGCTGGAAGGCCGGGCCTGGCGGCTCTCGCATCCGCTCGTCGGCGCCTACCGGCTGGGGGCGCAAATCGCGCACGAGAAACAAATCTGGTTCAAGCGGCTGGCCACGCCGCCGGCGGCTTACGCGGAATCGCCGTGCTGCCGCGCGCCGTTCCTGCCGCTGCTCACGCGCGACGTGCGCGAGTCGGGTTTGATCTGCCAGCATTGCAACGAAACGCTCGTGCCGTTCGATGAAATCCCCGCCGAGGTGCGCGCCGAAATCGAAGCCTGGGCGCAGCAATACGAACCCGTCCACGCCGTCGCACACTGGGACGACCATCAGCGGCGTCGCGCTGGAAATTACGATGCGGCCTATGAAAACGCGGCCAGGCAGGCGGAACAACTGCTCGCCCGCGCTGGCCGCGAGCTCGCGTCAAAGCTCTTGAATTCCTATGCTGCCGCCGTCTGGGAGGATCAGGATGAGTGCCTGGAAGTCAGACCGGAAGACGTCCAGCTTTGACCATGAAATCCAGTTGTCCCGCGCGGGATGAGGGCGTATAAACCAATCCATGAAACTGTTCCAAAGCTGGTTTTTTAAAATTCTTTGGTGGCTGACTTTCGTGGTGATTGTCCTGGTGGTCATCGTGCTCGTAAACCGCGACTGGATCGTCAAAGGGCTGGCGGAACAACAAATTCGCGTGGCTACAGGCATCGAGCCAGAGATTGGTGATTTTTCCATCAATGTCCTCGATTCGAAAGTGACGCTCGGAAACCTCAAGCTTTATAACCTCGCGGAATTCGGCGGCACGCTATTTCTCGACGTGCCGGATTTGCACATCGAATACGACCGCGCCGCGCTCCGGCGGCGCGAACTCCACATCACGCTCATGCGGGTGAATGTCCGTGAATTGGACGTGGTGAAGAATGCCGCCGGCGCGACCAACCTCACGTCCTTCATCAACCGAATGTTGCCCCAAACATCCCGTGGCGGCCGGTCGGTCGCATCGCTCAACGGCTACAAATTCACGGGAATTGACCTTCTGAATCTGTCCCTTGGCTCGGTGAAATTCGTGGATTTGAAGGACCAGCGCCGAAACCGGATCGCGCCCATCGGCATCCAAAACCAGATTTATACCAACGTTCAGTCGGCGGCGGATTTACATGGACTGGCGGAACAGTTGTGGCTCCGCGGCGGCTATGCGGTGGGGTTGCCGGTGAACCGGCCGATACGCAATGCCGGCCCCGAGCCAGCACCAAAACTGCCATGAGCCGGCACCAGTTGCTTTCCCGAGAACTTCCAGACTGAACCAGCCGGCGAACGCCGGCACAAATCAAGTTGTCCTGCGATGCAACGCGCCGTATAACTTTGCCATGAAGCGGATTTTCAAGTGGCTGATCGGGCTGGTGCTCGCGGCGGTGTTGCTGGTCGTCGTCGCGATCATCGTTCTGCTGCTGTCCTACAACTCGATCCTGCGCGCAGCCATGGAGCGCCAAATTCGCGCGCAGACCGGCATGGACGTGGAAATCGGCAGCCTGAAAGTCGCCCTCACTTCGCCAACCGTGGAAATCCAGAACCTCAAAATCCACAACTCGCCGGAATTCGGCGGCACGCCGTTCCTCGACATCCCCGAAATCCGCGTCGAATACGACCGTGCTGCGCTCGCGCGCCGCGAAATCCACCTCACGCTCCTGCGCTTTAATCTCGGCGAATTGGATATCGTGAAGAACCCGGCCGGCCAGACGAATATTTTTCTGCCGAGTGTGAAGTCTCCGGCCCTGAAATCCGGCCTCAATGCCAAAGCTCCGGCCAATACAAACACAACCACGGGCCTGCCCGGCGACCAATTGCCGGGCCAAAAATCCGGCGGCGGTAATCCGCTGGCGGATTTCAAGAGTCAGTCCGGATTCAATTTCACCGGTATTGACATGCTGAACGTTTCCATTGGCAAGGTGAAATTCATTGATTTAAGAAATCCGCAAAATAACCGCGAGCAGACCATCGGCATTGACGAACTGGTCATTCCCAACGTGAAATCGCTGGCCGACCTCACAAGTCTGGCGGTGGACATCGCATTGCACAGCAACGGCTTTTTTGACTCTTTCGTTGACCAGAAGAAATCGGGCTTGGGCGTCCTCAAACAGCTCGGTCTCTGATATCACCCGCCACTTTCACCTTTTTCAGTGCGCGGATTTCGTTTTTACTTCATGCGTGCATCGTGACTCGCTCAAAACCGCCGCCCGGCTCGTCGTGAAACTGGGCACCGGCGTGCTGACCGACAGCCATAAGCAGCCCGACCCGGCGCAGTTGGAACAACTCGTCGCGCAAATCGCTGCGCTGCGGAAGGCCGGCAAGGAAATCGTGCTTGTCACCAGCGGCGCGGTTGGCGCCGGCATGGGCGCGCTCGGTTTTAAAAAGCGCCCGACGGAACTCGCCGAATTGCAAGCCTGCGCCGCCGTCGGGCAGCCGCTGCTCATGACCATTTACAAAAAAATGTTTGCCGCGCACGACTTGCACGTTGCCCAAGTGCTGCTGACGCACGACGACCTTGAGCATCACGAGCGACATCTTAATGCGCGCAACACGCTTGTCACGCTGCTCGGCCGCGGCGTCGTGCCGGTCATCAACGAAAACGACGCTGTGTCGTTCACCGAAATAAAATTCGGCGACAACGACAAGCTCTCCGCGCTCGTCGCGGCATTACTCCCCGCCGATCTGCTGGTGATTCTCACCACGGTGGACGGCGTCATCGAAAATTTCGGCGGGGCGAATGCGAAGACGATTCCGCTTATCGAGAAGATCGATTTGGAATTGGAAAAAATCGCGGTCGGCACGGACAGCGACACCGCCGTCGGTGGCATGGCGTCCAAAATCCAAGCGGCGAAAATCGCCGTGCGCTCCGGCATCCCGCTCATCATCGCCTCCGGCAAAAAGAAAAACGTGCTGGCGAAAATCCTGGCCGGCGAAACGGAAGGCACGCACTTTGTCGCGCAGCCGAACAAAATGCAGAGCCGGAAGCGCTGGATTGCGTTCTTTCATCACCCGAAGGGCGCGCTGTTCGTGGACGAGGGCGCGAAGCTGGCCTTGCGGGAAAAGGGCAAGAGCCTCCTGCCGCCGGGCGTGGCGCGATGCGAGGGCGATTTCGACGCCGGCGACGTGGTGCGGATTTGCGATCTGGACGGGACGGAATTCGCGCGCGGCATTGCGCGGTTCGATTCCGCCGCCGTGCGCGCCCGCAAACTGCCCAAGGAGGAACTCGTGCATCGGGATGATTTGGTGATTCTTTGAACCGCCAAGACGCCAAGTTTGCACAGAAAATAAACTCTAAAACTTGGCGCCCTTCGCGCCTTGGCGGTTAGTTCGAACATGAAACGAAAACCTGCGATTGACGATTTGTTGAAGGTCATGGCGCGGTTGCGGTCGCCCACGGGCTGTCCGTGGGACCGTGAGCAGAACCACATGACGCTGCGCCGCCACGCCATCGAGGAGGTCTATGAGTTGATTGACGCCATCGAGGCGCGCGACGACCACGAGATGACCGAGGAACTGGGCGATTTGCTGTTGCAGGTGGTTTTCCATTGCCAGCTCGCGCGGGAGCGCGGGGCATTCGATTTTGAAAAAGTCTGCCGCGTGCTCGTGGAGAAACTGGTCCGCCGCCACCCGCATGTTTTTGGCACGACGAAAGTCAAGGACGTGGACGAGGTTTGGGCGAACTGGGAAAAAATCAAGCGCGCCGAGAAACATGGGACGAAACACGCGCGCCATTCCGCCTTCGATGGCATTCCGAAACATCTGCCCGCATTGTTGCGTGCAGAAAAATTGGTGAAAAAGGCCCGTAAAGCGTCACTCGCCACCGGAACGAGGAATTTCAAACGCAAGCTGTCAAAACCGACGTTGGCGAAGGAACTGTTTGGTTTGGCTGAAATTGCCCAGTCGCGAGGCTGGTCGGCGGAGGAAATGTTGACGGCGGAAATCAAGAAACGAGAGCGCGAGTTCCGGAGCCGCGAATCCGGTCAAGGCAGGAGCACGGTCCGGTAAAAAATGGCGTTCGCAGCCGGCGCGTTGCTGAACGTGACCATGCCTATGGCATTCGATAGCGTGGCCACGTCGTTCCAGACCACCAGATCCAAGGAGCACTGGACCTGGTATTTTCTTCCCACTGCGCCCAGCAAATCGCAGACGAGATTGGTGCCCTGCAATCGTGGAGATTGAAAGACGCCGCAACCATTCGTGGTTTGGACGCTCAAAACCGTTTTGGGACCGACAATCCAATCGTTGCCAATGACAACGACATCATAAATCCCGGCATCCGCAGGTTGCGCGTTCGTTACGTTGAGAACGGCAGCCGCAGCTTCGCCCACCATACCACCTACAAAATTTTGCGGGGTGCCAAGCGGAACTCCGTTTTTGCGCCATTGCCACGTCGGCGTCCCATAATCGCCATATCCCCAAAATAAATTTGTCAGCGAAAAACTCTCGCCCGGAACCCTGATTTGATTCGTCGGCGTGCTTTTCGCGCCGTTCAAAAGGAAACTCCAATCCGAAACCATGAAAATTGGTTCCGGCCATTCAGGCCATCCTGGAAATTTTAGATCTCCGGCTGAAGGAACCGGATAAATACCTCCACCGGCCACCAAGTTCAACACTGTGGATTGCTGCGTGAGCGTGCTGGAAGAATATATGTTTGTGTAAGCGATATCGACGCGATAGTAAACGGTCTGTCCGGGCACAACTGTTGGAACGATTCGCGTAAAGAAGGACTTGCCATAATATCCATTTGAAACTGCCGTGCTTAAGCCAACAGGTTGCATTTGATCAAGTGCCGGGCCAGCCACAACCTGAGCATTGCCATTATTGATCACGCTCCCATCAAGAGAACTCCTAGCCTGCGCGTAAAGGCCTGTGTTCGTCGCATTTGAAAAGGGCACCACGCCACCTGAACCGGAAACCACCGAAAGCCAGGCCATCTGGCTCGGCACCCAGCCGGTGGCATTTTTTGCCACCACCATGTAGTAACCGGCATTGTTGGTTTGGGCATTCGGAATTTGCAGCGTGAAGTTTGTCGCTCCGGAAATATCGGCTCCGTTGAACCGCCACTGGTAACTCGTGGCTCCGGTCGCGGCCACCGTCAGCGTCGCCGTATCACCCTGCGACACGATCAGATTCGTAGGCTGAAGTGTGATAACCGGAAGTCCATCCGCAAGAACCACCTGCGAAAAAACGCACAACCCGATGATAAGTCCAAGCTTCATGGTTGATGTTGTTGATTATACACATTGATGGAATGGCGTCAAGTTAATTCAGCGGAACAATACTGGCGGATTCCGCCCAGGCGCACGGCTGGTCGGCGGAGGAATTGCTGTCCGCCGAGACGAAAAGGCGCGAGCGCGATTTCCGCCGCCAGGAACCGGTTTGAACCGGAGTGCGGGCAACCCGTCCGCATGTTCCGACTTTTGCATCGCGCGGCGCGATCCCATTTCAGTTGACAGCCAGCGGAACTCGGGCGAAGTTCGGGTGTTGAATCTAGGTGTTGATTATGAAAACCGGAATTCTTACAAGGTCGCTTTTGGTTGTGGCAACCATGACCACATTGGCCTTCACGGCAGGCAATGTCGCCGCACAGCAACCCGCCGCCGCCGCCGTCCAGCCCGCACCGCAGCTCTCCTATGGCGTGCCGCAGGTTTTGCAACTGGTGCAGGCCAAGGTCAGCGATAGCATCATCGTCAGTTACATCCAAAATTCGGGAACCATTTACAGCCTGACGGCCAGTGAGATAGTTTATCTCAAGCAATCAGGCGTATCTGACAACGTGCTGAGCGCCATGCTCAATCAACGCAGCCGAGTGTTTAATTCCACCCAATCAGCCTCTCCGGCTGCGGTTGCCAGTGCGCCCGCCACAAGCGATCAGACTTACGCTGCCGCCACTACCGCTGCCCCCTCCTCGGTAACCTATGTGCAGCAAGCCGCGCAGCCTTCCACCGTCTATGTCGTTCCCAATACCCAGCCGTATTACTACTCGTATCCATATTACTCCTATCCTTACTACGGTGGATATTCTTACGGTTGGCCGGCTGTGTCATTCTCGTTTGGCTGGGGTAGTTACAATTACTCTGGCAGCGGCTATCATGGCGGCTATAATAACGGCGGCTGGCATGGCGGCGGTGGTGACAGCTGGCATGGCAATGGTGGGAGAGGGAGCTGGGGCGGAGGGGGCGGTGGTGGCTATCATGGTGGCGGTGGCGGCGGACATCACTGAAGGACTTCACTCACGATATTTCTCAGTTCAGCCAGTTCTGGCTCGAATGACTGAGGTCTTACCGGGTTGTCACTGAATTGTAACTTGCCGCCACCGGACTGTGACCTACCTTTAGCCCCATGAATCCGGCGGATTTGTTCTCACATGAAACCGACACGCTGAATCTGGCGTCCGGCGACGCACTCTTCAAGGCGGGCGATCCCGGTGACGTCATGTTCGTCCTGCTTGAAGGCGCGATGGATGTCATGGTCGGCGACAAGGTGGTGGAGCACTCGACCCGCGGTGCCATCCTTGGTGAAATGGCGCTCATTGATAAATCTCCCCGCGGTGCCACTGTCATCGCCCGCGAACCCTCACGGCTGGCAAAGATCGACCAGCGCCGGTTTCTTCATCTCGTCCAGCTCAACCCCTTCTTTGCCACCCAAGTCATGAAAGTCCTGGCCGACCGTCTTCGCCAAATGAACCAGTTGCTCGGGTTGAAGCCAAACCCGTGATCCGCCGGCGAGGCTCTTGACTTTTCCAACGGTCTGGGGCTTATTTATTGCGTCAAATCAGCCGGGCTGACGCAATGATCGAGAGGCTTTTTCGTATGAAAAATAATCATCCGGCCATACCGGTAAGAAAACCCTCCTACGGGTTTTGTTTTTTGCTGGCGCTCACTTGCGCCGCACTGGGGCAGACCGGTAGTTCAATTCCCGTCGTCACCGTTCAGGCGACCCAGCTGACCACGACGGTGACCTATCCCGGTGCGTTCACGGTTTACCGGGCGGGCAACACAGACGCCACGTTGAATGTGTGGTATGACCTTGGCGGCACGGCGTCCAACGGCGTGGATTACGCGGCGATCCCGCCGCAGCTGGTGGAAATTCCCGCCGGCGCTACCTTCAACACCATTGTCATCGCGCCGCTGACCAGTCCGTCGTCAGCGGGTGCCGTTAAGACTGTGGTGCTGCAACTGACAAATTCGCCTTTGATGACTCCGGTCAATTACGAAATCGGCGCACCCAGCCGCGCGGTGGTGTATATCGGCGCAACCAATCCGCCGCCGGTGGGCATCATTAGTCCGAAGGAGGGAGAGATGTTTTTCACGCCAACGAATATTCAGATTGTGGCCTCCCTCAAAGATTTGAATTGGTTAACCAATGTGGAATTTTTTGCCGGCGGCAATGACTTGGGCAAAGGAATCCTTAACCTTGGAGCATTTGTCGGGTTTTCGCAGTTCACCTGGACCAATCCGCCAGTCGGCAATTATGCGCTGACAGCGGTTGCCAGCTATAATGACTTGGCTTGGACTTTGACCCAGCCGGCACGAGGTTATTATGCCATCACTTCCGCGCCGGTCGACATTACAGTTCAACTGACGCCCATCAATCTTCCTCCAACGGTCAGCATCGTCAATCCGAACAATGGCGCGGTGTTTTATGCGCCGGCCAGCATTTCGCTGATGGCGAAAGCCTCCGATCCAAATGGCTCCGTCACAAACGTGGAGTTTTTCGCCGGGGCCACTGACTTGGGCCGCGGACTGCCAGTCGTCCTGGACCCGCTGGGCGCGAACGGCGTGACGGGCTTGGTCTATTTCTTCAACTGGCAGAACGTGCCGACAAATAACTATTTCCTGACCGCTGTGGCCACGGATAACAGCGGACTTTCCGCCACTTCCGCTCCGGTCAGCATAACGCTTCAATTGCCGCCAACCAGTGTTCCGCCCGTCGTGCGCATTACCAGCCCGCCCAACGGTTCCGTCTTCCGCGCACCGTTGAACGTTCCACTTTACGCATACGCTGCCGACCCCGGCGGCTGGGTGTCGTCTATGGAATTTTTCGCCGGCAACAGCAGCCTCGGCTACGGCCATCAGGTCGCCGCCGTGCCGCCGCCGCTGCCGCCCGGCCCGGTTCAGCCGCCGGTCCTGATTGTCGTGCCCACCAATTACTGGGAACTGACCTGGACTAACCCTCCGCCCGGAACCAACATCACCTTGACCGCCGACGCAACCGACAACCGCGGTCTTTCCACAACTTCCAATCCAGTGCTCGTCAGCATCCTGCCGCCACTGCCGCTGCCGACCAACCTCTCGCCCGTCGTCAGCATCGTCGCCACCGACCCTATCGCGATTGAAGGCACCAACTGCTGGACGTGGCCCGGTCTGATCAGTCCGGTGGCCACGTGGAGCAACTGGTATGCGGCCCGTGCGGTCTTCCGATTTTACACCAACTGCGGCCCAAAGGACGCTGCCTTCACCGTGTTCCGTTATGGCGACACCAACAGCGATCTCGCCGTGACTTATGGCATCGGCGGCACAGCCACCAACGGCGTTGATTACGTCGCGCTGCCGGGCACGGTCACTATTCCCGCGGGCGAGCGCCGCGCCGATGTAACCATCATGCCTCTCGATGACGGCCCGCCGGACATCACCAGCACGGTCATCATTAAACTCGTTCCTGACGCCACCGGCACCAATTATCTGTTGGGTTATCCGAAATCGGCGGCCGCCATCATTCTCGACAGTCAATCACCGAGTGCCGCCACCGGCATCGTGCCCGGTCCTGTATTCAATCTTGCCGCCGCCGGCCCGGACGGCGCGTGGTTCCATGTTGAATCCTCCGCCGACCTGATCAACTGGACGTCCATTTGCACGAATCAGGTCGTCAACGGTTGCATAGATTTTGTGGATCCCGACGCTGCGGCGAACCCAGTCCGCTATTACCGCACCGTTCCTGAGCCCGGTCCGCCTCTTCAATGATCCTGACCAACCGCCAAGCCCTGAGAACCGGAATTTGAAAATCGGGCGTGCTCGTTTGTGGCAAGAATCCGCGCGATTACTGTCCCTGCACTCGGAAAAATTCCGCTGCGTTTGTCATCGGCACGCTCGCGAGGGCGGTGCTTGTCGTCACCACGCTGCTCCACGCCGAGGGTGGCGCGCCCGATTGTTGCAGCACAAACGGCGGTTGGCCGCCCACCCATGTGAAGTTTACATTTGTTCCTGACCGCACGATGGACAGGCTGATCGAGTTCGTTACGTTGATGACCACGGCGTCATACGCCACCGCGTGGACGCCGTCGTCCGCGCACAACTCCAGCGTGTAAATCCCCGGCGCGCTGAAGCTTGCGGTGGTGTTGGTCAGCGCCGCGTTGCCAAACGTGACGGTGCCCGGACCCGAGTATAGCGTCCATTGAATCACCGGCGGCGCATTCGAGAAGCTCACCGCGCCCGCCAGCTGCGCGGTTTGGCCCAGCACCGAGGTCTGGTCGGAACCGGCGTTGGCTGCCGGTGCGCCCGCTGAGCGCGGGCCTTCATTCGCCCCCGTGGTTTGAATCACTTCAAAGTTCGTGATGGCGACGCCCAACAAATCGTTGAAACAATTCACGCCGTTCGGCCAGCGATCATCCGGTGACACGGATATCCCAAAAATACTTCCGTTGTCAGCCACGAGCGCACCGTATTTCTTCAACGCCAGGGCCACGGCCTTTTCCTCCTTGGTCCAATTTGCCGGAATCACAAACCCGGCTTTCAATCGCAATCGTTGTCCCATGCACGGCAGGTTCGTGCTCGTGTTGGACGACGGCGCCGCATAATGAGTGGCCGGATAAATATAATTTGCGTAGCGTGACCGCTTTACGGTCACCCGTAATGCGTGTTCCACCATGCCACGCTCGCATTCATCGAATCGCACCAGCGCCGGAAACATCGGCAAACCCGCCGCATCGCCTGAAGTCAGTCCAGCCGGTCGCAGACTGTTCGAATTCAAATTGAAAATTGCGCCGTTCGCCGCCTGCCAGTTCGTGCCCACACGCAACGCATTCCACGTCTCCCACAGCGCCCCGTTGCCCGGCTGCACCATGATGGAATGGCGGTCGCTCCCGTCATCATTCGTCTGCCATTGCAACAGCATTTGCGGTGTTCCATTCGCCGTCAAACCCAGCGGCCATGCTTCAATCGGTTGATTGGTTGGGATGGGATAAAGGCCAACGGGATAGCTCCCGCCGTTCAAATCTGAGTCATCGGGATACGTCACAAACAGGTTGGAAACCAGCGTCTGGTTGTCCGGCACCAGCACATA
>Ga0265340_10002493_pt1 | contig 10460 bp, 13 predicted proteins | sample 4CB225metaG_FD_202082 | JGI IMG/M metagenome (GOLD analysis project Ga0265340, IMG submission 202082) | Rhizosphere microbial communities from Carex aquatilis grown in University of Washington, Seatle, WA, United States - 4-CB2-25 metaG | ecosystem: Host-associated > Plants > Roots >...
CTGCCGTTCACCGGGATGCCGTTAGTACCGATGCTCGGGCTGGCGTTCGGACTGGTGCTGGTCGGTGCGCTGCTTCTCGGCTCGGTGCGTCGGCAGCGCTTAACCCGCTACTGAACTGCGTCCGGCGATGCTGAGATATGAACCGGTCAACTGCCGCACAGGATCGATACTCCAGGCTGTCGCCTCACCAAAGGGACTCAGCCGACGAACTCATGAAAGAGACACGATCGTGGACGGCGATACAGCTGCGCTCAGCAAGCTCGCCGACGGCGGCGAGACGATCGCCAATGGCGACGAGGACGTCCGCGGCCGCAACGTCTTGGGCAAGGCGGGCGAGCAGATCGGCAAGGTCGAAGGGCTGCTGATCGATAACCACGAATGGAAAGTCCGCTTCCTGATTGTCGAACATGGCGACTAACGCGCCCGATTTCGGGCGGTGCCGGTGTGCACGGCACGTCAGACAAGTTCGCGCGCACGAAATGCCGAACCGATCAACTGCAGAGCCTTCCAGCTTCGAGAGTTCGGCGACTTCGTGCTGCGCACGCGCCGCAGGTAGTCCATAACCGGGACGATCATCACGTGCTGGGCGTCGGCGAGTTGAACAGCGACGTTGTGAGGGGTGCGTTCGCGGACGTGCGTCATCGCTTTAGTTCCGATCGTTGCCCACGCTCGTTCAGGGCCTTCGGCACTGGTCACAGAGCCAGGCGATCCGATGTCCTTGAGGTGGTGATACATCCGAGGAAGTAGGTCTAACGGTGAGCATCACGCACGGCCCGGTACTCGATGGACCCAGCGCCGGTGAGCATCCGATGGACGGTGCAGAGTGGATCCCCCGCTTCGGCCGAACTGAGCGGTTCGCCCATTGGTGGACCGTCGCGATGGTAACGATGGCCCTCTTGACCGGCCTTGGGATGGGCGACGAATCCGGGTCCGGCCCGATGCTGGTCGCGCACGTGGGGTCGGTTGTCCTGCTCGGTACCGGACTCGTTGCAGCATTCGTCGTCGGCGATCGGGTTGCCCTGCTCAGATCCAGCCGCAGGCTGTTCACCCTTGACCGCCGCGACATCGCGTGGCTGCGTGAACACGCGCAGAATCCTGTCGCTGCCGCATCGCATCACGACTGGGGATTGTTCAACACCGGGCAGAAGTTGCTCGCTTGGATGCTCGCCGCGTCGATGGCGGCGGTCACCGCAACCGGCATTCAATCCTGGGCGGCGGGTGGCGAGGGAGGGCTACACGGGGTTGCCGTCGTCGTGTGTGCCATTCTCCTGGGAGCGCACGTCTTCATGGCTGCGATCAACCCGTCGACGCGACCCGCGCTGCACGGCATGGTGTTCGGAGGGGTACGGCGGCCCTGGGCCGCAAAGCACCACGCAGCGTGGCTGGCCGCAATTGACAGGGCTGATTCGGAAGGCACCCACGTCGACAGATCCGAGCACTGACTACGGGACGTGTGCGCCTTTCGTGGATGGTGCCAGCGATGCGTGCTCGTGAGCCGCAGGAGATGCCCGCCGACGCTTCGCCCGACCTGGTCGCAGCGACCATCGCCGGCCTCGTCGTCCTCGGCTTCGGGTTCTGGAAGCACACCGTCCACCTCATCGGACGGCACCTTTGACGACCAAGCAGGCGCGTCAGGTCAAGGCGTGACGCCGGACAGATTCAGGCCGACCACGCCGGCCAGGATCAACCCGATCGACACGAGTTTGATGGTTGAGACGGCGTCGCCGAGCAGCACGATCCCGATAATGGCGGTGCCGGCGGCACCAAGGCCTGTCCACACGGCGTACGCCGGTCCGACGTCGAGATCCTTGAGCGCGATGGTTAGCAATCCGAAGCTGATGAGCGCGCACGCTGCAAACCCGACGGTCGGCCACAAGCGGGTGATGCCGTGACTGAGCTTCAGCAACACTGCGAAGCCGGTCTCGAAGATTCCGGCGATGTACACCAAAGTCCACGCCATCGTGCCCTCACTATCTACGTCGTTATGTGCGCCTCGCTTATGGACGCCGCCGGGAAATGTGTTGCCCGACCTTGTCCGTGACCACGCGAACCGACCCTGCGGCCAGCCACCCACCTTCAAGAGCGATGCCCGCAAGTCCCGCGACGCCGACACCGGCGAGCCACAGTACGGGTCGTGGGAGTTCGAGTGCGAAGAAGTCCCGTGTCCACGGCAATGCGAGCGTCAGCACGAGAAGCGCCACCATCGCGGCAATGAGCCATTGCCGGGCCTGGGTCGCGGGTCGGGCCAAGATGGACAGCACCCACAGAGCCACGCTGGCCAGCACAAGAGTCGCTACTGTTCTCGCCGCCTGAAGCGTCGTCGACGGCTCTGACCGGGCAAGGGAATAGGCGGCGAATGTCGCAGCGGCGGCGACAAATCCGGCAGGCATCGCAAACCGCAGTACCCGGCCGGTGAAGCCGGGTTGCGCCCGTTTGGTGTTGGGCGCGAGCGCGAGGAAGAAGCCAGGAATGCCAATGGTCAGTGCGCTGACAAGGGTGAGATGGCGCGGCAGGAAGGGAAACGGGAGCCTCGCGACACCGACGACGAGGGCGAGCACTGTCGCGTAGACCGTCTTCGTCACGAACAGGTTTGCCACCCGCTCTATGTTCGCGATAACCCGCCGTCCCTCTGCGACGACCGACGGCATCGCGCTGAAGTTGTCATCCACCAAGACCAGCTGTGAGACTCCGCGGGCCGCATCGGTTCCGGAGCCCATGGCGATGCCGAGATCCGCCTCCTTCAGGGCCAGCACGTCGTTGACGCCATCGCCGGTCATAGCCACGGTGTGGGAGTTGGCCCGCAGGGCTTGCACCATGGCCCGTTTCTGGCGCGGCGTCACGCGCCCGAAGATGTCAGAATTCTCTATCGCGCGGCGCAATTCTGACCCATCGACCGAGGGAAGATCGCGCGCATCGACGGGCGCGCCGCGGTGCGCCAGCCCGAGCACATCCGCGATGGCGCCCACCGTCTGAGGATGGTCGCCTGAGATCACCTTGACGGTAACTCCCTCACCGGTCAGATAAGCGAGGGTCGTTGCGGCATCGCGGCGGATCTCGTCTTGTAGGACGACGATTGCGGCGGGGTCGATCCGTCCGACGGTGGCGAGGTCTTCGATGTCGGGCAGTCGTTGGGCGCGACCGAGCAGCAGTGTCCGGTTGCCGCTTTCGACGGCTTGGGTGATGTGTGTCCGTGCGACGTCTGCCAACGGTTGGCTGGCATAGGTCAACAGGATTTCCGGGGCGCCGAGCAGCCAGACTCCCTTTTCGCCGAAGTCGGCGGCGGAGTACTTGCGCACCGAAGAGAACCCCACTGTCGCCGTAGCGTGCCAGTCATCGGCGCCCGCAGCGATACCGTCGCGTATCGCGGTGAGCGTGGGGTTTGGCGAAGGATCACATGAGGCAAGCGCGACCAATGCAGCGTCAGCGTCGGGCGTGCAGCCGGCCAGTCTCTGCACAGACCCGAGCGTGAGCCGCCCGGTCGTCAACGTGCCGGTCTTGTCAATGCAGAGCACGTCGACGCGCGCAAGCCCTTCGAGTGCGCCGAGTTCACGGACGACGACGCGATGCCGGGCGAGCCGCGTGACGCCGACGGCGAAAGCGATACTGGCGAGCAGCACGAGACCTTCGGGTACCATCGTCACAGTGCCAGCGACCGAGCCTCTAATGGCGTCTTGCACGCTGTTGTTGTGGGTGAATTGGCTCCAGGCCAGTAGCGCAGCAACAGGCAGGATCACCCACGTCACGCCTCGCAGAATCCCGTTGATGCCGTCACGCAGCTCCGACTTGACCAGCGTGAAGCGGCGAGCCTCTGCGGTGAGAGCCGCACCGTAAGCCCGAGCGCCGACCTCAGTTGCTTGCATGGTTCCGGCGCCCGCAACTACGAAGCTGCCCGACATGACCTGATCGCTGGCGGTCTTGAAGATCGGCTCGGATTCACCTGTCAGCAAGGATTCGTCTATCTCGAGGCCCTCGGCAGTCAGTACGACGCCATCAACGACGAGTTGGTCGCCGACCCCAAGTTCGAGGATGTCGTCGACAACGACGTCGGTTGATTCGACCGACACCGACTTACCGTCACGCCGAACGCGAACATGTGGTGCCGTAACGACAGCGAGAGCGTCGAGCGTCCGCTTCGCGCGTAACTCTTGTGCGATACCGATCGCGGTGTTGAACACCACTACCGCGCCGAACATCGCATCTTGGAGTGGGCCGACGATGACCATGACGACGAACATCGCGCCGAGAAGTGCGTTGAACCGGGTGAACGTGTTCACACGCACGATCTGGGCAATCGTCCGGCTCGGTGCCGTGATGCCGACATTTGTTAAGCCAGCCGCCCGCCGCGACTCAACCTCAGCTGAGGTCAGTCCCGGTGGCGTGACGGCCACCTGGCTTCGACCAGTCATGCCCTCAGCCTCTCGCGGCGGGTGTGTGCACGCCAGAACCCGCTGTCCCGCCGACGGAAGGCACTAGGTCCCGTTGTGGATCTATGTGCGCCCAACCGATGGCGGCGCCGCCCCGGGCAGTCCTGATGTCTGGACGTGGCCGATGCGTAGGGTCGAAGGTCCGACGTGCCGCGCTGTTCGGCACTGCGAGTTGCCCAAGCCGCTATTTGGGGTCGAGCAAGGCTCAGTGGACCCCGAAGGATATGTCGGCTGCGCGATCACCTGTGCGCCATACCTGGTGCTCGCCCGCCACGCGGCACCGAACCCCGCGCGCCAACTACTCGACATGTCACTTTCGCAATTGCAACAGAAGTACGCGTCCTGAGCATCTTGGCCGGCCACACGTATCGACGCCGAGTCGCCGTTTCGCGCCCAGCCGACTCAAATACGCGGCCTGAACAAGAAACGCATCCGCTGTTGGCTAATCATCGTCAAATGAGCCGCCCTGGTGTTCCCGGAGGCTTCGTTTTGTGTGTCAGCCGGTCTCGGTGAGGCCGGCTCGGTAACGGAAGTGGAGTTCCTCTGCCTGCACTGGTGTCAGGTCGTCGATCGATTCGTGGGTGCGTTCGTTGTTGAACCAGTGCACCCAGTCCAGCACCGCGGCCTCGAGGTGGTCGCGGTCGCGCCAGGGTCCGTGCGGCCAGAACAGTTCGGCTTTGAACAGGCCGATCTGCGACTCGGCAAGGACGTGTGGACTGCGGGCGGCGATGGTGGCTCGGCCGGTGACCATGAACCGCGTCGTCCTGCACCCGTGACAGACAGCCAGAGCGCCCGGACGTAAACGTCCGCCTTACCGCCGACGTGGCCGTTTCCCGCGTGCTTGCTTACCCAGGCGTGCCCTGCGAGACCACAGTCCTACCCAATGAAGACGCTAGGTCTATCCGTGGTGTTTTTTGCGTTTAGCACTCACTGTGTTGGCATGACGACGGCGACGCATGTTCTTCAGAGCGAGGTCGACGACTTGATCACGACGGGCGAGGCCGCGAAGTTGCTGGGAACATCGCGGCAGCACGTGGTGGATCTGTGTGACCGGGGCGACCTGCCGTGTCGCACAGTCGGAACGCATCGTCGGGTTAGTCGCGCTGACCTTGAGGAGTTGTCCGCGCGGACGCAGCGACTGACCCGCGACCAGCTCCGCGCCTTGTGGCTAGGTAACGCCGTCGCGGGGAAGTTGGTACGCGATCCGGCCCGTGCGCTTGATCTGGCACGCCGCAACCTCGCGCAGCTTCAGGTGGTTCACACCCGCGGTCAAGGTGCGCGTTGGCTCGCGCAGTGGGACACCATCCTGCGCGGTCCGATCGACGTGGTGCTGGAGACTCTCACGTCACGAACACCTCGCGCCCGCGAGTTGAGACAGAACTCCCCGTTCGCCGGGGTCCTCACTGAAACGGAGCGAGCTGAGGTCCTCGCGGCGTTTCGGCAAGCCTATGGCTCAGGCCGGCGATGACACGCGACGAACTCGCACATTCTGCGTTCGGCGTCGCGCGTCGTCGGCTAGCAAGACATCGTCGTGATCGGGAGCCAGTCGATCCTGGGCGGTCTTACCCGCACTCCGTCGCATCCTCGTGGAGCCGGCGACCCTGACACGGAAGTGAAGCGGGCGTCTGCTCTTCCAAGGTTCTGCGCTTGTGTCTCGGGCCGACTCGGATCGCCGACGACGCCATGCTGGAATCGATGCCGCCCGCAACGCACTGCGGCCGTCCCAGCTAATGAAATGACCTAGCTGCTGACGGCACGCGACGCCGCGCGCGACAAGGTCGAGTGCGGCCCACTTCGCTGTTACCAGTTCGTGATCCTGAGCGCGGTCCCTTTTCGGCGCCGCGTCGATGGCGGAAATGAGAGCTTTCACTTTGGCTCGCGCGCGTTGACGAGCAATGGCACCGCCTATACGTTCCCCCTCATGTCGGCCCGGGGCAACGGACGCGCTTGCACTGCGCGCCAACATCACCACCCCCTCGGCATGCCGACGAGGTCGGCAATCGCCGTGTCTTGCACGCAGCGCTCGACGGGAGCCGGCCCGCGTCCGGCACGGGCCTCTAGACGAGGAGCAAACACATGTCACCTGACGCCAATCGGTTTGATCGGCGATCGTTCCTGAAGATCGGTGGCCTCGCTGCGGCGGCATTTGCGTCGCCCACCCTGCTCGACGCCTGCAGCAGCAGTACGAAGAAGAGCGCCGCGGCGAGCACTTCGGCGACGACGGGAGCCAGCGCAGCGGGGACCAGTTCGGCGGCGGCAGGAGGTGCCAGCTCGGCAGCGAGCTCGCAGCCCGCTGCCGTGGCGACGAAGACGCTGAAGGTCGGGTACGTCAGCCCCCAGACGGGGTCGCTCGCTGCCTTCGGCGAAGCCGACTCGTTCGTCGTGACCGCGTTGACGAACTACTTCAAGGCAAATCCCATTGCGGTGGGGTCCGACCACTACGGCGTTCAGGTGTCGGTCAAGGACAGCCAGTCAGATTCGAAGCGGTGTGGTCAGGTGGCCAACGACCTGATCCTCCAGGAGGGCATCGACCTGATGCTCGTCGCGTCGACGCCTGACACGGTGAACCCAGTCGCCGATGCTTGCGAGGCGAACGGAGTTCCCTGCATCTCCACGGTTGCTCCATGGCAGCCGTATTTCATCGGCCGCGGGGGCAAGCCCGGTAGCACCAGCTTCAAGTGGACCTACCACTTCTTCTGGGGCCTTGAGGACGTCGAGGCGGTCTACCTCGACATGTGGGACGCCGTGACCACCAACAAGAAGGCCGGCGCGATCTGGCCCAACGACTCCGATGGAAACGCATGGGGCGATGCCGTGAACGGCTTCGGGCCGGTCGTCTCCAAGCGCGGATATTCCATCATCGACCCGGGGCACTACCCCGACGGCACCCAGGATTTCTCCGCGCAGATCGCGAAGTTCAAGAGCGGCGGCGCCGACGTGTTGCTGGGTGTGCCGATCCCGCCCGACTTCACTACGTTCTGGAAGCAGGCGGTGCAGCAGGGCTACAAGCCGAAGATCGCGACGATCGGCAAGGCTTTGCTGTTCCCGTCGTCGATCGAGGCACTCGGCGACACCGGGCAAAACCTTGGCAGCGAGGTGTGGTGGAGCCCGAGCCACCCGTTCACTAGCTCGCTGACGAAGCAGTCGGCCAAGGACCTCGCGGCCGCGTACACATCGAGCACCGGCAAGCAGTGGACCCAGCCGATTGGATTTGTGCACGCGATGTTCGAGGTCGCCAGCGCCGCCGTATCGGCAGCCGGGTCAACCGACAAGGCAGCTGTCGCATCGGCATTGAAGTCGCTCAAGCTGTCGACCGTTGTCGGACCACTTGACTGGACGTCGGGTCCGGTTCCCAACGTCACCAAAACACCGCTGGTGGGTGGTCAGTGGCGCAAGTCGAGCACCGGATACGACCTCGTCATCGTCACGAACAAGCAGCACCCGGAGATCCCGTCCGGCGGAACGGTCGAGGCCCTGGCGTGACCGATGGGCCTGCACTTCTGGTCGTCGACGGGCTGGCCAAGCGATTTGGCCAGCTCGTCGTGGTCGCCGACCTGTCGTTCGAAGTGCGGGCCGGACAAGCACTAGGCGTCGTCGGCCCCAACGGAGCAGGCAAGTCGACGATGCTGAATCTCATCAACGGCGTCCTCGCCGCCGACAGCGGCTCGGTGCACTTCGCCGGTCGTGACATTAGCCGCTTGGGCGCCGCCCAGCGGTGTGTGGCGGGCATCGCGCGTACCTATCAAGTGCCAGCACCGTTCGAAGGCATGACCGTCTTAGAGAATGTGCTCGTCGGCGCAGAACTGGGGTCTGGACGCCGGGGCGACGGATTTCGGTTGGCCTACGAGGCCCTGGACGCAACCGGACTGCTACCCGTTGCGAACACGCGGGCCGGCGGGTTGCCACTGCTTGCGCGCAAGCGACTGGAGATGGCACGTGCACTTGCGACGGATCCACAGCTGATCTTGCTCGACGAGGTCGCCGGTGGCCTGACCGACCAGGAGCTACCGGCGCTCGTCGAAACAGTGCGTGGGCTGCGGGACCGCGGGGTCGCCGTGATCTGGATCGAACACATCGTGCACGCACTGCTCGCGGTTGTTGACCGGTTGATGTGCCTCACCTACGGGACGATGCTCGCTATTGGTGATCCCCACGAGGTACTGAGCAACGAACTCGTGCGTAGCGCGTATCTCGGCAGCATTGACGTCGAGGGAGCCTGACCCAGGTGACCCTGCTCTCGGTCGACCACGTCGACGCGCGCTACGGCGACTTTCAGGCGCTGTTTGACGTGAGCCTTGCGGTTCGTGAAGGCGAGACGCTCGCGGTTATTGGTGCCAACGGCGCGGGGAAGTCGACGCTCCTCAAGACCATCGCCGGCTTGCTGAGTCCGGCGCGCGGCGAGGTGATGTTCGACGGCCAGGCGGTCGGCGCGTTGCCTGCCCACCGGCGGGTGGCGATGGGCATCTCGATGGCGCCCGAGGGTCGCCGGCTGTTCCCGAGCCTCACCGTCGACGACAACTTGCTGGTCGGGGCGTACAGCGGCCGGCGCGGCCCCTGGGACGTCGCTGCGGTCTGCCGGCTATTTCCGCTCATTGCCGGTCTGCGGTCACGGCTGGCCGCACGGTTGTCTGGCGGCGAGCAACAGGCCGTCGCCATCGGCCGCGCGCTGATGAGTAACCCCCGCCTGTTGTTACTCGACGAGGTCTCGCTCGGTCTTGCGCCCGTCGTCGTCCAGCAGTTGTACAGCGCGCTGCCGGCGATCGCCGCAAGCGGCACCACCGTGCTGTTGGTCGAGCAAGACGTGCAGCAGGCCTTACGGGTGGCGGATCGGATCCAGTGCCTGTTGGAAGGTCGAACGGTGCTCGAAGGGACCGCGGGCAACCTGACACATGAGCAGATTGCGGCGGCATACTTCGGTGTCTGAGAACGGGCCGGCATGGTCGTAACCAACGCGTTCGTCCAAGGCATCCTGCTCGGGGGTCTCTATGCCCTTTTCGCCTGTGGCCTGTCTCTGATGTTCGGCGTCATGCGGGTCGTGAACCTCGCGCATGGCGACCTGTCGATCATGGCCGCTTTCGGTGCGCTCGCACTGGTCGACAGCCTGCATTTCGCGCCGTTCGTCACGCTCCTGATCGTCGTCCCGGCGATGGCGGCTGTCGGCTACCTCATACAGCGCGGAGTTCTGCAGCGCAGCCTTCAATTAGGTGCTCTTGCGCCCTTGTTGGTGACCTTCGGAATCTCGATCATCTTGCAGAACAGCCTCCAAGAGGTGTTCTCCGCCGACAACCGCGCGTTGAAGATCGGCTCGTTGGCAACCGCAAGCCTGCGGATCACCGATCAGCTGTCGGTCGGCTGGTTCTCGCTGCTCGTCTTCGGCGTCGGCGTGCTGGTGCTCGTCGCGCTGCAGTTGTTCCTGTCTCGCACATCAACGGGCCGGGCAATGCGGGCGACCAGCGACGACCAAGAGGCTGCGCAGCTGATGGGTATCGACAACCGGCACATCTACAGTCTGGCGACCGCGATTGCCTTTGCCACCGTGTCGGTCGCTGGAATTCTTCTCGGTATGCGGACGTCGTTCACGCCGACTGCTGGCCCAGCGTTGCTGATTTTCGCCTTCGAGGCGGTGATCATCGGTGGTCTCGGATCGCTGTGGGGGACCTTGCTCGGCGGCATCGCGCTCGGCGTCGCCCAAACCGTCGGAGCGCAGGTCTTCTCCCCCGCCTATGGCATTCTCACCGGGCACTTAGTCTTCCTAGCCGTCTTGGCGTTACGGCCGCAGGGCTTCCTGCCCAAGGCGGTGACCGCATGACCGCCGACGGCGCAACTGTCGACACCGCGCCGTCCTTCGCTGCGTCCGCCATCCACCGGCGCGGTCGGCCGGTCGGTGTAACAATCGCGGCCGGCTTGATCCTGGTGGCCGTGCTTGCAGTGTTGCCTTATGGCGCCTCCCGCGTGATGACGTACGACCTTGTCGAGCTCTACACCTTCGCAGTGCTCGGCACGATGTGGAATCTGATGGCTGGCTACGGCGGCATG
>Ga0265340_10002494_pt1 | contig 10449 bp, 7 predicted proteins | sample 4CB225metaG_FD_202082 | JGI IMG/M metagenome (GOLD analysis project Ga0265340, IMG submission 202082) | Rhizosphere microbial communities from Carex aquatilis grown in University of Washington, Seatle, WA, United States - 4-CB2-25 metaG | ecosystem: Host-associated > Plants > Roots > Rhizosphere...
CCCCTTGCCCCCCGCTGGGGGGGGGGGGGGGGGGCTGTGGCGCGGGGGGGGCCCCCCCCCTCCGGTCGCTACGCGACCACCTCCCCCGTGAACGGGGGAGGAAAATCTCTGATCGAACGCCACCGCCGCCTTATGCTGCGCGATCAAATGCGCCACCGAGGCGCTAGTCACGTCGAACACCGGTTTGGGATAGACGCCCATCAGGATGGTGACGATGACGAGCGGGGCGAGGATCGCCACCTCGCGCACCGACAAGTCCTTGATCGTCTGCAAGGTCGGCTTCACCAGCTCGCCGAAAATCACCCGCCAATAGAGATAGAGCATATAGGCCGCCGACAGGATCGCGCCCGTGGCGGCGAAGATCGCGATCCAGGTGTTGATGCGGAAGGCTCCGACCATCGTCAGGAACTCGCCGACGAAGCCGCCGGTGCCCGGCAGGCCGACATTGGCGAGCGCGAACACCATGAAGCAGGCGGCATAGATCGGCATGCGGTTGACCAGCCCGCCGTAAGCCGAAATCTCGCGCGTGTGCATGCGGTCGTAGATCACGCCGACGCTGAGGAACAGCGCGCCGGAAACGACGCCGTGGCTGAGCATCTGGAAGATGCCGCCGTCGATGCCCTGCTGCGTCAGCGTGAAAATGCCCATGGTGACGAAACCCATATGGGCAACGGAGGAATAGGCGATCAGCTTCTTCACATCTTCCTGTGCGAGCGCCACCAGCGAGGTGTAGACGATCGCCATGATCGAGAGCACGAAGATCAGCGGCGCAAAGGTCACGGACGCCGAGGCAAACATCGGCAGCGAGAAGCGCAGGAATCCGTATCCGCCCATCTTCAGAAGGATCGCGGCCAGGATCACCGAACCCGCAGTGGGCGCTTCGACGTGCGCGTCGGGCAGCCAGGTGTGAACCGGCCACATCGGCATCTTCACCGCGAAGGAGGCGAAGAAGCCAAGCCACAACAGGTTCTGCATCGCCACCGGGAAATGCGCGGTGTTGATCAGCGTCTCGATGTCGGCGGTGCCGGCGGTGAAATACATGGCCAGGATCGCCAGCAGCATCAGCAGCGAGCCGAGCAACGTGTAGAGGAAGAACTTGAAGCTGGCATAGACGCGCCGCTTGCCGCCCCACACCCCGATGATGAGAAACATCGGGATCAAGCCGCCTTCGAAGAAGATGTAGAACAGGAACAGGTCCATCGCCGCGAACACGCCCATCATCAGCGTCTCGAGCGCCAGGAACGCGATCATATATTCGGCGACGCGCGTCTGGATGGATTTCCAGCTCGCCAGGATGCAGAACGGCATCAGCGCGCCGGTCAGCACGACGAACAGCATGGAAATGCCGTCGACGCCCATGTGATAGCTGATCCCGTGGCCGAGCCACGGCGCATGTTCGACGAACTGGAACGCCGCCGTCGAGCCATTGAACTTGGCCCACAAAAGCAGCGACAGTGCGAAATCGATCAGCGTCACGATCATCGCCACCCAGCGCGAGATGACCGCGACCCTGGCGTCCGAGCCGCGCGAAAGCAGGATGATCGCCGCGCCCGCCAGCGGCAGGAAGGTTATGATGCTGAGGATGTGGCTCATGAGGAGGGTCATGGCGCGATCCCCACGATCATGAACCAGGTCGTCAGTGCGACCACGCCGATCAGCATCGCGAAGGCGTAGTGATAGACGTAACCCGATTGCAGCTTGACCGCGCCGCGCGTCGCATCAAGCACCCGCGCCGCCACACCGTCGGGCCCCAGCCCGTCGATCACCTTGCCGTCGCCGAATTTCCACAGGAAGCGTCCGAAACGCAGCGCCGGGCGCACGAACAGGACGTCATAGAGTTCGTCGAAGTACCATTTGTTGTAGACGAAGGTGTAGACGAGGCCCTTGCGCGCGGCGAGCTTGGCCGGAAGCTCGGGGTTGAGGATGTAATAGTAATAGGCAATGCCGAAGCCGATCAGGGTGACGACGAACGGCGCCAGCTCCACCCACAGCGGCAATTCTTTGGCACCCGCGTGGCCGTAAGCCACCGCCACCGCGCCGCGCCAGAAGCCGCTTGAATCCGCCCCGATATAGAGATGCGCGAAAATCGCCCCCGCAACCAACGCGCCGAGTGCCAGCACGCCGAGCGGCACCAGCATCGTCAGCGGGGATTCGTGAACGTCCTTTAGTTGAATGCCGTGGCCGTGGCCATGGTGCCCCTCGCCGCCGCGGAACTTTCCGTGGAAGGTCATCAGGAATTGCCGCCAGGAATAGAATGACGTCATCAGCGCGGCCGTGAGCGTCAGCACAAAGGCGTAGGTCGCGATCGGCGTGCCCGCCAGGAACGCAGCATTGATGATGCCGTCCTTGGAATAGAACCCGGCGGTGCCGATGCCGAGGATCGGGAATCCGAAGCCTGTGAGCGCAAGATTGCCGATCAGCATCATCGCCCAGGTGAAGGGAATGGCCCGCGCCAACCCGCCCATCTTGCGCATGTCCTGCTCGTGATGCATCGCATGGATCACCGAGCCCGCCGCCAGGAACAGCAGCGCTTTGAAGAAGGCATGCGTGAAAAGGTGGAACATCGCCGCGCCATAGGCCGAGACGCCCGCCGCCGCGAACATGTAACCAAGCTGGCTACAAGTCGAATAAGCGATCACCCGCTTGATGTCGTTCTGGAACAGGCCGATCGAGGCGGCGAAGAACGCGGTGGACGCGCCGATAAAGGTGACAAAAGCGAGTGCGACGGGCGCGTGCTCGAACAAGGGCGAGGCGCGGCAGACCAGGAAGACGCCGGCGGTCACCATGGTCGCGGCATGGATCAAGGCGGAGACCGGCGTGGGGCCTTCCATCGCGTCGGGCAACCAAGTGTGCAGACCGAGCTGCGCCGACTTGCCCATCGCGCCGACGAACAGCAGCAGGCAGATCGTCGTCAGGATGTCGACATGGTAGCCAGCGAACAGGAACGTCTTCCCGGCCATCGCGGGCGCGGCGGCGAACACCGCGTCGAAATCCAGCGTCTTGAAGACGGTGAAGATCGCGAGAATGCCGAGCATAAAGCCGAAATCGCCGACGCGGTTGACGATGAAGGCTTTCAGCGCGGCCGCGTTGGCGCTGGGTTTCTTGTACCAGAAGCCGATCAGCAGATACGACGCCAGGCCGACGCCTTCCCAGCCGAAGAACACCTGCAGGAAGTTGTTCGCCGTCACCAGCATCAGCATCGCGAAGGTGAACAGCGAGAGGTAGGAGAAGAAGCGCGGGCGGCCTTCGTCGTCATGCATGTAACCGATGGAGTAGAGATGCACGAGCGACGACACGCCCGTCACCACCACCAGCATCACCGCCGTCAAAGTGTCGACGCGGATCGCCCAATCCGCCACGAAATCGCCCGACGCGATCCAATGCGTCAGCACGACGATCTGCGCATGGCCGAGGATCGCCACATCGTAGAAGGCATAAACCGACAGCGCCGCAGAGACGAACAGCGCAACCGTGGTCACCAGCTCGCAGGCGCGCGCGCCGATGAACTTGCCGAACAGTCCGGCAACGGCCGATGCGATGATGGGGAGAAAGACGAGTGCCGTATACATCTCAACCCTTCATCTGATTGACGTCCTCCACAGCGATGCTGTGGCGGTTGCGGAAATACACGACCAGGATGGCAAGCCCGATGGCGGCCTCGGCAGCGGCGACCGTCAGCACGAACAGCGCAAAGACCTGCCCCACCAGATCGTGCAAGAACGACGAGAAAGCGACGAAATTGATGTTCACCGCCAGCAGGATCAGCTCGATCGACATCAGGATGACGATGACGTTCTTGCGGTTCAGGAAGATGCCGAAAACACCGATGGTGAACAGAGCGGCGGCAAGCGTCAGGTAATGGCCCAGACCGATGGTCATGCTATGCCCCCTGCCCCGGCTTGACGTTGACCACGTCCATGGATGTCTCGGGTGTGCGCGAAACCTGCGTCCACGCCGATTGCCGCTTCACGCCCGGCCGGTGGCGCAGCGTCAGCACGATGGCGCCGATCATCGCCACCAGCAGCACCAGCCCTGCGACCTCGAAGTAATAGACGTAATCGGTATAGAGGATGCGCCCCAGAGCCACCGTATTCGAGACGCCCGCAGGCATCGCGGCAGCAACGCCCTGCGCCGCGTGCGGCGCAAAGTTCCAGCGCAACGCGACGACGAAGATCAGCTCCAGCGCCAGCAAGCCGCCGACCGCAAGTCCCGGCAACAGATATTGCTGCGCCCCGCGCTTCAGCTCGGCGAAATCGACGTCGAGCATCATCACCACGAAGAGGAACAACACGGCCACGGCGCCGACGTAAACGATCAGCAGGATCATCGCCAGGAATTCCGCGCCCAACAGAAGGAACAGCGCGGCGGCGTTGAAGAACGCCAGGATCAGGAACAGCACCGAATGCACGGGATTGCGCGCCGCAATCACCATGAACGCCGCGGCGATCAGGAAGAAGGAGAAGACATAGAAAGCGATGGCTTGGAGGATCATGAGAGCCTTTCGCTCCCCCCTTGAGGGGGAGCCAAATTCGCGCAGCGAATTTGGTGGGGGGTCGCCTGAGCGCAGCGAAGGCGCAATACCCCTCCCCGAAATTTGCACCGCAAATTTCGACCCTCCCTCAAGGGGAGGGTGAAAATGGATTGGATGGACTGGCGTTCGCTCATCTGTACGGTGCGTCCAGTTCCAGATTGCGCGCGATTTCGCGCTCCCAGCGGTCGCCGTTCGCCAGCAATCGCGTCTTGTCGTAATAGAGCTCCTCGCGCGTTTCGGTCGAATATTCGAAGTTCGGGCCCTCGACGATGGCGTCCACCGGACAGGCCTCCTGGCAGAAACCACAATAGATGCACTTCACCATGTCGATGTCGTAGCGCGTGGTGCGGCGGCTGCCGTCATCGCGCGGCTCGGCTTCGATGGTAATCGCCTGCGCCGGACAGATCGCCTCGCACAGCTTGCAGGCGATGCAGCGTTCCTCGCCGTTGGAATAGCGGCGCAGCGCGTGCTCGCCGCGGAAGCGCGGGCTGAGCGGCCCCTTCTCGAACGGATAGTTCAGCGTCGCTTTGGGCGCGAAGAAGTAGCGCATCGTCAGCACGAAGCTCTTGATGAACTCCCAGAAGAAGATTTGACGTGCGGCGCGGTCTAATGTGGCCATCTTTGTCTCACGCGTGTTGGTGGAAGACGAGCACCCAGCCCGCCGTCAGCACCACCCAGAACAACGACGTCGGCAGGAACACTTTCCAGCCCAGACGCATCAGTTGGTCGTAGCGATAGCGCGGCACGAATGCCTTCACCATCGCAACCATGAAGAACAGGACGATGATCTTGAGCAGCAGCCAGAAGATGCCTGGCACGGCCGTCAGCGGCCAGATCGCCAGCGGTGGCAGCCAGCCGCCGAGGAACAGGATCGACATCAGCGCGCAGAGCAGGATGATGTTGACGTACTCGCCGAGGAAATAGAGCAGGAACGGCGTCGAGGAGTATTCCACCATGAAGCCGGCAACCAGCTCGGATTCGGCTTCCAAAAGGTCGAACGGCGGGCGCTGGGTTTCGGCCAGGGCCGAGACGAAGAAGATCACGAACATCGGCGCCAGGATCGAGAACGCGAACCAGCCGTGCTCCTGCGCCCGCACGATGGCGGATAGGTTCAGCGAGCCCGCGAACAGCAGCACGGTGATGATAACGAAGCCGATGGAGACTTCGTAGGACACCATCTGCGCCGCCGAGCGCAGCGCGGCGAGGAACGGATATTTCGAATTCGAGGCCCAGCCGCCCATGATGACGCCGTAGACGCCGAGCGACGAAATCGCGAAAAGATAAAGCACGCCGACATTGATGTCGGCCACCACCCAGCCATTGTCGAACGGCACCACCGCCCATCCCGCGAAGGCGAGCGTCGTGGTGATCAACGGCGCCAGCAGGAAGATCACCTTGTTGGCGCCGGCCGGGATAATCGACTCCTTGAACATGAACTTCATCGCGTCGGCGATGGTCTGCAGCAGGCCGAAGGCGCCCACCACGTTGGGACCGCGCCGCATCTGCACCGCCGCCCAAATCTTGCGGTCGGCGAGAATCCAGAACGCAATGGACACCAGCAGAACGAATTCGAAAATCCCGATGATGACGATCTGGCCGATCGTCCATGCCCAGGCATAGGGAAGTCCGAGGTGCTGGAGGAAGGGGACGAAGATCATCGCTTACTCCGCCGCCATCGCGTTGGTGCCGTGAACGAAGACGCGGCTGCATTCCGCCATCGTGGCGCTCGACCGCGCGATGGGATTGGTCAGGTAATAATCGGCAATCGCGCAGCCCAGCGGCAGCGCCACATCCACCGGGCCTTCGGCGCAGACCGCGTTCCAAACCGCAGGATCGGCACCGCCATGCACAGCCGCCTTGCCCAGCACGCCGAATTGCGGCGCCTCGGCGACGATGGCGGCACGCAGCGCCTCGCGGTTGTCGTAAGGCAAGCGCTTGCCCAGCACATCCGACAGCGCGCGCAGGATCGCCCAATCCTCTTTGGCGTCGCCCGGCGGGAAGGTGGCGCGCGCGGCTTCCTGCACCCGGCCTTCGAAGTTCACGTACAGCCCGTCTTTTTCCGTATACGCCGCGCCCGGCAGCACCACGTCGGCATAATGCGCGCCGACGTCGCCGTGACTGCCCTGATAGACGACAAAGGCGCGGCCGAGCTTGTCGGCGGCGAACTCGTCGGCACCGAGCGAATAGATGAAGTCGATCTCGCCCTTCTGGGCGCCGTCGACGATGCCCGCCAGATCGCGCCCACCCTTCCCCGGCACAAATCCGAGATCGAGCGCGGCAACGCGACTGGCGGCCGTGTGCAGCACGTTGAACCCGTTCCAACCGCCGTCCGCGGGCGTGCCCGCCGGGCCGATCATGCCGGTGTCGGCGGCGATCTTCGCCGCGAGTTTCAAAATCGCCGCGCCGTCCGCGCGCGCCACAGCGCTTGCGCCGAGAATGAGCATCGGCCGCTTGGCATTCTTCAGCACGGTCGCGAAGGCGTGGCTGCCGCCAGCCAGCGCTTCCAGCACGCCTGCGTTCGAGCCGAGCTGCTCGACCGGATAAGTCAGATCGACCGGCGCGCCCAGATTGGCGATTTTGAGAGCACCGTTCAGCCAGGCCTTGCGGATGCGCGCGTTCAGCACCGGCGCTTCCCAGCGCGGGTTGGCGCCGATCAACAGCAGTGCGTCCGCCGCTTCGACGCCGGCGATAGTGGTGTTGAAGAGATAAGTCGGACGCGGGCCGGAGAGCTTGGCGCCGTCCTGGCGGCAATCGAGATTGACGACGCTGAGCCGCGTCATCAAATCCTTCAGCGCCTTGATTTCTTCCGCCGCAGCCAGATCGCCTACGATGGCCGCCATGCGCTCGGGCGCGGTTTCGGACACGCGCGCCTCAATCGCCGCGAAGGCTTCGGGCCAGGTCGCGGGCGCGAGCTTGCCGTTCTTGCGGATGTAAGGCTTGTCGAGGCGCTGGCGCGAAAGTCCATCGCAGGCGTGACGCGCCTTATCGGAAATCCACTCCTCGTTGATCTCTTCGTTGAGGCGCGGCAGCACGCGCAGGACTTCGCGTCCGCGGGTGTCGACGCGAATGTTGCAGCCTTGCGCATCCATCACGTCGACGGACTCGGTGCCCTTCAATTCCCAGGGGCGGGCGTTGAAAGCGTAAGGCTTGGAGGTCAGCGCGCCGACGGGACAAAGGTCCACCACGTTGCCGGAGAGTTCGGAGGAGAATGCTTTTTCGAGATAGGTCGTGATCTCCATGTCTTCGCCGCGGCCGGTCGCGCCAAGTTCCGGCACGCCCGCCACTTCGGTGGCAAAGCGCACGCAGCGGGTGCACTGGATGCAGCGGGTCATGATGGTCTTGACCAGCGGCCCCATGTATTTGTCTTCGACGGCGCGCTTGTTCTCGTTGAAGCGGTGGAAGGCGCCGCGGCCATAGCCCATCGCCTGATCCTGCAGATCGCACTCGCCACCTTGATCGCAGATCGGGCAATCGAGCGGATGATTGATGAGCAGGAATTCCATCACGCCTTCGCGCGCTTTTTTCACGTATGGCGAATTGGTGTTGATGCGGCCGGGCGTGCCGTCCTTGTTGGGGAATATGTCCTTCACCTGCAACGAGCACGATGCTTGCGGCTTGGGCGCGCCTACCCATTCGACCAGACACATCCGGCAGTTGCCCGCCACCGACAGCCGCTCATGGTAACAGAAGCGCGGAATCTCGGCGCCCGCCTGCTCGCATGCCTGCAGCAGCGTGAGGTTGTCGTCCGCCTCGATTTCCTTGCCGTCGATGATGAGCTTGCGCGCCATTCCCTATTGGCCCTTGTGCTTGTGCGCGTGCCGCTTGTGACGGTGCGCCGGGATCGGTTTGTTCGGCATTGCAGCCGCGATATCGTCGGCGATGAGCGACTGCCAGCGCAGGTAGCCCTGGCCCGACAGATGAAGATCGTCAGGCGTCAGCGTGGGATCGAGCCGACCGCCCTCGGCAACAAAATGCGAATAGAGATCGATAAAGGTCAGGCCGCGCTTTTCGGCTTCCGCCTTGAGGAGGGTATTCACCGCGACGACACGGTCGTTGTATTGCGGCTGGCGCGGCAAGAGGTTCTCGACATACACCTTCGCGCCGGGCAGTCCCGCCGCAAGCCGGTCAAGCACATCGCCGATATTGGCCGCGATCCCTTCCGCCGTCAGCTTGCCGAATTCGATGTCGTTCGTGCCGATCATCACAAACACGGTCGACGGCTTGGCGGCAATCACCTGCGAAATGCGGTGCTGCAAACCGACCGTGGTGTCGCCCGCGATGCCGAAATTGCGGCTGCGCAACTTCGGGAACAACTCGTCCCAGCGCATCCAATCGGTCAGGCTGTCGCCGACGAACGCGACGCCGCCGTTCAACGGCGGCATGACGCCGAACTGTGTGACGCGCAGAACGTAGGTGGAGGCATCCCAAGGATGCGAAAAATCCGTTGCGTCGGGCATGACAACGCCGACCGACGACGTCGCGGGGCGAACGGCGGCATAGGGATCGACGGGGACTGCTGCGGGCGGCGGCGCGACGACGGGCGCCGGAGCTTGCGGCGTTATTTGCGCCGACATCGTGCAGCCGAATGCGGGAAGAAGTGCGCAGAGCACCAGAACCCGCCCGATATTGAAACGCGTGAGGTGTTGCATCGCCCTACTCCGCCGCTTTCAGTGCGCCGCGATACTCAGCAATGCGCCGTTCGAGTTCGGGGCGGAAGTGGCGGATGAGGCCTTGTACCGGCCACGCCGCCGCATCGCCGAGCGCGCAGATCGTGTGACCTTCGATTTCCTTGGATACTTCTTGAAGCAGATCGATTTCTTCGACGCGGGCATCGCCTTTTTGCAGCCGCGTCATCACCCGCCACATCCAGCCGGTGCCTTCGCGGCACGGCGTGCACTGTCCGCAGCTTTCGTGCTTGTAGAAATAGGACAGCCGCGCGATCGCCTGAACCACGTCGCACGACTTGTCCATGACGATGACGGCGGCGGTGCCAAGACCGGACTGCACGTTCTTGAGGCTGTCGAAATCCATCAGCACGTCGTCGCAGATCGTCTTGGGCAGCAGCGGTACCGACGCGCCGCCGGGGATCACCGCCAAGAGATTGTCCCAGCCGCCGCGCACGCCGCCCGCATGCTTATCGATCAGCTCGCGCAGCGGGATGCCCATTTCCTCTTCGACGTTGCAGGGCTTGTTCACATGGCCGGAGATGCAGAACACCTTGGTGCCGGTGTTGTTGGGGCGGCCGATACCCGCGAACCATTCCGCGCCGCGGCGCAGGATGGTCGGCGCGACCGCGATGCTCTCCACATTGTTGACGGTCGTCGGGCAACCCCAGACGCCGACATTCGCCGGGAACGGCGGCTTGAGGCGCGGCTGACCCTTCTTGCCTTCCAGGCTTTCGAGCAACGCGGTTTCCTCGCCGCAGATATAAGCGCCCGCGCCGTGATGAACGTAGATGTCGAAATCCCAGCCGTGGATATTGTTTTTGCCGATCAGCTTGGCGGCGTAAGCCTCGTCGACCGCGCGCTGCAGCGCCTCGCGCTCGCAGATGAATTCGCCGCGCACATAGATGTAAGCGACATGCGCGCGCATCGCGAACGACGCGATCAGGCAGCCTTCGACCAGCGTGTGCGGATCGTTGCGGAGAATGTCGCGGTCTTTGCAGGTGCCGGGCTCGGATTCGTCCGCGTTGACGACCAGATAATGCGGCCGCTCCTTGATCTCCTTCGGCATGAAGGACCATTTCAGGCCGGTGGGGAATCCCGCGCCGCCGCGACCGCGCAGACCGGACTTCTTCATGATATCGACGATGCCTTCGGGGCCGAGGTCGATGATTTTTTTTGTGCCGTCCCAGTTGCCGCGCTTCTTCGCGGCGTCGAGACCGGCCGACTGGAAGCCGTAGAGATTGGTGAAGATGC
>Ga0265340_10002496_pt1 | contig 10446 bp, 12 predicted proteins | sample 4CB225metaG_FD_202082 | JGI IMG/M metagenome (GOLD analysis project Ga0265340, IMG submission 202082) | Rhizosphere microbial communities from Carex aquatilis grown in University of Washington, Seatle, WA, United States - 4-CB2-25 metaG | ecosystem: Host-associated > Plants > Roots >...
GTAGCGACTGCGGCAGACTACCTCGCGCTTGGGCACGAAAATCGCCGAAGGCCGATGGTTACGTCAACAATGCAGCGATTTCATGCTAGCCGATACCACGAGGAGCTCACCACAATGAAGCCGAAGAACACCATCTGCCTCTGGTTCGACAAGGACGCACACGAGGCGGCGCGCTTCTACGCCGCCACCTTCCCGAACAGTGAAGTGTCTGCCGTTCACAAGGCGCCGGGTGACTTTCCGGGCGGCAAGGAAGGCGACGTACTCACGGTGGAGTTCACCGTTTTCGGTATTCCTTGCCTCGGTCTCAACGGCGGCCCGGTCGTCAAGCACAGCGAGGCTTTCTCGTTCCAGATCGCCACGGACAATCAGGAAGAAACGGACCGCTACTGGAACGCGATCGTAGGCAATGGCGGAGCAGAAAGCGCGTGTGGTTGGTGCAAGGACCGTTGGGGCCTGTCCTGGCAGTTCACCCCGCGTGTGTTAATGGAAGCACTTGCCGCCGGAGGCGCTGAGGCAAAGCGAGCCTTCTCGGCCATGATGTCGATGAAGAAGATCGATATCGCCAGCATTGAGGCAGCCCGACGCGCGTAACTGACCGTACCTGCTCATCTCAGAAAACCCGCCCGTCAAGCTCGTTTGCTGGCAAGGCTTGCCCGACGACGCAGCGGAGTGGTGGTACGGCACTGGTCGTCAGAGCGGCGCGCACCGCTCGATTGTTGCCGAGTTGCTGATTGATGTTGATGCGGCGCGCGCCCGTCACGCAACGGCGCAATCACGCTGACGCCCAAATGAAACCGGGCAGACCTTCGATGACGGCAAACACTGCGCCCCCGTTGCCTTGACTTGCGTACTGAACACGGAGTTAGCTACCCCGTCGAATCCGCAACGATGCTTGGCGTCACTCTCGCTGCATTGCCATGTCGAACCCGCTCCCCCCTTCAACGGCAGATCGAACTTTGGCTCTCGAACGATGTTCCGTGGCCCGCTGGATTCGCCGCGAGCGCGAAAGCGCTGTGTCGTTCAGTACACAGTTGACGGCGCGCATGAACTGGCACACCATTGCGGGCGTTTGTTAGAAGGCGATCGGGATTGACAATTGCGAAACGACTCGGGTGGCAGCAGAGGCACGACGAGCTTACTCAACTACGCCGAGCAAGAGGTTAGTCCCCCTACGAGATCCGAATCAATGTTGAAACATAACTCGTACAGCCAAGTGGAGGCGCAAAGCTCGCAATGTCACAAGTGGCGCGATTGTGCCGTCAACGTAATTATTTGACATTTGACTTGTAACTGCTCTAACCGTGTTGGATCGTGTCGGACACTTGTTAAATCAAGCTAGCAAAGGAACTACTTTATGCAGAATCGCATGGTGTTGATCGGCCTATTTACGATTGCGTTGGGTGTTGGAGCGATACCAGGCCCAGCCGCGCTTCAATCAGCGGCTGCAAAGACTGAAAAGTCATACCCGCCACCGGACGCTAAGACGAATGCCAAGGTCAACCACATCATCATGCTCATGAACCATGAGACGGGCCCGCTTTTGGAGGCGCGCGACGGGTGGCTCCAGGAAGTCCGCGACCCAGTCGCAGGCCCTACGTGCAAAGAGCAAAACCTAAACGCGGGTCCGGGATTCGGCAGCGACGCCCAGTCAAGGTTTGTCGAATATAGGAAGCAATTTCACGCCAAGCCGAAGCTCGAGGCCGATGACGCGGTGCTGCAAATGGTTGATGCCATGGAAGAGCTGCAAAAAACCACTGACGAGGCAAATGAAGTACTTGCGTACAGGAACAAGGACAAGCCGGATCGCTGCGCCAAGTTGAAGCACTTGCATCCCTTGCTCATGGCTGGCTGGCAGAAGTACCACGATAATCTTGCCATTCTAGAGCCCTTCATCGAACAGTTCACCGATGAACGGGATCACTTCGAAGCCGAAAAGACATTGAAGAAATACGGCAAACATTATCGATATCACTTTGCGCGCATCGTGCTGGAAGCCAAAGGCATCCTTCACAAGACCGAAATTGCCCTGCGCAGGCCAGACGCAGACACAACCCCGATTCTGGAGCGGCTGTCACGAATAAAAGATACAACCGACGAAATCAAGCAAGCAATGGCCGCGGATAACGACGCGAAGAAGAACGACACATATCCACCTGGGCTGAGCCTGCTCGTTTCTGATTCAATGCCGAAATTTCAAAGAGAAGTAAGAGCCTTTGTCGAACTTCTCAAAGACAAAACCAAACGCAACAACCCCAAATTCCTCAAGCCCGAATGGAAGCGGTTCGTGGATGACTACAACGGCCTCGTCGAAGAGATGAACGGGGTGGGGTTTTCCAAAAACCAGAAGTGACGTTCGGCTAGGCACGAAGTTTGGACTTGCATGAGCCTCAACCTAAACCTAAACCTTGACCCTGGAGTGATTGATGTCGCGTGGGTCAGGTTGAGGCTCAGCCCGAAGTGCCAGGGCTGCGCCTTGCTCACTCTTGATCTTGGCGCATCTGCGACCAATCGTTCAACCGCATTTTCGTGGGATGCAGCTGTACGTCGGCCATGAATGTGTCTTGGGCGTTGGCACCAGTTGGGCAAAGCAGCTTGACCTGATGCTCGCCGGAACCCTCTCCCGACTCGATCGAACTGGGGCCAAGGGGTCGCCAATCGGAGCACGCGGTCAGCGTTGGCTCCTCGCTGGATGGCGTGACGTTGGCATTGGCAGGTTGAATTCCAGGGGTGCGGCGCACCTTGATGTGGATGGGTGCCACCTGGATGGTACTGGTACGAGTAACTTCTGACTCTTCGGTTCTACCTGGGGTTGGAACCTGGACGGGCATTTCGACGTAGCGGTGGTTGGGGGGTAAACGCGACAAAAGCGCGTTCGGGTTGGAAGCCAGGTACATGACCGTGGCCATGCTGGCGGATCCCAGCACCATGCATGCGATTGCAATGATCGGTTTCATCTTGTTTTCCCCTTTTTCTTGCCGCGAAACCGCGGCACGTCCGAAGTAGCGAACCGTCAGCTACGCGGTAATCTTTGAACCAGACTGCAAAATGTCAAGCCAAGATTCGACCGCACAGGAACGAATCCTTGCAGCCCTGGTGCAACCGAATCTCGGACATGCTTCGCGTCCAGTCGCCACCCGACTTGCGGACTGACTCGACCATTCCCAAGTTAGCCATCCATCTTACGCGCCGCTGACTTTCTCAAACGCACGATCCATTGGCGGAAAGTGCAGTTTAGTGATGGCGCTAGCGCTGCAGAGTGAATGAAAGGTGACGCTGCTTGATGTTGGTGCGGCACGGTCACCTGGTTGTGCATCACCTAACGGCGCCAGAAACCACTTTGCGCCGTGAATTCCGGCGTGCCGCAAGTCCATTGGTGCAGCTCACCAGAGTCAGATGATTCCACTCTGGTAACGCAGAGTGATGGCACCGTTACGCCACGCAGCAAACCTTTGGAAACGACTTCGCGACGGTGATGTATGCGTTTTGGAACTTACGTGGCTGCCCGGTGACGTGAGCTTGGCGCGCAGGTGAACTCTTCGGTCACCAGTTTGATTCGTGGTGATTCCAAGGGCCCTGGGATGGCAAAGTTGGACACATGATTTCCACAGATACCTCCAGACGAGTTGCTTCGTACGCTGCCGTGCTCATCTCGGCGCTTGCCGCAGACGTTCGGGCGCAGCCTGCCGAAAACCTATTCATGATTGCCCGCAATAAGAATGCAAACATTGTCCGATACGATATTCATCGCAATGCCGACGGGCAGCTGAACGTCGAGCGACCAGTGGATTCCTACTGGCTGTTATTGGCTGAGAACGGGCGCCGCGAGGATCTGACTTGGATGGAGCGCGAGCTCGCCTATGGTCATTCCACGGGCCCCGTCGGCCGCAGTGGCTTCACACTTCAGCTGCAGGCATTCAGGCAGCGGGAGATTCAAGTAGTGCCGGTTGGCAAGACGTATCGGGCCTACGTTACCATTGCCGGCAAGAAAGCCATACTGAACCGAATCTTCGTGCACGCGGATGGATCGGGACTGCTGCCGACTGTTCGCTATGTTGAACTCCAAGGGATTGGAGACAATGGCGCCCACCTAATCGAGCGCATTAATGCTGCGCGAGATACTGAATGCGATTGAGGCGCGTCTATTCCACCGCCCCCAACTGCCGCCGTCGATAGTACTGGCGATTGTCGGTAGTCGCCGCGCTTGAGCACCAGGTTGCCCTCACATGCCCAGCACCGCGTGGCGCGAACGGGCAATCAAGTGTTCAGATATCCGGTGACCTCCTGCGTGATCGGTCACTGTAGGTCTGCATATCCTGAATCAACACACACAGACGCCGCTTAAGTTCGTTCAGGTTAGTGCCGTTGATCAATGTTAGGTGAACTTTAGACGCTCACCTCATTGACCAAGGTGGCTCATATGAAGATACGGGTTCGTTCAGTTGCAAGCACTGCGCTCTTCTGTTTAGCCTACGGCTGTTCTTCCGCTCCCCCACCAGCGCCAGAGTACCCAGAGTTACTCGAAATACCGGTAAGACCACGATCGGCAGCCGCACCCGCCGCAAAACCCGTGGTGGCCAGCAAGAGCACCCCAACAGCGGCTCCGCAACAGGCCCCAGCAACTGCAACACCCTCCCAGGGCGATGGCTTGCGCAAAGCGAGCCGCCCCCCGGTCGAACTGCTCACGAACAGCAACGCCACCTACATGCTGAACTTCCCCGAATCCGAAGCGGGCAAGAGCGCACAAGAGGCGTGTGAAGAGGCTAGTGACGACCGGGGCGAAGTCACGGCTTGCATCCAGAAGGCGCGAGCGAAGATTCCCATCGAGTCGCTGCGCTTCGTCAAGAAGCGTGGTGAGTACTGGTGGATTACCCTCAATCGCTACAAGGGCAATCTCATGAAGTGGCATATCATCCAATTCCAGGTGGGTGAACAGAAGAGCGACTGGGTGGCGTTAAAGCCCATGGGTAAAGACAAGGGGATCGCGCCGATGCCGAGAGTTCCCCGAAAGCTCGAGATCGAGTTACCCAATGACTTCTCGATCGTGATGAAGGATCCAGAGTTTGGCAAATTGGCCTTTGATGCCAAGATCGGCGTGTTTGACGACGACTCGAGTGACAACTGAGTTAGCTCTTGTCTGGCCCTAACACCTTGAATATTACGAGCCGTCGCACTGGATACGCAAATGTCACGAAGACCAGGAACGTGCCGGCAAAGCTGAGCAATTCTGGGGCAACACCGCCAACGTGAGCGGCAAGCAGCCGGAACAGCAGCCAATTGAAAGCCAGGGTGAAGAGCTCAGCCGCGACAAACCATTTGGCCTGTCGCGACAGGCTGCCGGCCTGTGCTCGAAACGTATAGACTCGGTTACCGACGAACTGCACGAACGCACCGGCACAAAGCGCTGGCAGGCGTGCCACCGTAGGTGCAACGCCTGCCAAGCGAATGCAGGTCGAGAAGACTGAGAAATCTACTAGCGTTGCGCCGCTGCCCACGATCAAGGCACGCACAAAGCGAAGAAGCCTGCGTGAAAGCGGTTGAGAATTCGGCAATGAACGGACATTGTCACGGCCAGGCCAGGCGCGCTCTCGATCGGGCTGCGAGTCATCAAAACGTCACATACGGCGCGAATCATTCCTTGCGTTTGGTAGCTCGCTTGCAGCCGCCATCGTTTCAGACGATTAAGAGGCCGCGCGTACGGCACCCCAAAGGCGCTGTTCATCGATCGCATGTTGGCGTACCCAAGGGACGTTAGAGCACGTCGCGCCGCGATTCAATGCACGGTGCCTGCCGGATTCTGTCCGTTATTCGAAGTCCCGCCGGACACGACGGACGCTGCCGACGCACCCGGTGTTACGACGTTGAGCGTTGTAGGCGCAGGTTCGGGTTCAGGAGTGGGAGTAGGAGTGGGAGCCGTAATGTGGCTTTGCCATTTTTGCAGTGGCGATAGGAGTGCGTCCGTGAGGGCGATACTCGCTGCATCAGCAGGGTCGGCGTGGGCCGCAACAGCAAGAACGTAACCACGCAGGGCTTGGGTAAATGCCTGGAGTGGTTCCCGGAGGCTGATTTTGCTTGGGTCTTGGCCTTCTACGATGATGCCGAGGGCTTGGCCATGGGCTTGATGGGCCGCGCGGAGCTGTTGGAGGATGGGTTTGCCGCCGAGTTTTTCGATTTCGGTATCGAAGGCGTCGCGGGTGATGCGGGAGAGTTTTGCGTCGGCCTCAGCCCAATCGGATTTGTAGGGGAGATGGGTGAATTTGAGACGCAAGGGGAAGATGACAGCGTAGATGGTACGGGCTTGGTCAGCAAAGGGAACCGGGAGTTTGGTCCACCCTACGAGCCAATCGTGGAGCGCACTCCAGGCTTGGTCTTCAGCCAGGTCAGCGTTGCGGGCGCGTTGTGGGTCGGCCGCAATTTGGGGTTTTTGGCTGAGGGCTTGATGGAGCGCGCGGTGATTGCCTTCCAGCGCGGTCAACCGGGTGGCAATGAGCGCAGGCAGTGAGGTCTGCGCCTTGGCTACGGTGAGGAGGCCTTGTCCTAGTGCAACAGCGGCTGCCGTGTTGAGTGTGGGCAAAGCAATGATGTCTTGTGCGCTATAAGATCGCATCGGTCCTTCCCCTTTCCTGCTCATTATGTATTGCCGGCACGCTCCGGCAAGAAGAGTATTGGGTGTGCGGGTGTCGGGCGCAAGATAGAATCGCCGTGCCGGTTTACATCGCAAGGTGACGGCTCGCAGCATTACACTTGGGTGCCACTATTCCGCGTTTGCAGTGGGGGAGGCCGGAGGCTCAGGTTGGTTACGTCGGAGTTAACTCTCGGAGTTGTGAGAACACAAAAACCACACTATCTGTCGCGCGTTCCCCCGCGCATGCGCACGACTATCAATGTCGCTGGTACTTGTGTGAATCCTCGCAGGAAGGCAATGGCCTATTGGTTTCCCTAGGCTCTGCCACTTATCGACCCCGAGAAGCCACAGGTGGTTCAATCAGTTACGAGCTTTCGCCTAGACCTGAGCCTGAACCTTCGCCCTGGAATGAGTGATTCCCCTCGGCGTTCTGAGGGGTCAGTCTGAGAGGGCTCGCCATCCGCTGGTCCAACCTGGCGTGTAAAGCTAGCCCATTGGTGCGTTGCACTCGAGTCTATTGGTTGGTACCGCGCAGCATCGACAAAACATCTCTACCTTCGGCTCGCGGTAGTTCGATCGACAGTATTGATGCCAGCGTGGGGGCAACATCGCGCATGTGGATGCGACCCAGTGAGCGACCTCGCGTAATGCCAGGCCCTACGATGAAGAACGCCGCGTCCATGTCTTCAACCACCGGCAAGTAACCGTGGGTGCCACCAGTTCGCGGCACGAGAACGGGGCCGTGCAGCTTTCGGCCAAACTTGAAACCCGGCTTCAGCGCCAACACGAAGTCCGCATTGCTGAAACCCTGCAGCTCGCTGATTTCCGGCTTGCGGTAGACTCGCTCCACGCCGTACTTGGGATCCTTGGACACCTCGGATATCAGGTGCTCCACGATTCGGCGCGCTGATGCGTCGTTTGAGTCGCGCAGTATGATGGCAGCGGTTCCCCCGGCGGTCCATGCGGCAGCTCGCCACGAACGGACACTTTCGTCAACGTTAATGTCGAGTAGGCGCTTGTTACGCAACAAGGCCCCCTGCTCGAAATCCTCTCTTCCTACCGCGGCAAATACACGCCGATGGCCAGCAGTCCGGCGATCGACAGCGGAGATCCAACCACTTACGGCGGGGGAAACGACATTGGTGCGATCGGTGCCGGAATGACCAACTCGAGCGACCGTTTCGGGATGTAGCGACTCGCGAGCAGTGTGACCCGCAACAACGATTCCGATTGTGCCTCAGCGGCGTGCGGATGCAACGGTGGCAGCACGGTCGCTTGCCTTTTTTCGGACCAGGACCGAACTTGCTCCAACATCCAGAATTGGGCCACCTACGACGCGGATTGCGTATCCGGAGTTTGCGGAAGCAACGTGGTCCACTCCCCATGGTTTGCTTACCGAGCGATCAGTATCCGAGAAGCTGCCTCTGATGTCGTAAGGGAGGACCCCGCGTGACGCCGCCCAGCTAATTAAATCTCATCCTTTCATGGAGATACTTAGGAGCTCCCTTGTGAAAGCGGGGGCTCGGTCCTAGGGCTTCAGCTAATGCAAATCGATTTGAATGGTCGGCGCACTTTGGTTGCTGGTGTCGCTGACGACGGTGGGTTTGGTTTTGCCATTGCACGAGCGTTTGCTGAATGCGGGGCTGATGTTTGCGTCACGACTTGGCCGCCGGCAATGAACGTTTTCGAGATGATGTGGCGGCGCGGAAAATTCGATGCTTCGCGCCGACTTTCGAACGGGACGCTATTCGACATCGCACAAGCGTTTCCGTTGGATGCAAGTTACGACAATCTCGACGAAGTGCCGATCGAGGTCAGAAGTGCCCGTCGCTATGCAGAGCGGGGCGATTTTACGATTCAGGGTCTCACGAACGCCTGGAAGCATGCGTACGGCGGGTCGTCATTGGACATCGTCGTTCACTGTTTAGCCAACGGTCCCGAAGTGGCACGCCCCCTCATGGACACTACGCGCAGCGGCTACCTTGCAGCCGTAAGCGCCAGTGCTTATTCCAATGTTTCGTTGGTCAGACATTTGGCCCCTTTGATGCGTGAAGGTGGGGCTTTTCTATCTCTCAGTTATCTGGCGAGCGAGCGAGTTGTGCCTGGCTATGGTGGCGGAATGTCGTCGGCCAAAGCTGCGCTCGAGTCCGATACCCGCTATCTTTCATTCGAGGCGGGTCGGCGCTTCGGCATTCGTATTAACGCCATCTCTGCGGGCCCTTTCGCATCGCGGGCGGCGAGCGTAACCGGAATGATTCACGAAATCGTCGCCTATTACGCGGACAACGCGCCTCTGCCCCGTCGCCTCGAGCCAGCTCACGTCGCGAACGCAGCCGCATTCCTCTGCAGTCCCCTGGCTGCGGCGATCACCGGCACGACCTTGCACGTGGATCACGGACTGCACGTGATGGGCAAGGGTCTTGGCCCCAATGACCTCAATTGGTTGGGATTAGAACAAGCCGTCGCAGACATTGCATGACCTTCACGCCGCATATTCATCGCGTTTTAGTGAGCGCATTTGGTGATTGGGGCATCCCTGGTGACGGGGCGGGAGGCCGTGCGGTTCGTGCAGCTACTTGGTGACCGGTGAACCGTCAGCTAGGCAAGAGTAAAACGAATTGTATCCGTCGACCGTGGCAGCATGAACATTGTTGTTCCACGCACACGTCGGCATGCAGCAGTCCTGCATGGTGGTGGTGTGGTAGGGTTCGTTGTTCACTGTGTTGTTGAACCCTGCGCCAGCAGCTTGCGTCGCCTTTTGTACGTTGGGATCGGGATTAGCAAGCCCGCTCACTGGGGCCAGCTTGCACCCCGTTACTTCCATTAGGTGCGTTGGGCAAGCAACCCGCTTGGCGTAGACTTTCCAATTCTCATGGTAATACGAGTCTGCCTGGTTCGACTGGATGCAGCTCGTGCGGGTCTCGTCCTGAACGTAACTCGAGTTGCCGGTGATCTCGTTGCAGGCGGTTGTGACCTTGGCTTGGCAACTTGCAGCCGCAATCAAACTATCGCTGAGATTGTTGTTGCTGTCATTACACTTTAGGCTGTCGGGGCCGGGTTTGACGCCGCCGTTGAAGGCCTGACCATCATCCGGGTAGCCCGTAAATAGGTAGGCGCCATTCTTGTTGCCATACTGCAGCGAGTCACTGCAGGCGTTAAATACACCGAGCCCTCCTGCACCCATGTACACGTCAAACCCAGCGGGCCCCGAAGCTTGGGTGTTGAAACTTTGTACGATGAGTGGCTTGGGTGGCGTCAACACGGAATTGGTCAGGTATTGGGGTGCGTCAAACACCAGTTGATAACACTGGCAGCACGAATCACTGAGCCCTTGATCGAGGTTAGTCGTGTCTGGATCGTGGCCTACCACTGCGTAATTGAACTTGCCGTCGTAACCGTCGTCCTTGGCCGCCTGGACCATCTCCGCTGAGAATAAGATATCTCTGGGGCAAGCGAATTGAATCGGCACGCCTTCCTTTCCACTCTCGCAGGCGTTTCTCGACGTAGGTCCGTAGTCATTGGAGCATCGCCCCTGGCAAATGCTCGAGGCATCACCCTTGATGCAACCCTGCACGGAGAACTGATTCGAGCATTCGCTGGGTGGTGGCAGCGCGTAGCCACCAGCCGTACTAGAGGAAATTCCACCGTCCGAGTTGGTCCGATCGCCACCGGTACCAGAGTTGGACGACGCAGGACCGTTGCCACCGCTCGCCGTGCCGTTATTGGACGCCGTGCCGCCGGTGGTAAGCGACGAGCCGCCACCCGTAGCAACGTTGGACTGCCCTCCGTTGGAACTGCAACCAACAAGAAGGAGGATCACACCT
>Ga0265340_10002497_pt1 | contig 10445 bp, 3 predicted proteins | sample 4CB225metaG_FD_202082 | JGI IMG/M metagenome (GOLD analysis project Ga0265340, IMG submission 202082) | Rhizosphere microbial communities from Carex aquatilis grown in University of Washington, Seatle, WA, United States - 4-CB2-25 metaG | ecosystem: Host-associated > Plants > Roots > Rhizosphere...
TGGTGACGGCATGATCCACGCCTTCCATATCGATGGCGGCAAGGTCGCGTATCTCAACCGCTACGTTCATACGAACAAATACATAGTCGAGAAAAAGGCCGGACGTTCGGTGTTTGGCACCTTCGGTAATCCCATGACGACCGATCCGGAATTCGTCGGTCAGGACAGCGGCGTCGGCAACACCAACATTGTGTGGCATGGCAATCGTCTGCTGGCGCTGGAAGAAGGCCACAACCCATTCGAGATGGACCCAGTGACTTTGGAGTCACGCGGCTATCGCGACTACGGCGGCAAGGCGATGCGTTTCACCGCGCATCCGAAGATGGACCCTGAAACCGGCGAGATGGTGTTCTTCGGCTATTCGGCGGGCGGGCAGTTCTTTTCCGACAACGTCGGCTTCGGCATCGCGGACAAGACTGGAAAGGTCACGCGCCTCGAGATGTTCAAGGCGCCGTTCTGCAGCATGATCCACGACTTCTTCGTTACGAAGAACTACGCGCTTTTCCCGGTTCTGCCGCTGACCGGTGACTTGAACCGCGCGATGAATGGCAAGCCCGCCTTCGCCTGGGAGCCTGACAAAGGCTCGCATATCGGCGTGGTGCGCCGGGATGCGCCCATCGAGAGCATGCAGTGGTTCACGACCGACGCCTGCTACGTCTTCCATCCCATGAACATGTGGGAAGACGGCGACAAGATTTATGCCGATGTGATGCAGTATGAGAACGCGCCGCTATTCCCGAATGCGGACGGCTCGCCGGGTAAACAGGCTGGTGCGCGGCTCGCGCGCTGGACATTCGATCTCTCCGGCAAGACCAACACGGTCAAACGCGAATATATCGACGACATGAAAGGCGAATTCCCGCGGCTGGACGAGCGTCACGCCGGGCTCGCCTACCGCCACGGTTACTTTGCTGCGGATTCCCAAGGCGGCAACAAGGTGTTGTTCGACTCCATCGTCCATATCGACTTCAAAACCGGCAAGCGCCTCATTCATACCTTCGAGGATGGCTTCCCCGGTGAGCCGATCTTCGTGCCGCGTTCTGCCGATGCGCCGGAGGGCGATGGCTGGCTAGTCGCCACGGTCTATCGGCCGGGCGACGACCACAGCGATCTTGCGGTGTTCGACGCGACGGATATTTCCAAAGGGCCGATCGGACTGGCGCAACTTCCGCGCCGGGTTCCATTCGGCTTCCATGGCAACTGGCGTCCGGCTGCCTAGGCCGCCCCGTAGCGTTTCAGGAGAGAGCGATGCTCGATTTCCTTAAAGTGTTCCGGCCCATCGCGGGCGACTTCTTGTCGACCATCTTCTTCATCGCCGTTTATGAGGTGACGAAGAATATCGTTATCGCCACAGGCGCCGGCATTGCTGTAGGCATCCTGCAGTTCGTCTGGCTGAAGGTTCGGCGCAAGGATATCGCCTTGATGCAATGGGCGAGCCTGGCGCTGGTGCTCGTACTCGGCACCGCAACGATCCTGACCCGCGATCCGCGCTTCGTGATGATCAAGCCGAGCATCGCGGGGTTCGCCATCGGCACGGTGATGCTGCAGCGCGGCTGGCAGCTTCGCTACATGCCGCCCATCGTGAAGGAGAATGCCGGATCGGGGTTCCTGGTCATGTGGGGTTATCTCTGGTCGGTTCTCTATTATGCGCTGGCGGCAGGCAATCTCTTCGTCGCCTATCGCATGAGCATGCAGGCTTGGGCGTTCTACAACGGCGTTATCCAGAGCGCGGCGCCGACCTCACTGTTCGTCATTCAGTACATCACGATGCGTCTCGTTGTGCGGCGCAATGTGCGGGCGAAGATGTCGGCTGCGATGCAAGCGGTGCCTGCGGAATAAAAAAATCGAAAAATATTTCTGTTCGCCGCGCCGATTCCGCAAGTCCGACATGGCTCCGCCACGATTCGCTGTGACGCTCCCGAATTGCCGGAATCACTGACCGGCGATAGGTTCAAAGAGCGTCAATTACGGGCGCTCGGGGGCGAATATGATCCGCAGGATGTTTTTGATCGGTGCCGGCATTGTCGGCGCCCTCGTTCTTGTGCTGGGCACGCTGTACTACATGGGCGGCAAGCCCAACGGTGAAACCCAGGGCTTCTTCGGCCGCCTCGCCAATGGCATCTCGGCTGTCACGGGCACCACGACGACATCCACCGCCGATATAGGTTCGGCACCCGAATTCGCGTTCCATCGGCTGGAGATCGACACCTCCAAGGCGCAGCCCGAAGCCTGTCTCGTTTTCACCCGCGATCTCGATGTCAGCGGCGCCACGCACTACGAAGATTACCTGACGGTCGATCCGTCCACGCGCATCGTCGTCCATCCGTTCGATGCACGCCTCTGCATCGCAGGCCTTAGTTTCAACGCCACCTACACCGTCGCGCTCAAAAAGGGCTTTCCCGACATGGCGGGCGAAATGCTGACCGAGGAAGCAACGATCCCGGTCGAATTGCGCGACAAACCCTCGCTGGTGCGCTTCTCCGGCGGCATCGTTTTGCCGCGCGACAATGCCGATGGCGTTCCGGTCACGACCGTTAATATCGACAAGCTGAAGCTGAAGATTATCCGCGTCGGCGACCGTCTGCTCTCGCAGATCGAAAGCGGCACGGTCGATCAGACCACGCTTTATTCCTATGACGAGCAGACGATTGAGAACAATCAGGGCTCCGTCGTTTGGTCGGGTACGATGGACGTCGCCAATATCAAGAACGACAGCGTCGTCACGCTCATACCCATTCGCGATATCCTGAACGGCAAGCCGCCGGGCGCGTATGTGCTGGTCGCGGAGGATGCGGCGAAGGTGAAAACCGGCGACACGGGCGAAGATGACTCGTCCGACGAGATGGCGACGCAGTGGGTCATCGACTCCAATATCTCGATCACCATCTTCCAGGGCGCTGGCGGACTTGCGGTGTTCACGCGCTCTTACGCCAACGCGCGGCCGATGAGCGGCGTGAAGCTCACGCTCGTGGCGCGCAACAACAACGTGCTCTCGACGGTGACGACGGATTCCTCCGGCCGCGCCGATTTCGATGCGGGCCTGTTCAACGGCAAGGGCGGCGACGAGCCGGTTGTCGTGATGGCCTATGGATCGGGCGGCGATTTCAGCTTCCTCGATCTGCGCCGTCCGGCGTTCGATCTCACCGACCGTGGTGTCGGCGGCCGCGACACGCCCGGCCCGATCGACGCATACTTATATACGGAGCGCGGCGTCTATCGTCCCGGCGAGACGATAAAGTCCGTCACCATGTTACGCGATCGCGTCGGCGCCGCTGTCACCGCGCCGCTGACATTGATCGCCACGCGTCCCGATGGCGTCGAGTTTGCGCGCACGACCTTTGCAGGAGCATCTCTGGCTGCGGGCTCCGCGACATGGGCGCTGCCGCTGCGCAATACCTCGCCGCATGGCCGCTGGCAGATCGCGGCATACATCGATCCGAAAGCCACGCCCGTCGGCCGCGTGCAGTTCGATGTCGCCGATTTCGTGCCGCAACGCCTGAAGGTCACGCTCACGCCGCAGGAGAAAGTCCTGCACACGGGCGATGACTTCCACATCAAGGCGGAAAGCCGCTTCCTCTATGGCGCGCCGGCCAGCGGATTGTCGGGCGAGGGCGACGCGAAGATCACGACCGATGCCGATCCCTTCCCGGAGTTTTCAAAATATCAATTCGGCCGCGTCGATGACTCGTTCGCCGATGTCGATGTGAACGTGACGGTGCCCGACACGGACGAACAGGGCGTCACAACCGCCACCGGATCCGTCGGCACGCTTGCGGACACGACCTTGCCGCTGAAGGCTGTCATTAAGGTGTCGATCCACGAACCCGGCGGGCGCACGACCGACAAAAGCGTGGAGATTCCCGTCCGCACGCATGATGTCTCCATCGGCATCCTTCCCGATTTTGACGATGGCTCCGTCAACGAGAATGCGCGCGCAGGCTTCGAGGCCATCGCGGTGGATTCAAACGGCAAGCGCATCGCGCTGAATGGTCTGAACTTTTCATGGGTTCGCGAAGACACGAACTATCAGTGGTATCAGGACAGCGGTGAATGGAAGTATCAGGCGGTCACACGTGACCGGCTGATCACCAGCGGCCAGATGGCGATTGCGGCCGACAAGCCCGCGCGCCTCGCACAAGCGATGCCGTGGGGCGCGTATCGCCTCACCATCACCGATCCGAAAACGGGCGCAGCGAGTTCATACCGCTTCTATTCCGGCTGGGCCGCGAGCGAAGCGGGCGACCGTCCGGATCGCATACCGGTCGCTGCCGACAAGCCTGCATATAAACCGGGCGAAGTCGCGCACGTTTCGATCAAGCCGAATGCGGATGGTCAGGCGCTTGTCGTCGTCGCGGGCGACAAGGTGTTTTCGTCCAAAATGATCAGCGCGCCTGCGGGCGGCGCATCCATCGACATTCCGGTCTCGGCGGATTGGGGCGCGGGCGCCTATGTGCTCGTGACCGACTATCGCGCGCTGAACGATTCCACCGGCCGCGAGCCGGTGCGCTCTATCGGCGTGGCATGGCTTGGCGTGGACAATTCCGCGCGCACGCTGACGCCGGTGATCGGCGGCGCGCAGAAAATCCTGCCCCGCCAGCGCATCAACATTCCGGTGACAGTGAAGGGCCTTGCCGATGGCGACGATGCGTACATGACGCTCGCCGCGGTGGATGAAGGCATATTGCAACTCACCGATTTCAAATCGCCCGATCCCACAACCTATTACTTCGGCAAGCGCAAGCTCGGCGTCGGCATGCATGACGATTACGGGCGGTTGATCCGTGTGGAAAAAGGCCCGCTCGGATCGATGCGCGAAGGCGGCGACTCTTTTGGCGGACGCCCGCTCGCGGTCGTGCCGACGAAAACCGTCGCGCTGTTCTCCGGTCTTGTGAAAGTCGGCCCCGGCGGCGTCACGCAAGTGCCAATCGATGTGCCGGACTTTAATGGCGAATTGCGGTTGATGGCGGTGGCCTGGACGAAGGACAAAGTCGGTCATGCCGACCGTCCGCTCACCGTGCGCGATCCAGTCGTCGCCGACATCGTGCTGCCGCGCTTCCTGGCGCCCGGCGACAAATCGCAAGCCGCGCTCAACATCAACAATGTCGAAGGGCCGAGCGGCAATTACACCACTGTGGTGACGACATCCGGTCCAGTCGGCGTTCCGGCGGGCGGACAGACTGTGGTGACGAAAGCGATTGCACGCGGTCAGCGCATTCTCTTGCCGGTCGAACTCGACGGGCGCGGGCTTGGTATCGCAAGTATCACGCTCAAACTATCCGGTCCTGGTGGTTTCAAGGTACAGCGTTCGTGGCCTATCGAAGTGCGGGCGCCGCAACTCGATATCGCGCGTGACGACATTCAGCCGCTTGGTGCGCATCAGACGTTTAACGTGAATTCGTCGCTCGTCGCCGACATCGTTCCGAGTACGCTGATCACATCGATCAATGTTTCAGCAAGCCACGGTTATAATGACGTGCCGGGTCTGCTGCGCTGGCTCGATAAGTATCCTTATGGCTGCATCGAGCAGACGACGAGCCGCGCGATGCCGCTCCTCTACTTCAACGATCTGGCGACACTCGCCGGATTGCCGAAAGATCAGGCGCTGCATCAACGTATTCAGGATGCCGTCGATAACGTGCTCGACATGCAGAACTATGCCGGCAATTTTGGCATGTGGGGTCCGGGCAACGATGCCGATCCGTGGATCAGCGTCTTCGCGCTCGACTTCCTCAATCAGGCGAAAGCGAAAGGCTATGTGGTACCGAACGAGGCGCTGCGCCGCGGCGCGGGCTGGCTCAAGACGACATCGACATCGGATTCCTTCGATGACGCGACACGCGCCTACGCGTTCTATGTTCTGGCGCATGCAGGTCAGGTGAATCTCTCCGACCTGCGCTACTTCAGCGACACGCGCGGTCCGGAATGGAACAATGCGATTGCCGGCGCGCTCACTGGCGCTGCGGCTGCGCAAGCCGGAGACCGTTCGCGCGCGAATTATGCGTTCACGCGCGCGCGCGATATCCTCATGGCCGCGAAGCCGCTGGATTACTCGGAGGACGATTACGGCTCCTTCGTGCGCGATCTCGCAGGCACGACAGCACTCGCGGTCGAAGGCGGCGATGGCGAGATCGTGCCCGCGCTGATGAAGCGCACGGACGATGTCGACATGCGCCTCAACGCCACCACCACGCAGGAAAAAGCGTGGATGCTGCGCGCCGCGTATGAGCTGTCGCTGCAGAAGGTGCCGCTGAACGTCATCGTGAACGGCCAGCCGCAGATTCCGCGCCAGGGTGCGGTGCGTCTGTCGCCCAACCTTGGCCAGATCGCGCATGGCATTGCGATTCTCAATCGCGGCGATGCGTCGGTGTGGCGCACCGTGTCGGTGCAAGGAACGCCGAGCGTTGCGTTGCCGGCAGGCAGTAACGGGTTCACGCTCAAGAAGACGGTGTGGACGATGGCGGGTCAGCCTGCGGATCTGGCGGCGCTCAAGCAGAATGATCGCGTGATGATCGTGATCGAAGGCCAGATGGCGAACAATTTCTTCCGCCATATGGGCGCTATCGATCTGCTGCCGGCGGGCCTCGAAATCGAAATGCCCATCGCGGGCGACGATGCAAAGGTCTATCCGTGGCTTTCATCGCTCAATGATGTGCTGATGGAAGACGTGCGCGACGACCGCTTCGTCGCCGCCTTCGACATTGGTTCTCAATATCAGGAGAAGCCCGATCCGAAGAAGCCTGTGCCGCCTCCACCGGGTTTCCGTATCGCTTACATTGCGCGCGCGGTCACTGCAGGTACATTCGCCATGCCGGCCGCAATGGTGGAGGATATGTATTCGCCCTCCATCACCGGCCGCACGACGCTTGGGACGGTTACCATTGCGCAGGGAAAGTGAGAGCCGGAGAAGCGCGAGGATTGAGTGGCAGCGAAACACGACCCGAATTTCATCGGGACTATTTTTGAGACGGCTGACCGATATCCGGATCGCATCGCGTTTCGCATGCCAACGGACGCCCTCAGCTACATGCAGTTCAAACAGTTCGTTCTGAGCTATGCACTGCGCATGCAGGAATTGGGTGTCCACCGTGATTCCCGCATTTGTATCGCCGTGCCCGATCCTGTGTCGCGCATCACGCTCGCGCTTGCCTGCGGTCTTCTAGGCTGCAGCTGGGTACAGAGTACAAATGCCGCGATTGAAAGCGAAATTGCCGGGATCACGCATCTTGTTCAGACGATTGGGCATACACCGGCCGCAAGAGGTAAAGTTCTGCGGGTCGATCAGAGCTGGTTGCCGCAGAGGTCACTCCAGCTGGCGGGCCTTGAAGGTTTTGCCTCACCCGATGCGATCTGGTTCGTCGCACAATCATCTGGAACGACCGGCGAAACGAAATTCATGACGATTTCTGCCGATGCACAATTCCGGAGGCTCGAGCAGCCACCGTTTGAATATCTCGACGGTGCGGTGCCGGTGACAAGTAGCCTGATGCCCCACCTCATGGTCTACGCACTCGAGTATATATTGGTGCCTTTGATGCTCGGCGGCACCGTCGTCGTGTCGCGGAACCTGAAATTTTTGGCAACCGCAGGTGTTACGACCATTGTCGGTTCCCCCGCGCAATACATGGATTTGTGTGCGAAATCCTCGCCGCTCGAAAAAAAAATCAAATGTGCTGTCATCGGCGGGGCTCATTCTAACGAAAACCTATTCGATCAGTTGTTGGATCGATTTGAGTTGGTTCAGCATCAGTTCGGTTGTTCAGAGCTCGGTAGAATCTCTTACAATCGCTTCGGTCGCGGGTCTGTTGCGCGCAGCTCGGTCGGAAGGGCAATTCCCTCTGCCAGGATTCAAATTGTGGATGCCGCAGACCGCGAAGTGCCTGCCACCAAAGCCGGCATAGTGCGCATACGATCCAGCGCTCCCATGTCCGGTTACATTGGGGAAGATCTGGCTACGACGTTCCGCGATGGGTGGTTCTATTCTGGCGACACGGGCTTTCTTTCGGAGGATGGGGAACTAAATCTTGCCGGCCGCGTGAACGACGTAGTCAATCTCGGTGGCGTGAAGCTGAATGCTGAGGCGATTGATAACGTAATTCTTGCAATAGATGGCGTCAAAGATGGCACGTGCTTCGTGCAAACCGGGTTTTCGGCGATCGCCGAGCTTGGAGTTCTCATCGTGCCAGTACCCGACGTTGAAACCAAAACGGTTGTAGAAAAAGTTCAGGCTAGCCTGTTGGCAAAATTTGGCAAACCGGGCTTGCCCGATCGAATCTACGTCGCGGATGCCGTCCCCAGGAATGAAAGTGGCAAGATTTCGCGGCAAAGTCTGGCGCGATTGTTCGCCACGGCTTCGCCGTTTGCGTCCAGAATGGCTGGGGCTGATGACACGAGACCCACGAGTTCTGGATTGAAGGGTTTGAAGCAGGATTTCAATATCGCGAACATTCTCATCGCGGCGGCGGATCGGTATTCCGATCGCATTGCGTTCAAACTGACCGACGGCACGCTCTCGCACGGTCAATTCCGCGACATGATCCTCAGCCACGCGTCGCGGATGCGCGCGCGTGGCGTCAATCGCGATTCTTGTGTCTGGATCGATGTCGCAAATCCCGCCTCGCAGATCTGCATTGCACTTGCCTGCGCGCTCCTCGGATGCCGATGGGTGCGCGGGTCGAAAGAGGCGTTAGCGAACAAGGCAGTTGGCGTCACACATCTGGTCCATCCCGGATCGAAGGCGCCGGCGAGTTCAGCCACTTCTCTTGTCATCGACCGCAGTTGGCTACCAGTTGGTCCAAGCGGAGAACAGGCGAAATTCGAAGGATTTGCCACACCCTCGTCGCCGTGGATGATTATTCAGTCGTCGGGCACGACGGGCGCGCCAAAGTTCATGGCCATCCCAGCGGGCGCCATGCCCACGCGTGTCGAGGCTCGACCATACGACTATCTCGGCAATGGCGTACCGATGATGGCCAGCATGATAAATCATCTTTTCACGTTCGGGCTTGAATATTCGCTGAAGGCCTTATCGCTGGGCGGAACGGTTGTGGTATCGCGCGATTTTCCGTTTTTAATGAGCGCTGGCGTTAACACAGTCGTCGGATCGCCGATTCAGGTTCTCGTCTTGTGCGAGCGCTCTGGACCGATACACGGCACGATGAAGTGTGCCGTTCTTGGCGGCGCGCGTTGCACGGAAGAGCTGCTGGACCGCATCTTCGAAAAATTCGAACTTGTACAAAACCAGCTAGGATGTTCCGAGCTTGGAATCATGTCGCTCAATCGCGTTTCTAGAGACGATGCAAATCGCCTTTCGGTTGGCCACGTCGTTCCATCCTGTACCATCGAGATCGTCGATGAATTGGACGGGCCCGTGCCTTCGAATACCGAAGGCATCTTACGCGCTCGGACTTCAACATTCGTTCCGGCATATCTTGGCGGTGAAGCGCCGGAAATGGTTCGTGATGGATGGTTTTATACGGGCGACACCGCGATCCTTTCAGATAAAGGGGATTTGGCCGTCACCGGACGCATTAATGACGTGGTTAATTTCGGCGGTGCGAAACTCAATGCAGCCATGATTGATGATGTGATCCTTGCAACGGAGGGCGTGAAAGATGGCGTATGCTTCGCGCAATCCGATTTTTCGCCTGTGAATGAGCTCGGCGTGCTTCTCGTTACCGAAGTCGAAGATGGAGCAGAAACAGAAGCTACAGTCTCGAGAGTCCAAGCCAATCTGCTGACGAAGTTCGGCCACAAGGGCCTTGCGCAGCGCATTTATGTTGCCGACTCGATTCCGCGCAATGCTAGCGGCAAGATATCGCGACACGAGATAGCCCAATTGCTTGCGAAAGCTTCCCCATTTGCGGTCCGAATGGTTGCTTCCTGACACGAAGTGCGTTCATGACACCCCCGTTGACATCTCGATTGACAGTCTCGGCATTCGCCTTTGCCGGAATCGTCTGTGCGCTGTTAACCGCAGATCGTGCCAACTCGCCGGATATGACACGCTATCGCAATGTCTCGCAGGAAGTGGATGCGCGGGATGGATCGTTGCTCCGGCCGTTTCTCTCGAAAGACGGCTACTGGCGCCTAAAGACAGAAGTTCGAGACGTCAATCCACGTTATCTTGCGATCCTCAAAGCCTATGAAGACAAGCGGTTCGACGATCATTTCGGCGTCGACCCGGGCGCTCTTTTGCGTGCTGCGGCCCAATATGCCGGCGCACGGCACGTGGTATCCGGCGCCTCCACCCTGACGATGCAGGCCGCACGTTTGTTGGAGCCACGCCCACGCGGTTTCGTCACCAAAATCTTCCAGATGATCCGCGCGGTGCAGTTGGAAGAGCGTTATTCCAAGGATCGGATCCTTTCGATCTATCTCTCGCTCGCGCCGTTCGGCGGCAATCTCGAAGGCGTTCGCGCCGCATCGCTCTCTTATTTCAACAAAGA
>Ga0265340_10002498_pt1 | contig 10444 bp, 11 predicted proteins | sample 4CB225metaG_FD_202082 | JGI IMG/M metagenome (GOLD analysis project Ga0265340, IMG submission 202082) | Rhizosphere microbial communities from Carex aquatilis grown in University of Washington, Seatle, WA, United States - 4-CB2-25 metaG | ecosystem: Host-associated > Plants > Roots >...
TCGCCCCGCCCGACTCCGCCAAAACCTTCGTGATCGCAGCCGTCAACGTCGTCTTGCCATGGTCGACGTGCCCAATCGTCCCGATGTTGCAGTGCGGCTTCGTCCGCTCAAATTTGGCCTTCGCCATGATCCTATCCTTCGTCTCTTCTTCAGTCCGCTTGCGCGGTATTCGCCTCTTCGCCTTCGACGCGGCACTTTCCACTTGCAGAAAGTGGAGCGGGTGAAGGGAATCGAACCCTCGTCATCAGCTTGGAAGGCTGTTGCTCTACCATTGAGCTACACCCGCCTTATTCGACTCCTCTTCCTTCCTTCTCTTCTCCGGCCGGCTTGCCTAGCCGTAGCTCGCCTAAACCAGCCCGGCTTCGCCCTCCGGGCTTCGCCGCGGCAGCCTCCTCTCGCCTTTGGCGAGCGAAGGCTGGTGGAGGGGGTTGGATTCGAACCAACGTAGGCGTTGCCAACGGATTTACAGTCCGTCCCCTTTAGCCACTCGGGCACCCCTCCGGTAAAAAACATAACTGGCACAAGCACTTACGCGCCAGCCACCGTCGGCGCACCTGAAACGTCCGTGAGTCACACGAACGGTAATAGCGCCTTTCGGAGGTTGGGCTGCGGACCGGGGGTTATTCGTCAATTGCTTAAGTGTGTCAATAGACCACTAACGCGGGAAAGGCGGAAAACTGCCCCCACGACAGTGGCTGACCCAAAATTACCCCGGGGACCCCAGAAAAGGCAAGCCAGCACGGCGGTTGCCTGCCGCTCGGCTTCTCTATATGGCCCCGCCATGCCCAAGAAAGACCGCCGTCATTTCTACCCCCGCCCGGACGCCAAAGCCGCGGACGGCCTTTGGCTATACGGCCTGCACGCGGTGCGCGCCGCCTTGGCCAATCCCAGGCGCAAGCTGAAGCGCGTCGTCTTGACCACCCGCGCGGCCGAGGAGATCGGCGCCAAGCTGCTCGGCCGGGTCCGCCATGAGTTGGCCGACGGCGACGCCGTCGCCCGCCTGGTCCCGCCCGGCGCCGTCCATCAAGGTGTGGCGCTGTCCTGCGAACCCCTCCCCCGCCTCGACCTGGAGGGCGCGCTGGCCCCGTCGACGCGCAGGCGAATTGTGCTGGTGCTCGATCAGATCTCAGACCCGCACAACGCGGGAGCGATCCTGCGTTCGGCGGCGGCGTTCGGCGTTTCGGCCGTCGTCGCTCAGGACCGTCACGCCCCGCCCGAGATCGGCGCGCTGGCCAAGGCGGCCTCGGGCGCGCTCGACATCGTGCCGGTGGTGACGGTGGTGAATATCGCCCGCGCGCTGGAGGAACTCGGCAAGCTCGGCTTCTGGCGCGTCGCGCTGGCGGGCGACGGCGAAGCGCCGCTGAAGGACGTGGCGGGCACGGGCGATATCGCGCTGGTGCTCGGCTCGGAAGGCTCCGGCATCCGTCGTCTAGTGCGCGAGCGCTGCGACGCGGCCGCCTTCGTGGCGATCGATCCCGCGATGGACAGCCTCAATGTCTCCAACGCGGCGGCGATTGCGCTTTATGAATTGCGTAGAGGCTAGAACAGAGCCGCCACGACATTGTCGCCGCCATTGTTCTCGATGACGACCAGCACCTTGTAGCCGTCGGCGTATTTCAGATTGCCGTCCGCGTCGTGCATCAGCAATCCGTCGTTGTTCATCGTGGCCGTGCGCCGATCATAGGCGAAGCGCGGCGCCAGCCCGGCGTAATTCGCGCGGACCAAATGGAAAAGCAGTTGCGCGTTTTGCGGCGCCAGGCGAACGCAGCCAGCGCTCGCCCGTTTGCCCAAGAGCGCGACGTCGTCGCCGGTGGCGCTGTGGATCGCGAGCCCGGTCTGCAACCCGTCATGCTCCCAAGTGAAGAACATGGCGTAGGGCATCGATTGATCCCATTGCCCGGAGTGATAGCGCCGGTACATGCGATCGGGATCCAACTCGTAATAGCCCTGAGGCGTATCGGTTTTCAGCAGGCGCCCGGTCGGTCCCGGCACAAGCGTTTCTTGCCCCGTCGAGACCGGGAAACTGTAGAGCATGTCGAGATCGCCGCTCGCCTGCTTCTGGAAGACGTACATGCGCTGCTGCCAGGGACCGTGGTCGGCTTTGCTGACGTAGAGAAAGAGCTCGAAGTTCGCGTACAGCTCCTTGGTCAGGCTCACCTTCATATGCGCGAGGACGCGCGACAACTCGGCGGCGCTGGGCGGATTGGTGTCGGGTGCCGGCGTCAGTGCGGGCTCGTCGGGCTGCGGCGCGAGTTCGAGCGGCGGCGGCGTGACGGCTGCGGTTTGCTGCTTCGGTTGCTCGACGATCGCCGGGTGCAAAACCGGCGGCGCGATATGCTTGGCCACCACGACTGGCTTTTTCGCCGGCAGCGTCAGGCGCGCGACGTGCGGTTTGGGCTGTTCGAAATAGGCGACGAGCTTCTTGTCCTGTTGGACGACCCAAGCAACGGACGGCTTGATCGCCGTATCGTTTACTGTAGCCGCCGCCTGCTCGACGACGGGCGTCGCCACGCGGACAGCGGTCCGCACGCCGACTGCCCATGGCGCATCGGAATGGATCGCGAGCGCCAAACCAAAGGCCGACGCGCTCGCCAAATAGACGAGGCTCAGAGCCCTCAAGGCCGAGGTTGCAGATCCCGCTCGCATGACCCCACGATAACCAAAAACGCGGCACGTTGTCTCGTTTTAAGACATCGTGCAGTTAATCCATGACAGAAAAATGGCGGCTTTCCGAGAAAAAAAGAACGCGGACGGTTGCGTGGCCAAGCCGGCCGGCCCCGCCGCCGGATCATCCGCCCGAGAGACTCGTTCGTGGATCAGTGGCTCACATGCAAAGCGGGAGCATTGACCATCTGGATATCCTTTATGCCTTGGCAACTGGCTCCCAGCCACTGGCCCTGCATCGTGCCGTTGATGGTCATGGTTTTGCCGCCCTTGCTCATTTGCATAGAGACGCTGCCGGTCGAACTCGTCCCGTTGACCACGGCAAACTTGAAATCGCCGTTGCGCGTTCCGTCCGCGCCCGCGCAGTGCTCGCGAACCTCCAACGCGTTCGCCGAGCTGGTGACGATCGTGCGCACGCACCCCGTGTCATGCGTGTCCACCACAAATCCCTTGGCCAGTTTCTCCTGCGTCAGACATTCCTTGAAGACATGCGGGGCGGCGGCCCTCGCCATCACCGCCTGCATCGCCGCCTGAAATTTGGCACGCTGTGCCGGCGGGAGACTATTCAGCTCGCTTTGATCGATCGGCATCTGACCGTTCATTTGCGATTGCGTGGTCACCTGCCACAGCCCGGGATTGGCGTTCAGGGCGACGGTCGCGGCGTTGCCGGAAGCGAGCGTCAAAGCCGCCGTGCCGGCGGCGATTAGAAAGAGCGATTTCTTCGACATGGCGTAGTCCTCCATTCAATCGCCGGCGCGACCGATTTCGTCGTGGGCGATGAAATCCATATGTGAAAATTTCCCAGGCTGCCCGCAAAATCTAGAGGAGGTATTGCAAACGATCAATGCAGCGCCGGCTGCTTGACGTGGCGTAACGATCGGTTCCGGTAATCAGCGAAACTACTTCCTCTTGGCCTTCTTCGGTGCGGGCTTCTTGGCCGTCGCGGTGCGGCCTAGTCTTGCAGCCAGCATTTGGCCCGGCCGGGCAGCGGCGCGAACGACAACTTTCCACTCGCGTACCGCGCCTCCACCTCATAGCCGATGACAGTCCCGCTCTTGCGAACATCCTCGGCGAATTTCGGCGTGCGCTTCATTTCCTTCTCGTAGGCAGCGGAACATTCCGGCTTGGCCGTGTCGGCAAGCAGCGTGGCGGTTTTGACTTTGTTCCAGCAGCCTTTGGGATCGGCATAGAGCGAGCACGACGCCTCGTAGACGCGCCGGTAGCGCATCGTCAGCCCATCGCCCGACAAGGCGATCGCATGGAAGAGTTCGGTTCCCGCGGTCTCGTCGAACAGCTTCCGGGCATTCTTGGCATCGACCACGGCGAACGGCATTCCACCGTTCACCCCGTCGCCCGAGGTGAAGAACACGAAGTTGCCTTTCACGCCTTCGAAGTAGCCTGACCAGTCCTTGGGATCGACGACCATCTCGCCCGCGTTCTTCGCATCGCAGGGGGGCTTCTGTCCGGCTTTCGTAATCGGCGTGATCGAGAGAGTCTCTGCACCCTCCTCTCCGAGGTCGACCTCCTTCGCCATGAAGCCGGGATAATAGAAACAGGAGCGTTTCGGCTTGTTCTGCGGATTGTCGGGATCGGCGGGCAGCTTGACGACCTTCTTGTCGAGCGGCTTGTCGAAAACATCCGCGGCACTCGCGGCGCAAACCGGCAGCACCAGCGCAAACGACCAAATAAGCGTCCTGCTCAAAAAGCGATTCATGGCATCCCCCAGCCCGATTCAACGGGTGAACTTAGCACATTTGCCCCGGTTCTGGGCAGGTCGCCGTTCACTTCGCGAGATAGGGCAGAAAAACCATCGCGCCCAAGCCGGCGGCACCGGCGGCACAGATCAGAACGGCCCCGGCCGCGATGTCCTTTGCCTTTTTCACCGAGGAATGGAATTCGGGCGACACCACGTCGCAGAGATATTCGAACGCCGTGTTCATGGCTTCCGCGAACCAGACCAGCGCGATGGCGACGACGAGCCAACGCCAGTCCGTGGCGCTGATCTTCAGCCACGCTCCCGCGATGCAGACGAGTACCGTTGCGGTCATATGCAGCCATGCATTGTGCTGAGTCTTGAGGATGGACCACAGACCGGAAAATGCGAATTTGAAACTCGCGAGCCGACCGGCAACGGTGAACAACTTCACACTCATTCCCTGGAAACGATTCTGGTTATCTTATTCAACTGCACAGCGCTCGCGATTCCAACAAAGCAATAATCTGGTTCAATGCCAGAAACAGATATTGAAAATGTGTCTTGATAGCCTTGAGAGTTTGTACCTTCCCAACACCAACCCAGTTCCTTGCCTACGCATGCATTCAGTTCAGGTATGTCCGAAAAGACAACCTCGTCAGCTGCAAACTTCTCGTTATCCGTGGCGGAGATGCGAATTTCGTCCGTGTTCTCGTCGACATCAATCAGAACAGTATGTGCGCTCAGTTTGATTCCGATCCGGTCGTAATGAACGGATTGATCATTGATTACTTGCCTGCCAACTCCCAACACAGCCTGGATCGTCTGGGAGACTATGAGCTCATAGTCGAAATCTAGCATCAGGACAGCTCCCCGTTGGGGAATAGCGGCTTTAAGCGAACTTAGCACTTTTTGCCCAGCCGCGGGGAGGGAGCCGCCCGGCCTGGGCGCGGACACCCTGCCAGTCCTTCAGCTCGGCGGGCGGGAAATTGCGGTTGTTCTCGTCGTTGAGACCGTCCTTCCAGACGAACGTCGTCGCGTCGAGCAGCCCGCCGTCCTTATAGCGTTGCAGATAAACGCCCTGCCCGCGCGCCAGCTCGGGCACTTCGGAGAGCGGGAAAATCAGAAGCTTGCGGTTGTCGCCGATCACCGCGACGTGATCGCCGCCGACGAAGGCGCACACCGCCGCCTCGCCCGGCGTCTTCACGTTCATCACGCGCTTGCCGACCTTGGTCATGGCGACGGCGTCGTCCTCTGACGTGACGAAGCCGTGGCCCGAGGTCGCCGCCAGAAGCAGCTTGCGGCCTTCTTTGTGCGCGAACATCGTCACCAGATCGGCCTCGGGCGGCAAGTCGATGAAGCTGCGGATCGCCTCGCCGTTGCCGCGCCCGCCCGGCAGCTTGGCGCAATCGAGCGTGAAGAAGCGGCCGTCGGTCGAGAACATCATCAGCTTGTCGGTGGTTTCGGCGTGAATCCAGAAGCGCTCGCGGTCGCCCTCACGGTATTTGATGGCGTCGCTGGGTTCCTGATGGCCCTTGAAGGCGCGCAGCCAGCCCTTTTGCGAACAAACGACGGTGATCGGCTCGCGCTCGACGGCGGTTTCGATGGCGACGGCTTCCTCGGCGATGGCCTCTATCTTCTCCACCAGCTTCGCCTCGGCGATCTGCGTGCGGCGCTTGCCGAGCGCGGTCCTGAGCCCGAACTTGGCGTCGATGGCCTTCATCTCGGCGATCATGCGTTCGGACTTGAGCTTGTCCGAACCGAGCAGCTTCTTCAGCTCCTTCTGCTCCTTGCTCAGCACGTCGTGTTCGGCGCGGATTTCCATTTCCTCCAGCTTGCGCAAGGAACGCAGCCGCATGTTGAGGATGGCCTCGGCCTGGTTCTCGGTGAGCTTGAACGCCTTCATCAAGACGGGCTTGGGCTCGTCCTCGCCGCGGATGATCTTGATGACCTTGTCGAGGTTCAGATAGACGAGGAGATAGCCTTCCAGCACCTCCAACCGCGCGGCGATCTTTTCCAGACGGTGGGTCGTGCGGCGCTCCAGCACCTCGCGGCGGTGATCGACGAAGGCGCCAAGCGCCTCCTTCAGGCTCATCACGCGCGGCACGAGGCCCTTGTCCAGCACGTTCATATTGAGCGGGATGCGCGATTCCAGATCGGTCTGGCGGAATAGCTGCTCCATCAACAGTTCCGGCTCGACCACCCGGCTCTTGGGCGTCAGCACGATGCGAATGTCTTCAGCGCTCTCGTCATGCACGTCGTCGAGCAGCGGAACCTTCTTCTGCTCGATCAGCTCGGCGATGCGCTCGATCAGCTTGGCCTTCTGGATCTGGTAGGGAACCTGATCAATCACAAGCTGGTACATGCCGCGCTGGCCGTCTTCCTTATGCCAGCGGGCGCGCACGCGGAACGAGCCGCGGCCCGTACGGTAAGCCTCGGCGATGGCCTCGGGCCCGTCCACGATAATGCCGCCGGTCGGGAAGTCGGGACCCTTCACATATTTCAAGAGCGTGGCGTCGCGGGTGTTGGGATTTTCGATCAGGGCAATGGTCGCGGCGCAGAGTTCCCCCAAATTGTGCGGTGGAATCGAGGTGGCCATGCCGACGGCAATGCCGTTCGAGCCGTTGGCCAAGAGGTTCGGGAACGCGGCGGGCAAGACGACCGGTTCTTCTTCAACGCCATCATAGGTGGCGCGGAAATCGACCGCGTCCTCGTCAAGCCCTTCCAGCAGCGCCTGGGCGACCTCGGTCAGGCGCGCCTCGGTGTAACGCATGGCGGCGGGGTTATCGCCGTCGACATTGCCGAAGTTGCCCTGGCCCTCCACCAGCGGGTAGCGCACCGCGAAATCCTGGGCGAGGCGCACCAGCGCGTCATAGACCGCCTGGTCGCCATGGGGGTGATATTTGCCGATGACATCGCCGACCACGCGAGCGCACTTCTTGAACCCCGCCGCCGGGTTGAGGCCGAGCAGCCGCATGGCATGGAGCAGCCGGCGATGGACGGGCTTCAGCCCATCGCGGGCGTCGGGCAGCGCGCGCTGGGTGATGGTCGACAGCGCATAGGCGAGATAGCGCTCGCCGAGCGCGCTCGCCAGTTGTTCGGGTCGGATGTCGTCTTTGATCGGTGCTGTCGCCATGTGATCCGTGGTTTAGCGCGATTCGCCTTCCTCATGCGCCGCCAGAGCATCGAGGCGTAACCTCGCTCCTGGCATGTCTTTTCCCTGCGGGCGAATCACGCGCTCCAGAAGGAAGTGCCCGGTCAGGGCTAGACCGGCCGAGATGTCGGCGGCGTCCACATCGGCATTCTGCGATGCGAGGAGAAAGCCCGGCAACGCAAATAGCCGCCCGGCATACGGTGCCCCCGCCTCGCCCGAAACGGCTCGCCCCGAACGCGGCGAAACATAACGCAGATCTTCGGCTGTCCCCGTCGCAGCGCAATGGGTGAGGTCGAGACCGAAACCCAGCGCCTCCAAGAGCCCCGCTTCCCAGCGCACATAAAGCGCGCCCCAGTGGGCGAGCCCGTCCTCGGCCATGGCATCGAGCAGAATGGCCGCCGCCTCGAACACCCCGCTATGCCCCTGGCGCTCGGGCAAAGCTGCGCCTGCAACCGCAGTGAAAGCATTGAGGCCGATAAGCGCCGCGCGGTTCTCCATCAGATCGCCGGCGCGGGATTTCTCCGGCTCCGCCGTGAAGTTCCCCAGATGCTCGGACAACCGCGCCCGCCACTGGACGCGCACGCTATTGCCCGGCTGAAGCACCGGCTTTGTCCGGCGCGACGCTCCGCCACGCACCAATCCCAGATGGCGGCCATGGGCGCGGGTGAGTGCTTCGAGGATCGCGCCCGATTCTCCATGCGGGCGGACGGACAGGACGATGGCGTCGTCGGACCATTCCATGTCAGCCCGTAAAGTCGGGAAGCGTCCCGCCAAGCCCGAGCCAGAGCCCCAACGCGCCGATGACAAGAGAGATTCCGCCGATGGCGCGGAACAGCCAGACGCGCCAGGGGACGATCTTCACCATGCGCGCCGGCTTTCCCGCGGCGAGGTTCTTCTGCGCACGGCCCGCGAGGTATTGCATCAGCGGCTTGTAGAAGAAGCTTAGATACAGCCCCGCAACAAGAAACAGCAGTCCGTCCTTGAACAACTCCATATTTTGAATGGCCATCCGTCTATTCCTCTGGAAATTCGAGCCCCATTTCGCGGTAGTGCTCGCGCTTGTCGGCCCAATCCTCGCGCACCTTGACGAACAGAAAGAGATGCACCCGGCGGGCGAAGATTTCTTCCATCTCCTTGCGCGCCAGTTCGCCGACCTTCTTGATGGTCGCCCCGCCCTTGCCCAGCATGATCGCCTTCTGGCCGTCTCGTTGGACATAGATGACTTGGTCGATCTTCACCGAACCGTCCTTGCGCTCTTCCCATTTCTCGGTTTCGACGGCGGAGGCGTAGGGCAATTCGTCGTGCAGGCGCAGGTAGATTTTTTCGCGGGTGATCTCGGCCGCGAGCAGGCGCGAAGGAATGTCCGCCGCCTGATCGGCAGGATAGAGCCACGGCCCTTCCGGCATCTTCGCCGCGCACCAATCGCCGAGGTCGGCGAGCCCATCGCCCTTGAGCGCGGAGATCATGAACACCTGCTCGAAAACGCCCGCCGCGTTCAGCCGTTCCGCCAGCGGCAGCAGTGCCTCATGCCTCATGGCGTCGATCTTGTTGAGCGCCAGCGCGGCTTTGCGGTTCGCGGTATTGAGGCCCTCGATGATCGCATCGGTGTCGCGCGCGCCGTGGCCTTGCGGATTGTCAGCCATGTCCGCCGCGTCGGCCAGCAGCACCACCGCGTCGGCGTCGCCCGCGCCGGACCAGGCCGCGGCGACCATGGCGCGGTCGAGGCGGCGGCGCGGTTTGAAGATGCCCGGCGTATCGACCAGCACGATCTGGGTTTCCCCGCGCAAGGCCACGCCGCGCACATTCATGCGCGTGGTCTGCACCTTGGGACTGACGATGGCGACCTTCGATCCCACCAGCGCATTGACCAGCGTGGACTTGCCCGCGTTCGGCGCCCCGATGATCGCGGCGAAACCGCAGCGCGTGGTCATCGCGGCAGTCCCAACTTTTCCAACATTCGATGCGCCGCATCCTGTTCGGCTTCGCGCTTGGAGCCGCCCTGCCCCGTCTGCGGATCTTCGCCGGCGACGCTCACTTCGACTTCGAAGCGCGGCGCGTGGTCGGGGCCTTGGCGTCCGACAAGCCTGTAGGCCGGGGCCGCGTTGCCCTTGCGCGCCTGCGCCCATTCCTGCAGCACGGTCTTGGGATCGCGCATGTCCGAGCCGAGCGCCGCGAAAGCATCCATCCAATAACAATCCACGAAGCGCCGCGCCGCCGCCATTCCGCCGTCGAGATAGAGCGCCGCGATGACCGCCTCGCAGGCACCGGCCAGGATCGCCTGCTTATGGCGTCCCCCGCTCAATGCTTCCGAATTCGCTAGGATGATGTTTGGGGCAAGGCCCGCCGCCTCTGCCGCCGTCGCGCAGGCTTCGCGCCGGGCGAGCGCGTTGAACTTGAGCGCAAGCGCGCCTTCCGCGTCGTCGGGATAAAGCGCATGCAGCCGTTCGGCGATGATCAGCCCGAGCACGCGGTCGCCCAGGAACTCCAGCCGCTCGTTCGAGGTGTGGGCGTCGGCGCTGGCGTGGGTCAAGGCGCGGCGCAGCAGAGCCTTGTCCGCAAAGGTGTGGCCGAGCCTTTCATCCAGCTCAGTCGATGAGCGTGAACATGCGGTCGTAGCGGATCGCCCACGGCCAGCTCCAGAAACTCCACCAGTTCGTTTTGTCGCCATCGATCGAGAAAAATTTGAATTCGGCCTTGCCGACCAGGTTCTCGGCCGGAAGATAGCCGACGACGCCCCGGCTGTCGTCCGAATCGTCGCGATTGTCACCCATCATGAAATAGTGCCCCGGCGGCACGGTGTATACCTGTGTGTTGTCCATCGGGCCATCCGGGATGCTGTCGAGCACCAGGTAGGATTTCCCGCTCGGGAGCGTCTCGCGGTATTGGGCGATGTGGTGTTCGTAGCCGTCGGCGCTGATCTCGACGAAGTCGTT
>Ga0265340_10002499_pt1 | contig 10444 bp, 9 predicted proteins | sample 4CB225metaG_FD_202082 | JGI IMG/M metagenome (GOLD analysis project Ga0265340, IMG submission 202082) | Rhizosphere microbial communities from Carex aquatilis grown in University of Washington, Seatle, WA, United States - 4-CB2-25 metaG | ecosystem: Host-associated > Plants > Roots > Rhizosphere...
CAGTTGGCCAATATGAGCCGCGCAGTGGGGTCATGAATGATGCTCGTGACCTCGTCCAGGTCCGTGCGCTGTCCGCCTAGAATGTCCGCTTCAGTCGTCCAACCCACGCGACTGGAGTCACCGCGATAGGCCGACTCGACCAGGGCAACGACGTCCGGTGCATCATCGAGGCTTGCGAAACGAAACTCTGTGTATGTGTTCGTCAATTCACGAGCCTCCTAACTCCAAGAGCCAGTCGTGTCCACGATTGCTTGGCGTGTTGGGTGAAAGGAGCCTAACGTAGACCTGAGAGCCGCAACGGGGCTTTCATAACGCGCAAGACCTGCGTCGTCGCGGGGAATTCGCGCGAGAAGTTCGATCTGGGATTGGGGTTTGCGCGATCCAGGCGAAATCATGGAAAATTGCACATATACGAGTTCTCCGCCTACAACCAACCACAGAACTGCATGCGCTTAGCCGCATTCTTGTGGTGCAGTTCGGTCTCCGCATTAGTACGGTGCCGCCAAGCGTGCGCAATTGGAAGCGCCTTCTCCATCCAAAGACTTGACTAGAAAGCAATTGATTATGAGCAACGAAGTACGAAGCAACACGGTGAAGTTTGCCTTTGGTGAGAACATCCCGCTTGAACTGCACAAGGTTCGGGTAGTTCAGAAGCTGTTCTTGCACCCCGTCGAACATCGCCTGAAGGCCATGCGCGCTGCTGGCTTCAACACGTTTCAACTAAGTACTACCGATGTCTTTCTCGACATGTTGACGGACTCTGGAACGAACGCCATGAGCGACAACCAGGTCTCGGCCATGTTGCGTGCCGATGATGCCTATGCGGGGTCTCAAAGCTTTGCTCGCATGCAAGCGGCCGTGCAAGAAGTGTTCGGCACCGAGTACGTGATCCCGGTGCATCAGGGGCGTGCCGCCGAGAACATTATTTCGCGCGCCTTCATCAAGCAAGGGGACGCAATCCCCATGAACTACCACTTTACCACCACCAAAGCTCATATGGAGCTCAACGGCGGCAAGCTTTTCGAGCTCTACACGGAAGAAGCGCTCAAGATCAAGAGCGACTGCCCGTTCAAAGGCAACATCGATGTCGACAAGTTACAGTCGCTGATCAAGCGATACACGCCCGCTCACATTCCTTTCATTCGGCTCGAGGCTTCAACCAACTTGATTGGCGGTCAGCCGTTCTCGATCGAGAACATGCGCCAAGTACGGCGCATTGCGGATGAGCACGGTATCATGGTCGTGCTCGACGCTAGTCTAATCGGCGAGAACGCCTATTTCGTAAAGCAGCGTGAGAAAGAATTCCTCAATGCATCCATCAAGGACATTCTGCTTACGATGTGTGATTTGGCCGACCTAATCTACTTTTCGAGTCGCAAAGTGAGTTCCACACGAGGCGGCGCGATCTGCACGAAACGAAAGGACCTGTTTCTGCAGGTGCGCGACTTGGTGGTACTCTTCGAAGGGTTCGTGACCTACGGTGGCATGTCCGTGCGTGAGATTGAGGCCTTGGCAGTTGGTATGTATGAGACAACAGATGAGACGGTGATAAGCCAGTCACCGTCATTCATTGCGCATCTGGCCCACAAGCTCGATGCGCGGGGGGTTCCTGTGGTTCTGCCGCCAGGTGCCTTGGGGTGTCACATAGATTGTATGGGCTTTTTGCCGCAGGTCCCACAGTCGCAATACCCAGCGGGTGCGCTCGCAGCTGCGCTATTCATTGCCTCAGGTGCGCGGGGCATGGAGCGGGGGACGATCTCGAGCGTTCGCGACGACCAGGGCAACGATGTGCTGTCTGATGTAGAATTGCTGCGCCTTGCTTTCCCTCGGCGTGTTTTCACGCTTTCGCAGACTGAGTATGTCCTCGACCGCGTTACCTGGCTTTACCAGAACCGTGATATCGTGGGCGGCCTGAAGTTCGTGGACGAACCAGCGGTGCTGCGATTCTTCATGGGTCGGCTAGACGCAATCGGCGACTGGCCAGAGAAGTTGGTAGCCAAGTTCCGCGCGGACTTTGGCGACAGTCTCTAGCCGCTATTTGGTTGAGCAAGCGTCTATTTGAGGCGCTTGCTCATGACCAGGTTGCAATTCTTGCATGTTAGGGGCCCGTCCACGGGCGCGAATCCAGCAGAACGATAGAGTCCAAGCGCTTCCTTCAACACCGCGGCTGTTGACAGCCTTATCTCGCTGAAACAGCATTCGGTTGCGTGACGAAGAGCAGTTTCCATCAGCATGCGACCCAAACCTTTGCCCCGATAGGGCGTGGCGAGGTACATGCGGCAGAGCTCGCAGGTGGAGTCAGATTTTCGGGAAAGCGCGACTGTGCCGATTAGTCTCTCACCATCCATCAGAACCAGGAATGCGCCTCCAGCTTTTTCGTAATTGGTCTCTATGTCTGCTAGGTCTTGGTCTGTCGTTGCCAGGTCGGCGACGATGCCATATTCGACAAGTACGCCAGAAATCAGTGCCCAGATTGCGCGACCATCTGAGTTCTTTGCGGGACGTAGATTGTAGCTGCAGCGTGCCTGCATGACTCGAATCCTACACTAAATCGTTAACAGAGCCACTCCAAGTAAAGCGACGACCGCGCCGGCAACTTCCATGAATGTGACTGGCTCACGGAACGCGATGGCGGAAATTGGAATTAGCAGCACGGGAACAATCGACATCAGAGTACTTGCGATACCGGCGGCGAGCAATTGTGTCGACACGAGGCCAAGCGAGACGCCTAGAAAGGGCCCAAGTAAGCTGCCAACAATCAAGATGAGTAGTGACCTTCGAGTGGCGCGAACGTCCACTTCTTTGCCGGCGCGACCGAGACCAACGGCCGTCTTGAAGACTGCGCCCAGATGAGGCAATTGCCGCGCGAGTACTGCGATGACGCAGAACCCAACAAGGCCGGCTAGAACGCGAACCTCGGTTGCCGAGAATGCGTCCATCGTGCCGGCACCTCGCTTGCCCAGCAGAAGCCCGGCAGCTTGCCCGGCTGAGCCACCCAATGCCAAGAGAATGCCCTTGCGAGATAGCGAGTGACTGGCGGTCTTGGCGGTCCGCTTGCCAACAATAGCTAAACCGATGCCCGCGCTAGTGATCGACATGCCAAAGATATTCGTCGACGTGAGCCGCTCTCCGAGAAAAAAAAAGCCAGCGAGACCTGTCATTGCGGGGACTGACGCGTAGATCAGCATCGATAGTCGGGCGCCAATCAGGACAAAGGCCTGAAAGAGCATCAAGTCTGCCACAACGAACCCAACGAGCCCTGACAGTGCCAAGTCACGCCAGGTGGCTACGGCGAGATCATGCGGTCCGGGATGTCCTGTGCGCCAAAGCGAGAGGCCCATGAATAGGAGAGCGGCTACCAGGAGTCGCAGAACGTTAACAGTGAAGCTGCCAATTCTTCGAGAGGCTGCCTCAAAACAGAGCGCAGTTGCCGTCCAAAGTACGGCTGTGACCAGGCCGGCGGCAATACCAAGCTCATTCATGGCCGTGTCTCTGGCGCATCAAGTGCGAACCGTCAATCTGTGAGCTCAGCAGGGATCAGTGATGATGGCATGAAATTACCTTAACCAGTCACATGGCGTTTCTGCGGTGTTGCCCTAATCTGTCTCGGCGGTGGCCAGCTAAGCGAACTGCGCTTCAGTGCCTCTTCCAGCGCAACGATAGCGCTCTTGAATTTCGAGTCGTGTTCGCTCGCGTCCCGAAAATCCGCCACTAGCCGTGCGGAGATAAATTCAGCAAAGTCAGGGTCACTGGACTTGAATTCCTCACTAAATGCATATCCGTCAATGGCTATTGGAATAAGACAAGAGCTTTCACCAACCTTGGCCTCTTGGATGCGAACCTTGTTTAGCTCGTTTCGTATGTCTGGTCGTGACAGCGATGACTCCGAGCAGACAATGATGACACGATCGTGCTCTCGTATTCGGCGGTGCATAACATTCGCGTTGAGTTCACCGAATCGGGCGTCAAATGAGAAGAAGAACGATGTTACGCCGTCATTGCGCAAGGAGCGGTGCAAGCACTGCGCAAATGTCTCATCCGGGCCAGCATAGCTGATGAACATAGCCAGCAGCGAAGAGACGCGTTCGCTGGGGCTCAGTGAACGCGTTCGCCCCAACAGGGCGTTGACGAACAACTGGGGCATCCCTGTGTCTCGCAAGAATTGCTTGAGCTTGTGGCTGTCTACTGACTTCACGATCGACGCATAATCAACCATAGAAGCGCCGAAGTGCGAGAGCTCAATGCCGCAAAACGGAGCGAGATCGATATCGGCGAGTAGCGTGCGACCGAGAATAGCCTGCGAGAGATTGGCTCCGGTAAGCTGCGCGCCCGTAAGATTGGCATCGAGCAAGACCGCGTGTTCAAGTGATGCTTCCACGACTTTGGCTCCTCTTAGGTCAGCACCGAGCAGAACGGCCCCTTGCAAGTGCGCCTGTTCGAGATGAGCTCCACGGAGTCGTGCTCGGTCGAGGTAGGCGTGGTCGAGCGAAGCGCGATTGAGGCAGCTCTCCACAAGCGTGGCTTCTTCCAGATCTGCTTCGTCGAGAATGGCCTCCTCCAGACATGCACGTCGGAGCACCGCGCGTCGCAGATTGGCTTTGCGGAGGTTTGCCCGTTTTAGGTTGGCCCCGGCGAGATAGGCTTTCTCGATTTTGCTCTCGATGAGAATCGCTCCCTTGAGGTCGGCTCCTTCGAGTCGCGCACGGTTGAGAATGGCCCCTTCGAGATTGCTGCCCTCGAGGGTGGCGCTCTTGAGATTTGCGCCCTCGAAGTTGGTCCGTCGCAGACTAGTGCCCTCGAGGTGTGCACCTTCCAGATTGGACCAATCGAGCATTGCTCCATCGAGAACCGCGCCTTCTAGGTGCGCCCCGACGAGATCGCAGTCTCTGAAATTGCGTTTTCCACGGGCGTATTGTTCAAGAAGTTCTACCGCGTCCACGATAGGAATCTTACACGATGTGGGGCCCCACAAACCAGGACGACGAGTATCAATGTTGCATACTTGCAGCCACTGGCACTTCGGAAAGCGCCGGGTCAAGTGGCTTATGTAAGCAGAACCGTGACGGTGTAATCGCTAGCTGAGCCACTGCCGGCCGTCACGTTGCTGAGATGCTGTGATTCTAAGATGTCAGACAACGTGGCCGCCTTCAGGGCCAAGTTTACGTCTTGGTCATTTCTCCGTAAATGTAACCGGTGTGGCAGTAGAGTGTACACCGAATTCGCCTAAGGGAAGACTTGCCTTTGAACGCAAGCCCAGTACCGTTCAAGAGAGTTTCAACACTCAGCGAATGCCGTACGGCCCCGCATGCTAAGAGTGGTGTTCTGGTGGCGATTGGTGCGGATTGCTCGGGTCGGGGGGAGGTCGACGTCAGCGATGCCGACGCGGTTCAATGGGTACGATCGGAGACGAGCACGTCACGCGCACGGTTGACTTCCGCTGCCAAGTACGAGGAGCCACCTCGGTCTGGGTGTACCCGCTTGATGAGCTCGCGGTGTGCGCGCAGTATCTCTTCTTGCGACGCGCCTTCAGGCAGATTGAGCACTTCGAGGGCTCGCCTTCGTGTCATGTCTGTCTGCCTGTATTGACCATTGGGGTAACCCGCTGTGTTCGCCTGAGCCGAATCGAAACGAGTCTTTCTGAGCAACCAAAGGGGCAACAGACGCATCAATGTTGGGGCAGCAATGCGCACCAGGGCAAGAAGGGCAGTGCCTGCCACTGCTAGCCACGGTAGGCCAAGGCGCAATAGCAGGAGTACGGCTACCACGAGCGCAAGACGAATGGCCCACCGGTGAAACAATTGGCGAGCCGCCAGGCTCTGGGGCATCAGTGCCCAGTAGAGGAGACCTAGGAGAACGAGTCCAACGAAAATCAGGCGCACTGCCACTTGTCTGATTCAGCAGGTACCTCGGATTCGATCGGAGCGCCAGTACGATCCATCGCTCCTGTTATTTGTGATGTGCGCGTTGAAGGCTCGTGCTGACCGGTTGCATCCGTTCGTTCGAGCTCCGATTCGGTAGCATTAAGGAATTAAGACCCGATACTGTCTTCGAGCAACACTTCATGCTCAAGCATGAAGTCTCCGGCGAACAAGAATCGCCCTCTAAATCGTTTAGCCGCAACTAAATGCGGCAGCCAAAGCCTGTCATCTGCCCACATCTGATCAAAGGGTAGAGCCGCGCGATGGGTCCATAGTGGTTCAGCTTCTTCGGTTGCAGTGGGCTCACCGATACAGTCGTCTGCAACGAACACGAACCCGTGGATACTGTAGCCGTCCACAAATTGAAACCGGAGCTCACCGCGCTGTTCGAGATTTTGAGGCGTTACGCAGAGTTCTTCTTGGACTTCCCGTTTCGCACAAGCAATGGCAGTCTCCCCGGGCTCGATGCGCCCGCCAGGACCATTGACCTTGCCAGCGCCAAGCCCGCGGAGCTTACGGATCAGCAGCACATTCTCGCCCCGAAAAACGAAGACGAGTGTTGCTCGGTCAACTGCCAACCAGTTGTCCCACGAAGGTAGGGTGCGCCGCTTCGTGTCGGTGGCGTCTGCCCCGTTGGTGTAGTGGGCGCGCAACAAATGGAACGCCTGCTTCTTGACCCCTCGATCTGAGATAAGTCCCTTGCGATTGTAATAGTCGAGGACCCCTGGTAGTGGCCGGCGAGGAGAACGAAAATCCGCCAATATCCACGGGCTCATGCCGCATAGAAAAGGGACTCTTTCAAGCATGGCCAGCTGGTGTTGGTACACGTTGACCTGGTATTCCTCGGTCCAGCGAGTCAGCGGGTCACCATGGCGGCCCTGCAGGGCATCGGCACCAAACTCACTGACAAATACCGGCTTTTCGTAGTCGCACCGCCAGTGAATTGAATCAGCCTTGTCCGGAAGGCCATCGTACCATCCAAGATACTCATTGCAGCCAATCACATCGAGCTCTGCACCCAGCGGGTCGCTAATTCGCAGAGTCGTTGCGTCTGCGTAGTTTGCTTCGAGCGCGGCACTCACCAGGCGCGAAGGATCGAGCTGGCGAACCGTGTCCACCAATGCCCGCATGAAGTGATTGCGAGACTCGCTGATGGGCGTTTCATTTCCGACTGACCAGATGACGACCGCTGCTCGATTCTTGTCGCGCGTGACGAGCTCGGTCAACTGGGTAGTAGCGTTCGCGAGTGTGTCAGGGTTCTGCCATTGCAGTGTCCAGTAGACTGGAACCTCAGCCCAAACTAGTAGCCCAAGAGCATCAGCCAGCCGCACGATATTTTCGTTGTGCGGGTAGTGCGCGAGCCGTACGCAATTGGCACCCAGCTCCATTGCCCAGCCAAGCAGGGTTCGCGCGTCATCGACACTGTGGGCGCGGGCGGGGTGAAACGGTGCCTGTTCATGAAGAGAAATACCCCGCAGGAATATCGGTTCACCATTGAGCAGCACCTGGTGACCGCTCGTGTCCACCCGTCGAAAACCGATGTGGTCGCGAATCTTATCTGTCTCGCATTGAAAGACCACATCGTAGAGCTTGGGGCAACTCGGCGACCAGCGCTTCACCGTGCCAGGCAACTCAATATGAGCTAGGCCTTGCTGATCCGTGTGCGTGACCAGTTCGAGTTGGGCTTCGGCAATGGTAACGCGAATGCGTTGCTGCAGTTGGCTTCCATCAAGCTGGACGAACCCAGCGAGATTGCCCTGGTCATCGAGCTGCAGCGAATAGTCACGGATGAACGTTCCAGGGGTACCAAGCAGCAGTACTTCGCGAGTCAAGCCTCCGAAATTCCACCAGTCCGTACCGAGCGCGGGCACGCCTTCGGTGCGGCGCCGATTGTCGACAAGGACTACGACCGAGTTGTCGGTGGCGTGAACCAACGACGTTACCTCGAATTGAAAGGGAGTGAACCCTCCCACATGCAGGCCGAGTTCCTGCCCGTTGAGAAATACCCTTGCCTGGTAGTTGACGGCTGCAAAATGTAAGAACAGCCTCTGATGGGCGCCAAGATCTGCGTCGAATCGGCGTCGGTACCAGATGGCCCCTTCGTACCAGAGTAAGTCACTGCGCTGAGAATTCCAATCGCCCGGCACGTCCAGGGTCTCAGCAGCATCAAAGTCGTACTCGAGCCGTTCAGTTCGCGAGGTAGGTCTTCTGTCGTTGAAATAGCCTTCTTCCTGCTGCTGCGCCCCGCGGTAATCCCGGTAACCGTGCTCGAGAGGGTCGATGATGAACTGCCACTTCCCGTGGAGCGACGCTGATACTCGCGCCTGTACATTCTGCAGCAACGGCGCTTTACCTTTCGTAGCGCTCATCGGTGAACCTCGTTGGGCGACAACGAGGCCATCGGTGAAGCTCTCCAGCCGTCGTTGCAGGTGGAATATGGACAAGTAGTACTAAATGGCATTTTTCTTCACACTGCGAACCAGTCCAACGATACCGACGCAAGTGGCAACCCAGTATGGGATCAGAGAAAGTGAGGTCTTGATGCCGAAGGCCATGCCAAGGTTCGTTGCCGGACCCCCAGTTTCAACCCACCCGGTGTGCCGTGCGAATAGACCCATCCAAAACGATGGCCAGTAGAGGTCCGGCAGCGGGTTCTTGGGGGTGTACGAGGTCATACCGTGTACCGAGACGCCCATCATCGTCAAGAAGCACCCGGCTGCCATCGCCGCGATGCCAAGCCCACGCAAAGCCTTTGGCAGGGATTGGTACAGGGGAGCGAGCCCCAAAGCGAGAAATGGCAGGGCATTGCTCATGTGCCGAGGACCATAGGTCCAACCTCCGTCCCAATAGGCATACGACGTGTTGAGCAAAATCGGATAGATCGAGAAGGTCAAGCAGAGAACAGCTAGTGACCGGTGTTGTCGCCGGGCAATCGCAATTACATGACCGATGAAGCCGAGTATCAACAACGGTGCAGTCGTCAGTAGGCTACGCGGCCCCCAGAGTACACCAGCAATTGCCACCGATGATGGCCAAGTAACGCCAAAAAGTCCCTGTTTCATGCCCTCGAACCCTTGCACACTGGCGTAACCCAAGTGAAACGGAGTTCCATAGGCAGCCATATTGTATCCCGCCAGGATCGCTGCTGCTAGAAGAGCGCCTACGCCGAAAGCGCAGAGGTGGCGAACGTGGTTACGCCATGGCCGCAGGTTTGCGACTAGCACGAGCGCAAGAATCACGACCATCGGAGCGGTTGGATACTCCACGACCACTGCTGCGCCGCACGCAAAGCCAGCCGCGAATGCAAGGCCCGTAGCTCGATGCCAGGGTGTCAGGTGGGTGAGCTTATCAACGCTGCGCGTCCCGAATACCAAGCACAATCCAGCAAGGGCATTACCCCAGAAGAGCGTCGCGTATGCCCACATGGGACAAGCGAGTCCCGCGGCAAGGGCGACGCTGGCAGCTATCCCGGGTGAATAGCCCCTGCGTACGGTCCATTCGAACAAGAGCAGGCACATTAGTAGAGCAGGGATGCCCGCCGCGCTCCACGTGGCTACGCGCATCTCTGCGGCAACGCCCGGAGGGCTGTTTGGATTGATTCCCATGACCTGCATCACGGCACGTGCCACCACCAAGGCAGGCAGTGCGACGAGCGAGGTCCCTGGGGCCTTGTCACAGAAGTAGTGACCTCGGTAGAACGCCTTGTCTTCCGAGTTGGCCTGAAAGCTGTCCACGACCAGCTGGTGCTGCTCCAAAATCGCGCGGTCAAGGTTGAGCCGGGAGCCCTGATTCGGGCCGCCCCCGGAGTAGAAGTAGAAGAAGGCGAGGCCGAGAATGAGCAGGAGCCAGCGACGGATTCTAAGCAGATCAGCAAGCGTCATCAGGCCCCCCTATACCACGAGTGGCCGATTGCTGGTCCGCCCCCAGCGGGTTTCGGCAATTTCCGATTGCGAACCGGCAGGTCGTGCCCCAGATACCTCCCCGGGATTGTGACCCACACTCATTGAGGCACCCGCCTTTTTGGGCCTTGGAGCGACATTCGGAGGAGAACAATGAGCCAACTCGTGGTCGGGAAGAAAGCACCAGCATTTACGGCAAAAGATGAACGGGGAAATTCCGTCAAACTGCGCGATTACTCGGGCAAATGGGTTGTACTTTACTTCTACCCCAAGGACGATACCCCGGGCTGTACGGTTGAGGCTTGCGAGTTCACGCAAGGGCTGGCTGCGTTCAACAAGCTCGATGCCGTGGTCTTGGGCTGTAGCCCTGACTTGCCAGAGAAGCACCAGAAGTTCATCGAGAAACAGAAGCTGAAAATCAGCTTGCTTTCGGATCCAGAACACAAGATCCTCGAGAAGTACGGCGCTTGGGGAGAGAAGAACCTGTATGGTAAGCTGACGGTGGGCACGATACGCTCGACGGTGCTGATCGATCCAGCGGGCAAAGTGGCCCACCACTGGGCAAAGGTCAAGGCCGCCGGTCATGCCGACAAGGTGCGGGAAAAGCTGGCAGAGTTGGCCCAATAG
>Ga0265340_10002500_pt1 | contig 10442 bp, 3 predicted proteins | sample 4CB225metaG_FD_202082 | JGI IMG/M metagenome (GOLD analysis project Ga0265340, IMG submission 202082) | Rhizosphere microbial communities from Carex aquatilis grown in University of Washington, Seatle, WA, United States - 4-CB2-25 metaG | ecosystem: Host-associated > Plants > Roots > Rhizosphere...
GAGTTCGCCGTTGGCCAGATGCGGCCACTTCGCGCTCGACCAGGTGCTGCCCACGATCAGCCGGCCCTCTCGCGGCGGCACCAGAAAACCTGAGCCGGCCAGCGGCCGGGCCAGTTGCTCGCGCCGATAGGCCAGCAGGACCGAGGCCACCCCGACATAGGGAATCCCGGCCAGGGCGGCGGCCGCGGCCGGACTGAGTTCCCGCAGCAGCCGGGCGGTGACGAAGGCCGGGGTGGCCAGCACCACATCGTCGGCGGCGAGTCGTTCACCGGTGGCCAGGGTAACCACGAAGCCGGCGTCATCCCGGTCGATCGAGACCCGGTCGATCGAGGCCACCTCGGCCCCGGTACGTATCTGCGCCCGGGCGGGTGCGGCGGCTTCAATGGCGCCGACCAGGGCCTGCACGAGTCGCTGGAGACCGCTGGTCGTCGTCACCATGCCCAGATCCGCCGGAAGCGGGCCGGAAGTCACCGCTCCAGCCGGCCGGTGAGCCGCCGGGCCGGGCCGGCGCTGACGCAACGCCAGATACGCGCTCCGGGCACCGCTCAGCAGCCGGAAGACCTCGGGCACGGCGCTGCGGGCACTCAGCATTTCGGCTCGGCCGGCATGCACCCCGCCGAGCAGAGGTTCGATCAAACGGTCGAAGACCTCGGCGCCGAAGCGGGGCCGGAGCAACTCGGCGATGCTCGGATCGTCGCCCTGGTCCCGCCGGGGCAGCACCAGGTCGACGCCGGCGCGCACCGCCCCCCAGGGCGAGAGCAGGCCCGAGCGCAGCAGGGCCACCGGATTCTCTGGAACTCCGAAGAGCGACGAAGGCGGTAGCGGACGTAAGGCCCCCCGGGTCCAGATGCAGGCCTGCCGGGTGGCGGGCCGGCTCAGCTCGGAGCTGAGACCCAGTTCCACCAGCAGTTCCCGGATCAGCGCAGAGCGAGCCAGCAGGGCGTCGGGCCCGGCGTCCACCGGCAGACCCGTGAAGTCCAGCGTGCGGATCTTTCCACCGAGATGCGCCGATTCCTCCAGCACGGTGACCTCGGGCCCGGCCTCCGGGGGCTGGGCCCGGCTCCCCCGAACCAGTCCGTAGGCCGTTGCCAGCCCGCTGATTCCGGCCCCGACCACGATCACTCGGCGTCGGTTCACGGGCCCCTCCTGTTGAGCACTCTGATCGGCGGCCGACCCGCCTGAATGCGATCCTCGGCCGGATCAACCATAGTGGGCGGTACCCCGAGCCCCGGCCATGGCCAGCACGGCCTCGCTGGGTCCCGACCGGCCCCCGACGCCCGGTCCCGCCGGTCCCGCCGCTGGACCCGGTGAGCCGGCCGACCGCTCGGCGCACAGCTCGCGACTTTTCGCCGATAGCGCCATTCGCGACATTCCCTGCACGATATGTTAAGAGTAAATATAAATTGATACATGATTCTCTTAAATACCGGTCGAAGGTCCACCGGATATAGCCGTCGACCGACACCCGGATTCCCATCCGCAGAAGATGTGGTGCATCCTGAACCGAGTCGCACGCGCGAAACGTGTCTCTAATAGAACACACTCGCCGCCCCGCATCTGATCGCCTGAGGCGCTCGGAGGTAAGACGACGTCGTACGACCAGCAATTCCTGTCCCCCCGAAGGGCAGTTTCTCCCTGACATCGGGCCGTCGGCCCGGCAATGAGATCGAGGAGCACTCGATGCGTATCCGAAGAAAGATTCTAGGCCTCGCCGCCACGGTGGCGGTGCTCGTCACCGCGACGATGTCGGCCTCGATCCTGCCCGCCTCGGCAACGGGTCCGGCCCTGCTGCCGGTGACGGTCACCAACAACACCGGCCGCGGTGACGCCGTCTACCTTTACGTGCTCGGTACCAACCTGAGCACCGGCAAACTCGGCTACGTCAATGCCGGCGGCACCTTCACCGCCTGGCCCGCGGGGGCCAACCCACCCAGCGCCGCTCCCGACGTGTCGATCGCCGGTCCGGGTAACGGCGGCAGCACCACGGTGCAGGTGCCCCGGGGAATCTCCGGACGGGTGTACTTCTCGCTGGGCAAGAAGCTGAACTTCTTCCTCACCCCCGACGGCCTGGTGCAGCCCGCGCCCTGGGCCGGTGGAGACACCAACCGCGACACTCTTTTCGACTGGAGCGAATTCACCTATAACGACTCGGGACTGTGGCTGAACAGTTCCCAGGTCGACATGTTCGCCGTCCCGCACACCGTGAGCGTCACCAACAGCGCGGGCGCCACGAAGTCGACCGGTGCGCTGGTGGCCAACGGTCGCGACAATGTGATCAACCAGATCAAGGCGCAGTCCGGCTGGGCCGGTTCCGTCTACACCCGCTCGGACGGCACCGTCCTGCGGGTGCTGTCGCCGGGCAAGGCCTCCGACACCGGCGGCCTCAGCTCGACGTACCTCGACTCCTACATCACCAGCGCCTGGAACGCGTACACGAGCAAGACCCTCACCGTCGTACCGTTCGGCGACCAGCCGAACACGAAGTACTTCGGGAAGACCTCCGGCAATGTCATGAACTTCACCAACTCCGCCGGAACCCAGGTCGCCTCGTTCAACAAGCCCAGCTCGGCGGACGTCTGGGGCTGCGCCGGTAACCTCGGTGCCCCCAACGACCAGGTGGTCGGCCCGATCGCCCGCACCCTCTGCGCGGCGCTCAACCGGGGAACGCTCGGCACGATCGACACTCAGCCGAGCACCAACGCGGCCGACTTCTACAAGAACAGCCCGACCAACCAGTACGCGAAGATCGTGCACGCGAACATGGCCGACGGGAAGGCGTACGCCTTCCCGTTCGACGACGTAGGCAACTTTGAATCGCTGGTCAATGACGGGGACCCGCGCTCGGCGGCGCTCACGCTCAACCCGTTCACCGGCGGCGGCACCAGCACTGGCGGCAGCGGCGGCGGCACCACAACGACACCGCCCGCCAGCACGGCCAAGACCATCGTCAGTAGCTGGAACAACAAGTGCATCGACGTACCCGCCGCCAACTTCTCCGACGGCGTCCCGCTGCAGGTCTACGCCTGCAACGGCAGCACGGCCCAGGCCTGGACCTTCACCGGCGGTACGGTCCAGACCCAGAACAACAAGTGCATGGACGCGGCCGGGGCCGGCACGGCCAACGGCACGGTCGTGCAGATCGCCAACTGCTCGGGCAACAAGGCCCAGCAGTTCACCCTCAGCTCCGCGGGTGACCTGGTGAGTGTCCTGGCCAACCGGTGCGTGGACATCAAGGACTGGAACAGCGCCGACGCGGCCAAGCTCCAGCTCTGGGACTGCGCCGGCAGCGCCAACCAGAAGTGGCACACGGCCTGATCTGAGCCGCTTCCGAGCCGGCTGAGCCACCTGATCCCGCTGAATCACTGGACTGGTGGAACACCGATGAGGTCCGCACCCCGCGCGAAGCCGGGTGCGGACCTCAGCCCGTTTGAGACGTTTGGCTGTTTTTTCTCAGGAGTGAGGGCCGAAAAGTCGGTACTCTCTGCCGTGCCGGATGCGCAGACCGACTCCGCGAAGCAATCCATCACCGCTGCCCTGGCCGACCTGACGCAGCGACGAATCGGCACCGCGAAAGAGCTCCAGACCTGCGTCGACCTGCTTGAACTGGCCCCCTACCGGGACGTCGAGTCAGCCGTGGGACCGGCCCAGATCGCTGCTGAACTGGCCGCCGAACTGGGCGACGAGCAACTCCAGGTCCAGGTTCAACTGATCCACATCGATATTCTCGGCCGGCAGGGCAATTCCGCCGAATCCGGGCATTTGCTGTTCAGCATCAGCGATTGGGCCCGCAGCGAGGGCAACCCGCATGTCCGGGCCCGCAGTCACTATCTGCTGTCCAAATTTTACCGATACCTGGGCGACCCTCCGAGCTCGCTGGAACACGCCCTGCACGCCCTCGAGTACACCCCGCCGGAGGTCCGGCCCGAACTGCGGGCCGAGCATCTCCTGGCCGTCGCTCTCGCCGTCGAGAAGGCGGGCAACTTCCAGGAGGCGATGCTGCGTTACCAGGAGGTGGTGGATACCGGTCTGCGGATCGGTCACCCGCTGCTGAGCGTCAACGCGCTGAACAACATGGCCTGCCTGAGCTGCGAGCTGGAGGATTCGGACGACGGATCGGCCCTGGTGGCGCGGATGCGGGCAGTGGCGAACGAGTACGGCATCGTCCTCGACGCCGTGCATCAGGACACCGAGGCCCGGGTGGAACTGAAGCGCGGTTTCCCCCGGACCGCCCTGCGCATCCTGGAGCCGACCCTGTCCCCGCGCCCGGGGCAGCCGCCCACGAGTCCCGAGCTCCTGGCGGAGTGCCTGCTCACCGCCGTCCAGGCGCATCTCGATCTCGGTGCCCTCGATCAGGCCCAGGTGACGCTCAAGCAGGCCCTGGAAATCTGCGATCACCGGCAGCTTCACGGACTGAAGGTCCAGGTCCGACTGAAACAGTCGTTGCTGTACGCCGCGGCCGGCCGGTATCGAGAAGCCTTCGAGGAGCACCGGGCCTTCCACACCGCGAGCGAGGCTCTGCATTCGGCCGATCGGGAGGCCCGCGCTCGGATCCTGCAGTTCACCCTCGGGGCGCAGGAGGCCCGACGGGACAGCGATCATTTCCGGGAACTGGCCCTGCGCGACCCATTGACCGGCTTACGCAATCGCCGGTTCGTGGACGATCATCTCGCCGATCTGCTCAAACGCGTCTCCCGGGCCAACGGGGTGCTCTCCGTCGCCATGCTCGACCTCGATCACTTCAAGCGGGTTAACGACACGTTCTCGCACGACGTCGGTGATGCCGTCCTGGTCATGTTCGCCGCCCTGCTGGACGCCGCCGCCCCGGCACCCTCGGTCGCGACCCGTCTGGGCGGGGAAGAATTCCTGGTGATCCTGCCCGACGCCGATGAAGATCAGGCCCGACGCTGGGCCGAGAGCACGATGCTGAGCATCAGATCACACGACTGGACACCCATCACCGGACCCCTCCCGGTCACCACCAGCATTGGGCTGACCACGGCGCGGGGGGCAGGCTGGACCCGGGAGCGGTTACTGGGCGAAGCCGACAAGAACCTGTATGCCGCCAAGCACTCCGGCCGCAACCGATCGGTCGGTCCCGCCTGACCCGCCTGACCCGGCGGGCGGGGGACACGGACGGGGGACACGGGCGGGGGACACGGGCGGGTCGAACGAGGTTTGGGCGATTTGTAGTAACTTCTTGACATTCGAATTCCGCTTACGTATTGTCTTTGGCAACCAAGTTGAAACGATTCAGTCGTTTCTTCCTTCCAGCAAACAATGCACCCTGACCATCAAGGCACCCCGAACATCAAGGCACCCCGAACATCAAGGCACCCCGAACATTCGGCATCGTGGCCGGCGAGGAGTCTCATGAAACGACGTAGCTTCCAGCCGGGGTCCGGGTTGCGGCGAGGCGCGGTCTCCGTGGCCGTGCTCGCGCTCGCTCCGATAACCGCGCTCGCTCCGACCACTGCGATCAGGCAGGCCACCGCGATCGGGTCGACGAGCAACCGCGGCGCCGCCTCGTCCCCGTCCTGGCAGCGTTACGTGGTCGCGCCCACCAGTCGCGACGTCCATCCGGTCCGGGTGCTGAGCTCGACCGGCGCGGTGACCGATCCCGAGGGGCTGCTGGGCCGGGGAACTGGAACGACCACCCTCACCCGGACGGCTCCGGCACCCAAACCGGACTGGCCATCAGGCACTTCCGCGATCGCGTCGTCCTTCCACGCCCCGAACAATGGCAACGACGGCAATCCGCGCTCCTACGTCCCGGCCAACGCCGTCGACGGCAATCCGGACACCTTCTGGAACGACGACACCCTGGCCGGATACCCGGACGTCCTGACGATCAGCACTGCCGCGGACGTCAGCCTGCCCGGGATCACCGTGCTCTCCAACAGCGACGGGGTGCCGCAGGACTTCACCGTGCAGACCTGGGACGGCTCGGACTGGAGCACCGCCGCCACCGTGACCGGAAATACGCTGGTCCAGCGGGCCGTTCCGTTCGCCGACCCGGTCAGCACCAGCCAGGTGCGGATCACCGTCACCGCCGATCAGCCGACCTCGAAAGGCGAGTTCACCCGGATCAACGAGGTCTGGCCCGCGGTAGTGGCGGCGGATCCACCGATCCCGAGCGTGACCGTCGACTTCGGCAAAGTCGTGGTCGGTTACCCCAGGATCGATTTCGCCGGTGCCTCCGCGGGAAAACCGGGAGTGCGACTGGCGTTTTCCGAGAGCACCCAGTACTTGTCCGACCGCTCGGACTTCACCCGGTCCGACAACGGCGATTCGATCGTCCCGGGAACAGACCAGTACGCGGTCCCGGAGACCCCGGTGACCTGGACCGATACCCACGGCTGCCAGGACGTGAGCCAGAGTGGCAGCAAGATCTGCGCGGACGGCCTGCACGGCTTCCGCTATCTCAAGATCAGCCTGGATGCACTGGCCCAGGACGCACCCGACGCCCAGCCGTACGGCACCGTCAAAATCAGCGGGGTAGCCGTTGATTTCACCGCGTACCTCGGCACGCCCAGCACCTACCGGGGCTGGTTCGAGTCCTCCGATCCGGAGCTCAACCAGTACTGGTACGACGCCTCGTACACGAATGAACTGGTGACGGATACCTTCCGCTCCACCGATGTCGACCCCCGCGGAGCCGACAGTCCCACGCTGGACGGCAAACTCGTGCTCCAGGACGGCGCGAAGCGGGACCGGGACCCGTATGTCGGGGACATCGCCGTCTCCGGACGTACCGACTACCTCACTCACGACGTCGGCGCCGCCGCCCGCAACGTGCTCGCCGACCTGGCCGATCACCAGCGCTCCGACGGCTGGATCCCGCCGGCCTCGATCAACAACTACACGCTCCCGCTGTTCGACTACCCGCTCTGGTGGGTGACCGCCGGCTGGGACTACGTCCTCTACACCGGTGACACCGGTTACGCCAAGGACTACTACCCCAATCTGGTCAAGGTGCTCGACGTCTGGTATCCCTCGGTCACCGATGGAAATGGTCTGCTGGCCAAAGGTTTGAACGGCACCGGTGGCTATGGAGACTATGCCTTTCTGCCCCGGACCGGTGAGGTCACCTACTACAACGCCCTGTACGCGCAGGCTTTGGACGACGCCAGCCGGCTGGCCCGCAGCCTCGGTCACAACGCCGACGCGGACCGCTGGGCCCAGCGCCGAAACACCGTCTCGGCCGCCGTCAACAAGAACCTCTGGGACCCGGCGACCGGCGCCTACCTCGACTCGGCGTCCGGCGCAGTGCGACACGGCCAGGACGGCAACTCCCTCGCCGTGCTGGCCGGGATAGCCGACCCGGCCCAGGCGACGTCGGCCCTGGGATACCTGGCCCAGCACACCGCCTTGCCCTACGGCAACTCGTTCATGGACAACGACACGCTCGTCGGCGACGGCACGCAGCGGGTGTACGCGTTCACCTCCTACCCGGAGATCCAGGCCCGGTTCCTCACCGGCCAGGCCGACTCGGCGATCGAGGAGATCAAACGGCTGTACGGCTGGATGGCCGGGCACGACCCCGGCACCACCGACTGGGAAGGTATCGGCGCCGGTGGATCGCTGTACGAGGGCGGGTTCACGTCGGCCGCACACGGCTGGTCCACCGGCGTCCTGCCCGCCCTGACCAACGACCTGCTCGGCGTCACCCCGACCGGCCCCGGATTCAGTACCTGGGCCGTGCGGCCGCACCCGGGTTCGGTGAGCTGGACCCGCGGGCGGGTGCCGACGCCGCACGGCGCGCTGGACGTGAGCTGGTCCCAGGGCACCGGACGCGGAACCACCACCGGGGGCGTGATTTTCCGGCTGTCGCTGACCGCGCCGAGGGGCACCACCGGCGAGGTCTCGGTGCCGATCAGCAGTTCCCGGGAAATCGACACCGCCCAGGAACAGGTCCGGATCGACGGTCGGCTGATCTGGGACGGCGCCCACGCCGACGGACACGGATCCGGCGTTCAGCCGCAGGACGGGTACCTGACCCTGCCCGGCGTCCGCCCGGGCCGGCACACCATCACGGTTCGCGTCGCCGGGAGCTGAGGGAGACGATAATGATCAGCGCCTTCCGTCGCCCCGGACATCACCGGACCGGGAATCAGCCGGCCCGGCCCGCCGGCCCGGGACTGACCGCGGCCCTGCTGATGACCGCAACCTCCATAGTCGCAACCTCCATAGTCGCGACCTCCACACCCGCCCAGGCCGCGACCGCTGAAGCCGCCCCGGCCGGCCTCAGCCGGCCACTGGCGCCGACGTCCCTGCGCACGGACGGTCAGTCCGCGGGGGCGCTGATCGGGTCGACCCGGCCGACGCTGGCCTGGACCGTGAACGATTCCGGCCGGAGCCAGGACCAGAGCGCGTACCAGATCCAGGTGAACAGCCAGTCCGGGCTCGGCAGTCAGTCCGGCCGCGGTAGCCGGTCGGGGCGGGCCTTCTGGGACTCGGGCCGGGTGACCTCGTCGAACTCGACCGCCGTCAGTTACGCGGGGAAGGCTCTGGCCAGCGACCACACATACACCTGGGCGGTGCGGACCTGGAACCGGGCCGGCCAGATATCGCCCTGGTCGGCCGCCGCCCGGTTCGACGTCGGGCTGCTTGGTCCCTCGGACTGGTCGGCCTGGTGGCTTCAGACCGATGACGGGGCGCTGGCCCGGGGCGACTTCGACGTCACCAAACCGGTGACCCGGGCCCGGTTGTACTTCGCCGCGCAAGGTCTGGCCGAGCCACATCTCAACGGCACCCGGATCGCCCCGGACGAGGTGCTCGATTCCTCCGTCACCGATTATGCCGCCCGGGTGCTGTACCGGGATCTCGACGTCAGCAAGCAGATCCGGGTCGGCAGCAATGCGCTGGCGTTCATGATCGGTAAGGGTCAGTTCTCGCACCCACCGATGTTCGTGGCCCAACTGAACCTCACGTACACCGACGGATCCACCTCGACCATCGGCACCGACCCGACCTGGAGGACCACCGCCGGGCCGGTGACCGCCGAGGACTTCTACTCCGGGGAGAGCTACGACGCCCGGAAGAATGTGACCGACTGGGACACGGCCGGTTTCGATGACAGCTCGTGGGCCCCGGCGCATGCGGTGGCCGCGGCCTCGCATCGGCAGAGCCTGGCTCAGGGGCAGCCGGTCAGCGCCCGCGACACCACTACCTGCTGCGGCTGGGCCCCGGCGGAACTCACCGACGGGGTGGACGGCTCGGACGACTCCTCCCAGGGGTATCACTCGGCGGTGGAGCCGGGCCCGGACGCCACCAAATGGGTGCAGACCGACCTCGGAGCCGACCGGGCGATCCGTCTGATCACGTTGTTCCCGGCCCGGCCGACGAACGATCCCTCCGGCGACCTGCCCGGAGCCGGATTCCCGGTCCGCTACCGGGTTCAGGTCAGCGACGACCCGGACTTCGCCGCCGCGACCACCGTTGCCGACCACACCGACGCCGACCAGGCCAATCCCGGAACCACGGCGGTGGATCTGCCGGCCGAGGTGTCGGGCCGGTACGTCCGGGTCACCGCGACGAAGCTGTACTGTCACGGCTCGAGCTGCAACTTCCGGCTCGCCGAACTAGGCGTCTACGGAGCCGATCCGGCAACGGTTTTCAGCGCGATCACCCGGTTGCAGACCGACTCGACCCCGCCGACCCGGATCGTGGCCACCCTCGCCCCGGTCAAGGAGAGCCGGCCCAGCCCGGGAGTCCGGGTCTACGACTTCGGCCAGAACTACACCGGGTGGGTGAGCATCACCGCCGCCCAGCCGGCCGGCTCGACGATCGCCGTGCAGAAGGGCGAGATCCTGGACGCCGACGGGAGGGTTTCGACGGCCAACATCAGCTTCGGAACCGGTGATCCTCCCCGGCAGACCGATCACTATACCTTCGCCGGGTCGGCGAGCGGATCGGAAACGCAGACCTATGCCCCTCATTTCAACTATTCCGGGTTCCGGTACGCCGAACTGACCGGCCTGCCGGACGATGCCGCGGTCACGGTCACCGCCGCGGTCGAGCACTCCGACGTGACTACCACGGGCCAGTTCAGCACCTCTAGCGCCCTGCTCAACAAGATTCAGACCGCGGTCGCCCAGACTCAGCTCAATGCCCTGCAATCAATTCCGGTGGATTGCCCGACCCGGGAGAAGCACGGCTGGCTGGGCGACTCGGGCGACTCGGATCAGGAGGCGATGAGCAACTACGACATGCAGTCCTTCTACACGAAGTGGCTCGGCGATGTCGTCACCAGCGCCAACCCCGACGGCAGCCTGCCTTCGGTGGCCCCGGCCAACGGGCGGACCGACTGGTTCACCGACCCGGCCTGGGGTTCGGCGTACCCGCAGATCATCTGGGACGCCTACCTCCAGTACGGCGACACCGGGCTGATCGAGACCAACTATTCGCAGGTGAAAGCCTGGGTGGACTATCTGGCCACGATC
>Ga0265340_10002501_pt1 | contig 10439 bp, 4 predicted proteins | sample 4CB225metaG_FD_202082 | JGI IMG/M metagenome (GOLD analysis project Ga0265340, IMG submission 202082) | Rhizosphere microbial communities from Carex aquatilis grown in University of Washington, Seatle, WA, United States - 4-CB2-25 metaG | ecosystem: Host-associated > Plants > Roots > Rhizosphere...
GGTGCCTCGACCCCCCCAATAATGGTCTTGGTGCTCGCCCCAACTTCCGGTGATGCACTTCGCCTTTGCGTCGGCGCCTCTGAACTCTGCTGCGCCATTGGCGACAGATGCTCTTCTATTGAAGGGCTCGAATCGGGGCTCTCGTCAGGCACGAGCGCGTGGGTTGGCTCAACCGAAGCCACGTCCATCTTTGCCGTTCGATTGATGGGTTCGATGACTGCAGCTTCAGCCACGAGCACCGGCACAGGACTCTGCTCGCGTAGCGCAGCGACCTTCGGCATCCTGCCGGAATCGCGCAGCGCGCGCTCGCTTGCCGACGGTGGCGGCACGGAGATACCTCCGAACTGCGCTTCCGTTTGTTTGAGGCGTCGCGTTGCCTCCATCTGGTCCCAGAGCAACCGCAGATAGTTCCTTGCTTCGCGATTGAGCGGGTGATCGAGATCCGCAAGCAATTCGCTCACCGCGTTACTCACGGTGTCCAGGTAGGCATCGTTCTGCGCAGCATGGCCGAGCAACATCATGACCTGGCTCGCCAAGCCGTCGGTCAACTGCGGTATCAGATGAGAGACCTCGGTGAAGAACAGGGCAACTTCCGGGTGGAGTTCTTGACGCGCCAGGCCGCGCAACTCTTTCTTCATCGCCAGCGTCTCTGCCACGTACTGAGACTGATCTTTGGAGGCGTTGACCTTGAGTAGGATCGCGATGATCTCCTGGTGTCGAACCTCACCGGACGCTAGCCGTTGAATGAAGCTCAGCAGTCGCGCCGACTGAATCGCGTTGTCGAACTGGGCCCGCTTGTGGGTCCACCTTCTTCGGTCTGCGTCACTTCCGCCGTCTGACAAGGGAGCCTCTTGGTTCATGCAATGACACTACTGAGGGTCGCCCGGCTCGCCCGTTAGGTCGATGAGGGCTGCCGTGGCTGCGGCGCGTACGGCCTCAGTAACGGAAAGAGAATTCGAGAGGCTGAGCAATCTGTCACCGGCATCGGTGCGCGACCCGGCTCCCATCAACGCGATCCGCTTGAGTGCCTCGACCGCATGAGAGGCCTCCTGCAGCTCGTGCGTACGCGTTGCGTGAAACAGCGCCTCAGTCAATGACTCGCGCTCTGCCAGTGTCGCAACGGCAAAGAAGATGGACAGCTCGTCGAAGGCTCCTTTGAGAACCTGCTGCAACACGTCGCGTGCGCTGATTTCCTGAGTCTCCGGAGGAGAACTAGGCTCAGTGCGCAGGCCCGTGAGCAGGAGTTTGCCCATGTTATCCATGACGGCGAGTAGCGGCGGTCGAATGCGCTCCGGCGCACCCGCGACTACGGCGAGGCGATCCGATTGTCGGCCAACATCCTGCACGAGAAGCTTCAGGTTCTCCAGTGCTTCACTCAACCGAGGCGCTGTCGAGCCATTCTCCAACCCGTCGAGTTCGCGATACTTGTCGCTGAGTGTAGCTAAGGCCTTCGTAGCATTGCCGATCAGCGCCTGCGCACCCGCCAGCGTGTAGAAGCACGATTCGAGCGCCTCACTACAGCGTTCGAAATTGCCGAGACCCGACTGCAGAAGCGACTCGATGGGCGCACCTTCCACCATCTCGTCCATGACGAGTTCGGTCGCCGCTGGCTGTTCAGACCGGCGGCGCGGGGGTATCGATATCGAGTTCTGACTGGTGGCAACGCGGGGCGGCAATGAAACCGAGAATTCGCCGCCGAGCTTGATCATGCGCGCTCGAATGCGCGACTGAATCGTCTCCACCGAGTGCGCAACCATCAGCTCGAGGATATCGCTGGTGGGCGTCTCGTAAGCCTCGACATTGGCCTGGACAGCCCTCAGTTCCTGCAGATCATTTTCGAGCTCGTTCGCGACGTCGACAAGCAGCCGTGAGCTGCTCACCATATACTCGGAACTGCCGATGAAAATGGGCTTTACGCCTTGGATGACAGCCAAAGCGCCTGAGATTTGCTGTTCGGCTTCGCTTACGTACGCTGCACTCTGTCTTGCAAGCGCGAGCGCTTCTTCGACGATGGAAGCTCGAGCTGCAATCGCCACGTTGCAGCGACGCGTAATGTCTTCGAGAGTGGCGTGCCTGGTTAAGTTGGTCGTACCGGCCATTGGGTTACCTTCACTCATTGATCTCGCAGGGACGCGCAAGAGTACCAGTCGCACTGGCGACTGGATTCGACACGGATGAACTATCGGGACTCACCATGAATTTGACCTTCTTGCGCCCAGCAAATGGGTGCTCGATAGCAGAGCGCCCAACTGGCTGGCACGACACAGCTCTGCTGCGCAGCTGCGTGAACCGAGCGGCGTTCTAGCTCCATTCCTTACTTTCGCGAAGCGTATCCAGCACATGCTCAATGAGAGCGCCTACCTTGCCATGATCCGAAGACAAATAGATTTGGAATCCAGTGGTCCTCATGATGAGTTTCGCAACTGGTTCAACGGCCGAGATTCAAACCTCATTTCGCAAATGGCGGCAGTCCTGCGCCGAGTCCGCACCGAGTCCTCGCTCGCCGCAAGCGCAACCCAAACTTCTTACTGGCCGATTTTTAGTGCACCCACTGCGGCCCCGGGCCCAATGTTTACGGTTGGCGAGTCCCGGGCAAGCGGCGCAAGCGCCCGGTGGGCAAGCGGGACAAGAATCCAGACTGTCCGTGTCAGCCCTCACTCGTGCGTGCATCAATTCGGGGATCACGCTCCTTCGGCGCAGCATTGAGACGCGCTAACACGCCCTGGTTTGATTCCCATGGCCGCAGAAGCTTGCTGGTCCGATGAATGAAGCGCGAGCATTCTTTTCGTATTGGTGCACCCGTGGGGACAAGCACCGAAGCCGCAGCCCCCCACCTAATACATTCGCGTGAAACATCTCTATCCAATGGTATTTTATCGTGGGACATCACTCATGATCTTCGACACGAATTCACGTCCAGCAGAACTCCGAGTCCACCTCGTTGACCCTGACCCCGAGGGTCAAAAACACATCAAAGCCATCCTTAGCTCTGCAGAGGGGGTGGTGCTCGCCGGTTGCAGTTGGGGAGTCGAAGATACGTTGGAAGATATTCGGACTCAACCACCACACCTGCTGCTCGTGGATCTGATGCTTGCCGAGCGAGGGGCAACGCGAATCACGCGACATGCGCGGCAAGAGTATCCTGACATTGGAGTCGTGGTCTTCACTTTGCACGACGAAAAGCAGTGCCTGCTCGAATATCTAAGTCTCGGGGCCCGGGGCTTTTTGCTCAAACCCGTGGAACAGGTTGCGCTATTGGAAGCCATTCGAGTGGTTCACAATTCAGGCCGCTTCGTCGATCCCTTGTTGCCGCATTGTCTGGTGTCGCGCTACTTGGACGACCCGAATCCGCGACCAGCCACGGGTCACGCAGAGGTCGACATGCTCACGGTGCGCGAGCGCGAAGTATGCCGATACTTAGCATCGGGCTATACGAATGCCGAAGTTGCTGATGTCCTGCGGATCTCGAAGCGCACGGTGGAGACGCACCGCGCCTCTATCATGTCGAAGGTGGGCGCCAAGAGTCGTGCACAGTTGGTCCATTTCGCAATCGAACACGGGCTGGGGCCAGAAACGGGATCAGCAGATAGTCTTTACGCCCGCTAATGACTTGAGGGTTCCTCGCTGCTTGCTGCGACGCGCGTCGTCACTCGTTCACTACGCGCGCATCTTGAAGGATCAGGGGATACTGGTAGCCCGCGCCATAATCGACACCCACCTCGAGTCTGCCCTCGAACAGCACCGATGCATTCAACCTTGGGATCGACTGGGTCGTGATCGTGAGGTCCAATTCTGCTCAGGTTTCATGGTCGCTGTACACTACCGCTGGTCGCCCCAACCTGCACTCGGTACGCGGTACCCCGCCCGGCGGCGCAATACGCGTCTTCCGTTGCACATACCCAAGCGCATTCGCCGGGTCCGAGCATGAGCGATTCTGTGGTGGGGCTCATCACGTTAAGCTGCCCTTCGACACAGAGGAGCATCTCGGGTCCGATGCGGGTGGAGGCACACCAGTGACGTTGCGGCTCAACGCAAACGCGCGACACACGAAAGTGAGGTACCGCCACTTCGAAGAATTGCTCGAGCCCGTCGGAACCTCCGAGCGGCACCAGTTGAGGTGGGTCCGCTGAGAAGCGAACCACGCTCAGCAATTCAGCCACGTCCACGTGCTTGGGCGTCATTCCCCCTCGCAGCACATTGTCAGAGTTGGCCATCACTTCAACAGCGAGCCCCCCCAAATAAGCGTGCATGGCTCCGGCAGGCACGAAGAGCCCCTCGCCCGGACTCAAGTGGACATGTTTGAGCAAAAGGGCCACCAACACGCCGGAGTCCCCGGGGCTGAGTGCGGCCAGGTCGAGCGCAAGTTGAGCATCGGCAGCCACATCACTCTTGGAAGTCGCCGAACGGCAAGCCTCGAGACCCGACCGGATCGCGGAGAGTCTCGTATCGTCTTTGGCAGTCAGCCATGTGGATACGAGATCGCGGAGGGCTTCGGGTTCCGGGCGATTCCTCAGGACCTGAGCGGCTGCAGAGAAGCAGGCTCCCCCAAGGGCACCGAACATTCGAACCAGCTCGCTCACCGGTCTAAAGCCGCACAGGGCATTGAACTCAGTTAGTGGACAAAGCAACTCCGGCTTTGGCCATTCATCGCGGTAATTGGCACGAGGATCAGTGGGGGAGATCCCTTGCGCTCGTTCCCGCTTGTAGCCCACTCGCGCCTGCTCAGCCGATGGGTGGGCCTGGATGGAAAGCGGTCGCCCAACGGCAAGAATCTTGAGCAAGAACGGCAATTGTCCGAATTGTTCGAGCGTGCGAGCGCCTAGCTGAGCCAACGGATCCTGCTCAATGACCACGTCGAGTCGCTGGGTCCCCTGCTCGAGCCGAATGGAACTTGGCGCATTGTGGTGTGTGCCAAACCACAGCTCTGCCTCAGGCGCCGCTGATGGCACGGGCGTACCGAGCATTTTCGGCAACAATTCGAGGGACCCCCAAGCGTAGTTCTGAATGGTCCCTATCAGCTTCGCGATAGTCACGGTCGGGTGTTAGCAGAGCACAACTGGCCGGAGCAAGCCCAGCGCTAACCAGCACACCCATCTTGACGTTTGCTTTTGGCCGCCGCGCCGCTCGGCTAAGACCTAGCAGCGCGCCAGATTCGAGTCGGATACCGCCTGATTAAAGCCCGTCTTCATTGAAGCCCGGTATCTTCCGGCAAGCCGAGCATCAGGTTCAGGTTCTGTATCGCAGCCCCCGACGCCCCTTTGCCCAGGTTGTCAAGACACACGGCAATCAATGCGTGGTCATCATGACCGAAGACGAAGATGTCTGCGCAATTGGTGTCATTGCAGCGGAGGGGTGACAGTCCACCAGCGTCGAGCTCAGACTCGGCAGCGAACGGCAGCACCCGGATGAACCGTTCGCCCGCGTAGTGGGAGGCCAATTGCTCGCGCAAAGCTGAAGGAGTGCTCGAACGCGCGAGCAGACGCATATGCACTAGCGTGGACACGACCATGCCTTTATAAAATCGAGCGCGAATGGGCATGAAGGCAGGTGCGCTATCGAGACCGGCTACTCTCTGCATTTCTGGCAAATGCTTGTGCCGCAGCGCAAGTGAGTAAGGCTGGGGTCCAGAAAGCTGGTCTGGATCACCCTGCTCATACTTGGCAATCAATTGCTTACCACCACCGCTGTATCCCGTAATCGAGTTGACCACGAGCGGGTAGCTTGTCTGCAGCACACCTGTAGTAACGAGTGGAAAGATGCCCAATAGAAAGCCCGTAGCGTGGCAACCGGGATTGGCCACAAAGCGAGCATTCCGAATTGCATCTCGATGCGCAGGACTCAATTCAGGAAGACCATAGGCCCAACCCGGCGTCACCCGATGCGCGGTGCTCGTATCAATCAGACGTGTCTTGTGTTCGTGCACCCACTCGTACGCTTTTCGCGAAGCGTCATCCGGCAAACACAGGATTGCAATGTCGGAACTGAGCAAACACTCGCGACGCGCCGCATCGTCCTTGCGTTTTGCCGGGTCGATCTCGATCAGATTGAATTCAGTTCGGCCGGCGAGACGCTCACGGATCTTCAGGCCCGTGGTTCCTTCCTGGCCATCTATAAATACGGTCTTCATGGCAAAGTCCCTGCGACTATACGAGATTGAACTCAAATGCGCCAAAGGAAGCGCCCCTGTCCGCAGTGTTAGGTTGGTATCAGGCACCAGTACTTCAACGAATGGCGGCAAATGGACCAAGGCCGAAGCGACTTCCTGTGCATTAGTTTCTTTCTAGGACGGAAGCGGAAGATCCGATATTTCGAAATCAAATCCTTCCGCCTTTCCACCCTTCAGCCCTGTGAGTTTCAAAATGCTGCCGAGCTTCTTTTTGGGGCGGATGGAGTGGCGGGAAACTGCCATTGCCGACTTTCTGTGCACGCAAGATGACTCAGGGTGCACGACACAAATGCATGCGCGAAGGAATGCTCGGACGCGTAGTTTCAGAGCCGCTCTATATTGGTGACATCACGGCAACTACGCTGCGATTTAGTGATTGGTTTGATTTGAGGCACATGACCCACATTGAACGATGGCCTCCGATACACACTTTATTCTGGCATGCAAACAATGTTTTGATGTTGAACGAAAACATCTGCAGCGCGTACCTGCCCGCGATTCGTTTTGAGTGACGGCAAGGCCAAAGGCGAAAACCACTACAATTGCGGCCTTGCGCCGCGATGACTTCCGCAAATGTCGATGATCGAAAGAAAATCGACGTCGACGGCGTGGCCAAACTTTGCGAAACTAATGGTCCGCTAGCAAGGCTGCGTGCGTCCGCGGTGGCGGCGCGTCGGCACCGAACGCGCAATAGGCCTGTGTTGGGGAGGTTCGAGTGAGCACTCGCGAAAATCAAAATTGGGATCGGAATCGCTTCGATAGGCAACGCGATTTGGCACTTCAGGCGCAAGACGCTGTTCGCGTGGCGCGGGTGTACATGACTGCAACACAGTCAGCTCCGGTCGAGGAGCGGATCGCCCTCTTGCGTCAGGCCGTCATTGAATTGCAACCATTGAAGGATTCAGAGAATGCCGTACTCGACGTGGAGACCGAACTAGTAAAACTGAACCCCACGGACACGGATTTATTTGATCGCGTCTCAGCCAAGCTGCGCGCCTACGACAAGAGTAAAGAATTAAGCAGCTTGCTCGACGCGTTGCTCGCACCCGGTGTAGCTCTCGAACCCGAGACTCAACAGCAACGACGTTCCGAGCTACTGGAACTCTATGCAAACAAGCTCAATGACCGTGGGCGTGCCGCCGAGCAACTAGTCCACTTGCTAGAGTCGAGCACGATCAAGCCCGAGTGGCTATCGCATGCCGAAGAGCTCGCACAGAATCGCGCTTGGCTCAAAGTGCTCGCCCCCAACCTGGCACGGGCGTACCAGCGATTGAACCAGCCAACGGGTGAACTGGCGGTTCTCAACCGGGAGCTTGAGGTTGCGCGCGGGCCACGCCTGGCTGAACTCCGAAAGCGTTTGGCTATCTTGCGGCAAGACTTTCTCGACGATTCAGACGGCGCACTTGAGATGCTTGAGCCACTGGTGTCAGCAGACCCGGGCGACGATGAAATGCGCGGTCGGTTTTTGGAGTTGAGTATCTTGCGCGATCGCAAACAGGAGGCAGCGCGACGTCTTACGCGCGCCATGACATCCGTACACGAAATGGCAGCACGCGCGCGAATCGGCCTTGATCTCGGCAGATTGTGGCAACAGAATGACGACGATGAGTCGGCGACCGCCGCCTATCTCGACGTATTGAGAACCCGAGTCGAAGATCCGGCAGTGCTCGCCGCAGCCGAAGCCATCGACGCGCTCGGCGCGCCATTGGACGCAGAAGCCGACCGTGACCGACTCTGGGCTGTTTGCGCGCTTGGTAAGCAGCCAGCTACGCGACGCACAGCCGCGGAGGCTTTACTCAAGTCCTGCGAAGGCGAACAAGCGGTTGACGACCTGAGAGCTACGGCCCTGGAAACCATCGTGGACACGGCCCCCGACCGCGCACTTGAAACACTACTCAAGTTGGAATCCCACTATGCCGAGCGCCGGGATTTCCAGCGCTTGATTCCCGTGCTGGAACGAATCTTGGCCGCGGAAAACACCGCCGATGCTTCGTACCGGGCTTTACTAGCTTCGCAACGCGCCGAACGCTTGGGGCTGCTCGGTTCACTGCGCCGCGACGTGACGGACAATGCCGCCGGTGCGCTCAGCGCCTTCACCGAAGCGCTATCGATTGATCCCGAGCAGAGTCTGAGCATCGATGCCCTGATGGATTGGATGAACAACGGCCCCAATCGGCTGGAATCTGCGGCGATACTCGAGCCACACTTGCGAGCGCAGGGGAGCTACGCAGAACTACTAGTTGCTCTGGGCGCTCGCACTGAGTTTGACCCAAGCCCGGAGACTCGGCTCGAAGCCGCCAATGAGGCGCTTTCGTTATTCCAGCAGGGTCTCGTGCCCACCGATAGCGCCGCTTGGTTTTGTGCTCTCGGTCTCAAAGCTGCCCTTGACGGCGCTGAGCAGCATGTCGCCCAGTGGGCTACCGCGCTCGAAAATGTCTGCAACGGCAATCCGTCAGTTGAAGCCGACGGACTCGAGGCAGGGCTCGGTACCCGATCGATCACCAATGCCACACTGTTTGGACTTGCGCTGCGCGCGGTCGTTCGACTGATTGAAGTGCAGCGATTCGAACAGGCGTCGGTTCGCCTTGCCGAGGCGCAGACGTTCGACCCCACCGAACCGCAACTGTTGGCACTGGCTGATGTACTTGCTCAGGTTCGGGGTGACGAACCCGAAGAGCGACTGCAACAAGTGCAAGCAGCCATTGCAGCGGAAACGGGTGACCGGCGAGTGGCTTTACTGACGCTCCGGGCGTCAATCGAGCGCAGCCTCTTTGGCGTAGGAGAAAACGAGCTTGCCACTTGGCTGCAGGTCATCGAGGAGGACCCGCGTTCCGTCAATGCGCACCAAGCGCTCTGCGAGCTCTACACGACCCTAGGCAAGACTGAACTGCTCGAGCCTGAGCTACGCCGCGCACTGGCTAGTGTCCCCGCCGAAGAGCAGAACTCGGTGCGTACGAAGCTTGCCGAACTTTTGGCAAGCCAACGGCGCGAACCCGAAGCGCTCGAGCTTTATCGCGAGGTCCTTCAGAACGACAAGGTCGATGGCGAGAGTCTCGCTCACGCCGCACGACTGGCTCAGCAAACCGGTGACGTGGCACTACAAAGTCAGGTTCTGCAGCGGCGCGTCGATGTGGCTAAGACACGTCTTGAGTGGGGGGTCGCACTGGAAGTGCTCGGTACCCACCTATTGGAAACAGGACAAGCACAAGCCAACGCCATTGACGACTATCGCCAGGCACTGCGCGCCTATGTCGATGATGGCCAGATTGAACGAGCCCTCGCGCTGGCTGAACGCCTACTCTTGGTTGCACCAAGCGACAGCGAGACGGCCGCGGTCCTCGCTCACTTGGCGTTTAGCAACGGCGACCTGGAGACTGCCAACTCGTATTTCGATACGGTTGCCCAAGCCGACACGCGACGAGCCTACGTTCTGCTCCAAGAGCTCGAACCGACCGCGCAACGCACCGGTAGATTACCTGACCTTCTCAATTGGATAGAACGACTACTCTGGCTGAACGCGGCTGCGGGCACGGTAGATTCGCGGACATTGCTGGTTCAAAAAGCCAACTGGCTTGCGGCAATTCCCGAACGGCTGGGTGAAGCCAGTGAAGTGTGGCGAAGTCTGATCGAAACCCACAACGAGCCATCGGACATTTTAGCCTACCAGCAGTACCTGACCATTTTTCCGGACCGGGCTCTGCAACAGGAAGGCCGTCGGTGGCTCTTCGAGCGCGCTGTGTCGAGCGCAGCTGACCCCGGCACACCATTGCTGCAATGGGCAAAGACCGAGGCCGATGATTTCGGCGACTTGGTCGCAGCGATTGCCTTGTGTGAGCGGGCAGTGAAAGCTCAATCAGACAACGGGGAGGCGCTCGAACTGCTGGCGAGTCTACGGCTGCGTGCGGGTGCCGCAGAAGGGGCACTCCAGGCTCTGGAAACGCTGCGGCGTCACACTGCAGAACCCGAGCGCGAACGGGTCGATGTCAAGATCGCACAGTTGTTGGCAGAGCACTTGGATCAACCCGAGCTAGCGTTTGCCAAGTTGCGTCCCCTGTTGACGAAAGAGCCAAACAGCGAGGCCGTCATTCAAATGATGATCACGTTGTCCAAAGACGACCGTGTAGGGCCGGCTTCGGCTCGTCTGTTCGAAGAGCTCGCCGCTTCGTGGAAATCATGCGGGGTCGAGCCGCGGACCATTTTCAACCGCGTAGCAGCGGTGGCCCGTTGTGCGGGGCCGGACTCAAAGCTGTGGGAACTGCTCGAAGGACTAGGT
>Ga0265340_10002504_pt1 | contig 10438 bp, 7 predicted proteins | sample 4CB225metaG_FD_202082 | JGI IMG/M metagenome (GOLD analysis project Ga0265340, IMG submission 202082) | Rhizosphere microbial communities from Carex aquatilis grown in University of Washington, Seatle, WA, United States - 4-CB2-25 metaG | ecosystem: Host-associated > Plants > Roots > Rhizosphere...
CTGTCGTTGCGGTCGGATTGCACGCGGTTGATCAATGTACCCAGTGTCAGCATCATCGGCAAACACTCCTTGCCGGAGGTATGCCGTCGTCCGACGCGAACGTCGTCCCGGTTCGAGACCGACAGCGCCTCAGCATCAAACCCGTCCGCACGCAAAGCTGCCGCAGCCACTTCCGCTTGAGGACCCATCCGTGGGATTAGCACCGTATCGTGCCGCGCTCGCGCCTGGTCCCAGGACCACTGCCGCTCCTCGATCCGAGCAAAGTCGTTGCGAGGCGCCTGTTCGGACTGCTTGCTCTTTCGATCGGTGTCGACGCAGTAGAGAAATGCCTCCATGCGAGTCCGGGTTCCGGCGTCGCCACTGTGACCATCAGTCTCCACTACCGCGTAGGGTTTTCCTTGCATCGTGTAAGAGAAGAACTGCAGGGTGAAGCTGTCGGGGCCACATGCGTAGTTACTACAGAAGACGCCATACAGCCCCTCCGTGCGCCGTACCATCTCTGCAACGCGCAGATTGCGTTGTGTGTGCCCCCAGTATTGGCGATGGTACGTGGGACCGTCGTGATCCAGCGGGACACAATCGACGGGAATCGCAATGGCGCCCAATTGTCGCAAGATACTTGGAACGTTGGAGTTTAGGATCTCATTGTGAATCGTATAGGGTCGCCCGAGCACGGCGACGGGTACCACATTGTTGTCCTTACAGTACTCGATCGCCCGGCGACCAAGTGCAACCCCGTAAGCCTCGTATTCGTTCTGTGCTTTCACGGCCTGACTGAAGGCGGCTTCAAAGGCGTCCTGTCGGTTGAGCGACTCGGCCAAATTCCTCATGCATTCACGCATCGTGGTGCCCTCGTATCCACCCGCATCGAAGTCCACGAGCGGTCGCAATAACTTGGTTTTGCTCGTTGTGGACAATGATTTCAGGATGTCCGAGCTCGCGATCACCATCGGACAAAGTGTACTGTGTTCCTCGCTCGCCACCCGCGGGATCCCACGGAATATCGGCAGCAGCAGGTAGTCCTTATCCCTCGTCAGCAGCTCCATGTGGATCCCGTGCACCATCTGCACCGGCGCACAATACCCAGTTCCTGCGGTTTCGATGCCCTTGCGAAGAATCATTGCGTCCGCATGTCTCAACACGCTGCAACGCATTCCAAGGCGTTGCAGAAATGTGAACCAGAAAGGCGTCATGCCCTTGAACGCAAACTCGTCAGCAAAAGCAACGGTGGGGCCAGTGCTCACCGATTCATCGTCGGCCAGCAGAGCATCGAGATAAGCGTCCAGTTCCTTGAAAGGATCCGGCGCCAGATCTGCCAATTTGCCGCGGTTACTGCCCCGATCATAGAGGCTACAGCTGCCTCCCCACAGGAACTTCTTGCTGACGCCTTCGACTGAGGTTCCAATGCGGTCAATACGGCACCGGTTGCCAGGAGCACCACATCCCCGAGTCGACTGACATATAATCGTTTCTCTCGAGCTGATGGACGCGCTAAGAAAACGACTGCAGTCTAGCGCCGTCACGTTCGCGAGCGCACCGCGTTGCTTGTCCAAAGCAAGCAGCGCGATGCCGAGCGCACCGATCGTACCCGGATTCGGTGGAACAATAACATCACGTTCCGTTTGTCTGGCGACCGCAGCCGCCAACGCATCAACAGCAAAGGGCATGCCCTGGCAGAAGATACGGTTACCGATCGAGCGTGCTCCCTTGACTCGGTTGAGATAGTTCTGAATTACCGAGTCGTAGAGGCCGGCAATAATCGAAGGGTGACTCTCACCCGCAGCCGTCGCTTCGTCAATAACGTCGGCCATGAACACACTGCAGTGTTGTCCCAATGCTACTCCGTGACTCGCTTGCATGGCACGTGCGCCCAACTCGACTGCACTCAGACCCGCGTCGCCAAATTTTGCGCCTTGTTCGGCGATAAAAGAACCCGTTCCTGCGCTGCAGGCCTCGTTCATGGCAGCGTCAACCACGCGCCCCTGTTCCAAGCGAATGTACTTGGCGTCCTGTCCACCAATCTCGAATATCGTGTCCACATCGGGATCGATTGACGTTGCCCCACGCGCATGCGCGGCGATCTCGTTGAGCACGAACACTCGTTCGTCCCCAAAGCAGACGCGTAGCAGGGTGCCCACAATTTCTCTACCAGAGCCGGTAACCCCAATTGCCGCAACCCCGTGTCTCTGGCTTTTGTCTTGCAGCCAGTGCTGGACCAATCGCTGTGCAGCCGTAATCGGTGAACCTTCGGTGTTGAGATAGAATTCCCACACTGGCCGCGAAGTCGCGGTGTCCACAGCTACCACTTTCGAGCCCGTAGAGCCGATATCCATACCCAATACCACCTGACCGCCCTCGCTCAGCAATGCCGGCGCCACAGTTGGCATCCTGTGCACCCGATTCATGTACAAGCGAAGGGCAGGCACACGTTCAAGGGCTGAGACGTCGACGTGTCGCAGCAGATCGTCCACAGAACGTATTCGGCGCTGCGCCTCAGGAGTCTCGAGCGCATACAGGGCCGCACCAATTGCTTCAATAACTAGGTCCTCGTCTCGTGCGGGTATCAGCTGTAGACCCCTAGAAGTGAGCCACGCGTCGATGTGTCGCCGTACCCGGTGGCCCTGCGATACACCACCCACTAGAAGAACATTCGGTGGCGTCGTCAGTGGCCGAATCAACGTGATGACGTTCTCACACACTGCGTCGAACAGGCCCGCCAATATCCGAGTGCGATCTTCGCCCTGATTGGCAAGATGCGTCATGTCTGTCTTGAGAATCACGGGACAACGTCCGGACAATGCACAGGGGTCCTCCACCTGGTCGCACTGAGCACTAGCCTCACCGACAGTTAGTCCAAAACGCTCGGCTAGTTGGCTAAGAAAGTTGCCTGTACCCTGCGAGCAGCGCGTGTTCTGTCGAAAGTAATCCTGACCGTTTGCGTGTAACTCGAGTACGCCAAATCCGTGAGCACCTATGCTCAGTATCGTCGCCGCGTCGAGTTCGTGGTGAACCGTCGCAAAACCTTTCTTCAATGCCGCCGTTGCCGGCAAGTTGGCACCGTCAACCACTCCGTGTAGTCGCCCGGTTGTAGCCAGACAAGTGACATCACGAAGGTTGACGTCAGACAACAAAGCGCGAATTGCTGTAGCAGGTTGTTTGCCGTGCCCCCGAGTACCGCTATGAACCAATTGCCACCGATGGTTCACCAGCTCGACAAGAGCGATCTTGACTGACTCAGTCCCTACGTCGATACCAAGGCCCAATGCTCGCATGGGCCCAGGTTTAGCGCATGACACGGCTGTCAGTCACGCCGTAAGATCTACCCGTTTTCGTCGGCGAATTGGCACTGTGGCTGTTCTGATGCGTCTGTCAGTCCGGCTTCAATCACTCGGACGTCCAAATAATGCTCGGGGCGCCCAAAAGTGGAGTAAATTGACAGCGTCACCGAGGTTCGGTTGTACTGTACGACCGTTCGGTTAGGAGGTTACTATGCTGATTCGCTGGGTGGCGGTCGCATTGATTCTAGTCACGGCGGGTTGTGGTGGTTCGAGTAGCTCGCGCCATGCCAAGTCCGGCGGTGGAGATAAAGAGTCCGGGAGCCTGAAGTCGCTGATCGACGAGGACAACGATAAGGAGGACAAGGACGTCATCGCAAGACGGCAATGCTTAGGTGACAACCATCAGCCCAAAGAGTGTCTGGGCGACGATGATTGCTGCCAAGGCTTCTATTGCGGGAAAGATCCAGAGGGAAGTCCAAGGATCAAGGTTTGTATCGACGGCGGCTAGCATTGTCGAAAGACAGGACCGTCCGCAAGTTTAGTTGGCGATTCAGTCCATGACTTCGGTTGCGTGGATGCGGTGTGTTTTTGTGCAAGAAGGACTTTTCTGCGATACCCACTGCCGTAAGCTCACTGAAGCCTAAGCTTTGCTCGCAATAACGAAGGGGACAACGGATCAACACCCATTGTCCCCTTGCCTGTTTCTGCGGCGCGCAGTCAGCGCTCTATATGACGCCCATGATGCCGAAGCTGATCCCAAGCGCGAGTTCTGAATAGGTATATCCGTCCGGGCCGCCTCCGAATGGTCCAAAGTCGAAGAACGGCGTGATCAGGAACGCCCAGTTGGATCGGGGAAACAGGGCAAAGTTAGCCTCACCACTCAGGGCAACGTTGTGATAGTCACCATGGCTATAGTACGTAAGACCCCCACGCGGCCAGAACGACGCAACACGGCCAAGGTCAACGGCGTAGCCTACACGGGGAGCAAGCAAGAAACCCGTTCCGCTAGTCTGAGCATCATGACCAGCAGCATTATAGAGCCCTAAGGCACCACCAAGACTGAGTCGGTCAACCACGAAGTAGTCGATACCTGCTCGAGGTTGTACGAAGGAGCTGCCGGATGGATCCGAGTTCCATCCAAACCCAATGACGGTTGCACTCTTATAGGAGCTCGGCTGCCCGTGAGTGGTGTTGCTTGCTCGCGCATAGTTGATCCCAAACAGTCGCTCCCCGGATATGGCGAGTTGGCCCTGAGCACCAAAGTCCGGACCCATGCCTTGCGCCTGCGCAACGCCCGCAGCGACTAGCAACGCAACCGCCAGACTTGCCGACAAACATTTCTGCATCATCTCTCCTCCGTGGGAAATAGGCTGTCCCACTGAGAACAGCCTTGATCTACATACCGCGCACGCCACTGATTGGCGATAGGTAAACCTTCACTGTCCGGCTGACTTGCCTAGATACGTTTCTAGATCTTGGGCAGGGAGCTCTCAACACGAAGCACAGTGAGACTGGTTCTAGCGCGCCGCTCCAGTGGCGATACGATTTCATGGTGACGGTTCTTGGCCAGAGATTTTGTGATGCACTGTGTTTGGCGAATGCCCTTCACGCCGAACAGCGACGTAAAGTCTCGGGCGTACCGTACGTCTCCCACGTCCTAGCGGTTGCAAGTCTCGTCATCGAAAATGATGGCACCGAGGACGAATCCATTGCCGCATTGCTCCATGATGCGGCAGAAGACTGCGGCGGACAGCACACGTTACAGAAGATCCGTGACCAGTTCGGGTCCGTAGTGGCAAACATCGTACTGGGATGCAGTGATACGCTCGAGTCACCAAAGCCCCCGTGGCGCGAACGCAAACAGCACTACCTGGTTCAACTTGCCAAGGCCGGGAGATCCGTGAAACTCGTGTCCCTTGCCGACAAGCTCCACAACCTACGAACCTCCGTTCTTGGGCTCTCTATCTACGGCGATCCATTCTGGGCGAATTTCCACGGTGGTCGGGAAGGACTGTTCTGGTACTATAGGGAACTGATGGCCGTTTTCGAGCAGAGCAATCTGCCAGCGTCGCTGCTGATGGACATCACCGAAAATTGGCGACAACTCAACGAACTACTGCATCGTTGAATTGCTGAAGCCGATTCGTAGGGTTAGTGAACCCCCCAGTAGCAAATTGGGTTTGACTGCGCCTGGTAGTCATGCGTCGAAGGCTTCAATGTCGATGTCGTTCGTCAACTCGGGTTCGATTCTGTCGAGCTCGTCTGCGTCGTCATCATCAACAGTAACTACCGGCTCCTGTGCAGCAAGCTTGGGCAGCCGTCGCTTACCCACGGGACCTTCATCGATGAAGTCACGGAGCGCCAACATTTGCCGCAGAGACTCAAGCTTCGCAAGCGCCTTGACCTCAACTTGCCGAATCCGCTCGCGGGTCAAGTTCATGATCGCGCCCACGTCTTCGAGTGTTGTTCCTCCTCGATCTGCCACATCCAACGCGCACGACTCGTTCATCTCCCACACATCGAGGTCCGGAAAATTCAACTTGATGGCACCAGTTTTTGCCGAAACATCGACAAATAGGTGATGCTTGCAAGATACGAAGGGGCAAGGCCGAGCACCGTCTGCGCACTCCGCACGTGTGCGGGGTTTCCAATATCCATTTTCTGGGTAGAGCAAGCGCCCTATTTCCAGTTCGCGCTTGGTCATTCGCTTGACACTGATGGTGCGCGCACGCACGTCGCGCTTGCGGCGTGACCGGCGTTGCTCACGCGTAATTCCTGCCTCGTCCGCTCGCAGAGCCGTGGCACCTTCGATCGGCAGAGATGGTTCTGCAACCGTGTTTGCAGCGCTTGTCTGTGCTTCCAATTTTATACTCATGGTGTGCCTCCGGTCACTCGGTTTCATCTACTCTACAGCGCAACGACACTCTACCAGCCCAGTCGTCCATCGCGGACGAGGGTTGAGCGAGTCTTGGTAAGGCTAAGTCTAGGTAAGTTACGAGGCTGCAACCTGCTTCAGCGGGCGTGCAGTCATCAATCGTGTTTCTATGGCTCGCAATCGGGAGATCAGTTCTCGACTCAAAGATCGCGCATCGGTAACGTTCTTGCTCACCGTCAAATGAATACCTGCGGACTTTCGGTCCTTAATGACATGTTCGATCTTCGCAAAGATCTGGCTCAACGTTTGCTCCAGTAGCTGCAGATCCGAACGTACGAAAAGGAACTCACGACTGATTTGTTCAATTGTGTAGTCCTGAGCCATCATGGCTTTGATTCTTAGGATCTGTCGCACTACTCCAACCGGGTAGATTCCTTGCGACCCCATGTGCTTGCCTTTGCGTCCGATCCGAACACTGCGTGGCAATAGCCCCAACTGCACGTACTTGCGCAGAGATGCTTCGCTGAGCAAAATCTTGTGCTCCGCAAAAGCGGCCAGAATCTCAGTTGACGTGAAACCCCGTGGGTGAGCTTTCTCGATTCGGGTTAGTTCATCGTCGTCGAACGTTTGGGGCATGAGATAGGTCCGGTTCTCGATGGATGGCCTTTTAACGGAACCGAATATATTCCACTGAATGGATCACACGAAGCGAATAGATCCTTTTTTTTTGCGGCTTAATTTATCTAGCTCCATGGAGGCCATGCGATGATTTAGATAGGTCATTTTCTGTCCTATCATGGAAACGCACTCAGCAAGGAATGGACCAAGCAGCTTCCTCAACGCACAGCGTACGCAGGACGAGCCGGATTTGCATAATTTTGAGACCAATACCTGAACCCTCGATCAGTACTAAGCGATCCTGGAGAGCAGCAGAGTGTGATCGTGCTATCCGATGCTGCCGATGCAATCCATGTCTCGCGACCTATTGGGTGCAGGGGTGCGCATTCGCGTCACCGAACGGGGCAACCCCTCCAATCCGGCCATATTGCTATTGCACGACATCTTTCTCGACCTGCGGACATGGGACGTCGTTGCGGAAACACTGAGTTCCGAGTTCTTCGTCGTGACACCCGATCTACCTGGGTTTGGCAGCAGCGAGAAACCAGCACCCAACCGATATCCTTACGGCGTGGACGCTTTCACGGAGGCCATCGTGGATCTCTACAGTGGACTCGGTCTCGCTCGTGCCATGGTGGTAGGCCACGGTCTTGGAGGTGCCATCGCCATCGCGCTTAGTGCGCGCCACCCGGAGCTCGTGACGCGACTCGTGTTGCTCGACACCGTCTGCAACGGGCCCCCGCTCGGGAAATTACAGCGCATGTTGGCATTGCCCTTCCTCGGCAGTCTTATATTGAAACAACTGCTGGGATTCACCACATACAGGCACTTCTTCTTCGAATACCTGGTAGCACCGGGTGCGCGAATCGACATTGCTCGTGTGCAATCATTCTTCGAACCATTCAGTGCTCCGGCAGCGCGAAGCAGCATGTTGGCTACTCTGCGCGCGACCATTGATGTACGATCCGTTGCCGCAGACAAGGCTCGCTTGGGCACACCGACTCTGGTCGTTTGGGGTCGCTCCGACCGGCTTCAACCGGCCGCTATTGGGCAGCAGATCGCCAAGTCTCTGCGGGGTGCCGGTTTCGAAGTTCTCGACGCCGGACATTGCCCGCAGGAAGAATGCCCCGAACAGCTGGCAGCCGTGTTGCGACGATTCATTCGAGACGAGCGACCCAGTCGCTACTGACCAGAACCTAGTCGATGGGGAATGCTGCGGTTGGTGGAGACTTTCCCACAGATGCTGCGGGCTTCGGGCGGCGCGTGTTGTTGTCCACGCTGTTCGGTGACGACTTCGGAGACGCGGGCTGCACGAGTATCATTGACTCTCTTGGAGTAGCGGCTGCGCGAGCCGCCAATCCAGAATTCGCATTTTCGTAGCTGCCCCGAGCACGCGGAGGACTGACCGTTGCTGCAGGTGCGTCTTCGGCAACTTCTATCGGCGCAGGTGGTGGCGATATTAGTGGCACGTCAATCGCGGCCGAAGCTGGAACCGCCGCGGCAGTCTCGACACTGACCGACGAAGAAGCCACGGCAACGCTCGGTTTCTTCGTTCGCAATGCGAGACCTACTCCCAGGAAGGAAACCAACATCGCAACCACCACGATTACGGCCGTTGATGCACGCTTTCGCCGTCGCTCAAGCTGGGGAGACCATGGGACAGCTCGCAGTGACCCAGTGGCACCGGACTCAGATGGCGGGGACGGCTCCGCGATATCTTCATGATATGCGGCAGATTCACCATCGCCGAAGAAGTCGTCCGCTAGCTCATCTCGACGATGAGCTGTTCGTGGCTCATCGTGCAGAACACCCGGATTAATTGGCAGGTGAGGATTCGAAACGTCCGATTCACTTGTCGTCCTGATTACGCTCGGAATCGTAGTTGGTTTTGGCAAGTCCGGACGCAGACTGACGGAAGGCTCGGCTTGGCCGACAAATTCGCGCTGTCGGGGCGGGGAGTGTGCGGGTTCGTATTGCTGGCTTCGCTCCAAACTTGGGTCTTGACCGAGCGCGGACTTAGCATTTTCGAGATTCCAGATAGGAGCATCGGACGCTGTCTTGTCGCGCACCTCGACGGGACGCGCGGCTTCCCCGGCGAATAAGGGTAACGTGGGCTCTAGCGAGGGCAGTTCGCGTTTTGCCGATGTGTTAGCCGCTGGCGCCGCTGCGCTCATGTAGGAATCCCTCAGCGCTGCTGATTCTTCTGCGTTTGGTGCAGTGATAATGACTGCACGAGAAATAGGGATCTTGTCATCGGGCGCGACACTGGGCATCAGGACGGTCTCGAGTACCGGTGGAGCAGACGGGCGCCATGAACGGTTCGGGGACATCACGGGCATCCGTGGTTCGCTGGGGTCATGCCCAGGCACGATTTCATCGTCCGCGCCGCGCAACGCGCGGTCAATCTTGGGCAGGCTCTCGCCATCAACACTAGGTATGACGCCTTCATCCTCATCCACGACGGGCGCGCCCAGTGGCTTGTCTCGAATTGTTAGAAGTCCCTCGAAGAACAGCTTGGTAATCGTCGAGAGCGTAGAGAGATCTTCAAAGGGAGACTCGTCGATCACTTGCAGTAATGTGCGGTGCCCATCGAGGAGTTTGAGTATCCCATTCAGTTCATCGGGAATCTCACTAAGACGCTCCACCAATTGGTCGCGGTCGATTTCGAACACGGTTTCGAGGGGTGGCGACTGTTCCAGAAGGCGTCCCCACTCGTCGACACGCCGCATGCCTTCCATGAGCAGGCCTTGCGTCGAAGTCGGAATGATGTCTTCGTTTATCACCGGTTGGAACTGAACCGCGAACGTTCCCGCATTCCAGATCAGGGCCCGATAGATAGCTTCTTCCCCACGTAACCGCCCCAGTTCGGCGTCGACCACCTTTCCATCACGGAAATAGATGACAATTTCAACTCCGCGGGGTTCGCGCACTCGAGCCACCCCGCTCTTGCGACTCACTTCGAAAGTCTGTAGCAGGTCAATGAGCCCCATGTCCTCAAGTGACCCGGATAGTCGTGTTCTTGGTGCGCCCGGGAGCGAAGTAGCCATTCGCTCTTGGGTCCTCCTCGCAAGGAGGAGATTGACTCGGGCGGTGAGCTCACGCACGAAGATTGGCTTCGTGAGATAATCTTCTACTCCCAATTCGAGTCCACGAATTTTGTCTTCGATGGATCGCTGACTCGTCAGAAACACCACGGGTACTCCCTGGAGTTCCACGTTCTCTTTGAGTCGCTTGACGAACTCAAACCCATCCATTCGGGGCAGGCGAGTGTCGGCGAGTATCAAGTCGGGCGTAGAGAATTGAATCTTTGAAAAAGCATCCACGCCATCTGATGCAGTCGTCACACTGAAACCAGACTTTCGGAGGCTGACTTCAAGTACCCTTACGCTTCGGGGGTCGGCGTCTACGAGGAGCAGCTGCTGTTTGGCCACGTTCGAGCTCTTCTTTAAAAGGTCCTAAGCAAGTATCGCATCACAATTGCCCCGTGAGTCTAGCTCATCCCTTGCAGACGCAACGGTCATTTTGCCCAAGGATCACCAATAGCGCCAGTCTCGAACGTTGACTTGATGGGTTTTTTTTGCGCAACTACGCTCTCGCGCCGGCCCGTCTTGCGTGCCAAGGGCCGGCGTAGAGCGGTGGCAGGGGAGGCACTGGCTGCTCCCTCAGC
>Ga0265340_10002505_pt1 | contig 10438 bp, 8 predicted proteins | sample 4CB225metaG_FD_202082 | JGI IMG/M metagenome (GOLD analysis project Ga0265340, IMG submission 202082) | Rhizosphere microbial communities from Carex aquatilis grown in University of Washington, Seatle, WA, United States - 4-CB2-25 metaG | ecosystem: Host-associated > Plants > Roots > Rhizosphere...
GAGGGGATACTGAGAAAGTCGAAAACAACCTCCAGGCAAATTCTAAGGATATTCAAAGACTTCTCAGAATCCTATCCGCAGCCGCGCCCGGCCGCGTCTGGCTCGCAGCCTCAATGCTTCATCACGGCGACGATCTGCGCCGCCTTCGCAACGCGCAGCGGATGGCCTGTGCCGCCGATGTGCCGCTCATCGCCACCAACGACGTTCTCTATCACACCCCCGGACGCCGCGAGCTTCAGGATGTCGTCACCTGCATCCGCGAACACGTCACGCTGGACATGGCGGGTGGCCTGCTCGAAGCGAATGCGGAACGCCACCTCAAGCCCGGGGAAGAGATGGCGAATATATTTCGCGACACGCCCGAAGCGGTCGAAGAGACGATCCGCTTTGCCGGGCGCATCGCGTTCTCTCTCGACCAACTCAAATACAATTACCCCGACGAACCGGTACCGAAGGGAAAGACGCCGCAGCAGCATTTGGTCGATCTGACATGGGAGGGGGCGGGGAAATCCTATCCCGGCGGTCTTCCCGACAAGCTGCGCGAAACTCTCCAAAAAGAACTGGTTCTTATCGAGAAGCTCGAGATCGCGCCCTATTTTCTCACCGTCCACGACATCGTGAGATTCGCGAAGAGCCAGGGTATTCTCTGCCAGGGGCGCGGTTCGGCCGCCAATTCCGCGGTCTGTTATGTTCTCGGCATCACCGCCGTCGATCCGATGCAGGTCGATCTTCTGTTCGAGCGCTTCGTCAGCCAGGAGCGCAAAGAACCGCCCGACATCGATGTCGATTTCGAGCACGAGCGGCGCGAGGAAGTCATTCAGGAAGTGTATCGGCGCTATGGCCGGCATCGCGCCGCTCTGGCTGCGACCGTCATATGCTATCGACCGCGCAGTGCCATTCGCGAAGTGGGAAAAGTCTTCGGTCTCACCGAAGATGTGAATGCGGAGCTTGCCGGCGGCGTATGGGGAAGTTGGGGCAGCCGGTTGAAAGAGAGCGAAATCCGGCAGGGCAGACACGATCCTCTCAATTCGTTGATTGCGCGTGCGGCAAAAGCCGTCAACGAACTCATCGGTTTTCCGCGTCATCTCTCTCAGCATGTCGGCGGTTTCGTGCTGACGCACGATCGTCTCGATGAGATTGTGCCCGTCGGCCCCGCCACGATGGAGGATCGCTTCTTCATCGAATGGGACAAGGACGACATTGATGGGTTGATGATCATGAAGGTCGATGTGCTCGCGCTCGGCATGCTCACCTGCATCCGCAAGGCGTTCGATCTTGTCAGGGTTCACGAAGGAAAGCCTTACGATCTCGCCTCCGCGCCGCGCGAAGACCCCGCGGTTTACGATATGTTGTGCAAGGCCGATGCGATCGGCGTGTTCCAGGTCGAAAGCCGCGCGCAGATGAACATGCTGCCGCGTCTGGCGCCGAGGAAGTTCTACGATCTCGTCATCGAGGTTGCCATCGTGCGCCCCGGTCCGATCCAGGGCGATATGGTCCATCCCTATTTGCGGCGGCGCGGTGGCGCCGAACCCGTCGTCTATCCCTCACCGTCGCCGGAGCACGGCCCTCAGGACGAACTGCGCGGCGTATTGGGAAGAACGCTGGGCGTGCCCCTGTTCCAGGAGCAAGCAATGAAGCTTGCCATCGTGGCGGCAAAATTCACACCCGAGGAAGCCAACGGCCTGCGCCGCGCCATGGCGACATTCCGCAATGTCGGAACCATCGACAGGTTCAAGCAAAAGCTGGTCGGCGGAATGACGGCGCGCGGTTACAGCCAGGATTTCTCCGAACGCTGCTTCAAGCAGATCGAAGGCTTCGGCTCTTATGGCTTCCCCGAAAGCCATGCCGCGAGTTTCGCACATCTCGTCTACATCTCGGCCTGGATCAAGAAACATCACCCGGCGGCCTTCGCCTGTGCGCTGTTGAATTCTCAGCCCATGGGGTTCTACGCGCCCGCAGAAATCGTGCGCGATGCGCGCGAGCATGGTGTCGAGGTACGCCATGTCGACGTGAATTTCAGCGCCTGGGACAACACACTGGAACATTGTCCCGATGGCTCCCTGGCCTTGCGCCTCGGGTTCCGGCAGATCGACAGCTTCAGCGAAGCTTGGGCAGGCACACTCATGTCTGCGCGCGGCAATGGCTACTCCAATGTGGACAATCTGGCACACCGCTCTCATCTGCCCAAACGGGCGCTCATCATCCTGGCGGAAGCTGACAGTTTTCAGTCTATAGAGGTGGATCGCCGTGAGACGTTATGGGCCGTTCGTCGTCTTGCCGATGACGACGCGCTGCCGTTGTTCGCGGCGCAATATGTAGAGGTACAGGCGCCCGAGACCATCGCAGCGCTGCCGCTGATGCCGCTCGGCGAGCATGTTTTGGCCGATTACCAGATGCTGCGCCTGTCGCTTCGGGCGCATCTGATGGAATTCCTCCGCGATTTGTTCCGCTCCGAAGGTGTCATGAGTTGTGACGAGATATCGAAAGCTCCCGACGGCATTCCGGCAAGCTGTGCCGGAATCGTGCTGACGCGTCAGATGCCGGGTGAGGCTGGTGTTGTTTTCATCACCCTCAGCGATGAGACGAACATCGCCAATGTGGTGGTCTGGCCCAGGCTCGTCGAAACATTCCGGCGGGAAATCATGGGTTCGCGGCTGCTTCTCATCGAAGGAAAAGTTCAGCGCAGTCCCGAAGGCGTCGTCCACCTCGTTGCCGAACGCGTCTTCGACCGTACCGGCGAATTGGACCGCCTTTCGGAAGACGACGTGGACGCGCCGTCGTTCCGTTCCCAGGCGGGTAGGCACCTGCATCGTCACCCCCGCAACGTGCGGGTCGTCCCAAAATCGCGGGATTTTCATTAATGCGAAATCTACTAATGCACCACGGTTCCGTCCCTCGCGGGTTTGCGCAGACTCGTCAGCATGATGCACACCACCATGAACACTGCGAGCGCCAAGCTGGACTGGATGCGGTCGAGGTGAAGACCGCCCTCGGCAAATGGTTTTGTCAGAATGTCGCCCAGGGTGGCGCCCAGCGGCCGGGTGAGGATGAAGGCTGCCCAGAACAGGATCGTGCGCGGAATCTTGGTCGCGAAATAGGCGACCCCGATGACTGCAATCAGCCCGCCGAAAACCAGCGCGCCTCCCGCAAAACCGAAGCCCTTGCTGTCGGCAACAAAATCTCCCAGCGCGGTGCCCAGCGTGTTGGAGGCCAGGATCGTCGTCCAATAGAAGATTTCCGTCTTCCGGTCGGAGATGTGTGCAACGGAGATGCTTCCGGTGCTGACGCGCCACGTCGCAAGACACAACATCACGGTCCCGAACAAGATCAGCGACGACAGCGGATATCCGAGCTCCGCGGTGCGATCCAGATAGTCCGAGACCGTCGTTCCCACCGTCGTCGTCGCCACGATCACGAACCAGTAGTTGAAGGGGTGGTAGCGCGTCTCTGCGACCTGCAGCGCGAGGGCAACCACGAAAACCGCAGCAAAAATCGCGGTGGCGACGAGATAACCGAGATTGAGCGACATTGAGACCGCGTCGCCGCCCGTCTCGCCCAAGGTCGTAGCCGCGATTTTGGCGACCCAGAATGCCAGTGTTACGGCTGGAACCTTGTTCATCGCCGTATTGTCATTCATCGGACCGTCGCCTGCATGTCTTTGTGAATCGCTAGTACGTGAAAAGCAACGCGGTGTACCAGGAATACTGGTTGGTTTCGCCCACATTCTGGATACCGGGACCCACGGACCCCATGAGGTGATAGTGCTCGCTGAGATCGTAGATGATGCCTGCGCCGATCCCGGTCGTTGCCCGCCCGCCACGGGTGTCAGCGGTCTGGTGATAGAGCTCCGCACCGATCTGCAAATCCGGAAGTACCTGCCGCGTCAGAGCCCACCCCACCATGCAGAAATTTTGCGAATCCCCGCCGTGGTTGATGACGCAGCCGCCGCCGCTGAAGGTGGACCAACTTCCCCAATTTTTGCCCAACCATATTGGCAAGAGCAGCGAAACGTGGCGCTCCCCAACTGCGGGTGAGCCGCTTGGCAGGAACACGCGCGGGAAAACGGCGACATCCCAACCGAAGCTATCCTGGTGCAAGACTTTGTACTTTGCAGCCAGCTCGATATTGCCGAGCCCGATGGCCGTACGGCCGTCCTTTAGGCTGTCGAACGCCAACGGAAACACTGCCGTCAATTGCAGATCAGGCGCCGCGCCATAGTTGAAATCCAACCCGGCGGCGTCGGCAGTCCCGTCGCGCGCTGCCGTGCCGCCGGTGAAGAGATAGATTTCGTAATGCCCATAGTCGGTGGGCTGAGGGTCGTCCGTAACATAGGGTGGCCCACCAAAAGCAGGATGGCATAGCGCCAATAATGCAATGACGAAGGAAACGAGGCGTTTGCACATCTACTACCACACAGATGCGCCCGGTTTTGGGATCAAGCACCGCACGAAAAAGTCAGGCGAGGCCGGTTTCCCGGCCTCGCTGAAGGCTTAGCCTAATCTTTCCCGCGCACGTTTAAGAACGGTACCGCGCCGCCGGGAACCATTGTGGTCGGCAAATGTCCGTCCCACTTTTCGGCCGTGACCAGCGCGGGCAGACCGGGGTTGTCCTTCAGCGCGTCGCCACGGGCGCGAATAGCGGAGGCTTCGGCGTTGCCTTGTGCGGTCACGGCGTAGGCGTTGGCGTCGGCGCGAGTGCGTGTTGCCGCTGCTTCGGCCTCGGCCTGTTGCTGCTTCACCGTCGCTTCCATGCGGGCTTCCACGGCTTGCTCGTAATTGCCGGAGAAATCGATGTTCTCGATCTGCACCGATTCGAGAATAAGTGGGCCGCGGATAACCTTACGTAACGCAATGGCGAGTTCCGCGTTGAGTTGTGCGCGATCCTGCACCGCGCTGGCGGCATTGAATTGGCCGAAGATGTTTTCCGACCAGGTGTAGAGCTGCGGCGTTACTAGGCGGTCCACCATGTTCTGCACCGACCTGTAGTTGATGTAGACCACGCGTGCATCGGTTACATGGAAGTTCACCGATACACGCAAGGTTGCGGGCTGCTGGTCGCGCGAATAGGTTTTCACGTCGCCGTAGCGTGTGTTCTGTGACTGGATGGAGATGTGTTCCACCGTGTCGATGATCGGAATCTTGAATCCGAGACCGGGTTCTGCTTCGCCGATCACGGCGCCATTACGCAGGATAACGCCGCGCTCGCCCTGATCCACCGTGTACCAGGAGCTTGTGAGAACGGCGAGAAGTGCCAGTCCGGCGACGATCAGGATGACGATGTGTCCGATCTTCTCCGTCGGCACATGCGGCATGCGGACGTTTCTGAAATTGTCTTGCAAGCTCAATTCTCCCTCCCTTTGGCGCCATCCGGCGAAGCCAGGTGCCACCATGTCGCTGCGTTCGCAGCGTGCCATAGATAGGCATCACTGCTTCGTCCGCAAAGGGCTCAAAACCTGGGTGTCGGCTCTCTCCGCAGCCAACCGGAGACACCTGAGCTTATAACCATGATTAATCAACAGCTTAGATAGAGACGAAAGATGCTTATGCGCGCCGGATCGCCGCAGCATAGTTGTGGGCCTTTTCACGCGTCGCTTGCTGGGACGCTCACGCCGAAACTGGCATTCGCGCGCGCCTGAGGTGGAAAATCCGCCAGATCGCCGTGACGCAGATGATTGCCACGACAACAATTGCGATCTGAGGAACATATCGGGGAGCGGCGTTGCTGAGCGAAAGCAGCATGTCGGTCGGCGGGCGCCATGCGTCCGGCGCCACGACCTCGCGCACGATATTGGTCTGCAGCAACCATGCGAACGCGGCGATCTTGCCGAGATCGATTGCAACTCGTGCCGTGATGCGCTGCCAACTCCAAAAGGGTTTGAAGAGATTCGTCGCGGCGAGCGCGACTTCCGCGACGGCCATCGCGATAATGACCTGCCAATATGGTATCCATTCCGGGCAAACGGTTATGTGTCCACCCTTGAAGTCGTAGACCGTCCGCGACAAGTAACCGGCCGCGAAAATCGCTATCAGGACCATGTTTGCCGCAATCTCGCCAATGGACGCGCTGCGCCGGATGCGGCTCGGATCACGGACGGGACGCAGGGTTTTGGGGTTCCACTTGTCGAGCGACGCCGGGTTCATGCCTTGATGCTCGATGAGTGCAAAAATGAGCGTGACGATCGCGAAAGCGGTGACGAGGCTGTAAATGAACTGATTCCACACGTTTCCGACGGACTGGACCGAGAATTGGTAGGTGCCGAAGTCGAACGTCGTCGCAAACATGATGGCCAACGGTATGAGACTGCACACCGCCACGATCTTCAGGACCAGGATATAGATCGGATAGAGCTCGGGGCCGATCAATGTTCGCTTCGGCAGATAACGGCTCGCCACCAGCATGGGGCGGCCACGCGCTTTCAGGATCGCGGCGATCTCGTCTTCGGTCAGATGGCGGCCCTTCTCGCGTTCGGCCTCGTCGATTTCCGAGCGGATGTCGTCTGCCAGTTCGGCTGCGACGTCGTCTTTCAGGTGGGCGGGAAGCCAGAACTTCACCGCTTCGATATAGCGCTCAACGAGATTCATGTTCGGGGCTCCCTAATGTCCTTTATGGCGTCGCCGATGCCCTGCCATTCGTCGATCAATCGGGCGAGGATTGCAGCGCCGCTCTCCGACAGGCGGTAGAAGCGCTTCTTGCGGTTTTCTTCCTCGCGCCACTCGCTGACGAGAAGGCCTTGCGTCTCCAACCGGCGCAGCAGCGGGTAGAGCGTGCCTTCATCGACCGCCATGCCGTGCTCCGTGAGGATCTTGCGCAGCGTGTAGCCGTATTGCTCCTGCCTCAGCGCGGCCAACACGGCCAGGATCAGGCTTCCACGCCTCAACTCGAGGCGGAGGTTCTCGAAAACCGCTTGCAGTTCCAGAGTGGAGAGTTTGGCCATCGTCATCCTGTTCGTCACATACTATGTGATACACAGGTTATGAATGTCAACGTGCGAGAGGAGATTTTCTGTTGGTTGGGCCCGACGTCGAGCGATGTGCTGTTCCTTGCCGCGCCGGAATCCAGCGTTTACAAGGCCCGCTCGTTCCGGATGGCAGCAGATGAGTCAGCAAAAAACATCCCGTCCCAAGGCGCGGCTTCCGCGCGGATTTCGGGACCGCAGTGCGGGCGAGATCGCGGCGGAACGCCGCCTGATCGAGACCCTCCGAGACGTCTACGAGAGCTACGGCTTCTCGCCACTGGAGACGCCCGCCTTCGAATACACCGATGCGCTCGGTAAGTTCCTGCCCGACGTGGACAGGCCCAACGAGGGCGTGTTCAGCCTCAAGGACGATGACGAGCAGTGGCTGTCGCTGCGCTACGACTTGACTGCGCCTTTGGCGCGCTATGTGGCGGAGAATTTCCAGAACCTAGCCAAGCCGTTCCGCCGCTATCAGGTAGGGCCGGTGTGGCGCAACGAGAAGCCCGGCCCGGGCCGCTTCCGCGAATTCACCCAGTTCGACGCCGATACGGTGGGCAGCAATTCCCCCGCCGCCGATGCCGAACTGCTGATGATGGTCTGCGATGCGCTGGAAGCGCTGGGCCTGAAGCGGGGGGAATTCGAAGTAAAATTGAACAGCAGAGTATTTCTGAACGGCATTCTCGCCCTTGCTGAAGTTGAGCCACAGAAATGCGGTGCCGTATTGCGTGCACTTGATAAGTACGACCGCTTAGGCGAACCCGGTGTGCGCGCGCTGCTTGGTGAAGGCCGCAAAGATGAGTCGGGGGATTTCACACAGGGCGCCGGCTTAGGGCCAAGTCAGATTGCAAAAGTAATGCGACTGTTTACCGACGATGCGGACGATCTCACGGGCGTAACAGGCTTCAGTGACCTCCAAGCGATTAGGGGGATTCTTGCAGATGCCGGTTATGGGGCAGATCGGATTGCTATCGATTTGAGTATCGTGCGAGGTCTCGACTATTATACCGGCCCAGTGTTCGAAGCGCAGCTAACATTCCCCGTCACAAACGAAGCAGGCGAGACGGTCGTGTTCGGTTCCGTCGCGGGGGGCGGACGGTATGACGACCTCGTTGCACGCTTCACCGGCCAGCAGGTTCCAGCGACGGGTATTTCCATCGGCGTGTCGCGTCTGCTCACCGCACTGCAATCGCGTGGGCTAACCGGTGAAGAGTACCCGCTGATCGTCGTTCTCTCGCTGGGCGATGCGGCGCAGAGCTTCGCTACCGCGCGCGAATTGCGCGCCGCCGGTCTACGCGCGGAATCCTATGTCGGCACCAAGAAATTCGGCGATCAGCTCAAATATGCCGACAAGCGCGGCGCGGCGCTTGTCGTCATGGAAGGCGAGGACGAACGCACCAAGGGCGAAATCACCATCAAGGATTTGAAGCTCGGCGCGGAAATGTCGAAGTCCGTCGAAAGCCGTGCCGAGTGGGTGGGCGCCCGCGCTGCGCAGGAAACCGTGAAGCGCGCCGATCTCGTCGCGAAAGTGCGTGAACTGCTCGCGCGCATAGGCTGAGCTATGCCCGCCTTTCCCACATATGGCCCCGAAGAGATTGCGGCGCTGGACGAACAGGCGGACGACATCCTCTCGGTCTTTGCCGCGCGTGGCTATACGCGCCACGAACCTGCCATCCTTCAGCCGGCACAGATTTTCGTCGATCGCTCGGGTGAGGAAATCCGCCGCCGTACCTTCGAGCTGTCCGATCCGTCCGGCCGCGAGCTTTGCCTACGTCCCGATCTCACCATACCGACCTGCAAATGGCAGGTTGAAAGCGGCAATTCCTATCCCGCGCGGCTTTGTTATCACGGGCTGGCGTTCCGTCATCAGCCCGGCGATGGTCCCGCGCAGTTTTATCAGGCGGGCGCAGAACTGCTTGGTCTTCAAGACAAGGCCGCGGGCGAAAGCGAAATGATGACGCTGGTGGTGGACGCTTTGCGCGCCGCCGGGTTGGCACAGTTCGAGATGAAGCTCGGCGATCTAGGTCTTTTCGCCACGCTGGTCGATGCGCTCGACGTCCCGGCGCAATGGCGCGGGCGGCTGAAGCGGCATTTCTGGCGCAGTGGCTATTTCGAAGCGTTGTTGGCGCGCATGGTCACGGGCTCGGTGAACGACACGCAACGCGCAATCGATGCGTTGCATGGCCTCAACACCATGGACCTCAAGCCCGCAATCGAAGCGCTCATCGACGCCGAGGGCGACGCGCCGCTGGGCGGGCGCACGCGCGAAGAGATCGTCGAGCGTCTGACAATCCAGGCCTCGGACGGTGCCGCGCCCAAGCTCGATCTCAAGGTTGCCGAAACGATCACAAAAGTGCTTGCGGTCAGCGGCCCTGCGCCAGCGGCCCTCGCAGAAATCCGCACACTGACGAAATCGGTGGCAGCGAAGATGGAAAAGCCGCTTGCGGCCATGGAATCGCGTTTGGTCGCGCTGAAGACGTTGGGCATCGACCCGTCCGAGGTCCGGTTCGCCGCGCATTTCGGGCGCAATCTGGAATACTACACCGGCTTCGTTTTCGAATTCTGGTCGCAAGACGTGGAAATCGCGGGCGGTGGACGTTACGACACGTTGATGGAATCGCTGGGCGCGCCGCGCGGAACTTCCGCCATTGGTTGCGCCATTCGTACAGAACGCGTCCTTGCGGCGAGAAAAGGGCGCTGATGTCCGAACCGCTGACTCTCGCCATCCCGTCGAAAGGCCGACTCAAGGAACAGGTCGATGCCTATTTTGCGGGCGCCGGTGTGGCGCTGAGGCAGACAGCCGGCGCGCGCGGCTATCGCGCCACCGTGGAAGGGCTTGGCGGCATCGATGTCATGCTGTTGTCGGCGAGCGAGATTGCGGCGGCGCTGGTGGGCGGCGATCTGCACCTCGGCGTTACCGGTGAGGATTTGATCCGCGAGGCCGCACCGGAAATCGAATCCCGCGTCGCGCTGCTCAAGCCGCTCGGCTTCGGTTTTGCCGATGTCGTGGTGGCCGTGCCGCGCTCCTGGATCGACGTTTCCACGATGGCCGATCTTGACGACGTTTGTGCCGCCTACGCGCATCGTCATCGCCGCCGGTTGCGCGTCGCCACAAAATATACGCAGCTCACGCGTGGCTACTTCGCGCGCGCAGGCATTTCGGATTACCGCATAGTCGGCAGCGCCGGCGCGACCGAGGGCGCGCCCACGGCCGGAACGGCCGAAGCCATCGTCGATATCACCACGACAGGTGCAACATTGAAGGCCAATGGCCTTAAAATTCTGGACGACGGCGTGATTCTGAAAAGCCAGGCGCAACTTGCCATGAGCCTTGTCGCCGACTGGACCGGCGACATGCGCACTGCCGCAGCCGCGCTGTTAGCCCGACTCGGCGCGACGCTGCCACGCTAATCACTGCGGCGAAATCGGCCCCGTCATGACATCTGGGTCGCGCAAATGCTCCGCCTTCCAGCGCATCGCTTCCAT
>Ga0265340_10002508_pt1 | contig 10432 bp, 12 predicted proteins | sample 4CB225metaG_FD_202082 | JGI IMG/M metagenome (GOLD analysis project Ga0265340, IMG submission 202082) | Rhizosphere microbial communities from Carex aquatilis grown in University of Washington, Seatle, WA, United States - 4-CB2-25 metaG | ecosystem: Host-associated > Plants > Roots >...
AGCTAGTGGTTTGGCGCTGGTGAACAGCCCCGGGGGGATTGAGGCGGCGCAGCCGCCTGTCCGCGCCAAGGGGCCCCGCGCGATGCGCGGGGAGCGGGCGCGTGTAATTAGTTGCTCCAGCGGTATCGACTCGAAGGAGGGGGGTTCAGTATCACGCCCCTCCAAACGCAAGCAGTGCCTTGGAGGGAACCCAGCTGACTGCATAACGCCTGAATATTATTCCGATCAGCTGATTCTGCGGCGTGCCATCGAGAGTCCGGCCACCGAGGGTCCCCCAAAAGCAACCGGCGATGCACGAACGCGGTGTGTGAATCGGCGAGTCGATGCCTTGTACTCGGCGTTCAGCGTCACCCTTCACCCCACGGCCCGCGACGAACTTCACGAGCGGCAAGCCATTGCCGATGAAGTTGGCGAGGCGGAGCTGAGAATCGGAGGGTTCGCGTTTCAAATGAAACGCAGCCGGACAAGAGACATCATTCCGTTTCGAAACGCGGATGTTAGAGGCGCCGTAGTCGAGCGCGAACGACCTGAGCCACGTATTTCGAGCAACGACGGCACTCTAGCGAAGTCATTACAGACAGTCGAACTTGAGTTCTTCGCGACGTATCTAGCTACACACACCTTGGAGGTAGTAATCGCGATGGCTTGCTCCATCGCCGCCGAATTCGGAATCGTTGAAGAAGCACTGTTGAGACGAGTCGACCTTTGTGCCGACTTCGTTGGATATCCGCTCGCGCACGACGACCTTAGTGGATACCTCACTCAACGAGCGCGAAAGTCTTCGTTCCTCACGACGGATCCAAAGGACGAGGGCGATCCGTACGGCGAGGCATACTCGGTCGCGGCACGTGAGCACCGCAAGTGCACAAATCAGGTTACCGGGTTCAGTTTTGCGCCGGGCAATGCCCTATCAGCTCGAGTCTACGACAAGAGCGAGGAACTGAGTCTACCAGCTCGTGAGATAAAACGCGAAATTGAGCACAACGTCTGGCGCAACAATGGTTGGGACGGCAACGCAAAGGTAACTCGAGTCGAGTTCCAGCTTCGCTCGTCAGTCTTGCGCGAGCTGAACCTGAGAAATCCTCTCGACCTCCAGGGTGCGCTCGATGAACTCTGGCAATACGGCTCGTCGAAGTGGCTGCGACTGAGTGTGCCGGGTTCGGCAACTCGGGTGACCAACTGGGACTTGGATCAGCGATGGGTTGCCGTTCAGGCGGTCACTTTCGCGCATGACGCCCAACCACGCAAGCGAACTCGAGTCTCGGGAGGCGCAACCGTCGAGCACGTCATCGGTGCGTTGCGGTCACAGGTGGCGTCCGAAGGAAACTTGAAACGAGTCGAACTCGCAACGAGCGACGGAGAGGTACTGCGCAACGAGCGCGAACTCGTCGATTCAATGAGCGAAGCTCAACAAGAGAACTTTGTGCGCCGCGAGTTTCGCTCGCTCACAACCAAATTCCTACTCAACGCACCCGATGAGTATTTGCGAAAGCGGGGTACTCGTGACGCGGCGTATCGGCTATTGACAGGCCACAACGCTACTGCGGCCCGTTTTGCCAGTCTCGACGAGCGCACCCCCAAAACCACCAGAGCCAAGGCTAGGGAGAGAACCGAAAATGAAACGCCCTAACAACAGGCCCTCATGCAAGTGGCACACGCTGACCGACGCGGCTGAATTCCTTTCGCTCAACCCTGATGCCCTCCGCCGCCAACTTGAGCGCCACGCCATCCGCGCAAAGGACGGTGGCACGGAAGCCCACATCGACGGCGTACGCGCTCGAAAGTTCGCCAACCGTTGGCGTGTTTCGTTCGGTGAATCCTGGGCAGGCTAATGGACCAATGCGACAAGGCGTAACAGCCGTGATAGGGTTTTCTTTCCAGGTAAGCACCGGACATGGCCGTGGAAAGTCCACACCATGACCGTTCGTGAACGGAAAGCCCGAGACGGCAAGTCTCAACTGTTCATTGATATTCGATACAGGACAGCAGACGGTCGCAAGCACCGTTTCCGCCGTGACGCCCAAATTCAGACGAAAGGCGCAGCAAGCGCGGAGGAACGTCGCCTAATCGCGCAGCTCCAGAACTCGGGCACGCTCGAGATACTCGAAGACGAAGAAGACGAACCCGAGGCACCCAAGAGCACCTTTTCGGATGCGGTTCGCCACTTCCGAAAGACGCACTTGAAGACACTCAAGCCGTCAACCCGGGCCACCTATGAAGACCGATTGACTCGCCTCCTCGTGCCCCGATTTGGTTCGGTGGCACTGGCAGACATCACCGGCGACATGCTGGCGGCGCTCGACGCGGACTTGGTCAAGGATGAGCTCTCATCCTCGAGCCGAAGGAACGCCCAAATCGTGTCGCGGTCGGTGCTGCGCGTGGCAGTCGAGGCAGGATTGCTCAACTCATTGCCGAAGCTTCCGAAGTTACCAAAGGTCGGGCGTCGAATACCCCATTCGATGCACAGGGAGGACTTGGAAGCCATCCTGGCAAAGTCTTCCCCGCGAGCTCGCCTCGCCTTCTCGCTCGCGGCATTCGCGGGCCTACGGCGGGGCGAAGTCGTTGGCCTTCGGTGGTCAGACGTCGATCTGCAGGGCGGAGTCATTACCGTTCGACGGGCAGTGACTCGCGGAGAAGAAACCACCCCGAAGTCGGGCAATCACCGGGCGGTGCCAATAGCGGCACCGTTACGGACCTTACTCGATGAAGCGTCCGCAGCGAAGAAAGGCCCGTGGGCGCCGGTCACAGTGACTGTGAAGGGCAAGGCATGGGCGGAAGATGGCCTCAACCAGGCCTTCCAGCGCGCCCGGGTGCGAGCTGACCGTAGCGGCTACTCGTTCCACAGCCTGCGGCACTTCTTCATTACGGAACTCTTCCGCAACGGAGTCCCCGCCCCCGCCGTGCAACGGCTCGCCGGGCACGCGGAGCTCACCACGACGCAACTCTATGCGGACATGGTCGCGAGTGATTTGAAGGCGGCGATTGCGACGTTTTCGATGGCTGGCGGTACCAAAGCAGAGGGTGTATGATTCCACTCATGGCACCGCCATCAAGGTCCAGTTCAGCAGTCCCCGTGGTTCCCGAGCAGCTACAACCGCTCGTGAAGCAACTTACCGCGGTGAATGAGCTACTTGCCGCATTGAATGAAGGGGACCGCCAACTCGTCATTCAAGCAGCGAACTCACAAGCCGAGCCACGCAAGCTGCGCACGATGTCGTGGGAAACGCTCGACCGCGCGAGGGGCATCGTGTCTCTCGGCGGCGATGCGGTCGAAGATTGCAAGGCACTCTACGATGGCTGACATCGCACTCGATGCCAACATCTTGATTGGCTTGCTCGACAGCAGTGACGTGCACAATTCCCGCGCAGAGGCACTGTACGCTCGGATTCGTGAATCCGAAGACGACCCGTTGACACTAGACTTCGTTGCACAAGAAGCAATTTCGGTCTTGTGCAGACGAAGTTGTGAACGCAAGCGAAACGCCCCCGATTTGCCGCGCATCTTGGATGAGGTGCGCGGTTGGTTCGAAAAAGGGCAAGTTGCGTTCATTCAGCGTGAGATTGAGAATCTTTACCCGAACATTCTCGATGTCATCGGGCAATCGGGCGGCAAGTTGAACTTCAATGATGCTGCCCTCGTTGTGTTACAGCAACAAGGCATCATCGGAGATGTAGCAACATTCGATACTACGCTCGCAAGTCAGCCCGGCTTTCGAACAGTTGAGTGAGGTCGCGATGCAAGTGCCGGAACATCTATTGCCCCTCGTTGAACAGCTGCGAGCACTGAGCACTGCCGATCGCGACCTGGTCATTCAAGCGGCCGAAGCCTTGGCGAAATGGCGCGAGCTTCCAACGTTGCCGTGGGAAGAGTTCGAAAAAGTGAAGGGCATCGTCTCTCTCGGTGGCGACGCAGTCGAAGATTGCAAGGCACTCTACGACGGCGACGATGTAAAGTGACGAGTTGAGCGTTGCCCCATCGCCACCCGGGGCAACAGTGGGGCAACGACAAAAGAAAGAGTCACGAGCCCGATTGAAATTGCCGCTAAAAAGTCAGTGAATCCGCTGTCCTGTAGATTGCCCAGGCCTTTGCGTTTTCAAGCTTCCTAAACCGAAGGTCACAGGTTCGACTCCCGTCGGGGCCGCAGCAGCACACACTTCCTCGGCGGGCCCTGCCTTTCCCATGGCGAATTTCCAAAAGACGTGAGCTCACGTGCACCCCCAAGACAACTCCAATGTCCGCTCCAAGGCTCACCGAAGCCTCCAGGTCGACTCTAAAGTCCACTCTGAAGCTCACCGAAGCTTTCACGTGGACTCCAAATTCCTCGCCGGGGCTCACGTGAGCCTCCGCGTCGACTTCCAAATTCCACGCCGGGGTTCACCGAAGCCCGACGGCGACTTCCAAATTCCACGCCGGGGCTCACGCGAGCTTCTACGCCGACTTCCAAATTCCGCGCCGAGGCTGACCGGAGCCCCCTCGTCGACTCCAAATTCCGCGCCGAGGCTGACCGGAGCCCCCAGGTCGGCTTCCAAATTCTACGCCGGGCTTACGCCTGCTTCCGCGTCGACTTCCAATTCCGCTCCGAGGCTGACCGAAGCCCCCAGGTCGACTTCCAAATTCTACGCCGGGGCTTACGCCTGCTTCCGCGTCGACGTCCAATTCCGCTCCGAGGCTGACCGAAGCCCCCAGGTCGACTTCCAAATTCTACGCCGGGGCTTACGCCTGCTTTCGCGTCGACTTCCAATTCCGCTCCGAGGCTCGTCCGAGCCTCCAGGTCGACCTCAATGTCCGCGCCGAAACTTACCCGAGCCTCCACGTCCACGCTAAAGTCCCATCCGAGGCTCAGATCAACTACCATTCGATTTCGATCTCAGTGGTTTGGTGGCTTTGGCTCCAGTTTGGTCGATCGCTCGACACGAACAAACTCATCTGATGACCTCACTTTCTGCACGCGCTCTCGTCGGAGAGAGAGGGGGCAAAATTGTCAGATTTCGCAAATGGGCATTTTCTCGGGAGTTATTCACATCCTTATTGGCCGATTCATGGGTTCGCGATTGCTCTTTGCGTTTCGTTTGCTTCGCGCAACGCAATGGGAGCGTTCACGTAGTGTCGTCTCATTCGGTGACTCTATCGACCAAGCCAATACCAAGTGTCACTTCGCTTGCCGGTACTTTCGCCCAAGCGTTCGACGCATGTCATTCTGGTTGGCGAGTCTTTCGACCCGACGCCTCCGACGCACATCTGGCTTTGCGATATACTGAAGTTCACAACCTAGACGTGCAATTTGGAATTCGACTTATCAAATCTCATGACCCCATCGTTCGAATTGAATCAAATCATTTCAAAATGAACGGGCGTGACGTCAATTTTACTTCAATTGATTCGAATTCGAACCATCGGGTCGTGAAATCTGCTTGCGGCTATGTAGATTTCACGACAGGCCTCTGGATTCTGCTTGCAGCTATGTAGATTTCACGACAAGCCTTTGAAATCTGCTCGCGGCTATGTAGATTTCACGACAAGCCTTTGAAATCTGCTCGCGGCTATGTAGATTTCACCACAAGCCTCTGGATTCTGCTTGCGGCTACGTAGATTTCACCACAAGCATTTGAAATCTGCTCGCGGCTATGTAGATTTCACCACAAGCCTCTGGATTCTGCTTGCGACTATGCGGAATTGACCGAGAGCCATTGGAATCTGCTTGTTGCAATGTGGAATTCGTGACGGCTGCCTGGAATATCCTTGCGGCAATGCAGATGCGAAGTTCGGCACTGCAAATGGCCGTCCGACAACGTAGGGGTCTAGTGGGATGCCTGTAGTCTGCCTGCGCAAACGCGGTCATCGCGATCTCAGGCGTGAGAGTAGGGAGCGTATGCCAATACGAAGCCCGCCGGAATATCCAATCGAGTCAAACTTCTATCGAATGAGTAGAGTTGATAGCCGTCCTCAATTGTGACTCATCAAGGTTTGCGAACCTTGAGATTGGCACACCCGCGCTTGTTGCCGTCGTCGCAAGCCTGTTGATACAGTTGCTGCGCTCGTTTGGTGTCCTTGGCGACCCCCTTGCCCAGGACATAGGCTTCCCCCAAGCTCGAACAGCCTCTAGAACTTCCAGCATCGCAAGCGCGTTGAAACAACTCCGCGGCACGTTTTGGATCCTTGAGGGCGCCCTCACCCCGAGACACCATCAAGCCAAGACCTTCACAACCCTTGCCACTTCCGGAATCACAGGCCCGTTGAAACATTTCGTAGGCCAGTTTCAGGTCCTTGGTTACGTATTTCCCTTTTTCATACATCGACGCCAAATCAGCGCAACCGTGGCCGCTGCCGGCATCGCAGGCGCGCTTGAAGAACTCGATGGCCTGCTTCTTGTCTTTCTTCAGCCCTTTACCATTGGAGTAAAGCTCTCCGAGTCCGGCGCATCCTCGGGCGCTGCCGCCATCACATGTACGCTGGTAGAGTTCGACTGTACGGCGCGGATCTTTGGCAATCCCTTGTCCCTTCAGATAAGCATCCGCTAATTCCTCGCAGCCCTTGGTGTTGCCGTCATTGCAAGCACCCTGGTACAACTCCACGGCAAGATGAGCGTCTTTGGTAACACCCTCACCTCGTTCATATTGCTTGCCAAGTTCGACACAGGCAGCGCCACTGCCTCCTTTGCAGGCATTTTGGTACAATTCAATTGCCCGAGGCACATCCTTGGTCACACCTTGACCGCGGAGAAGCAAATTCGCTAGGTGTCCGCAGCCCCGAGCGTTTCCCGCTTCGCACGCCTTCTGATAGAACTCTGCCGCAATCTTGAAGTCCTTTGGCACGCCCTCACCCCGTGAATGGGCGTCGCCCAAGCTGACGCAGGCACGCGCTCCACCGGAATCACAGCCTTGCTTATATAGGCCAACGGCACGTGCCACATCCTTGGCAACGCCCGAACCGCGCAGATAAGCATCGCCCAAGCTCACACAGCCACGGACACTACCTGCCTCACACCCGCGCTGAAAGAGTTCCACAGCGCGTGCCGGATCTTTGCCCACCCCGTCGCCTCGGTCATAGGATTCACCCAAGAGCACGCAACCGGCTGAGCTGCCTCCGTCACAGGCGCGTTGGTACAGAGAAAAAGCACGTGCCAGGTCCTTTCCAACCGATACGCCCGAAGCATACAATTCTCCCAAATCCGCACAACCATGCGCGCTGCCACCGTCGCAGGCGCGCTGGTAGAGTGACGCCGCGCGTGCCGTGTCTTTCGTGGCACCTTCACCGCGAGCAAGCATCTCGCCAAGCAATGCGCAGCCATGGGCGTTCCCATTGTCACAAGTCTTTTGAAGCAGAGCAAACGCCTGGGTCAGGTCTTTTTGCGCACCTTTGCCTGACAAGTACGCTTCACCGAGCAACGTACAGCCATGCGCGTTGCCATCATCGCAAGCCCGCTGAAACAATTCAAGACCACGATGTTCGTCCTTTTGGACGCCCTCTCCTTTGGCGAAGAGTTCACCCAGATTCGCACAACCAGCAGCGCTCCCGTTGTCGCAGGCCCGCCGAAATAACTCCTGCGCCCGCTGAATGTCCTTCTTTACGCCGTCGCCCTGAACATACAGTTTGCCTAGGCCTGCGCACGCGTGACCACTGCCGCGCTCACAGGCTTTGCGGTATAGGTCTTGCGCGCGCGTTGTGTTTTTCTTGACGCCCTCGCCGGCGGCGTAAATATCTGCAAGTCCTGCGCACGCACGCTCATTTCCTTTGTCGCAAGTTTTCTGATACAGCTGCACCGCCCGTCCGAAGTCCTTTCCGACGCCGTGCCCCGATTCGTAAAGGGCTGCCAAGTTGACACATCCTTTGGTATTGTCGTCTGCGCAGGCTCGCTGATAAAGCTCTGCTGCGCCGCGGGCATTCGTTGGAACACCGTTGCCCTTCTCGTACATTTCGCCCAAATCCACGCAGCCTCGGGCATTCTTTTTGCTGCACGCTTGCTCGAACAACTGGCGCGCGTGGACAGTGTCCTTGGTAATGCCCTCACCTGTCGCGTAGGCATTGCCTAGGCCGATGCAACCACGCTGATTACCGTCTTCGCAGGCGAGTTTGTAGTACCGGGCCGCCCGCGCCGGATCCTTCGGTACCCCGTTGCCACGCGCGTACATGTCAGCCACATCTGCACAGCCCCCGCCTTTGCCCTCATCACAAGATCGCTGGACACGAACGATGCGGGCCACCTCGCCAGTAGCGCAAGCTACCAAACGGGGAGCGAGAGCGAGAACAACCGAGAGAGTCAAATAAAAGTTCCTACGATTCAGCATGGCCATTTCTTCAATGTGAGGGGAAATGTCGAAATCTATCGGGCATCGAAATATTTGAATTGACGAAATTCCGCGGCTCCTCGCCCAGAGCAACCCGCGAAGTTGCAACCATTACGACTTGGCGGCAAGCTGCTAGTAGGCATGATGCTTCCACCCAGATCTGTGCGCATAATTACGATTGCCAGAGTTCATCGTGGCAGCCAGCCGCGTACTTGTGGCAGCAACCGTCGCCCTGCCGCAACGCGGCAGATAACCGAACCCGAAGGAATGCTCCACCAAAGACGGCGCTATTTCGCGGGGCGCACACATTGGCTCAAGGCTTCGCACGCTATGGTGCTCTTGCTGGCGTTGCAAGCCTGCGGCCTGCAACGATCGACAGATTCGCCGGACGCGCGTCAGTCGTTGCAAACCAACACCGTTTCGACGGGCGAGCTCGAAGTGGAAAACGCCACTAGTAGCAACAGCGTTCGACGGGGCGGGTCCAAGAGAGACGCAATGGACTACCCTGGAAATTCGGCGCTCGAGTACGATCTGGAACATCCGGACCAGACGTGGTCGTTGCCGAGTGCCTTGAAGGAAGTATCCGATATTGCGGTACTTTCCGAGAATGAAATCGCCTGCGTACAGGATGAACGGGGTGTCGTTTTCGTTTACGATATCAAGTCGAAGCGCATCACCGACGAGGTCCGATTTGCAACCAAAGGTGACTATGAAGGCTTGACCATCGTCGACTCGAAGCTTTTCGTGTTGCGTAGCGATGGTCTGCTCTTCGAATTGTCGAGCTTGAGACATCACCCTGCGGTGCAAACTTATGATCTTCACTTGCCTTACAAAGAGAGTGAAGGCCTTTGTTTGGATGCCAAACACGACCGATTGCTGATTGCCCCCAAGAGTTACGAACAGACTGAGACCGGCAAAGACTCGCATCCCATTTACGCATTTGAGTTGAGCACAAGGGCCCTCGCGGCAGCTCCCGCATTCGAAGTGAGCGTTCGAGCTATTCGGCACTTCGCCAAGCATCATGACCTGCCTATTCCGCGGCGCGTCAAAAGGGATGGTCAAAGCCTGCATAGTGCGCTGCGATTCAAGCCCTCGGCTATTGCGGTGCATCCGTTGACGGGAGAGGTGTTCATCTTGTCGTCGGTGGATCACGTGCTGGTCGCGTGCACGGAAACGGGAAGTATTACGGGCTATGCGCTGCTTGATGCTTCCTTGTATCGCCAGCCAGAGGGGATCGCGTTCTTTCCCAACGGCGACATGCTCATCTCCAACGAGGCCGCAGGCAAGGAGGCTACGCTGCTCGCTCTTCATTGGAAAAAAAACGCCAAATGACTGAGCCAAATGACCTTCTTGATGGGCCGCCCCAGCGGATGCGTTCCCCCAGCTGAACCTTCCCACGTGTTTCCGTGTTAGCTGCAATACTCCGGTCACAGAATTGTCACTGGTCCGACCGCCGTTAGTCACGACACCGGTCCAAGGTGCGATCATGGAAACACGATCGGTCAAGCTGACTATAGATGAGGACGGCCTGGGCGCCGACCTTCTAGTCGCCACGCCTTTTCGGACCGAGCCCATTGGCGAGCTTCTGGAAGCACTACAAGACATAGACCTCCGTCCGCGGGTCGGGTCACTGGCACGAGGCTCAAAGAACTGGTTGCTGCATCTGCGCGTATCGGAAAGCAATGGCTCGCGCCTGAGCGCAAATCGCGCGGGGGAAATTCTACGCGAAATTGCGCGAAGGCTGGCTGCTAAACGAGTCGTCGCCACGACGACCGCCCGTGCCGCGTAGCCAGCAATCTCGATCTGCACGGGCATACTCACCAGTGCCAGCCGAGTCGGTGCCGCGCTTACCTGTGTCTCGCGTGAGACCAGGTCTGCCTCCGCCCAATGCCCAAGGTTGGTTGGAACAAGCCTCATAGTACGTCGCCGTTACAACGTTCGCCGTTCAGCTCGTCGGGCGTACCTTGCGAACACCATTCGAACTCACCTGTGCCATCAGGAAATCGGGCAAAGGAGGTCCTTCTGGTGCCTGCGTCGTTAGGTGGAACTTGGCTGAATTGAACCGTATCAATCACGTAACCTTGGGGGTCACTTAGCCAAGCACTCTCACCCTTTTTGCCGAAACTAAAGTCCGTATGCGGCTCCA
>Ga0265340_10002513_pt1 | contig 10424 bp, 10 predicted proteins | sample 4CB225metaG_FD_202082 | JGI IMG/M metagenome (GOLD analysis project Ga0265340, IMG submission 202082) | Rhizosphere microbial communities from Carex aquatilis grown in University of Washington, Seatle, WA, United States - 4-CB2-25 metaG | ecosystem: Host-associated > Plants > Roots >...
GCCGCACGAGCGAGCATCGCGCCTACGACAGAGCGACAATCGTCCACCTCGCCCCCAAGGCGCGACTCCGGGTCTACGTCACACCAAGACACTCGATTTCTCGCCCACAAATTTACCTGAAGAGCCATTATTCTTTGCTGCTTGCCTCGCTGTCGGCATGCGGGGGCAATGTAAGTACGGATTTGAGTGCAACCGGTGCGCGCTATGAGTTGACTGTGTCGTTCGCTGGCGCTGGTGATGGAACCGTGGTTATTCAGCCGGGCAACACGATCTGCACCGCGCCAACCTCATGCACGGCCACGTTTGACAGCGGCACGAATGTCACGTTGACAGCCAAGCCAACTAACACTGGGGCAACCTTATCGTCTGTGATGTCGGGATGGACGGGCGACTGTGCCACCGATGCGCCCCATCGACTTTGCTCGCTAACAATCAGCGCAGCCACTGCCACGACGGCGCGGTTCGATACACTGGCGGCAAACCTGGTGTTTGTCACTTCAACGACCTTTCTGGGCAATCTCGGGAGCGCCACGGCATACCTATCGCAATGCAACACGCTGGCGACGGCTGCCGGCATCAACAATTCAACGAACGATGCATACGTTGCATGGCTGGCTGCCACTAATTACGCTCCCGAGTCGCTGCTCGGCTCGACCCGAGGCTGGGTGCGCCTCGACCTATTGCCGTGGATCGATGACATGACAACGGCGCTTACCACCGGTGCAGTCTACTACCCGGTAGCATACGACGAGAACGGTCAACGTGTCATCGCCGATACACTGTCGGGTATGGGCGTAGCAGACGAGCTTTACACCGGGTACAATTGCCATGATTGGACCGATTCCACCCTCGAGACTTCGCACGGCAGCACTCATGCGGGCGGCACAGAGTGGACGAGCAACGGTGTCGGGGTCTCCTCTTGCGACTATGCGAGCCGGGTGCTCTGTGTGATGAAGGGAGCAGAATACTCCGGTTACCGTGACACCCGTGGTGGGTAAAAAAATCTATTTGACCATGACGGGCTGGGTTCCCGGCGGTGGTCTCAGCGCTGCAGACGCCAAGTGCCTGGCGGATGCCCCGGCATCGGTGACGGACGTGAAAGCAGTCCTTGTCGCTTCCACGCGCGCGCTCGCCGATGTTCTCGGCACAACAACCGTGTACGTACGGCCCGATGGTGTCAAGGTCGGCACGGGCGCTGAAATCATGCAGGCGATGAACACCTCCAACCCGCCCGCCACTATCGAGAGTGCGGTCACTCAGGACGGCGGTGGCAACTACGTCGACCCTGGAGTCGCGCAAATGCTCTGGACGGGTCTCTCAATGCAGGGAACCACCGATCAAGACACCTGTCGAGACTGGACCTCGGCCGCGTCGACGGATTCCGGCAGCATTGGCGGTGTTGCAACGGGTTGGGCTTATGCAGGCAAAGACGGCAGCTTTGGCTGCGACAACAACTGGCTTGGTTCAGCCGTTGCTTTCCTGCAATGCGCAGAACAATAGGTTTGCGACTGCCACTGATGTTACAATCAGCCGCGTGAATTCCCGAACTCTGAGCGTGGCGGCCGCGATAACAACCTTCTACTGTTCACGCCGGAGCGCGCGCACTGTCAGTCTCAGCCTGAATCAGCGCCATCGCCGGTGCCTCGTCGGGCTTGCTCGAGCAACCGTGGGCGTCAATCTCGGTGAACGAATCAATATCGGCGGCGGCCTGGGCGCGAACTTGCTGGGCCTGCAGGTTGCTGGCTACTTGCGATTGCGCCCCCTCGTGTCGCAACTGCAAGCAGCGCCTGACCACGTGGGCGCACTAGCCCTCGAAATGGCGTATGTCCGGGGCCCCAGCCGCGGAGTTCTGTTTGGCGGCGGATTCCAAGGTGAACAACCTGACTATTCGTGGAACGTTGTGCACTGGGCGCAGTTCGGCGTGTTCTATGAGAAAATCATCTCAACGCGATTCGTCGCGTCGATCGGTGTCTCTCTCGCATTTCCAATTGCCAGTCGCGACTGCAAAGGAACCGCCCAAGACGAGTCGTCCATTGCCTGTGATAGCAGCATTAAGCCCAAGCCCCTGATCGGATTCACGTACGCGATCGGGCCTGCCATTTTATGTCGTAGACCCACTGAGACTCGAGGCGCTTGCGACTGGCGAGCGCTTGGGGGCGGCTCATTTCGACGCTCGCGCCAGTGGCAGACATCGCCAGCCGTTGCTTTGGATTGCTTTCGGCGCATCTTTCCGACTACGTGCTTCGATTGAACGGTGCTTGGAGGTTGGCGTCGGGGGGCCCGCCCGGAACGTTAGCCGAGCGTCAATGATCCTGCTCTTGGCAAGGCTGGTGACCTGATTCGGAAGCACGTTGCGGGTCCGCGCGCATTGCCTGGCCTTTCTCGATCATTTGGCCAAGGTTCACGCATGCTCGGGGGGTTCTAGATGAACATGCCCCCTCGAAGAGCTGCAAGGCGCGTGGGAGATCGCGAGGAACGCCGAGGCCCTCGCGGTAGAGCCCTCCGAGATTCGTGCAACCTGCGGCAACACCTTTGTCGCAAGCGCGCGTGTAATATTCTCGCGCACGGCCCAAGTCCTTGGCCACTCCTCGCCCATCCTCAAACATCGCGCCGGCAAACGCACATGCCGGCATTTCGCCGCCTTCGCAAGCCCGAAGTCGCAAGGCCAGCGCGCGTTCCAGATCGGCAGCAGGTCCATCCCGTTTCTCATACAAGTCCGCAAGGAGTGCGCAAGCGGCAAAAACGTCACCGTGGCAAGCGGTCTCATGGAGCGCCGCTGTTCGCTCGGTGTTGTGTTCGACACCTTTGCCGAGGTCGTACATGATTCCGAGCACCGCGCAGCAACGGTGGTCACCTCCGGCACAGCCGTCCTCAAGGAACGGAGCTGCTTGCGATAGGCGCTCGGTTCGCTCCATCCCATTGGAATCAGCTACCATGAGCCGACCTGCGCCGGCGCATCCGCGATAATTGCCGAGCTTGCAGGCGCGCACGAAGGAAGCCTCGGCCTTTGCCGCGTCTTTCGGAACACCACGCCCTTGCTCAAACGCGTCGCCAAGCTCATTGCATTTCGCTGCATCGCCATCGGTACAGCGCTTTTCGCATGAGTTGGCAGACATGTCGCAAGCGTCAGAACTGGGACTCACAGCACTACTCGTGGCTCCCGCAGCCGACGGGTTGGAAGGGTGGCCGCAGCCGACGCCCAATAGCGACACGCACAACGTCGCAACATGCAACGTCTGGAATCGAGCATCTCGACCTGGTAGAGCAAAGTACATTCGCATCATTGTTGTATGGTCAGTACACAACGTACCAGACAAGCGGAGCTAGACTCAAGCCGCAGAATGAAACGTTGACGAGCCGAGCCTTGTATTGCAGTCCAGTCACCCGAGCAAATGCGAAAGCCCTGGATTCAACTCGAGTGCACCACCTCCTTCCAACCACACGCAGGGCGACGAAGGTGGCCGAGCATGGCTTTGGAGACCGAACAGACATACCGAGGTAAACGACACCGAATCGGCAACAGACACCGAGTCGGCAACAAACACCGAGTCGGTATCTGTCTCGCGACTTCGTCTGGTCCCGGGTCCGCTGTTTTGTACGTTGGTATTTTGAGCAGGACGACGGACGTATGGGGGGCGCAACAGAAGGTGAGGGGCACAGAAGTTTCTGAGATGGATTGTGATATTGGATTGACTCGTGCCCGTGCTGCGTTGATAGGCAGCGCTGTTCGGTGAAAACAAGATAACTTGCCGAAGTGGGCGCGAGCGGCAACACTGTGTCCGTATGCATCAAGAACCGTCTTGCGGGACCCGAACTTATTCTGGACTAACTAGTTGTGTTGCGTTGCTAGGCAGCGTGTTGTCTGCGGTGGCTTGCGACAGCGCACCCGCAGACAATTCGGGCACTGCTGGCAGTGTTGGTATTGGCGGATCTGCGTCTGCGGCTGGTGGCTCCAATGGAGCCGGTGACGCAAGCACGGGCGGTTCGGCTCCTGTTCTCCCAGCCCTGCACGTTGACGGGCCGTTGCTCAAAGATGCTAGCGGAAATACCGTCGTGCTTCGCGGTGTGTCGCTGATAGATATCGGGTCGCTGTATGCCTACGGGGGCAACGACTCGTCGGCGATCAGGACGCGCATCGACAAGGTGCTTAAAGTCGGACTTCAACCGCACGTGATCCGCATTCCGGTCTACCCGCGCACGGTGCCCAACGGCAACTACCCTGCCTACTCGCCAGCGCCCTATCCGGTTGGCCCGAGTACTGCGCCGGCTAGCAGTCCCCAGGCAACGTTGTCGGAAGATGCGTATCTCGCCCGGATCCTCAAGCCCACGGTGGACTACGTCACCCAAAAGGGGATGTACGCCATCGTCGACTACCACCAGATCGACGACACCAGCGACAAGGTTCGCACGTCTGCAGCCGACGCCAAGACATTCTGGACGTACATGGCGGACAAGTTCAAAGACTACACGAACGTGATCTACGAGGCCTATAACGAGCCCATGGACACGGCCGAGAACTGGGCCGCGCTCAAACCTCGCGCGCAGATCTGGATCGACACTATCCGCGCTGCAGCACCGAACAATGTAATCATCGTTCCCTCTACGTCGTGGTGCCAGAATCCCGGAGATGCGGCAAGCTCGCCGCCGATCGGTACGAACTTGATGTACACGGCGCACGTGTACCCCGGCAATTGGAACAGCAACTTCCAGGCCCAGGTTGCCACGGCAGCTGCTCTGGCTCCGGTGTTCTTTACGGAATGGGGTTATGTGCTCAACGGTACCGACAGGAACCTAGGCGCCAGTTCTACTACCTGGGGCTCTGACTTTAGGACCATCGTTGACGCCAATGGTGGGAGCTGGACGGCTTGGGTTACGGACAACAGCTGGACGCCGAACATGTTTTCGGACGCCGTCTTTGCGACACTGACGGACTTTGGAACCTTTGCCAGTACCTGGCTGGCGGATAAGTACACCAGCGACTGGGTGGAATAGGGGAAGGCTACCACCCCAGCTTTTCAGTGAGCTTGGCCTGGAGAATGCCGGCCATTCTTGCGTGCTCGTTCACGCTGGGGTGCCAGTCGCAACCGCTGGGGATTTCGCCATTCGCGCCCAGGTCCTGCACGCCGAGATCAAAGGTGACTAGCTTGGTGTCACCGGTGTTGGTTTGCACTGTGCTGACCACGTTGGCCAAGCGCGTGTCGACCTGCGCTACCTGTGTAGCGTTCAGCATCGGTCCGATCACGAGAAAGATCCATGCGTTGGGATAGTTGCCGCGGACGGTTGCGATGAAATGAACGTACGCAGTCTCATAGGAGACTCCTGGATCTCCGTTGGCCCAGTCATTGGTGCCTAGGTTAATCACGACTGCCGATGCCTTGGGCGTGAAGGCCCAGGGGGTTGGGTCGCTCATGCCGAGCGCCTTCGCATACACATTGGGTACTACGTTGCTTGCGTCATTATTGAGGTCACGCACCATGCCTGCTCCTGAGCGAGCAATGGTACTTGCCTCGACGCCGAGCGCGTGCCCGGCCATTGCGGCATAGGTCGCGTACCAACTCGAATTCTCGGCGGTCCAGTGACAGGCCGGGGTAGCAACCCAATTGGGGTGCACTTCGCTGCCGAGATCGCCGTAACCGGCGCTAATGGAATCACCCACCACTTCCAAAAGGCGGCCATCACTTACTGGGGCGCCCTTTACGGTACCACTCGTGAACCCGAGAAAGGTGCTCATGCCATAGTAGCCCTCGGTTTCATCTATACGCAATGGCTGGCGCGCGACGCACAAGAACCACTGGACTTTTGCGGTCCAAATGCCGCAGCTGCGCACAGGCAGAGCAGGGGGGTTGCGACAATGTGATAGCGGTCTTCACCAAAAAAAACGATGTGCGTCAACGCGGTTAGGGCGACGAAGCCTACGGCGAAATTGACGATGCCGAAGCGTTGCGGGTGCCCGGGGCAGGGCAGCCAGTAGAGAGTGCAGAGCGCGACGACAATCCAGTAGTAGGGATGCTCATCACTTGCAATGACGGTCTTCGCCAACAAGCCGAGGCCTAGGGTGAGCGCCGCTTGAGCGACGAAACCCGCTGACTTGTAGCGTCGCCAACTGACGCCCGCCACGACACAGAACAGTGCAACGACCAACAGACCCCGATGGAACGCGGTCAATAGTTCGCGTGCCCGCTGCCGAACAGGGTTCGTCCATGCACCGGGATCTGCTTCATGCAGGTACTCGATGACGAAGGACTCGTGATCGAACGTCTGCGCCAGTTTCAAAGGAGCGGTGGCAAGAAAATGCCGCGGGTGTTCCCTAATGGTTCTAATGCCAACGTCCCACCAGCAGCGGTCTTGCTGCACCTGGCCGGTCACCACTGGGCAGCCGTCTGCTGCGCGCAGCGTGCGAAAGCGCCCGGTGTCCGTCAACGCACCGATCGCGAGGTTCCAGCCGGCGTTGGTGGAAACGAAGGCGCAGCCGTCCATTCGCGCGCAATTGCGCAGCGTCCAGGGGAGCACGCCGAGCATGCAGATCGCGCCGATGATCACCGTTTTCGTGACGCTGCGCCAAAAAGAAAATGGAAACAGAAAAACAATCAGCGGCAGGGCAAGCACACTGGAGGGACGCACCAACACGGCCATCGTCAACGTCAGACCGCTGAGCAGTAGCGTCGTGCGACGTTCGGGGGCGCGCACCACGAAGTAAGCGGCAAGCACTACGAGTAGCCCGGCAAATGGTTCGGTCATCACCGCCGCGCTGTAGATGACAAGGCCTGGGTGAACCGCCGTGATCACGGCGGCGAGGCAGGCTCGCCAACGGCCCAACGTACGCAGCGCCAATCGATGAATGACCGCAACCAGTGCCGCGCCCGTCAGTGCATTCAGCAGCGGCGCCACCCATGTGTGCGGTCCTAGCAATGCGTAGAATGGGGCAAGAAATGCGCTGTAACCAACCGGGTAATGGGTCCACGGTTTCCACAGCGGAAGGCCGTTTCGAATCACGTCCTCGGAATAGCCTAGGCCCGCCGCAATGCGGGTTGCGCCGAAGTGGTAGTAATGGCCGTCCCATACGGGCTCCTTGGCCCACGCAAGCGCAACATAGAGGCGGGGCAGCAGCGCCAGTAATGTGAGTCCAAGCGTGAACCAAACGTCTGTGCCGCCAATGACCTTGGCTTGGCGATGCGAGCAAGTCACGACGGGTACTGGCCTCTGATCGGTCGGCTTTCACCGCGCATCCGGCGCAGATAGGTTCGAGTCACCTGAGTCGGATCGAGCTCGAGACACTTGGCCACTTGTTGCAGGAAACCCCGCGTGTAAACCAGTGCTGGCAACGCTTGGTATTCCTCGGCTTCGATGGCGCGCAGATGCGACGCCGAGATCTTGGTGCGACGAGCGATCTCTTCGATCTCGATGCCCAGTGATTCGCGCACTTTGGTCAGCAATTGGCCGGTGAATTCGGTTTCCGCCGAGAGCTCGCGCGTTAGCTCATCGCGCAGCAACTGCCGTTCGGCGGCGAGCGCCGAATCTTCTTGCGTGGCAAGTCTGCCCTCGGGTTCCTCGGTCTCGGGAAAGTGAGCCATGTCGTAGGCACGGCGCCGGATCGGATCGAGCAACGTATCGTAGGCTTCTTCGATGTTCGTAGCTGCCTGCGCCAATTCCGAATCACTGAGGAGCGAGGTCAGTGCCAAGCTATAGGGTTGGTACACGTCCTTCTGCCGCTTGTAGGCGCGGCGGATCTCCTCGTCCGTGGAACTGCGGTTCGTCCCCAGGACGTCGTAGAAACTGAGTTCTGGTGCCACGATGGGCGGCTTGGGGGCGACCGTGCGAGCTTGGTCGCGTGTGGCACCGAGGGCCATGACTCGGCGCGCGATCCGCTCGAGGTTGCGCGCGCTCTTGCTCGTTGGGCTGTCGAGCAATATGGGGCGCCGACGCACGACGCTGAGCCAAACTGAATCGTCTTGTTCGATATGCCCCACGTGGTCGAGCTCGACGCCCAGATAGCGCCGAGACATGTCGCACATGGCCGCACCGAGCTCGTTGTCTTGTCGCAACCGAATGCCATTGACTACGAGCCGAGGCCTCAATTGTGATAGCTCGCTGGCTGCCATTTCTGCTAGCGATGTTTCGTAACGCGCTAGCGCGTGTACGACGTCTAATGGCGAGGGCAGCGGCACGAGCTCGCCGAGCACGCGGTCGACCAACCGCAATTTGAAGCGATCTTTGATCAGCGTGCGGCGCAATCGCCGCAAAAAGAGGGCTCGAGCAAACCGGTAGGTGGCTTCAACCGCGGGGGGGTCCGGGGAAGTGACGCAGAGCCCTATGTCGGCCGACAAGAAAAGGTCGAGGGTGGGTGGTGCCGTGCTCGCGCCCAAGTCGAGAATGACGTAGTCCGCCTCTTGCTGACGCAGTCGCTTTGCCCACAGCGCTTTGCGACCTGGCCGAACTGGTGTGCTCGACCCAGTACTGTAGAGTTGCGGCATGAGTGACAGTCCGGGCACGGGGGTCGGCACGGTGCGCAGTTCGACGTCGCTGCCGTCGTCCGGCTGTGAAGCGAAATGCTCCTGGGACATCCCAAAGTGGGTATGAAGCTCCGCCCCCGAGGGATCAGCATCCACCAAAATGACGGCGCGTCCGAGCTGCGCAAAGTAGACGGCCAGGTTGACCGCAAGTGTGCTCTTGCCAACACCGCCGCGCCCACCACCCACCGCCAGCACGTGGCGCACCGTACGCGGCGCCGCAATACCTTCAGCCGGGGTCATGGAGTGGGGTTGCATGGGGCCCGGTTTTAGCCCGGGCTCAGCCCCGGCGCATCCCCCAAGCAATTCAGGCCGGATCAGAGCCGTTCCAGGCGTCGTTGCTGCTGGATGTGGCCAGTTGCCGCCGATGCTGTACGCTGGGCGCCACCATGAGACGAAGGCTGTGCCTGTTGGCGACCCTGTGGGCCCTTGGTTGTGGAGCCGCAAATAGCAATCACGCGAATCAATCCCCCTCCGCCAACCAGGCATCGACTGAAGTCGACACTTCCAACCTTACGCAACGCGAACGCGCAGACTATGGCGAGCTGCTCCGCTCGCTGCTGGCACCGTGCCCAGAGCTACCTTTGAGCATTGCGGAATGCGTCGAGCAGCACGCTGCGTGCACTTCATGTCTGCCCGCTGCTCGGTTCTTGCGTGATTCCATCAGCCGTGGCCATCCGGCTCCGCAGACTGAGTCAGCATTTCGCCTTCGGTTCGATCCAAAGTCGGTGAGCAAAATCGATACGGAGGGTTCACCGGTCAAGGGCGACGTCAATGCTCCGGTTACCGTTGTCGAGTGGGCCGACTTCGAGTGCCCGTTCTGCGCACGTGCTTCCACCTTCATCGATGCGCTGGTCAAGGCACGACCGTCTCGAGTAAGGCTGATTTTCAAGTACTTTCCGCTCAGCGGCCATCCCCACGGGGAATTGACGGCAAGCGCCGCCGCGGCAGCCGATCTGCAAGGCAAGTTCTGGCCGATGCACGACCAGCTGTTCGCGAACCAAGCCGATGGCTTGGATGAAACGAAGATCCGAGCGATTGCGAAAACCATTGGGCTGGATCTCGAGAAGTTCGAAAAGGATTGGGCCTCCGAGGAAGTCAAGCAACGAGTCGATCGCGATCGCGCTGAGGCGGATCGGCTGGGGCTAGAGGGCACACCTTTCGTTTGGGTCAATGGTCGCCACGTGGATTCGAAGTACTTCGCCTTGGAGGAGGACTTGCCAGTCTGGCTCGACCTCGAGTGGACTCTTCAAACTAGTGCAAAGCAGAAACCGTGAAGCCATCGATCGATCAAGGTTGTTTTCCCACCGGCTTGCACTACCCGGGCATCGCACATTTACTGCGCGTCGCGGCGATTGGTATTGCCGACGAGTTTGCGGTCGAGACCATTGTGTCGGATTTGTCGATTGTGGCCATTGACACCGAGACCACCGGTCGCGATCCATTGAACGATCGCATCGTCGAGGTTGCAGCAGTCATCCACGATGGACAACAGATCACGCAACGACTCAGCTGGCTAATCAATCCTGGTCGGCCCATACCCGCAGAGGCGACCGACGTGCACAAGATTACCGATGCTGACGTCGCAGACAAACCAACCTTCTGTCACGCGATGCCAGAGATTCTGGAGGCGCTCGCAGGGAGAGTGCCGCTCGCATACAATGCGACCTTCGACAAGCAATTCTTGGTCGCGGAGTGCGATCGTTGCGGCGCCATTGCAGGACGACTCGTCCCTGCGCTGCGCCGCAACGTGGAGTGGATCGATCCGCTCGTGTGGGCGCGGGAGATTCAGCGCGACGAGCGTAGTCGTGCACTCGGCGACGTGTGTCAACGCCTTGGGATTGCGTTGGACAACGCGCATCGTGCAACGGATGATGCCGAAGCTGCACTAAAAGTCATGTTGGCTTTTCTGCCCGA
>Ga0265340_10002515_pt1 | contig 10412 bp, 9 predicted proteins | sample 4CB225metaG_FD_202082 | JGI IMG/M metagenome (GOLD analysis project Ga0265340, IMG submission 202082) | Rhizosphere microbial communities from Carex aquatilis grown in University of Washington, Seatle, WA, United States - 4-CB2-25 metaG | ecosystem: Host-associated > Plants > Roots > Rhizosphere...
GCAATCGAGCTTGCTCAATTTGCCCATCTGTATTTTCTTTTTGAATCGGAAGCAAAACCATCACGCGCTGTCTGGTTTTCAACTCGTGATATGATTTTCTTTGTGGCGCAGGTGGTGGCAATGACGATGAAAATTCTTCCCAATCTACCGGCTCACTTTGTTCCCTGTGAATGGACAAAAGACCGTCAAGGCGATTTTCAAATGTTTCTACTTCCAAGCGCGCTTGCTCTATCGCAGATAGTTTGGCTTGTTCTTTGGCGCGCTGTTCCAATTCGCGCTGACGCCTTTGCGATTCACGTTGCTGCCGTCGCTGGGCAGCTTCCATCGCTCGAATTGTGGCCTTCCAGCCCATAAAAAGTTGAGCTGCAAGTGTGCGCGGGAATTTTATTGGCGTCAATCAGTGCTTACTTCAGTGCTTACTTCTTTGACTTCCCAACCGGCCCTCTTCGTTCAGCGAAGGGGTATTATTTTGCAGAACGTTTTCGGGAATCGTTTGAAATTCACGAAGCACACTTGCAAACCTTTGGCGTTGAGATGGGTATAATTCTCATGGCAAAGATTTTGAAATTTCAGCGTTCCGGCAGCAGGGCGAGCAGTTTGGCTTTCACATATTCTCCGGCCTGCTGCGGGTCATAATCAATTCCTGCCCGGAGCAGTTGATTCATGTCCGAACAAAATCCACGATCAGTCAGGTGCGCGTCCAACAGCTCAACAAACTCGGATCGTCCGGCAACGCTGCCTTCCAATTTTAGATAATGCTGAAACGATTCAATAATCCGGGCGGGGACGACCGCTGGTTTGGCCAGCGTCAGCGCCCAATACAGGTCAAATAAATCCCGGCCACGCCGCCGCTGGAATAATGCCCGCATTTTTGTCCCAAGCATTTCATGGATGTCATAACCGCTGACCTGGGTGCCGACCGCCGCATCCCGAAACGGAAATTCAAACGGGATTTTAATCACGGGGAGATGCGGCGTGCGCTCGGTGACATTGGCCTCCACCACAATTTCCAGGTTCGTTCCCGGTTCCATGAGGGAGGGAATGGCGTAAGTCATCCGCAACACGCGCGATGGTTTCACGGTGTTGCGGATGGCCAATTTGAGGTCATCCCACACTGACTGTTTAGGAGTTCCCAGCACACCGCTCAATACGCGATTGAGCGCCCTGCGAATATGACCCTCCGGGCGATCACCGACCACAACCAGATCAATGTCCTCGCTGTAACGTGCTGCCGGCGCGAGCTGAACCTTGTGTAGCAACGTGCCGCCACGCATGGCAATCTGGCTCTGCAAAAAAACATCGTTGAACAACGCAACCATCGTCTGGCACAACAATAAATCCTGCTCGACTTGACGCTGGCTCGGCCAGGGAACCGCCGTTTGATAAGCCATGACATCCCGGCGGGTAAGTGTAGTCATAGTTCTCCTGAATTATTAAGAACCCGCCAACGCTCGACCACCGGCGCAGTCGTCCGGTCAGCCTTCGCCGGAGCAAGTGGAACCAAAGCGAGTTGAGTGGGCAACCAGTCATAGATCGCCTCGGCCAATTTTTTATTGCCAGCAGTCTCGATGATGTAACCCAGCCGTTGTGCGGTTGCCGGTTCGTTCTCCGCTGCGAGCATACGCTTGAGTTCGGGCACACTCATCAGCGGCAACAGTGGCGTGAGGGTTTCAACCGCACGCCCAATCCCTCCGATGCGCGACGCATACCGGACCAAATCAAACGCCGTTGCCTCGGGCGTGCTCACCCGCGTCGGGGCAAAAGCATTTGCCAATGGCTGCGTAGGCGTTTGTTCAATCCCGCGCTTGACGAAAAACCGAACCCGCAGGCGTCCGACTTCAATCTCGCGCCGGGAACTGTCAGTCATCACTTGAGTCACTTGCAGTGCTTGCGGATTGGAACCGTAGGTGCCAGCCGCCGATTGAAGTGCCAGATAATATGGATGCCCCAGCCAGTTAAAATAGTCGTCGAGCCACCAGGTAACCGGGGGTGCGCCCATCGAGCGATGCTCCGGGCTGACAATCAGGAAAAATTGCTGCAACCGCGAAACCCTGACAACCAGACTGCCCAGCCGACGCAACTGATTCTTTGCCGCCGTGACGGACATGCCCGTTTCCTTGGCAAGATCAGCCAGAGGGAAAGACACACGACCCGCAGCCAGTCGCGCGTCAATAAACGCAGCAGCAGCACCATTTTTCCGAATCTTTTTAATGCTATCTTCCATTATTGCGTATGCGCATTGTAGCGTCATACGTTCCAATGTGCAAATTATAAAATAATTGCCGGAAATGCCGCTCAAAATTATAGTTGACAACTGTATCTCGTAAGATACTATGTAAGAAATATGGGATTCATTGAGTTTCCATTCATCGAAGTGCCGAAAGATTTACGCAGGATCGTCGGCGAGCCAACGCCCGGCACGCGCGCCTACCGCCGGGAGGGGACGCACGCCGAATGCGGCCAGTGGATTGAAGACCTCGGCTTACATTACAAGGGAGACGTGGGCATCTCGCCCGCTGGCGTCACCATGTTCGTGCCCGTCCAGCGCGCTGCGGTCCACAAACGCATCAAGGAAGGCAAGCTGACCGCGTTCTTTTTTTACATCACCCACGTTGAAAGCACATTCTTCGGCACCAAACGCAAAGTCAAACTGCGTCCCTACATTCTGTTGTCCATGAGCGAGTGCAAGGCATGGGTGGTGGAAATGAAACGCCGGATGGGTTATGTGGATGAGTCGGATGAAAGCCTGATGGAACTGCGAAGAAGGCTCAAACCGGCGGCTTCGGCAGATGAACCCAAAACCACGAAGGAAGCCGTGGCAGCCCTGGACTTTGCCGACACCGACCCGAAGGACAAGCGGGATCGGAAGGTGCGATATGAGGACGACGAGTTTGACCGCGAGAACCGGCAACAAGATATGTTCCTATTGCTGGCGGAAGCGATGGCTGCGATGGCGTCCGACAAAACGAAGGCTGAATTTTATCGGAAGCGACTGGAACGTGGAATGGAGTGGGATAAAAATGAAAAGCGATGGAAATGGAAGGACGAAGATGAACCCGCAAAATGAATTTAATGACCGGCTGATCCGGTTGTCCGAACTGGAACGGATTTTCGGCGTGTGCAAGCGGACGGTAAGACGGAAGGCGGAGGCCGGCGAGTTGCCACCATTGCGACGGATTGGCCGCGCGGTGGGAATGCTGGAAAGCCAGGTCAAAGCGTATTTTCAAAGATTGAGCCAACCAAGTTAAGGAGCATCAAAAATATGGAAGCGAGAATTTACAAACCCAAACGGCTACGCAACGGCAAACGAACCATTGGTCGGCTATACCGCGCGCGGGTGAAGCTCACCGGCGACAACAAGGTGCGCGACATTCCCCTCGGTGTCTGCGACAAGCAGGTTGCGCAACAAAAGCTAAACAAGCTGATTCAAGAACTGGAACACGAATCGGCAGGATTGATTCCGGCGAAACCAGAACGGGAGACAGCGCAAAGTCCGCTGCTTGATTTGGTGTCGGAATATGTCAATGAGTTGACCATCTTGGGGCGGTCGGCAGATCACCTGCGCCATGTGAGGACGCGATTGCACCTGCTGGTCCGGGAATGTCGGTGGACGCGGCTGGCGGACGTGACTCCCGCCTCATTCCAATCGTGGCGCAAGGAGCAGACCACCAAAGCGCCCAACGGTGTCCCCGACATGGACGAGGTTCGGACAGACTTGGAGAAGGCGGGCATTCCGTTTCTGGACGAACGCGGACGCCGGATTGATTATCACGCATTGCGGACAACCTTCATCACGCGGCTATCAACGATGAAGGTGCATCCACGAGTGGCAATGGAACTGGCACGGCACAGCGACATGCGTCTGACGATGAAGACTTACACGGATGTTGGACAACTGCCGTTGCGCGAAGTGATGGACAGCCTGCCGGGCTTTGGTTCTGACTCCCGAATAGACTCCCGAAATTTAGGCCCGACGGGTCAAACGGTGTCACAGCCTGTCACTGAAAAGAGGGAGTTGAAAACTGAAAATACTATTGCAAATAAAGGCGAAAGTCACGACTTGACTGCGGCGGTCCCGGTCTGTCACTCTGAACCCGAAAGTGGTGGATTTGGCATTCGAATCCCCCTCTCTCCGCCAGTTTTCAAATCATTCCCGTTCGTGCAAATGTTCGGTAGTGGCATCGTTTGCATAAACGGAACGCCGAACACAGCCTCGGCAAGTTTGGATTGAAAGTTACTTTCGAGCCGGGACGGTGCCCGGCGTTCCAAATGATACCACCACCAAATGTTTTTGCGGAATTGACACGGGCCAGTCACTTTTCTAATTTCTTGCGGCAAAGACAGCAAACTTTGCCCCGAACCCGCGTTCGGGGATTTTTATTGTTGGCAGGTAATTTTGGGGCGGCGACACGCCGTCCCTCCCGAAGAATATGGCGAACACAATTCTGGTCGGCGCCCAGTGGGGCGACGAAGGCAAAGGCAAAATCATTGACGTGCTCACCGAAGACGCGGACATCGTCGTCCGCTATGCCGGCGGCAACAACGCCGGGCACACGGTTTTCATTGGCAAACAGAAATACGTCCTGCACCTCGTGCCGTCGGGCATTCTCCGCAAAAGCAAACTCTGCGTCATCGGCAACGGCGTGGTGGTGGACCCCGTCGGTCTGGTCGAGGAAATCCAGGGATTGCGGAAACTCGGCGTCAAGGTCGGCGACAATCTCGTCGTGAGCGAGACCGCGCACGTGGTGTTCCCGTATCACCGCGAACTGGACGCGCAACGCGAGGTGCTCAAGGGCAAAAACAAAATCGGCACCACCAAACGCGGCATCGGCCCGGCCTACGGCGACAAGGCCGCGCGCGTCGGCCTGCGCATGGGCGACTTGATCAATCCCGAACGGCTCGGGGACAAGCTGGCGGTCCGCATCAGGGAAAACAACGGGGTCCTGCGGGCGCTTGGCGCAAAACCGCTGTCATTCAAAAAGGTTTTTGCCGAATACAAGGCCGCCGGGAAATATCTGAAACCGTTTGTCACCAACACGGTGGTGCTGCTCCACGAAGCCATGCGGCGCGGCAACGACCTGTTGTTTGAAGGCGCGCAGGGCACTTTTCTCGACATTGACCACGGAACGTATCCGTTTGTCACGTCGTCGAACACCACGGCGGGCGGCGCGTGCACCGGCTCCGGCGTGCCGCCGCATCGCATGGACCGTGTCGTCGGCGTGATGAAGGCTTACACGACACGCGTCGGCGAGGGGCCGTTGCCGACCGAGAACGCGGAGATTTCCGACCTGTTGCACGGCATGGGCCGTGAATTCGGCGCGACGACCGGGCGCGCGCGCCGCTGTGGCTGGTTTGATTCCGTCGCCACGCGCCACGCCACGATGGTGAACGGCATTGACGATCTGGCCGTGACCAACCTCGACGGCCTCGACACGGTGGAGGCCATCCAGGTCTGTGTCGCGTATCGTCATGGCAAAAGGCAATACGACTTTGTGCCGAACGACGCGCAGGTCCTCGCCGAATGCGAACCGGTCTATGTGGAATTCGAAGGCTGGCGCAAGCCGACCCACAAGGCAAAATCCTGGAAACAACTGCCGCCCAGGGCGCGAACCTATCTGAAGGCCATCGCCGAATTGAGCAACGCGAGATTGTTCATCGCTTCCGTCGGCCCGGCGCGCGCGCAGACGATTTTTGTTTGAGTTGCCGTGTCGGCGACCCAAGTTGGAACGGCGACACGCCGTCCCTCCCAACTTCGCGAATGAACGCGGATGTTTTTACAGTTTTGATATCTGCGCATTTCCGCCTTCGCCTTGCTACGGCGCGACAAGCTGCGTAATCTGCCGCCGAAACTGTGAGCGCAACAACAGTCCATCTCAGTCCCGCAGCCAAAGCTTCCCTGCCGCGGCACGTCGCGGTGATCATGGACGGCAACGGCCGCTGGGCGAAGCAGCACGGGTTGCCGCGCGTGGAGGGTCACCGGCGCGGCGCGGATTCGGCGCGCGAAATCATCCGCACCGCCGGCGAACTCGGCATCAAGTATCTCACGCTCTACGCCTTCTCGGCGGAGAATTGGAATCGGCCCAAGGACGAAGTGGCTGCGCTGATGAAATATCTCGTCCACTATCTCAAGAGCGAAACACCTGAACTGAACAAAAACAACGTCCGGCTTGAAGTCATCGGCCAGATTTACCGCCTGCCGGAAAACGTGCAGGAACATCTCAAGAAATCCATCACCACGCTTTCCAAAAACAACGGCCTCACGCTCGTGATGGCATTGAGCTACGGCAGCCGCATTGAAATCGTGGATGCCGTCAAGCGCATCAGCGAGGAAGTGAAGCGCGGGAAGCTCGAACCCGCCGACATCACCGAGGAGGTCATTTCGCAGCATCTGTGGACGCGGAACATTCCCGACCCGGATTTGCTCATCCGCACCAGCGGCGAGATGCGCGTGAGCAATTTCCTGCTCTGGCAGATTTCCTACGCCGAACTCGTCATCACGCCGACGCTCTGGCCGGATTTTCGCAAGCCGCAGTTTTACGCCGCGCTGGAGGAATACACCCGCCGCCACCGGCGGTTCGGCGGCGTGTGACAGCCGTGGGAGACGACGCAAGGAGTCTCTAATTTAATTGAAGTCGGGTGGTGGTAACATATGGAACGCCGAGCACCGTCCCGGCTCGAAAGTGACTTTCAATCCAAACTTGCCGGGGCGGTGCTCGGCGTTCCGTATATGAAACCATGCCACTTCCTGAAGTCCGCCACCTCGGCTCCTGCGCCAGGATTGATTCCTTTTACCTGCCGAGTTGCGGTTCCACCTGAATCAGCTTTTCCTTTTCCAATTTTTTGAGTTTGGGGGCGATGACGATCTGGCAGTAAGGCGCGCTGGAGTTGTTGTCGTAGTATTCCTGGTGATGGTCCTCGGCCGGGTAGAATTTAACGAACGGGACAATTTCGGTCACGATGGGGTGCTTGAAATCCTTCTGCGCTTCGGCCTTTGATTTTTCCGCCGCCAGCTTTTGCGCTTCGCCGTGGCAAAGAATGATGGAGCGGTATTGCGTGCCTTCGTCCGCGCCCTGGCGGTTCAACGTGGTCGGGTCATGCGCCTGCCAGAACACGTCGAGCAGTTTCGCGTAGGAGATTTTTGCGGGATCAAATTCAATCTGCGTGACCTCGGCGTGGCCGGTGTCGCCGTGGCAAACCTGCTGATAGGTCGGATTGGCGGTATGGCCGCCCGCGTAGCCGCTGGTGACGGAGAGGACGCCGGGCAATCGCTCGTAAACGGCCTCCATGCACCAGAAGCAGCCGCCGCCGAGCGTGGCGGTTTCCATCGTGTTGGTCGTGTTCATCGTATTTGTTTGCGCGGGCGCCGAACAATTCAGCGCACCCGCCACCAGTAAAATGCCAAGCGTGCGTCTCACTGGGTTTCCGCCGCAATCGCCTTGATGTCGTTGACAACATTGGTGGCACCGTCCGGCGCTGCGCCGCTGCCTTGCAAAAGCTTTTGGACGCTGTCAACCAGCATCTGTTGTTGCGCCGGCGAAAGATGGGAGCTGTTGAAGAGGGCGTGAACGTCCTGCGCCAGTTTCTGCTGCGCCGCTTCTGCCTTTACCTTCCCGGCGGCCGCCGTTGCGAGGTCATCGGCCAGCTTGGAAATGGAGGCGGGCGACGGCTTCGCGCCCTGGGCCGCCGTCGCGAGATCGTTCATCAACAGCTGCCTGGAAGTGGCGGTGGAATTGGTGTCGGCCACGCTGCCGAGGGCGGCAAAGTCGGCGCGTAAACTGGCGATGTTCCGCAGAGTGGCGGCGAGCGCCGGATCGGGCGGCGGGCTGGCTTGCGGCGGTGGCGCGGTTGCCGGCGGGTTCCCCTGCTCCGCCCTGGTCACTTTGCCAGAGACGTCCCGGGCCTGCCTCATGGCCGCCGAATAAGGGTCGGCCAGAACCACGTTGGCCGCGCACAATGCGCAGGAAAAAGCGATGAACGCCTTCACAAATCGAGATGGTTCGCGATCAAAATGTTGCTCTTTGACAACATGGAGATGTAATCCTCAAGAATGTTTTCGGTTTCATCGAGCATCGGGTCAATTGCCGGGGCCGCTTTTTCCACCGTGGCCGCTAAATTTGATGAATTGGTGGCCAGGGTGGCGGCGTTCGTTCCAAAATAGTTTGTGAATTTGGAATCCAGACCATAGGTGGGGACGAGCGCATCATGGCTGTGGTTGATGACGGGCAGGCTGTTTGCCGCCACGGTATTGGTGATCTTCAGCGGCGGCGGGAGACCAGGGTCACCGGCGTTTTCGACGGTCAGTTCGTAAATGGTTTCGTCCGGCACCGGGCGCGCGGCGCGTTCCTCGTCGCGCGCCTTGTTTCGGGCGGCGAACTTTTCACGTTCCTTCAGCGCTTCGCGTTCGTTGAGCGTGGCGATATCGCCGCCCTCCAATTTCTGGATTCCATCCGTGTCCGGCGGACGGCTTTGCATTCCGCTGACGGGTTTTTCGCCCTGCAGTTCCTTAAGTTCGGCGATGTCCTGCCGGATATAGGTAAAATCCTGATTGGTGGCCACCCGCGCATCAGAATTTTCGTGCAACAGGGCAAGATAGGGCTGGACCAGGTTCAGTTTCGTGTAATTCTCCGGCTGAATCGTGTCCCACGGCAGGGCGTTCTCCAGGGTGCGTTCACTGGTCGCGTCCGTTCGGTAACTCAACGTGTCCGGCAGGATGATGTCCGGCACGACGCCCTTGAATTGCGTGGAAGCGCCGGTGATACGGTAGAATTTTCGGATGGTGATTTTGACGGTACCGGGATCATTGGTCGCGGAGTCGGTGGCGGGCCTGACGAACGGATAGAGCGGGTCCAGGTTTTGCACCGTGCCTTTGCCAAACGTGGAGGTGTCGCCAACAACGAGCGCACGCCCGTAATCCTGCAACGCCGCGGCGGCGATTTCCGAGGCAGAGGCGCTGAAACGGTTGATCAGCACCACCAGCGGGCCGTCGTAAAGCATGGCGGGGTCGTTGTCCGAATCAACGGAAACACGGCCGTCCGGATTGCGCGCCAGCACGACGGGGCCGCCTTTGATGAACAAGCCGGTGAATTTGATGGCTTCTTCCAGCGAACCGCCGGGATTGTGCCGCATATCGAGAATGATGCCGGCCACATTTTCCTGTTTGAGTTTCACGATCAATTTTGCGACGTCAACGGATATGTATTTCGGTGTTGAATGTTCCTCGCTGCCGCTCAAATCAACCGGAGCGTAGAACGACGGCACATCAATGACGCCGAGCCGGTTGGTGCCTCCGTGGCGATCCGGCAATTCAATCAGCCGGGCTTTGGCCTCCTGGTCTTCGAGCCTGATTTCGTCGCGGGTCAAAGCCAAAACCCGGCGCGCGGCGCGGTCGTCCGCCGGGCTGATGGTCAGCCGGACTTCCGTCCCCTTGGGACCGCGGATGAGCTGCACCACTTTGCCCAGTTCCATGTCGACGACATCCACGGGCGGCTGATTGCTCTGCGCGACGGCGACGATGTAATCGCTTTCCTTGAGTTGTTTGCTTTTGTCCGCCGGGCCGCCACGGATGAGCGAACTGATTTTGCAATAGCCGTCATCCTCGGTCAGCTGCGCGCCAATGCCGAAAAGCGAGAGGCTCATGCCGATGGAAAAATCCTGCGCGTGTTCGTTGTTGAGATAATCCGAGTGCGGGTCGTAGGCGTGCGCCAGGGCGTTCAGGTAGAAGGACAGGACGTTGTCGCTGTCCCAGTTTGTGACCACCTGCAAAATCGAGTGGTTGTGTTTCGCGAGCATGCCGGTGATTTCGTCGGCGACGGACTTCGGCAGGTTCAAGACCACGTCGTCATTGGTCGGAGAAATTTTGCGGCTGAGTTTTTCCTGCAAGTATTCGTAGCGCAGGCCCTGCCGCCAGAGCTGGCGGGCCTCGTCGAGGTCCTTGGGATAAGGCGCGTGGCTGCGGTCAAGCAGGATGTGTTCATCGGTGTTGAATTTGAACTTTTCCTGCTGGAGCAGTTCGTCCACGTAGGCCGCGTGCTGGGTAAAACGCTCGATGAACCGCTGGAAAATGGCAAAAGCCGGCGTCAAGTCGGCGGTGTCGCGGCGGCCCAGCGTGAACGTGTCGAGATTGGTCCGGTAATGCGCGAATCCGGCGAGGTCCGATTGCAGAAAGTTTTCATGGCGCGAGTCGAGCGTTTCCACGTAGGCGTCGAAAAATTTCGCTGACATCTCCGCATCCAGCGGCTGCTGCGAATAATGATATTTTTCCAACAACTGCGCCGTCCAATAGGCGATGTGACCGTCGTTTGGGCCGGGCTGCAGCCTGACCGGCGCCGGCGCGGCGGCCGGCGGTGGCGGGGTTGTCCGGGTGGTAACGCAACCGGCGGCGATGAGAAAGCAGAACACCGCCGCAAGGGCGA
>Ga0265340_10002516_pt1 | contig 10407 bp, 7 predicted proteins | sample 4CB225metaG_FD_202082 | JGI IMG/M metagenome (GOLD analysis project Ga0265340, IMG submission 202082) | Rhizosphere microbial communities from Carex aquatilis grown in University of Washington, Seatle, WA, United States - 4-CB2-25 metaG | ecosystem: Host-associated > Plants > Roots > Rhizosphere...
GACGACATTGAATTCCCATGGGAAAAAACCGATAAAGCCGCCGCGCTTAAAAAAGCTGCGGGGTTGTAAACAAAGAAACATTCCGCTTTCAAACATAAAAAATGCCCCGATCAATCAGGGGCATTTTTAATTATCTTCTATTTTGTGTGGGCATGGAAATGGGAAAGGTTGCTTCGATGCAGCAAGTCGTGATCGTCCAAAATGTCCTCGGGTTGTCCGGCTGCAATGATCTGGTGGTCTTCTGAAAAAACGCATATCTTACTGGCAACCTCCTCCGCGATAACAAGGTCATGGGTTGCAATAATGATTGTCTTTCCCAGTTTGTGTTGTTCCAGAATAAATTCAACCAGCCATGATTGACTGCGAGGGTCAAGACCCGTACTGGGTTCATCCAACAACCACACATCGGGCTGTAAAGTCAATAGCGAGGCCAGGGTCACTCGGCGTTTTTCTCCTCCTGAAAGGAGGTGTGGCGCCCGGTCTCGCAATTTCTCGATGCGCAGGGCTTCAAGAGCCGAATCCACACGACGGTTGACCTCCGCTCTCGAAAGCCCGAGTTGAAGAGGGGCAAAGGCCAATTCCTCGACGACGGACGGGGAAAACAATTGAACGTCCGGGTCCTGAAATACCAGCCCCACTCGCCGCCGAAAGGTAAAGTTATATTCATCGTCGCGTAGTGCCTCCTCCGATAGAAGGTTTCCGAACGCGGAAATCGTACCGCTCTTGGGAAAATAAAGGCCGTCAAGAAGCTTGAGCAAGGTGCTTTTCCCACAGCCGTTTGCACCCAGGATGGCCAGGGTTTCGCCGGCCTGGACGGTTAAATTAAGGTTGTCCAATGCCACTTGTTTTCCTTCATAGGCAAAGGACATGTTAATGATTTCAAATACGGTTTCAGAAGTCAATGATCATTTCCCTTTCATAAACTAACGACCCAGATAAATCGCTGAGAAGGCAATCAATAAAAAGACGGATACCCAAAACCAATCCTTCGATTGCATATGGAAAGGCTTCAATGTCACGACGCTCCCGCGAAAACCGCGCGACTGCATCGCCAGGTAAACCTCGCTACTCATGCTGAGAGATTTACTTAACAAGGTTCCGCTCACGGCCGCCAGGATTTTTTGATTATCGGCTGTGTTCAAGTGACCAACCACACGGCTTTTCCGTGATAAGAACATGTCGTTGGCAATGTGAAGTAACAGGTATATGTAGCGATAGGTCATACCCAGGATCAAAATAAATACATCCGGGACACGCAGAACACCCAAGGCGCTTAACACTATATTCCAGGGAGTGGTAAGGATCAACAGTAAGGTTAAGGACACCGATGTGCTAACGCGTAATAGGAGGAACAGCACTGTGGTCACGCCTGTCCGTGTGATGACAAGGCCAAGAGGCAGGTGTAAAAGAGCTGGTCCGGGAGTAATGAATAAAGCCGGCAAAATGATCATGCCGGTAAAGAATGGAAGCGCCAGCCAGACGCGTTTGATCAATACACTTGCGGGGATGGCAGATGCCCACGCAAAAATAAAAACCAGCAGGTATATTAATCCGATCACCAGAAGGCTGCGTGACAGGCTAACGCTGATTAATAAAGCCAATATGGATATCACTTTAACGCGCGCATCCAGCGATTGAAATAAGCCCTTCCGCGTGCTAATCTCTTCAGCAAAGAAGGCTCGCTCGAGCGTTCCGGTAATTTCAGCGATCGTATGTTCCAGGACGCCGGTCCGTTTATGGGTATGTTGAGGAGAAACGCTATTACTCATCACTTTTATTTGGAGATTCCAATATTATTTTATGAAACTTTCTCATCCCTACTCAAGAGTTTCTTTTTATCTGAGCCTGACCGGGTCCTTAGGAGAATTGAAAATAGCCAGACTACAATAACAATCACCAGGATCCCCAGTGCTGCGGAAAGCAGATATCCCAGATTAGTGTTTCCCAAGACAGGGAGATTGTACCCAGCCAGCGGAGCGCCCCATAAACCGGATAATTTTTCCATGCCAATCGGAACAGATTTTAGACCTAACCTGGTTAATTGAGCAGTGCCCCATTCACCCCAAGCCGTACCGGGAGCTAATAGCCCGATCGGAGAGGCGATGATGAGAACTATAATGCCAACCCACAACCAGCGAAGTTTCTGCAACGTTCCCGCTTCGCCTATAATTTCAGGTCTTTCTGCTGTTTCTAATACCGAGATATTCGAACGCTGCAAATATGCCACCACTAGCGCGGCAAAAAGTCCTTCCGCCACAGATGCGATCAACGCATGAGGGATCACCATGGCAGGGATGGAAATAGCCAGGGGGTAAGGCGCGTACAAGGGAGTTCCATCCGCAGCTTTGAACAAAAGCGGCTGTATGCCAAACTCTACTCCTGTAAAGAACGCTGCTACGGTGACGCCTGTCCATCCGCCTATAGCGGCCCCGGCCAGCCTACGCGGAGAAGTTAGTGGTTGGCCCTTCGAAAATGCCCGATAAATGGCGTATGCAATATACGGGACAGTGACCGCCATATTGAAACTGTTTGCGCCTAACGCAGTAATGCCGCCATCACCAAAGAAAAAAGCCTGGATGATCAAGGCAATGGAAACAACAATTGTCGCGGACTCCGGGCCAAGGATGATTGCCGCGATGGTAGCTCCGATCGCGTGCGCAGTCGTACCGCCTGGGATTGGAAAGTTGAACATCATGATCACGAATGAGAAAGCCGCAAGCAAGGCAATGAGCGGAACGCTTTGAGCGTTCATTCTTTCTCGGATCTTGCGTACGCCGATCGCCCAGAATGGAAGCACGATCAGGAACATGATTAAGCAAGTGACCGGGCTGAGATAACCGTCGGGGATGTGCATCGCGGTAGTGCTCAACCACAGGACCAGGGCGGCATAATAGATTGCTAAGAACTTGCCTCTGCGAAATTTTGATAACATGGTCAACCTCCTTTCTTCAATTCGGCTTTTTGACATTTCGGGCAAAGACCAAACAGGGTTATGTGGTTATTCTTGAGCATATAACCGGTAAACGATTCAAGCTTCGCATTTGCAGACTTGAACAAAGCATCTTCTATTTCAACTTCTGCGCCGCATTCAGTGCATACCAGGTGATGATGATCACTGCCTGCTATTTCGTACATCAAGTGCCCATTACCAGTTTGTGTTGATCTTGCCAGATCGTTTCTTGCCAGGAACTCCAGGGTACGATATACAGTCGGCTCGGTCAAGCCGGGTAGGTCGTGACGGGCTCGCTCATACACCTCGGTCGGCGAAAGATGAGTCCGTGAGTGATGTAAAACGTGCAGGATCGCCATTCTTTGCGAGGTTATACGAAACCCGCGTGAGTGCAATTGTGGAATATATTCTATATAACAGGTCATGGATTTCCTTATTGCAATTTTTTACAATAATATTCTTCATGTAGTATACAAGACAGTCGGGATTCTTACCTTAAAAAGTGCTCAATTTGTGTTTAATCTACTTTTCTTCGCCCCATTATCATAGTTCTTATGGTTTTCTTCGCGATTAAAATCCCTTTTGAATATAACGACGGAAAAACTATTCATATTTCAGGAACACTTTTGACAATCAATGGATCGCGCATATAATTCGACCAATATTAAAAAGGCTTTGACGAGGACGAGTAGGCTCTGAACGACGGTATAGAGAGCAGGCGATTGGTGAAAGTCCTGCCCGAGACGAAAGCGCTGAACGGACCTCTGAGCTTTAAGGCGAAATGGCGCAAGCTTGAGTATCTGAAACGGTTGCCCCCGTTACCGGGCTAGGATATACCCACATATATCTGGCGTATCCAAAAAGTGAGGCTGGCTTTATCTCCCTATTGCTTCATCAGGGAATTTTTGTTTTATAGCCATTAGTCAGCTTAAGCTGGGTGGCACCACGGACCAAAGCGTTCGTCCCAATCGGGATGAACGCTTTATTGTTTTATTAATAAGGCTGATCATAAGGAGAAAAATATGAAAACCCAAATAGAGTTAATGAGTCCCAAAAGCACGGGCAATGTGCCCTCTGAAAAGACGGCCATCGGTCTACAGGAACAGTTCATCAAACAGGTCAAGGACGATTCACTGCTGGCGAACCAGGTGTTGACCCAGCAGAATGACAGTCTGCAAAGAGAGGATCGCGCACCCGATGATTCCGCCCCTCTTTTCGTGCCATAGGAGGCTCTATATTATTCGTCCATCCATTTCGTCCACCCTGAAGCGCTTTATTTCCACAAATTTGTGATTCCTGGCGTTCTTTCTTTATTGATATTTTTTGGAGAACTTAACTTTATCGGATTTACTTTTCCTCACCAAATAATACGACAACGATGTGCTGGTTCAAGAAATTTGGTGTTGCGCCACTCGTGCCCGGAGTTTGACTTTCTTTGCCTGGGACGATCTGGCCCAATGTATAACCGCCCATGATCGGCACATTAAGGCCGATAATCTCCTGGATAGCGGCCACTTCCGCACCCGGGTTTGATCTTAATAACATCATCCAGGCAACATCCACGAGTATCAAGGCGAAGGCTGGTTTCACGTCGCCAAGCGCGTGTAATGCCTGCTGTGCAGCCTGGACCGCGGCCTTTTCACAGGCGGCGCGGCTGCCTACCAGCAAATAGGCATCAGACCCATCGCGTATATTGGCGTTCATTCGGAAACTACCATCGGCCTCCACTCTTAATGGCGCACGCACGATAAGGTCTTCGCCATGCTCCACGCCAAGCGGATATAAGCGGGCCAAATAGCTCAATGGAGGAAAGGCCCAATCACGAGCGGGATGCCCAAAGAGTTCAGCATAAGTCTCCGAAGCCGGCCGCCCGTCAAGTGTACGCAGCCAGAAGCCGCGCGACCGCGTAATCCGGAAATGACTGCCGACAGGATCCCAACCATGAGCGTAACCGACCCCGATGTGGATGTTTCCGCGCAACATCGCAGCGGCCAGACTGCCTGTACCGGTCTGGTTGCCTGCCATTTGATATGTGTTGCCGGTGTGGAGGTCACCACTTGAAAGGCCGCCTACGATAGGGAATTGACCCACCTGCAGAGCAGCGCATAATTGTTCTGCATCACCGTTGAAGCCGTCCGCAAAAAACAAAACAGACTGGTTTCCTTTATTACCAGAGATGAGACCGGCTATACTGCTGGCCGTCTCCCGGCCAGATTGGGCATATCCGGAAAACCAGTGTGACTCAGCTTGAAAATCTCCGCTCAATAACGCAAGTGTTACAGAATGAGAGTGCTGGCCTGAGTTTGTCAGACTGGTGGGTGTGCTAAAACCGATCAACGGAACATCGCCCAACAAACCGGCTGCACCGCTAAGCACCTCACGCGGCTGGTACTCGTTCGATGAAATGAGAATGGCAAGACCCGGCGTACCCACACCCAATCGATTAAGAGCCTGGTGCGCGGCTTGCAAACCGGCTTCGCGGCCATCAAGCCCCTGGGCAAATCCTATGGCAGCCTGGAGTGTCATGATTAGCCCTCCGCCACTGGGACGGTAAAGTGGAAGGTTGTCCCTTCACGGTATTTACTCTCGAACCAGATACGTCCACCCTGCATTTCGATCAGGCTCTTGGTAATGTTCAAGCCCAGGCCTGTGCCGGGGGCTTCGCGTGCCTTCTGATCTTCGGAGCGGAAGAACTTTTGGAAAATTTTCGCCTGGTCCTCCGGACTGATACCGATGCCATTATCTTTTACCCAGAAATGTACGACTTTGCCGGAACCTTCGGTATCCCATTTATTAGCGGAAGCCTCGGCACCGACCACCAGAGTACCTTCTTCGGGTGTGTACTTGGTGGCGTTGCTTACCAAGTTAATCATCACTTGTCCAAGGCGTATACGGTCGCCCCATACCATCGGGAGCTGCGGCGGCACTTCCGTTTGGATGGTCTGCTTTTTGTCGTCGATCTGGCGTTTCGTTGATTTCACCACCTCTTCCAAAAGTTCGTTCACTTCCACCGCCTTAAATTCAATGCGCAGTCGCCCCGCTTCGATCTTGGAATTATCGTTCAAATCTGAAACAAGGGTGGACATACGTTCCACGTTCGAACGAATGGTATTGAGGAAATTAGCCTGCTGGGTATTGATGGCTCCCACGGCCCCAGCTGCCAGTAACTCGGAATAACCCTTGATGGAAGTCATGGGGTTCTTGAGTTCATGAGCTACGAATGACACGAAATCGCTCTTCGCTATGTTTGCCCGCTGGACCTCGCCATACAGCTGCGCGTTGGAGATCGCGATGGCTGCATGATCGCTTAAGCGGTTGAGGAACGTCAGATCCTCTTGCGAATCGGTCGTGCTTTCCAACATCAACAGGCCGATGACGATGGCTTCGCGGCGAATGGGGATCACAATTTGAGTATGTGCAGACCGCAGCAAGCTGCCCCCTGCCCCGGGAATTATCTGGTTCCTCTGCGGCAAGCCGGTTGCCACAGCCTCTTCCATGGCAGGCAGGGACAACAACATGGGTTGGTCAGCCGCCGCGGCGCCGATCAGGTCTTCATAGCCTTCCTGCGCCATTACGCGTAATTTACCTTCTTCCAACATACCGATCAACCCTGCTTCGGCCTCGCTCTGGCGCAGCGCCCATTCGAGCGTAATGCGCATGGCCCGATCCATTTCAAGGCTGGCATTCAACTCACGGTCGATGCGCTGCATGACCGATAGTTCTTCCACGCGGGCGGCAAGCTCCTGGTCAGTCAACGTGTAAAGGCGTGCATTTTCCATGGCCACAGCAGCCTGTCCGGCAAAAGCGGTCAATAAAGTTTGGTCTTCTTCCACGAAGGGCAGACCATCGCGGCGGTTGATCACTTCGATCACACCGATCAGGGTATCCTTGGCGCGCAGAGGCACCGCCATTAGAGCCCGCGTCGTAAACCCCGTCTTATTATCAGAGTCCGGGTTCCAGCCCTCGGAGTGCTGGACGTCGTTCTCGATGACGGGGCCGCCAGTGGTAACGGCACGCCCGACTATCCCCTTGCCGGGTTGTATCCTCTCGCCCACCAGGTCTTTCGCCACCGGCCCGACCGTAACACGGAAGATGAGCTCACTCGTCTGCGGGTCCACCAGGAAGAATGTCCCCGCCTCGCAATTCAATATTCCAACCGCGCTCTCGAGGATGTTTTGAAGTAATGGCTCCAACTCAAGCGTGGAGGTGAGCTGGCGGGTCACGTCGTTCAATGTGCTGAGTTGGCGGGCGCGCTGCTGAGTTTCCTGCAGTAGTCGAGCCTTAACGATCGCACCTGCAGTCTGGTCGGCGATGGCTTGCAGTAGTTCCAATTGGCTGCGAGTATAAACCGTGCTTGGATCATGGCTGCCCACACTCAACGCGCCGATCGATTCGGCACCGGCATTGAGCGGCACACCCATCCAGGCAAAGATGCCCTCCGAGGCGGGAGAATACCCGCGTGCCTGGATCTCACGCGAATAATCCTGTATCAATATTGGGCGGCCGCGGCGGATAATCTCCGGTGAAATTCCCTGAGTGGGTGGAAAAGGAATATTCTCCCTTTGGGTCAGGCGTTCGTTATTCTCCACCGCAAAGCCATAGTAGTAATAATCGTTATCCTTGTTGTAAAGCGTTATATAAAAATGCGAGGTCGGGATGATCTGTGCTGTCTGCGCGTAGATGAGCTCGAGCACGTCGTCGAATGTCAGGGTGACGTTCACACCTTGCGATACACGTGTCAGGGCATTCATTTCCTGCACCCGGCGCTCCAGGTTCGCGACCGTCTGAACACGTTGGATCGCCACGGAGGCGGTGTCGGCTAGATTCTCGAGAAACATCAGATCGCGCGGGGTGTAGGGCTGCCCCGAAAGGCGCGGGCCAAACGCCAGCCACCCCACGGGACGTTCGCGGCCAGGCATGGAAATAAACAGATGTGCACCCAATAAAGCGAGTCGGGATTTTTCTTGTTTAAGACTGTCGGGGAGTGTCGTTCCATCCAGATACAACGGCAGACGTTCATTGATGAAATATTGGGCCAATGGGCTTTCCGAAGAAAAATGGATGTCTGTGCTGGCGCGGTTATCCTCATCCGGCAGCGATATATACTGGTCATTCGGCATATCATACGTAAAGATATGTATGGATTCCGGTGTGAGGGTGGAAATGATCTGGTTGCGCAGCACGCTCCCAATGGTCGCGAGATCCAGCGCCCCGGTTATATCGTGTGTAAATTTCTGGACGCTTTCTGTAAATGCGCGCTGCCCACGGAAAAATGAATTATCTACAAAAGTTTGCAAGCGCAAGCGAATAGGATCGAGCAGGATCGCCAGCACGAAGACCAGTCCACCAATCCAGAAGGGATTGCTGGCGGGCATGGCTGTTTTGAAGATCTCGCTAAGGCCTGTGACGAGCAGTGCGTATCCACCCACGATAAAGATACATAGCAAAAGATATATGACACCCTGGCGCACCCAATCGTCGGCGCGCAACAAACGGAAACGCAAAATTGTGTATCCGAGGGTAAGCGGGAATAACACGGTGGGCAGGAGGAGAGAAGTGCTGAAATCGAACAGGTGAAAAGGCGTCGTAAGCAGCCAGATCGTTATCGGCCCTAAAGCCACCAATGTTCCGGTGAGAATCATGCGCGCCTGTGTCTTGACGACCGGCGATTGAGCCGTAAAACCATAATAAACATTCACCAGCAGATAAATGAGGCCGCACGCACCCACGAACATGTAGATCAAACGCCACGCCAGCAGATAGTCCAGAGGATCCACCAGGTTGTTAAGTGTCGTAAAAGCGTAAGCGCTCAACCCAATGGCAACCAGGTAACCGATCCAGCGCAGATAGGGGCGGCCTATTACAGCGCGCGCCTCCTGCGGGAAGGAGAGAGCCAGGTCAACCAGAGCACCCCCGGTCATAGCCAGACCGAGCGTCCACAGCGGTGTCAGGTCGTGAGTTGTATATAAGTCAAATAAGGAGCCGGTGGCTAAACTAAGCGAGGCGGACAAAATGGCAAAAGACCGTCCAGCTCTCTCCTGGCGACGCAAGCCGAAGATCGCAATGCTGATGGCAAGGAATAGAAAACTGACGATGAGCGGCAGGGTAAGGTACGAGGTTACATCATCACCCGGGAATGAATTCAATTTAACTTGTAGTGTTTTTTCAACACCCCCAGAGCTGACACTCAACGGGATCGTCTCACCGGGAAAGAACCCGCTCAAAATCTTTTCGACTTGCGCCGAAGTATTGACTTGAACACCATTGACGGATATCAACCGGTCTCCCAGCTTTACCCCCTGACTGTATAGATTCCAGGTACTACTATCCCCGCTCGGCGCGGACCCGTTAAACATCATCGTTTGCTCAAAGAAAGCGCCCATGAAGGGAGTCTTCAGCCATGAATTGGCCAGGATCAGGGCCGCGACAAAGGTCCCCACCGCCACAAGTTGGTAGAGGGAGACGACCGCTTGAAAGATGCGGTCCACAAGCGCACCGGAGCGTTCTGTGCTTACGCTCCTGGCGAGAGTTGGGCGCAGGGTATCCGTAGGATTACTCAACTTTTATCCTCATTTTGACCGCCGATGCAAAAATTGTACTTAGATTATCGAGGAAAAGCGTGGTACTTTCATAACAAAGGTAGGGTGCTAAAATCTTCCTGGCCGTTATATAAAACGCTCCTTCGATCCGAGCATACCTTACGAAAGTATTTGTTAAGTGACAATTTACCGGAGATGAACAAAGATATTCTACAGGTGCGATGTGGACGGAGATTTTTTAGACTTATTGTTTCTCAAAGATCAACTTGGATTGATCGAGATCAGCTCGGTGCCGTTATAAACGATAGCACACCATCCAACCTTTGGATCCGTAAGCTCCAGCCAAGACTCCTTTGCCGAGACCACCTTGATACTTTTGCCCTTAACAGCGGTGCCGACAGCCAAGGCACCGAGAAGTTTGGCACCGACGTTGGGCTGAACCCGAACATTCACACCACTAGGTGCAACAACCTTCCCTACGTAGGTTTGCTGGCCTGGAGCCGGCGGCTGCTGGCCGAGTTGGTTGGCGTACCAGTCGGATAATATGTCGAGGTCAACCTGGGTATTTACACCGGTGATCTGCCCATTATTCCCATATTGCCATATGGCCCACTGGGTCCAACCGGTGGGGATCACGGTGCTCGCCGGAGCGCTGAACTTATCGGGTTTGTCCGGGTACCAGGCCACCCACAGCGGATAATTTCCCGACCACGCTGGGGTCTTACCGTTCGAGTCGGTTACGAAGCCCCACTGATATTTGCTGGTGTATATCATCGGCGTCTGGCCTGAATAGGCTTGTGCGGCATCCAACCAGGTCTTGATCAAACCCGAGGCGGCTTTCTGAATAGCAGGCGTGGCAGTCTCCAGGCCTTCGACGTCCAGCACCGGCTGTATGTCGCCAGACATAAATCCGCCGGC
>Ga0265340_10002518_pt1 | contig 10404 bp, 8 predicted proteins | sample 4CB225metaG_FD_202082 | JGI IMG/M metagenome (GOLD analysis project Ga0265340, IMG submission 202082) | Rhizosphere microbial communities from Carex aquatilis grown in University of Washington, Seatle, WA, United States - 4-CB2-25 metaG | ecosystem: Host-associated > Plants > Roots > Rhizosphere...
ATCATTATTGGCGAATGCTACGGCGTTGCGCATATTTGCTCCTCGGATGGATCTGCACTGAACTGCGAATCCCACGCGGCAGACGATGGAGACCGAAAATTCAGTGCGCTGGGTATTGGGAGCGGAAGGTGCCGCCATGATACACCCGACTTCCTGGCGTCGAACATTAAATTGAGAGCACGGGCAGGATTCTCTTTGGCAGGCTGCGGATTCTAGACCAAGTAAAGTGCCAGCTTTAAAAAATGATCCAGGTTACCGCTTCAATTCGGCTTACGCGCGCTTGACTTGCACGCATCGCCACAAGGGCTGTCAGTCCACGCTACTCCCAGCGCATGCAGGATCAAGCGGTCGCCCTCACTCAGCTTGCCGGCGTCCACCACCGCCTCGCAGGCGTAGAGCACCACCTCACTCCGCGTGATGCACCACGGTTCATGGCGCACAATCCCTTCGCAATGTTCGCAAGCGGCGTCCGCGCTGTACCGGTTACTGTGGTTGCCATACCGTAGTTGACTGTGTCGACGTGACTCCCCCCCAGTTTGCGCCTCGTTGCCGGCGACTCAACGCGCCGTCAGCATGATGTCGAAGAGTAACTTCGTCGGCGGCCGGCGACATCCCCCAGAGGAGCTAAAGTCGTGCCGCTTTAGGCGCACGAAACCCCAGGATGCTAAGAGAGAGCGTCTCCCAAGTGGGATGCGACAGGGGAATGGCCTCCGCGGAGGATGGATGGAAACTAATTGCGTTAGGACTGGTAATGCAGTAACGTGACTGAAACACAGATCAAGAATCGAATCGGCACATCTGCATGGATGAGGGTAGGGAATGGAACGACTAGCGAAGCTGCCGGGAAAGTACGCCCATCGGCGCAATCATGACGAGACCTTCGATTCGATCTGCGAGTTATGCTTCCTGACCGTCGCCCGCGCCTATCGCGAAGCCGATCTGTTCCAACTGGAACTCCGGCATGTCTGTCAGCCGGTTGAACGGCGGCGGACCACCCGCGTCGTTCACCAGGTCTTCGATCCCGCTTCCTGACTCCGCGAAGCCGGCTGAATTCTGCATTCTTCCCAAAACAAATCGAGGCACCCTGTTGCAGGATGCCTCGAATGCTGTGATGCAACTTCCAAGATCCATCGGACCGCAACTTCGCAGAGGCGGCCCGAGGACTGGACCTATTGGCAGCCCGGGAACTTCCAGCTGGAAACATCGGTGCTCCAGCTAAAGGTCCCGCTAACCGCGTAGTATTCCTGCACGTAGTAGAACGTGCAGTTGTCGGTGGGGTCGATACTCATGGTGCTGTAGTCACCCCAACGGTTGGCTGTATCGCTCTGTGAGCCGGCGCCGTTGACCGAGAGGATCTCGGACGACAGCGTGCCCAGCGTGTCGGTGTACTTACGTCCGGCAGCCGCGACGGACGGGAAGACGCTGGTGCTGGACTCGCTATAGCCTACGAGCACGTCGTCGACGTTGTCACGGGTAAGCGAACCCATCCAGCGGAAGTTGGAATCGGGAGCGTAGGTGCCCTGCTGGAAGATCGCCAGTGAGGTCACCGGCACGGTGCGCAAGTTGGCGGTGAACTCCATCCAGCGCACGCCCATGGAGGCAGTCGACGAATTCCACACGTCGAAGTCCACATACCAGTGCTGCACAGGGGCAGGTATGGGCGGAGTTGACCGGGCAGTTGGCGCAGGCTGGTCCTCCCAATAGGCGAAGCGATACATCAAGCGATCGCCCAAAGAGTCGACGTCATTTCCGGAGCCCACGTTGGGCTGCGGAACGCAGGCGCCACCGTACTGGCCGTTGCAGGACGGAGTATACGTCGCGACCGCAACCGGCTGCGAGTTGCCCAGTCCGGTCATCGTGGCGTTGCCCGTTCCCCAGTTGTTGATGTGCATCGAGTAGAGGGAGAGGTGAGAGTTGTCTATGTCGCCCACGCTGCCGATGAAGAATTCGTCTTCCGTGGCAGGAGGTGGGACCGGCGAATCACGGTCTGCCGGCAACAAGCTGTCTTCGGTGCCCGAGAGCTGGAAGCAGATCTGCTCAGCGCTGGGATCGGCCGCCAGGATCTTGGCGCGGTCATAACCGCACATGACCGGGCCAACGAAGCCGCTGCCGCCGGGGCCGAAGTTGTTCCAATTCTCGTAGTATCCGTCGCTGGCGCCTCCGCTAGACCAGACGCCGTACTTCGGATAGTCGGGGAACCCATTGTTCACGGCCGGGAACTCATAGACAGTCCACAAGTTATCGGAGAAGGTAGCAGTCTGCGAAACCGCAATGCAGACGGCGTAGGGCGAGCTGAACACGTTCTGCGCCAGGATCCAGCGATGCGCAGCCCGGTCAAACTTCACGATGATATCGCCGGGGTTGTTCCGGCCGCACAAAGTGTTCGGGATCAGAGCATGCCAGGGGGTGTAGAACAGGGTGCTGTCCTGCCCGTTGATGGGAATGATGGCACCGGTGCTCTTATTGAAATCGGCATAAGAGACGTTGACGCCTTCAACTACTTCGGTATCACCAACGGCGCCAGTCGTATCCGGCGGAGCATCGGGAACGCTGTAGTTCGGGAAGCCCACGCCCACGCCCAGCACGTGATAGTTGAGGCTGAACTCGGGCGAGAACGGTGGGCCCTGCGCAGCCGCGTCGTGCGAAGGCGCAACATAGGGTTTGGGAATCCGATGAACGGGATTGGCCTGGTGCAGGCCGTAGAGTGGAGCAGTTTCTCCAATTGTTACGTGTCCAGAAGCGGAGGCCCTGGCATGTTGCAGGATGGGCTGTGGTGCGCTATCCGCCGCCACCATCGGCATGCTGCAAAGTATGAGGGCGCCCACAGCAAGGATGGATACGCCCAGCATCTTACCTCTTGTCATTGTTCCCCTTCTCCTTTTCTCCACAACGCCCGCGCACGGACGGTCAGCTTTGACGTGGAGCAGTCTTGCGACAGCAGGTTGAGTTGAGTAATTGAGCGCAGTCGTTTGCACGTTCGGGAGCGGCTGCATTCGCCTTTGCTTGTCGAATTGGAATCAGTGCCCTAGGCGGGTGTTGACTTTTTATCACAGCGCCGTCGTTAGTACAACTATTAATTGCGTAGTAACGTCTTCGCTCAAAATCTCTGCTTTGCAGGGGTTCGCTTAGCACTAAGGTGTCACCTGATTGGAGCGCGATTTCTGCCACCGAAGTCGCCATCTCGGAAGGGCGGAGCGCATGGCATCGGCGCTCGCTCGGCCCGGCGTGGTCCGTGAAATACTATTTCCGCCGTTAGGTGATCGGTGCTCGACTAGCGCGGGAGGGACAACCTGGCGGCTGTTCTCCTTCTTTTCCAATTGGAGATGGGGGCCATCAGGACTCCCCATCTTTGCGTTGTTGCCGGATTTCGCAAGGACGCGTCCGGCAGGACCCGTTCTGGGTTTTACCTTTTCCCGCCGGTTTACATTGACAAGTTCGAGGAGCGGGTCTTAGCCTGTCCCACAAGGAGTTATCTTGATTAGGATAAGGCCATCCAAGCCTCCTGTGGGGCAGCTCGTCATGCTGGGCCCGCTGGAGTTGCAAGTCATGAACGTTGTTTGGGAAGTGGGTCGCTGCAGCGTGCGCGATGTCGTCGACAAGCTGCCCAGCAGCCTCGCCTACACCACCGTGATGACCACTCTTGACCGGCTGTTCAAGAAGGGTCTGCTCGACCGGGAGAAAGAAGAGCGCGCATTTCTCTACTCCCCCGCCCTGTCCAGCCAGGAGTGGGAGCGCAGACGCGCCGGCAACCTGGTCGCTGGATTTCTTGCCGGCCCTCAACCTTCGCGTGATCTTCTGCTCTCTTCCCTGGTGGACGCCGTTGGCCAGCACGATGCCCAGCTGCTCGACGAGTTGGAAGAGAAAATCCGCAATAAGCGTCAAGAGCTCTCCAGGAAGCCGAAATGAATCTTCCCTACACCATGCGGCTGTTATGCCTGTGCTGCGCCTCCTTCTTCATGGTGCACATGGCCTTGGCGATTCTTGCGCGTCTCAGTGCCGGTACCGCAATTCGCGTTGCTGAGCACATGAAGCCGCGTGCCGCTGCTCGTCTGCTGTTCGCCGTTCGCATTTCGCCGCTGGTGTTGACCCTGCTCGCCGTGCTCGGATTCTGCATCCCTAGTTATCTCTGGCTGGAGCCGGAAACGGCCGGTGAACGAGTTGGCTTTGTCTGCATGCTGATGGCTCTATCAGGTCTCGCCATCTGGGCATCTGCCCTGTTCAGAGTCGGTGGCGCGGTCCGCGGAACCGTCCGCTACCTGCACCACTGTCAGCATCACGGACGCAAGATCACCGTGCCCGGCGAGACATCGCCGGCTCTGGTGCTTGCCGACAAAACTCCTGTCCTTGCCATTGCCGGCGTCTTTCGTCCGCAGTTGGTGATTTCGCGGCGCGTGATGCGCGGGCTTTCGCCGGCGGAAAGAGCGGCTGCTTTGCGCCACGAGCAGGCCCACCGCATCTCGGGCGACAACCTCAAGCGCTTCCTCATCCTGCTCGCCCCGGATATCTTTCCCTTTGCCCGTACCTTTGGCACCTTGGAGCGCGCGTGGTCAAGGTTCACCGAATGGGCGGCTGACGATCAGGCCACCGAAGGCGATCCGCAGCAGGCGTTGTCTCTGGCCTCGGCTTTGGTGCGCGTCGCCAAGATGGGATCGGGACCGCGGCTGGGATATCTCTCCTGCTCCTTGCTAGGTGAAGATCAGGCACTTTCCGAGCGCGTGGATCGCTTGCTCCGGCCGCAGCCCAAGCCGCGAAAGCCGGTCAAGGCTCTGGTGCAGTTCCTGACCGGCGCCGGCGCGCTCGCCACCTCCGCAGTTGCCATCGTTACGCTGTGGCCGGGCAGCCTCACAGTCGTGCACCGGGCGCTCGAAGAGTTGGTCCACTAAACCTCCGAAGCGGAGTCCTGACTTCGGATGAGCAACGGCCGCCTTCCAGCTAAGATGTTTCCATGTCCGCCTGGACGCCTGCCAGTTTCATAGCAGCCGCTATTTTGCTTGCCCCGTTCCTGTTACTCGCCTTCGCGGGGCAGGTGGTTATCGATCGTCTCAACCGCCTCCCACCAATCGCACGAATCACTCTCCCGGCAGCAGGGGCCGTCCCCTATTTCCTGGCGGCGTACTCCACCCCGAATTTCCAATGGCTGTGTGTCTTTGTTTACGCGGCATTGCCGGTTTCGCTGGTGGTGCTGCTGTGGCGCGCATCACAGGCTGATCGCGAGCAGCGTGGCGATTGGCGAGACTTTGCCGTGCTGGCAATCCTCGGTGTTGTGGTCGAGTTCAAATACCTCGAGCCTGCCTGGCCCGTGCACCTTCGCTCGCTGAACCGTCTGCTGCTACTGGACACTGGACTCTACGGCTTCCTGGTGGTCCGCCAGTTGACCGGGGTGGGTTTCAACTTCTGGCCGCGCTTACAGGACTTCAAGGTCGGCCTGCGCGAACTGGTTCTCTACGCGCCGATCGCAATTCCACTCGGCCTCGGTCTAGGCTTTCTTCACTTTCATGCAATCCTGCCCTCGCCGGGGAAGTTCGCGCTGTCCTGGATCTCGATCTTCGCCTTTGTCGCAATTCTGGAGGAGACCTATTTCCGCGGCTGGATTCAGAACCTGCTGGAGCGGCGCTTCGGCAGGCTGTGGTCCCTGCTGCTGACCTCAGTGTTGTTCGGTCTCTCACACTTCAACAAAGGCGCCACGCACTTCAACTGGCGCTACGTCTTGCTGGCGACATTTGCGGGAATCTTCTACGGGCGGGCATGGCGCGAGCACCGCCGGCTGGTTGCGTCCGCAATTACCCACGCGTCAGTCGACACCATCTGGTCCATCTGGCTGCGGTGAACTTCAGGTAGGTTCGCGTGCCAGCGAACATACCCCAGCCCAACTCGCATCTGGTGATGCACCGTGTTGGGAATCGTGATTGCCAGGCACAGTCCCAGAATCCCGTGCGCGATCCCCAGGGAATACAGGCTGCGATAACGCAGGAAGAGCGTGCACGCGACGACGCCCCACGCCAGGGTTGCAATCGTCAGCAGAGGATTGGGAAGGTGTGCCACAGCGAAAAGAGCCGCGGCGGTAATGACCGCAGCCGTGCGCGTCGGCAAAAGCCGCAACAGGCGTGCCAGAAAGAAATCCTGCAGGATGAACTGTTGCACCAAGGCCCACAGTGTGTAGGCCAGGATGGACCACTCCACCCAGACGCCGTGGAACTTCACGCTGTGCAACGTGCCCATCCGCGATGCAATCCAGATGACCAGGGCCGCGGCCACCAGTGCAGCGCACACAATCCACAGCGAGCGCCGTACTCCCGAGAGCCTCAATCCGAGCGTGTCTGCACTCTGACGCGATCGCCATGTGGAAGCGACGATCCAGCAAAGCGTGCCTACCCCAATGACCTTTTGTTGAAGAGGTCCGCTCCACAGCGCCAGCATGATCAGCAGGAAGGCGATCGCCACCTCCAGCAAATCGCGAGAAAAAAGTTTGCGCGATTCGGCCGCTGCGGCAATGCCATGGGCCGGGGCTAACTCCGATGTCTTGTAGTGGGGCAAATCCATGCCAGAAAGATCTAGCGATGATACTCGCCGGAGAGGTGCCGATCCACTAATTCTCCCAGAGACGTCACCAAGACGTTCGCTAGCTGGCGAGCACGCTCCTCTACCATTTTGCTGTCGCCCTCGCCAATCACGAGCACAGTTCGCATGCCCATTCGTACGCCCGCTTCGATATCGCGCAGAGAATCGCCCACCACCAGGCTGTTTTCTGCGCGCGCCTCGGGAAAGTCCTCAAAAGCCTGTTCGAACAGCCCCGTCAGGGGCTTGCGGCAGTTGCACTGGCCGTCTTCGTGCGGACACACATAGATTCCATCCAGCCGCGCTCCCCGCTGTGCCAGGACCTTTCGCAGTTGATCGTGCATTTGCTCCAGGTCTTTCAGCGAGTACAGCCCCAATGCGACACCGCGTTGGTTGGTCACCACGATCACCTTGCGTCCCGAGCGATTGAGTTTCGCGATGGCTTGGTCAACCCCAGGCAACAACTCGAACTCTTCCCAACGGGTAACGAACCTCCCGCGTGCAGGCTTGCGGTTGATCACGCCGTCCCGATCTAGGAAAACGTACAAAATATCGCTAAGCGGACTGGCCGAGTTGAAGCTCATCGCACTTATACTTTTCTTAACAAGCCCTCGCCATCGGTTCTGGGAAGATCCTCGACATTTTTTGTGCACGAGGGACGAATGCCATCTTCTCTGAATCTGGCCTGCGTCTTCCAAGACGCTCTCATCGATCACATCACTATAATCGAGCGCCTGCAGACGCATCAGGACGAGTTTGAGCGTGCGGCAGCACTGATCAGCGAGGCGTTGTCGCGAGGCAACAAAGTGCTCTGGTGCGGCAATGGAGGCAGCGCTGCCGAAGCGCAGCATCTGGCTGCCGAGTTGGTGGGCCGTTTTCGCCGGCGCCGCTCCGGACTGGCCTCCATCTCCCTGACTACCGATACTTCGATTCTCACCGCCGTGGCCAATGACTTCGGCTATGACGAGGTCTTCCAGCGCCAGGTCGATTGCACTGTGCCGGCCCGGCGACGTTGTGGTCGGCATCTCGACATCGGGAAACAGCAGAAACGTGTGCGCCGCCTTGCAAAAAGCCCGGCAGATGGGAGGCCGCACCGTCGCCATGACCGGCAAAACCGGTGGCCGCCTGGCATCGCTGGCGGATGTCTGCATTCGTGTGCCCTCCGTTGACCCGGCGCGCATTCAGGAGGCGCACATTCTCTACGGTCACATCCTTTGCGAATGGGTAGAACTCGCGATCTGCATCGGCAAGGTCGTGGCGATTGGCGGAGGCGCGGATTGATTCCCGACCTACGCAAAGTCATCGCGCTAGTTGAGGCCGGCTGGCATCATCCTCACCTTCTGGTCATCGGTGACGTGATGCTCGACCAGTACATCTGGGGTGAAGTCGAGCGCATCTCGCCCGAGGCGCCGGTCCCTGTGGTACGCGCCACGCTGCGTGACGAGAAGCCCGGCGGTGCGGCCAACGTGGCCATGAATCTGGCTGGGCTCGGCGCGTGCGTCACCTTGGTTGGCTTTGCCGGCGGCGATCGCGAACAGCAGAAGCTGGAGTCCCTTCTCGCCGATCGGGGTGTTGAACCATCCTTGATCGCAGTTCCCGCCGCTGCCACGACCACCAAGTTGCGGGTCCTCTCCGGCCATCAGCAGATGATGCGCGTCGATACCGAGGGCACAGCCGCCATCTCCGCCGCCGATTATCGGAGGCTACTGGAACGCGCTCTGACAGCGGTCGCGGATGCCTCGGCGGTGGTGCTCTCCGATTATGCCAAAGGCGCGCTGACCGAGGAGGGTTGCCAGGAAGTAATTCGCGAAGCCCGGGGGTGCGGCGTTCCTGTGCTGGTCGATCCCAAGGGTCGCGACTTCACCCGCTACCGCGGTGCCACCGCCATCTGCCCGAATCTGAAAGAACTGGCCGCCGCAACCGGCGAACCAGCCGGCGACCTCAACACTCTTCTCACTGCCGGCCAGGCTCTCGTCTCTGCTCTCGACGTGCAATACATAGCAGTCACGCTGGGAGAGAAGGGAATTGCCGTCTTGCAGCAAAACTCCGTGTTGCACGCGCCCGCCGTTGTTCGACAGGTCTATGACGTTTCCGGCGCCGGCGATACCGTGATCGCCGTGCTTGGACTCGCTGAAGCCTGCAGCCTGGCTGTGGACGCGGCGATTCAGCTGGCCAACATCGCTGCCGGGGTTGTCGTCGGCAAGGTCGGCACGGTTCCTATCCAGTGCGAAGAGCTGCTGGGCGCACTATCGCAGCAACTTGCTTTCCACATGGACGAGAAGGTCCTGCCCCGCGATCGGCTCCAGTCACGGCTCACGGCCTGGCGATTTGCCAGCGAAAATATTGTCTTCACCAACGGCTGCTTTGACATCCTGCACATTGGCCACATCCGACTGCTGGAACAGGCGCGCCGCAAGGGCGATCGCCTGATTGTCGGGCTTAACAGCGACGACTCGGTACGGCGGTTGAAAGGCCCTTTGCGGCCAATCGTCCCCGAAGGTGAACGCGCCCGCGTGCTCGCTGCCCTCAGCGCGGTTGATGCGGTCGTCATCTTTGAGGAAGACACTCCGTTGCGGCTGATCGAAACGGTCCGTCCCGACGTTCTGGTGAAGGGCGGAGACTATACCGAGGACAACGTCGTCGGCGCGCGCGAGGTCCGCACCTGGGGCGGGCGCCTCGAACTGATTCCGCTGGTCGGCAACATTAGTACCTCGCGGCTGCTGGCAAAGTCGGTGGACAGCATCCAGCCCACTTCGATTTCGCAGGGTTTCTCGGCATGAAACTCCTCCGCCTGCCGCCGCTATTCTTCTCGGTTCGCCTGCCGACGCTGCTGGCGATATTTTGGCGACGCTACGTCAGTCGTGCGCCAATCTCTGGCCTGTCGCACAAGGCTCCGCTCTCGTTCATCGTCTTCCGCCTCGATGCGCTGGGGGATGTTGTGATGACCACACCACTCTTCCGCGCGTTGAAAACGGCTCATCCACAGTCGCGCTGTACGGCAGTTGTGCAGGAGTGCTACAAGTCCCTGCTTGTCACGGATCCACACATCGATGAGATCCTGACGCTCCCCCGCATCCGCCCGGAATGGTTGCCGCAGCGCGCGAAACGGCTGCTCTCGGCGGCCCTGCTCTATTGGACCCGGCTGCGCAGAAGGCATTTTGATTTTGCGATCTCCCCCAGGTGGGATGTTGATGAGCACCTGGCAACGTTCCTTTGCACTCTGACCCATGCCGCCAGCCGCGTCGGCTACAGCGAGAAGACCTCGCCGGCGAAGCGGCGGATGAATCGTGGGTTCGATGCTGCTTATCACGTCTGTCTGCCGGCCGGTCCGGTTCGGCACGAAGTCCTGCGGAACCTGGCAGTGGCCGAGGCGGTTGGCGCTGCCGACTTGGACGGCAGGTTGGAGATTCAACTGACCGATCGCGACCGCAGAAGGGCGGCGAAACTTCTGGCCAAAGTGCCGGCGTCGGCGAAGTTGGTCGCCGTCGGAATCGGGGCGAACAGTCCTGGACGCCGGTGGCCGCTGAAACGCTACGCGGCGGTCATCGCTCAACTAAGCAAAGCGCACGATGTGCGGCCGCTAATTGTCTGCTCGGACACCGAGCTCGGCGAAGCGATCAACCTCGCAAACCTGTTGGAGCGGGTCCCGATTCTTCTCAGCGGCGCCCCGCTGCGCGAAGTCTGCGCTGTGCTGGAACGCTGCGAGCTCTTCCTGGGTAACGACAGCGGCTGCGCGCATCTCGCCGCCGCAATGGACTGCAGGGTCATCGTCGTCTCCCGGCATCCCCGCGATGGCGATACCAACCACTTCAATAGTCCGACGCGTTTCGCTCCCCAGTGCGCGCACGT
>Ga0265340_10002519_pt1 | contig 10402 bp, 1 predicted proteins | sample 4CB225metaG_FD_202082 | JGI IMG/M metagenome (GOLD analysis project Ga0265340, IMG submission 202082) | Rhizosphere microbial communities from Carex aquatilis grown in University of Washington, Seatle, WA, United States - 4-CB2-25 metaG | ecosystem: Host-associated > Plants > Roots > Rhizosphere...
TCGTCGTGTTCGCGGGGTCGTGCAGACCATCGACGAGGCCGTGGACGTCGTCTCGCTGGTGCTACGCCCGGTCGGCGGAGCCGCCGTGCCGCCGCACCGAGCCGGCCAGTATGTCTCGGTCGCAGTCGACCTGCCGGACGGTAGCCGGCAGCCCCGTCAGTACACGATCTCCACTGGTCCTCGCCCGGAAACCCGGCCGATCACCGTCCGGCGTGTCCGTGGCCTCGACGACGCCCCCGACGGACGGGTCTCGACCTTCCTGAATACCAAGGTGGCGCCCGGGGACGTCCTCGAGCTGACCCGGCCCTGCGGCGACGTCGTCCTGGCCGACAGCACGGCACCGCTGGTTCTGATCAGCGCCGGAGTCGGAGTCACGCCGATCGCGGCGATCGTGGACGACGTCTCGAGACGCAGCCCGGGGCGGCCGGTGATCCTGGCTCATGCCGACCGGTCCCGCCGCTGTCACGCCCTGAACCAAGCGATTACGAAATCCGCTGCTGCCTTGGCCGATTCCGTGCGGTACACCTGGTACGAGGAGCCGGGAGCTGAGGACGGTACTGACGGCGGGCACCTGCGGGCCGGGCTGATGGATCTCACCGAGGTGCCGATCCCGTTTCCTCCCCTCGCCCGGTGGCGTAGATCGCTGATCGCGATCGGCGGCCGGCCGAGCCGTGGCTGGCAGGGTCCTCAGACGGTGCCGCAGCAGACCCTAGCCTTCGCCCTCGGCGCGTCCCTCACGACCAGATTCTGGAGTGACCCGATGAAACCGGCGGTCGTGGCCCGAATGATCGGATACGATCCCGCTGAGCACCATGGGAGCCCTCCCATAGACTGGCTGACGCGCCGACCGGAAGCCGATCGCAAGGGTGCACCACCACGTCTCCGTCCGGTCGGCCCGATCTGGAGAGGCGTGAATCATGCGTTACGGACACTTCGACGACGAGGCCCGTGAGTATGTCATCGAGACCCCCCACACCCCTCGGCCCTGGATCAACTACCTGGGAAACGAGCGGTTCTTCTCATTGGTCTCGCACCTGTCGGGCGGCTACTCCTTCTACCGCGACGCCCGGTTGCGGCGTCTGACCCGGTACCGCTACAACAACGTGCCGGCCGACGCCGGCGGCCGTTACTTCTACGTCAACGACGGCGGCGACGTCTGGACCCCGTCCTGGCTGCCGGTGAAGGCCGACCTGGATCGGTTCGAGGCCCGGCACGGACTCGGCTACTCCGTGATCACCGGCGCCCGGGGAGGCCTGTCGGTCGAGACGGTGTTGTTCGTGCCGCTCGGGGCCGATGCCGAGGTGCAGAAGGTCACCCTGACCAACACCAGCGCCGTCGCCAAGCGGATCCAATTGTTCTCCTTCGTCGAGTTCTGTCTCTGGGAGGCCCAGGACGACCAGACGAACTATCAGCGCAACCTGTCACTGGCCGAGGTCGAGGTGGAACCGGACGGCCCGCACGGTTCGGCGATCTACCACCGCACCGAGTACCGCGAGCGCCGCGACCACTACGCCGTGTACGCCGTGAACGCCCGGGCCGCCGGCTTCGACACCGACCGCGACACCTTCCTCGGCCCGTGGAACGGGCTGGGTGAGGCGGCCGTGCCGCGGGCCGGTGCAGCGGCGAACTCGGTGGCCTCGGGCTGGTACCCGATCGGCTCCCACCAGCTCGACATCACCCTCGCCCCGGGCGAGTCGGCCGGCTACGTCTTCGTCCTGGGTTACGTGCAGACCCCGCCGGACGCCAAATGGGCCCCGGCCGACGAGGCGGCCGGGGTGCGGGCCGGGCAACTGATCAACCGGGGGCCGGCCCACGAGCTGCTCGCCCGGTTCGCCACCACGGACCAGGCCGATGCGGCGCTGGCTGAGCTCCGCGAGTACTGGAACGGGTTGCTGTCGCGGTTCTGCGTGGCCAGCGGGGAGCCGCGGCTGGACCGCATGGTCAACGTCTGGAATCAGTACCAGAACATGGTCACCTTCAACCTGTCGCGATCGGCGTCGTACTTCGAGACGGGTATCGGCCGGGGCATGGGGTTCCGCGACTCCAACCAGGATCTGCTGGGTTTCGTGCACCTCGTGCCCGAGCGGGCCCGGGAGCGGATCCTGGACATCGCCGCCACCCAGCTTGCCGACGGGTCGGCCTACCACCAGTATCAGCCGCTGACCAAGCGCGGGAACGACGCGATCGGCTCGGGGTTCAACGACGACCCGTTGTGGCTGATCCTCGGAGTGGCCGCCTACCTCAAGGAGACCGGCGACACCGGCGTGCTGGACGAGCCGGTTCCGTTCGACAATGATCCGGCGACCGCGGCCCCGCTGTTCGAGCACTTGACGCGGTCGTTCGAGTACACCCGCACCCACTGCGGCCCGCACGGCCTGCCGCTGATCGGGCGGGCGGACTGGAACGACTGCCTGAACCTGAACTGCTTCTCCACCGAGCCGGGGGAGCCGTTCCAGACCACCGAGAACAAGGCCGGCGGGGTCGCCGAATCGGTGTTCATCGCGGCGATGTTCGTCCTGATCGGCCGCGAGTACGCCGAGCTGGCGGCCCGGCGCGGTCTGGTCGCCGAGGCGGCGGACGCGCAGGCGGCGGTCGAGGCGATGCGCGCGGCGGTGCTGGACCACGGCTGGGACGGTGAGTGGTTCCTGCGGGCCTACGACTTCTTCGGTGAGCCGGTGGGGACCGCGGCCCACCCGGAAGGTCGGATCTGGATCGAGCCGCAGGGGTTCGCGGTGATGGCCGGGATCGGCGTGGACACCGACGACCCGGCCGCCCCGGAGCACGCCAAGAGCCCGGCGGTGCGGGCCCTGGACTCGGTGCGCTCGATGCTGGCCACCCCGCACGGGATGGTGTTGCAGTACCCGGCCTACACCAGCTATCACGTCGAGCTCGGTGAGGTGTCCACCTACCCTCCCGGTTACAAGGAGAACGGCGGGATCTTCTGCCACAACAACCCGTGGGTGATCATTGCCGAGGCGCTGGTCGGGCGGGGGGACCGGGCCTTCGACTACTACCGGCGGATCTCCCCGGCCTACCGGGAGGAGATCTCCGACGTCCACGCGCAGGAACCGTACGTCTACGCGCAGATGATCGCCGGGAAGGAAGCGCCCCGGCACGGCGAGGCGAAGAACTCCTGGCTCACCGGAACTGCGGCCTGGAACTTCGTGGCGGTCAGCCAGTACCTGCTCGGGGTGCGCCCGGAGTACGACGGTCTGGTGGTGGATCCACGGATCGGGGACGAGATCAACACGTTCACGGTGACCCGGACGGTCCGCGGGGCGACCTATGTGATCACGGTGACCGCGCCGGCCGGTGTAGCGGGATCCCGCCGGCTGGTGGTGGACGGCCGGCCGGTCGAGGGCCATCTGGTGCCCTACGCGGCCCCGGGCAGCACGGTGCGGGTCGAGGTCACCCGCTGATCACCCCGCCCGGTCCGGGCAGCAGATCTCCGGACTGGGCGGGTGGATCGGCCCTGGTGCCTACACCGTCGCCACCTGGTTCTCCGGTAAGGGCCTCAGCGAGGCCGACGGTGACGCACTGGCGGCACTGCCGCGCGCCGAAGCCCGGCTGACGTGAAAGGCGGCTGAGCGGCTCCGGCCGGTGTCTGACATCGTGGCCGGGTGGTCGAGAATCTGGTGGACCTGCTGCAGCGGCACGCGGCCGAACGACCGGCCCAGGTGGCCTTCGCCGCCGGTGATCAACTGATCACGTTCGCCGGGCTGGAGGAGCGTACCCGGCGGTTCGCCAGCGGCCTGTCGGCGCTCGGCCATCGGCGCGGGGAACCGATCCTGATCTGCCTGCCCGCGGGGATCGACGCGGTCGTGGCGCTGCTCGGCACGGTCCGGGCGGCCGGTGTCGGGGTGCCCGTCGACCCGCGATCCTCGACCAGCGAACTGGCCCGCCTCGTCGAAGACTGCCGCCCAGCTCTGATCGTGACGGCTCACCCGGGGGACGCGGCCACGACGGCGTCGGACGTGCTGGCCGCTGCCACTGCGGACCCGCCGCGGGACGACCTCGGGCTGGACGAGGATGCCTGGATCCACTACACCTCCGGCAGCACCGGCCGGCCCAAGGGCGTCGTCTCCAGCCAGGGCCGGTGGCTGTCGATGGTCGAGCGGTCGCTGGTCGGCCACCTCGGGCTGACCGGGGGCGATCGCCTGCTGTGGCCGCTACCGCTGTTCCATGCGCTCGGCCACGCCCGGTGCGTGCTCGCGGTGACGGTGCTCGGGGCCACCGCGACGATCCTGGACCATCCCTCCGACGCCGACCTGATCGAGGCGCTGCGGACCACCGCGCCCACGGTGCTCACCGGCGTGCCGACGACGTACCACCGGTTGCTGGCCGCGCTCGGCCGGCGAAGCCTGGATCTGCCGGGCCTGCGAATGTGTGTCACCGGGGGAGCGCCCTGCCCGCCGCGGCTGCGCGACGGCGTCCGCGCGGCGCTCGGTGCGCCGCTGGTCAACAGCTACGGCAGCACGGAGACCAGCGGTGCGATCGCGATGGAGACACCTGGGCCGGGGATCGTCGCCGAGGGGTCGGTCGGGCGGGTGGTCACCGAGGTGCGGGTGACCGACCCGCGCACCGGGGCCGAGGTGGCCCGCGGCACCGAGGGGGAGGTGCAGGTGCGTGGGGCCAGCGTGATGCGCGGCTATCACCGGCAGCCGGAGGCGACCGCGGAGGTGATGGTCGAGGGCTGGTACCGCACGGGCGACCTGGGGCGTCTGTTCGACGACGACCAGCTCGTCCTGACCGGCCGAGTCGGCGACCTGATCATCCGGGGCGGCGCCAACGTGCAGCCGGCGGAGATCGAGCAGGTACTGCGGAGTCTGCCGGGGGTGGCCGACGTGGCGGTGGCCGGGCGCTCGCATCACCGGCTCGGACAGGTTGCGGTCGGTTACGTGGTGCCGGCCCACGACGGTGTCGACCCGCAGGTGCTGCTCACCGAGGTGCGCCGGCGGATGTCCGCGGCGAAGGCACCGGACGAGATTCGCCTGGTCGATGCCCTCCCGCAGACCGCGTCAGGCAAGGTGATCCGGCACGAACTGGCCTCCCGGCGTGCTCCTGCCGACGATCCGATCGCGATCGTGGCGATGGCCTGCCGGTACCCGGGCGGGGTCGCCTCGAGCGAGGACCTGTGGTCGCTGCTGGAGGAGGAGATCGACGCGATCAGCCCGTTCCCGGCCGACCGGGGCTGGGACCTGGATCTGTACGACCCCGACCCGGACCGGGCCGGTCACACCTACGTCCGGGCCGGCGGCTTCCTGGACCAGGTCGCCGACTTCGATCCCGCGCCGTTCGCGATCAGTGACGTCGAGGCTCTGGCCATGGATCCGCAGCAGCGGCTGCTGCTGGAGATCGCGTGGGAGCTGTGGGAGCGGGCCGGGATCGAGCCGTCGTCGCGGCGGGGCAGCGCCACCGGCACGTATGTGGGCCTGATGTACCGCGACTACGCGAGCCGGGCCGGCGACGACCCGTCCGCCGACCTGGAGGGGCACCTCGGGCTGGGCTCGGCCGGCAGCGTCGCGTCCGGCCGGATCGCGTACACGTTCGGTCTCACCGGGCCGGCCGTCACGATCGACACGGCCTGCTCGTCGTCACTGGTCGCGCTGCACCAGGCCACGAGGGCGCTCCAGAACGGCGAGTGCACGATGGCGATCGCCGGTGGCGTCACGGTGATGTCCACCCCGGCGGCGTTCGTCCGCTTCAGCCGGCTGCGCGCGCTCGCCCCCGACGGCCGGATCAAGGCCTTCTCGGCCACCGCCGACGGCACAAGCTGGGCCGAGGGCGCCGGGCTGCTGCTGCTCGAACGACTCTCCGACGCCCGCCGCCACGGCCATCCCGTGCTCGGCCTGCTGCGCGGCTGCGCGGTGGGCTCGGACGGAGTCTCGAACGGGCTCACCGCCCCGCACGGTCCGGCCCAGCAGCGGGTGATCCGGGCCGCGCTGGCCGACGCCGCACTCGACCCCGCCGACGTCGACGCCGTCGACGCCCACGGCACGGGCACGGTGCTTGGCGACCCGATCGAGGCCCAGGCGCTGCTGGCCACCTACGGGCGGGACCGGCCGGCCGGGCGCCCGCTGTGGCTCGGCACGGTCAAGGCCAGCATCGGTCACACCCAGGCGGCCGCCGGCGTCGCCGGCGTGATCAAGATGGTCGAGGCGATGCGGCACGGGTGGCTGCCCCGGACGCTGAACGTCGAACGCCCCAGCGACCACGTCGACTGGACGGCCGGTGACGTCAGGCTGCTGACGCAGGCGCGGCCGTGGCCGGAGACCGGGCGCCCGCGGCGGGCGGCGATCTCGTCGTTCGGGATCTCCGGCACCAACGCGCACGTCATCGTCGAGCAGGCTCCGCCGGTAGACACGTCGCCGGCGGCCGGGCCGGACGGGCCGGAAACGGCGGGGCAGAACAGGCGGCAATGGGCGGGGCCGGCCGGCGGCCGGCAAACGGCCGATCAGGACGGGCCGGTGCTGCTGTCCGCCGCCGACGAGACCGCACTGCGCCGCCAGGCGGTCCGGCTGCTGGAGCACGGGGCGGCCCCGGCCCCGGCCCCGGCCGCGGCGCTGGGCGCTCGCGCGGCGCTACGCCATCGAGCGGCCGTGCTGGGTGGGCGCCGGGACGAGGCGCTGGCCGCGCTGGGCTCCGGGCGGGCCCATCCCGACCTGGTGCTCGGTGACGGGCGCCCGGCCGGGAAAGTTGCTTTCGTCTTTCCCGGGCAGGGCGCGCAGCGCGCCGGCGTCCTGCCGTTCACGGTCTTCCGGTCCGCCTACGACGAGGTGATGGCCGCGCTCGGCGACCCGGTGCCGGCCACTGCCGACCTCAGCCGCACAGAGTACGCGCAGCCTCTGCTGTTCGCCTACGGCGTGGCCGGGTACCGGCTGCTGGAGTCCTGGGGAGTCCGGCCGGACGTGCTGGCCGGGCACTCGATCGGTGAGCTGGCCGCCGCGCAGGTCGCCGGGATCCTGTCCCTCGAGGACGCCGCCACGCTGGTCAGCGCCCGCGCCCGGCTGATGGGGGCACTGCCGGCCGGCGGCGTCATGGTCGAGGTGGCCGCCGCCGAGCACGAGGTCCGGCACCTGCTCCGGTCCGGTGTCGCTCTGGCCGCGATCAACGGGCCGCGGTCGGTCGTGCTCTCCGGCGACCGGGCCGCGGTCGAGGACGTCGCCGCCGTCCTCCGGGAGCATGGCCACCGGACCACCACGCTGCGGGTCAGCCACGCTTTCCATTCCGCACGGATGGAGCCGATGCTCGACGAATTCGCGGCGATCGCGGCGTCCCTGACGTACCTGGCCGCGGCCGTACCCATCGTCTCCACCCTCACCGGCCGCCCGGCGAGCGGCGACGACCTCCGTTCCGCCGCCTACTGGGTGCGACAGATCCGGGAACCGGTGCGCTTCGCCGGCGCGGCGGCCGCGCTGCCCGCCCTGGTGGTGGAACTCGGCCCGGGACCGTCGCTGGCCCCGCTCCTGCCGCAGGGCGTGCTCCCGGTCTCGGCCGACGCCGCGGCGGCGTTGTGGGCCCATGGCGTCGATGTGGACCGCACCGCTCTGCTCGGCCGGGCCGACCCGGAGGTGACCGCGACGCTGCCGACGTATCCGTTCACCCGGCGCCGGTTCTGGCTCGGTGACGGCTCGCCCGGAAAGCGCGTGCCCGGGCCGCCGATCACCATGCTCGCCGTCCCGGGCACGGGCCGGCACATCGCCACTGCCCGGCTGTCGCCGGCCGCGCAACCGTGGCTGCGGGATCACCGGATCGGCGGCGACACGCTGATTCCCGGCACCCTGTTCGTCGACCTGGCCACCTCGTTCGGCCGCTGGGCGGGCGTACCGGTGCTCGCCGAACTGACCATCGAACGACCCGTGGCGATCACCGGCGACGAGGTCGAGTTGCACCTGGTCCTGCGCGAACCCGAGCCCGACGGCGCCTGCCCGCTGGACATCTACCTCCGCGAGGCGGACGCGTTGACACCGCACGCCTCCGGTCGCTGCCGGCCCACCCCGGACGACGAGCCCGCCGAGTGGTCATGGGCCACCGCCTGGCCGCCACCGGGCGCGGTGCCGGCTGACCTGACCGACCTGTACGCGGGCACCGGATACGGCCCGGCCTTTCGAGGGGTGGTCGCGGCCTGGCGACACGACGCCGCCGTGTACGCCGAGGTCCGGCTGCCCAGCGCGGCCGGCACCTGGCCGGGGATCCACCCGGCGCTGGTCGACGCGGCCCTGCACGCGGCCCGGCTGCTCGGCGAGGCGGACGGGACACCCCGGGTGCCCTTCGTCTGGTCACGGGTCCGCCGCTTCGACGGCGCGGCGTCCACGGCCCGGGTCCGGATCACGGCCTCCGGCGCCGACCGGCTGACCGTGCACCTGGCCGACCCCCAGGGCCGCCCGCTGCTCGAGATCGGCCGGCTCACGCTGCGCCGGCTGCCGCAGGTCCTGTACCGGCCGGCCTGGACGGCGTTGCCCGCCCCGGACGAGGCCGGCCCGGAACCGGTGGTCCTGGACGCGATCTTCCCGCCAGCCGCGACACCCGGCGACGTACGCGATCAGGTCTGGGCCGTGCTCCGCCGGCTGATCACGCTGGTCGCCGGACCGGACCGGGTCGTCGTCGCCACCGAGTCGGCGGCCGTGACCGGGCTCGTCCGGGTCGCCGCCGCCGAATACCCGGGCCAGGTCGCGCTGGTCCACCTGGACGGCACCGACCAGTCGCGACGGGCGCTGCCGGCCGCGATCCAGACCGCCGTCACCGAGCCGGAGGTCCAGGTCGTCGAGGGCGCGATCGGCGCCTCCCGCCTGGTCCGCGCCGAGCTGGAACCGCGGGAGAGCGCGGGTTTCGGCGGCGGCACCGTGCTGCTCACCGGCGGCACCGGCGCCCTGGCCCAAGTGATCGCCCGGCACCTCGTCGCCAACCACGGCGTACGCCACCTGCTGCTGGTCAGCCGCCGCCCCGCCGCGGTCACCCTCGAAGGGGCCACGGTCACCGTCCGGGCCACCGACGTCGCCGACCGGGAAGCGCTGGCCGAAGTGATCGCGGCGGCCGACCCGCCGGTGACCGCGGTCGTGCACGCCGCCGGGGTGATCGACGACGGAGCGCTCGAGTCGCTGACCCGGGAACGGATCGACGCGGTCCTGCGGCCCAAAGTGGACGGTGCCTGGCACCTGCACGAGCTCACCGGCGACCTGGCCGCTTTCGTGCTCTGCTCTTCCGCCTCCGGCCTGCTCGGCAACCCCGGCCAGGGCGCCTACGCGGCCGGCAACGCGTTCCTCGACGACCTCGCCCGGAGGCGCCGCAGCGCCGCAGCGCCGGGCCTGTCGCTGGCCTGGGGCCCCCTCGCGCTCGACGGCGGGATGGCCGCCGGCCGGTCCCGGTTGCGGGCGATGACCCCGGCCGAGGTGACCTCGGCCTTCGACGCGGCCCTGCGCGGTGGCGAACCGGTGCTCGCTCCGATCGTGGTCGACCACCCGGCCGGGGCGGCGGCCCCGGTGCCTCCTCGGCCCGCACCGGCACGGCGCACCGACCTCCGGAAGCTCTCCGGCGACGAGCTGGCCGCCGCGCTGGAGACCGTGGTCCGCGACGAGGTGGCCGCCGAACTCGGTCACACCGACGCCACGATGGTCGACGTGCGGGGCGCGTTCACCGATCAGGGCCTCGACTCGGTGAGCTCGATCCAGCTAAGAACCAGGCTCGTCGCCGTGACCGGGGTGGCGATGCCGGCCACGGTCGCCTTCGACCATCCGACCCCCGCCGCGCTCGCCGCCTGGATAGCGGGGGCGTTGGCGACCGAGCAGCACCAGCAGCCGGCACGATCGGCCCCGCCGAGTCGGCCGCCGGCTGCCGATGAGGGCACCGACACCCTGGCCACCATCTTCCACGGGATCACCTCGACCGGGCGCCACTGCCTCGCTCTGAACCTGCTGATCAGCGCTTCCGCCGTCCCGATTGACGGCCGGGACGACGTGGTGCCTGACCCGGTGTCGCTGGCGACCGACGCGGGTGAGGGTCCGGTGCTGGTCTGTCTGCCCTCGTTCGGGCCGGTCGCGGCCGCCGAGTACCTTGCGCTCGCCCGGGCGATGGGCGGCGCGGTCACGGTGCTGCCGCTGCCCGGCTTCGACCGCCGCCGCCAGCTTCCGCAGTCGCGCGACGCATTGTTCGGCTGGCTCGCCGTCGCGGCCGCCGCGGCCGCCGGCGACCGCCCCCTGGTCATGGTCGGGCGATCGATCGGCGGCCTGCTCGCCCACGCCGTGACCGACCGGCTCGAGCGCCACGGGCGGCCGCTGGCGGGATTGGTGCTGCTCGACACTTATGAGACAGACCTCGGCCGGCTCACCGAGGACTGGATGGCCGGACTGCTGACCACCGGCCTGGGCCGGCTGCGCGGGCGGCTGGATCCAGGCGCCGAGCAGAC